>LNFM01003923.1_pt1 | contig 46195 bp, 40 predicted proteins | sample 596031 | NCBI WGS metagenome assembly LNFM01 (sample SAMN04254537, study PRJNA301005) | activated carbon metagenome | isolation source: dual media filters at the Ann Arbor, Michigan drinking water treatment plant | place: USA: Ann Arbor
AGGTGCGGGCATTCGGCAACCTCACCGACATTCGCGGCCGCCCGGTAATCGATCGCGGGGTCGTCCTGGCCATGGGAACGGCGGGTCAGCTCTCCGCGGTCGATCTCAATAGCGGGCAACGCCTGTGGGAGCGCGGGATCGGCGGCAGCCAGACGCCGTGGGCCGCCGGCGCCTTCGTTTTCGTCACGACCAGCGCGGCTGATATCGCCGCCGTCGGCCGCAACAACGGCAAGGTGAAATGGGTGACGCAGCTCACCCAGTACGAGGACGCCAAGCGCACGACGCCAGTGCTGTGGTCGGGCCCGGTGCTCGCCGGCGATCGCCTGCTGGTCGCCGGCACGCTGGGCGACCTGCTCGCCCTCTCGCCCTACACCGGCGAGATCCTCGGCAAGGTCGCGGTGCGCGACCCCGTGCGTCTCGGGCCGGTGATCGCCAACCGCACGATCTACCTCCTGACCGATTCGGGCCGGCTCATTGCCCTCCGGTGAGGACGGCGCCGCGACGACGGGGACGCCGCGCGCGGCGCCTCGGGTTGCCATCGTCGGTCGGCCCAATGTCGGCAAGTCCACGCTGTTCAACCGGCTGGTCGGGCGCCGCCGCGCCATCGTCGACGACACGCCCGGCGTGACGCGGGACATCCGCGAATCGCCTGCACAGCTCGGTGATCTCACCTTCACCCTGCTCGATACGGCGGGGTGGGAGACCAAGGGTGGCGAGACGCTCGAGGCGCGCATGCGCCGCTTCACCGAGCGCGCCGTCGACAGCGCCGATGTCGTGCTTTTCCTGATCGACGCCCGCGCCGGCATCGTGCCTCTCGACGAGAGCTTCGCATCGTGGCTGCGTCGCCGGGCTTCCAAGGTCATCGTGATCGCCAACAAGTGCGAAGGCCGCGCCGGCCAGCAAGGCTTGGCCGAGGCACATGGCCTCGGTCTCGGCGCGCCAGTGCCGTTCTCGGCCGAGCACGGCGAGGGGCTGAGCGACCTGCATGATGCCCTGATCCGCCACATCGCCGCCGCGCCGGAGGACGAGGACGAAGGCGCCGAGACGGCGGAAGGTCCAGGGGAGGACGAGGACGCGGCCAAACGTCCGCTGCTGCTGGCGATTGTCGGCCGGCCGAATGTCGGCAAGTCGACCCTGCTGAACCGCCTGATCGGCGAGGAGCGGGTCCTCACGGGGCCGGAGGCGGGCATCACGCGCGACGCCATTCGTGTCGACTGGCAGTGGCGCGGCCGGCCGGTGCGGCTGGTCGATACCGCCGGCATGCGCCGGCGCAGCCGCATCGAGGAGAAGCTCGAGGCTGCCTCGGTTGCCGACACGCTCGACACCATCCGGCTCGCCGACGTGGTGGTCATCGTGCTCGACGCCGCCAACATGGCCGAGAAGCAGGATCTCGCGGTCGCCGGCTGGGTGATCGAGGAGGGGCGGGCGCTGGTGATCGCGGTCAACGGCGAGCCGGGCGTGGCGCAAGCTCGCCGACAGGCTCGAGGCCTCGTTCGCCCAGGTCAAGGATGTGCCGATCGTTGGCTTCTCGGCACTCAATGGGCGAGGCGTCGAGCGCCTGATGCCCAAGGTGTTCGAGACGTTCGACATCTGGAACAAGCGCGTGCCGACGCCCAGGCTCAATCGCTGGCTGCGCGAGATGGAGATCCTCCATCCGCCGCCGCTCGCCAAGGGCAGGCGCATCCGGCTGCGCTTCATGACCCAGATCAAGATCCGCCCCCCGACCTTCGTGCTGTCGGTCAGCCAGCCGGAAGGGTTGGGCGACGACTACCTGCGCTACCTGACCAACCGCCTGCGCGACGATTTCGGCCTGCCCGGCGTGCCGATCCGCCTGACCATGCGCAAGCCCAGCAACCCGTATGCGGGGAGGCGGCGCAAGACGTAAGGCTCACTGCAACCGTGCCGCGATCAGCTCGGCGATCAGCCGGTTGCCGGCGGCATTGGTATGCCAGCGATGATAGAGGGCTTCGACTCCTCCGGCCGAGATCGCGCGGTCGAAGGGGCCGTAAGTGTCGATCGTCTCGATTCCGGCTCGGGCCGCGCACGACAGCGTCGCGTCCAGCGCCCGCTGCTGGCGAGCGAGCGACCCGAGCCAGCGCCGGCGCCAGGCGTCCGCATCGTAGAGCCCCACCACCACGATCTTTGCATCGGCCTCGTGGCCGAACGCGGCAAGGCGCCTCATGAGCAGGCAAGCGATCCGCGCGCCCTCGCCCGCAGGGCGGACGAATGTGTCGTCGTGACTCCAGGCGTCCATCAGTCCCACGGCCAGCATCGTCAACTGCACCAGCATCGACCGGCCAAGCACGCGCTGCCCCAGCGTCAACGGTGCCTGCTGCGTGGTCGGCGGCGGAACCGGCACGTTGCGCAGCGAGAGCGTCTCGCCCTCGACAGTGAAGTACGGCTTGTCGGCGCCCCACACACGGCCCATCTCGGCCCGCCGCAGGTCGTCGTAGATCATGGCGACGACGATCACGCCCGGATGGAGCGTGCGCGCGACCTTCTCTGCCCTGAGCACGATCTGATCGACGCCGTAGCCGTTGACCCCGGCGTTGACGACCGGTCGCCCGAGCAACGACTGCAGGGCGACGGGCCAGGTATCTGCGTCGTCGACCTCGGCGCCGTAGGTGAACGAGTCGCCGGCGGCGAGAATCGCCGGGCCCGGCAGGGTAGCCAGGGTGCCGGCCGGCGCCACGCGCAGTCCGCGGGCGTCGTGGCTGGCATTGGTTCGCCTGATTGTGCCGTCGTTCTCGCGCGTCAGGTTGAGCAGGCGTGCCCCGGGAAGCGGGATGAAGCCGAGCCCGTCGTCGTACGCTGCGTAGCGGGCTACATCGGTGGCGCTTCCGTCACGTTGGACGGTCACCAGGTTGGGCCATTGCCAGAGCCACTCCGGCCCCCGCAGCAGGCGAGCGCCGAGCTCGAGTAAGATCAGGCCAACAAGCAGGGAACCCAGCAACAGGAGAAGGCGGCCCATCATTCCGCTCGACCTTCGGGCCAAAGGAAACCTTGGACGCCGGGGCCAATCATCGTTTCAGCAAGCCGGATGGTACGGGCGACGCTCATTAGGAGCAACCGCCGACGTGGCCGGCATTGGATCGTGCCAGACGCGAGGGGCCTTACGATCGGAATGACCCGTTCGTGGCTTGCGTTCGCTCGTGGCCACGGCGTGTCAGGGTATATTCGCCCCGGCCGATTCCAGCCGGGCGGAATATGCTCTAGGCTCGACCTGCGATTGAATAGGGGAGGCGCGACCGATGTTGCTGCGTTCGCTCACTGTGTCGAGAAGCGAGTTCGAGGCCGGCACCGGCTGGACGTTGAAGCCGGAGGGCGCCTGCCAGGGCCACGTCTGCATCCCGCTGTCGCGCCCGGCAGGCGACACGGTCGACGTCGCGCAGGTTGCCGGCGACATGGGCATGCCCCTGGTCGAGGCTGCAGAGCACGGGCTATGGGCGCTCGGCCCGGCTGCTGTCGGCTCGCGGGCGCTGGCGACTGCGGAGGCGCCCGATCTGACCCTGCCCGACCTCGACGGCAATCTGTTCCGGTTATCGAGCCAGCGCGGCCGGAAGGTCCTGCTTTATGCCTGGGCGCCGTATTGAGGCTGCTCGCGAGACTTGCCCGTGTGGCGGTCCTTGCGCGACGAGCTGCATCCCGGCGGCTTCGAGCTGGTCACGGTCGGGCTCGACACGTTGGGCGACGCCGGCTGCCGTGCCTTCATCGAGGCGGCCCGGCCGACGCATCCTTCGCTGATCGACAGGCATCACGTGCTGGCCGAGCTGTTCGGGGTGATCAACATCCCGAGCAGCGTGTGGATCGACGAGAACGGCGTGATCGTGCGGCCTGCCGAGGCGGCGCCGGCACCGCCGCAGCCGACCAGCGGGCCGCGGTTGGCGTTGCCTGCCGACGCGCCGCAGCGCTTCGTCGAGATCATGGCCGAGGCAGCGAAGATCCGGCGCGATACGGAGGCCTATCATTCGGCGCTGCGCGACTGGGTTGCGCGCGGCGCGGCGAGCCGCTTCGCTCTTTCGCCCGACCAGGTGATCGAGCGGTCGCGGCCGCGCGACGCGGACAAGGCGCGCGGTCATGCGCACTTCCAGCTCGCCTCGCAGCTCGAGACGGACGGCCATCACGACGCAGCGGTGCGCCACTTCCGCGAGGCCCATCGCCTGGTCCCGGACAGCTGGACCTTCCGCCGCCAGGCGTGGTCGCTCGAGAAGGTCGGCAGCGACGCGCTCGCCCGCTTCTGGCAGGGGCCGGATCCCAAATCGCCCGATGCCTGGCCGTACGACGGCGACTGGCTGACCGACGTGCGCAAGGTCGGCGCGGAGAATTACACCGAGCCGTGGCGGCCATGAACGGCGGCTCTCCGGAATACTCACACACACCATAGCGGCAACCGCAAAGGTCGGCACATCATGAAGGCTGTCTACATCAAGCAGTTCGGCGGGCTCGACGCCCTGAACTACGGCGATCTTCCCGATCCGACGCCGGGCGCCGGCCAGGTCGTCGTCGACACGCACGCCGCGAGCGTCAACGGTGCCGACTGGAAGGTGCGGGCGGGCGAGTATCCCGGCGCACCCACGTTCCCGATCATCCTGGGTCGCGACTTCTCCGGTGTCGTCAGCGCGGTCGGCGCCGGCGTCGACGACCTGAAGGTTGGCGACGAGGTGTTCGGCGTCCTCGAGGCAGGACGCGACGGGACCTACTGCGAGAAGATCGCGATCGGCGCCGGCATCGTTGCGAGGAAGCCAGCGAGCCTGTCGTATGTCGAGGCCGCGGCGAGCGCCCTGATCGGGCTCACCGCGATCCGCTCCGTCGAGGACACGCTCAAGCTCCAGGCCGGGGAGACGATCCTGATCCAGGGCGGCGCCGGCGGGGTGGCGGGCTTCGCCATCCAGCTCGCCAAGCATCTCGGCGCGCGCGTCGTCACGACGGGCAGCGCGGCGAATCTCGAGTATCTGCGCGGTCTCGGCGCCGACCAGGTGAAAGGGTGCGATGCGGTGTTCGAGACGGTCGGCGGCGATGTGGCGACGCGGTCGTTCGCGGTCCTCAAGCCCGGTGGACGCGCCGCCTTCATCGCCTCGGGCGCCCAGGCACCCAAGCCCGAGCGCGGCGACGTCATCGCGCTGAGGCCTGCGGTCAGTCGAGCCCGAGCGCCGCTGGAGCGAATTGCCGAGCTCCATCGAATCGGCGCCGTCCGCCTGCCGCCGATCACGCAGTACGCACTTTCCGACGCCGCCGCGGCGCTGAAGATCAGCGAGTCGCGCCATCTCAAGGGAAAGCTGGTGTTCAAGCTGCGGTGACGGGAGGGTCGGCTTGCGCTTCCTGCGGACCGCCGGCGCCCAACGCGCCCTTCGCCCGGGCGAGCAGGGCTCCCGCCGCGCGGGGTCGGCGCGATGTGCGCGATCGTTCCTGTCACCCATCGCTGCCTGGATTGCCGGATGCCTCGGCATCCTCGTGCTTGCGGCCAGCGCAGCGGCGCAGACCACTGCCCCGGCCAGGCCCGGCCCGGCGGCCGAGATTCTGCGCGGCGGGTGGTATCCGTGGGATCCCTATCAGTATCAGGATTACAGCCGCGGCGTCGCCCTCCTGACCGGCTTCGATATCGAGATCGAGCGCGCAATCGCGCGCATCCTGGGCGTCGAGATGGATTTGCCGCTGCGCGAGTGGGAGCCGCATCTCGCGGCAATCGCCGCAGGCACCGCCGACATTGCGGCCGGCGCGACGAAGTCCGAGGAGCGCGAGCGCTACGCCTACTTCTCCAAACCCTATCGAACCGAAACGAACGTCCTGATCGTGGCCGGGACGCTCGACGAATTGCTCGAGACGTTCGGCAAGCAGAAGTTCCGGCTCGGCGTGATCGGCGGCTACGTCTACGCCGACAGGCGCATCAATGCGTTCGTCGCCGACGCTGCCAACAGGGACCGCATCGTCGTCGTCGAGACCGATTCGAGGAATCTCCAGAACCTGATGGCCGGCGTGATCGACGGCTTCCTCGCCGATCGCGTTTCCGCGGCCACCACGGCGTGGCGGCGCAACGAGGCGTCCCTGATCGAGGAGCATCCGCTTCGCGTCTCGACCGACATCCATTTCATGCTGAGCCGCGTCAGCCAGACACAAGAGCAGGTCGCCCGCGTCGATGCGGCGATCGACCAGATGAAGCGCAGCGGCGAGTTCCACCGCATCGCGCGCGTCTATGTCATGCCCGTGTTGACCAACCAGACGATCGACACCGGCTGGTTCGCGCTGTTGGCGTTCCTCGGGACGGTGGCCTTCGCGCTGTCGGGCGTGATGCTCGCGCACGAGGGAAAGTACACGGTGTTCGCCGCCATGCTTCTCGCCGTCTTGCCGGCGGTCGGCGGCGGCATCGTGCGCGACCTCCTCCTGCAGCGCGAGCCGATCGGGATCGTGCGGCATCCCGACGTTCTGCTGGTCGTGTTCGGCACGGTGCTGGCGGGCATGCTGGTCATCCGGGGCGCGCAACTCCTGCAGGCCCGCCACTTGGTCTTGCCGACGACCTTGGCGAGCCGATCGATCGAGGTGACGGATGCGGTCGGGCTCGCCGCCTTCACCGTCACCGGCGTGGTCGTGGTGCTCGATGCCGGGGTCCAGCCGCTGTGGCTGTGGGGCCCGATCGCCGCGGTGCTCACCAGCGCATTCGGCGGCGTGATGCGCGACCTGTTTCGCCACGATCGCGTGGTGGCCAACCTGCGCGGCGAGCTCTATGCCGAGATTGCCTTCGTGTGGGGTCTCGCCTTCGCCCTGTTTCTCGACTGGGAGGGCGACCGGCTGGAGCCGCAGGAGATCGTGCTCGGTGTCGTCGTCACGGTCGCCGGCGCGTTCATCACCCGGATGGTCGCGATCTCGCGCCGGACCAAGGGTTGGCGCTTCAGCTGAGCGCCTGCGAGCCGTGGCCTCGCGGGCCGCGGGCGTGTTGCCCGCGGCCCCGAGCATCACGACGCTACTTCTTGACCAGCGGGCAGGCGCTCTCGCTGAGCGGGCGAAATGCCTCGTCGCCCGGTACCGTGGCGATTATCTTCGCCAGGTCCCACGGCCCCTTCGACTCCTCTGGCGTCTTGACTTGCATCAGGTACATGTCGCGGATGACCCGGCCGTCCTCGCGCACCTTGCCGTCCTTGGTCATGAAGTCGTTGATCGGCAACTTCTTCATCTGCGCCATCACCGCCTTGGCCTCGTCGGTGCCGGCGGCCTGCACGGCCTTCAGGTAGTGCAGCACGGCGCCGTAGGTGCCGGCCTGGATGAAGCTCGGCGGCCGGCCCATCTGCTTGGTGAAGCGGTCGGAGAAGGCGCGCGCGTCCGGGTTCATGTCCCAGTAGAACGGGCTCGCCATCAGCAGGCCCTGGGCGATCTTGAGGCCCACTCCGTGAACGTCGGGGAACTGCATCAGGGGGGCGCTGATCCGAACGCCCTGCTTGACCAGGCCGAACTCGGCCGCCTGCTTGACGCCGTTGATGATGTCGTTGCCGCCGTTGGCGAACATCAGCCCCTTGGCCTTCGAGCTTTGCGCCTGCAGGACGTAGGAGGAGAAATCCTGCGTGTTGAGCGGATGCCGCGACGAGCCCAGCACCTTGCCGCCGGCCGCCTTGATGAAGCTCGTGGCGTCGGACTCCACCGCCAGGCCGAAGGCGTAGTCGACGGTGATGAAGTACCAGCTGTCGCCGCCCTGCTTGCTGAGGGCGGTGACGATGGTCTTGCTCTGGCCGTAGGTATCGTAGATCCAGTGGATGCTGTGCCCTGTGCACGCCTTGCCGGTAAGCTCGGAAGTCGCCGCCGCTGTCGGCATGACGATGCGGTTCTTCTCCGCGGCGACCTTGACCAGGGCGAGCGCGATCGCGGAGTTCGGGATGCCGACGACCAGATCGACGTTCTCGTCGTCGTACCAGCGCTTGGCGATGCCGACGCCGACATCGACCTTGCTTTGGAAGTCGGCGGTCACCAGCTCGATCGGCTTGCCGAGCACGGAGCCGCCGAAATCGGCGATGGCGAACCTGGCGGAGGCAACGTCGCCCGGCCCAGTGTTCTCGGCATAGGGTCCCGACATGTCGTCGAGCACGCCGATCTTGACGGCCTGATTCTGCGCCAGTGCCGTCGCGCCGAATAAGCCGCAAGCGAGCAACGCCGCCACGGCGGCCCTTGTGATGTGCATTGTTTCCTCCGAGACGCTGTTTGTTTGCCCGACCCTAGCACGCAATGGCGAGGGCGGCGCCACCGTTGCTTTCCCGGGCGGCGAATTCGCGGAGGCGAACGCGTCGCCTGTTAGGGAACTCGTGCAGCGACCAGGCTCGCCAGCAACCGGACGTCCTCGATCTCCTCGAGCCGGTCGACTGCCTCGATCAGGCGCAGGCCGGCGTCGGGTGCGAGCGGCTCGGCAGGGAAGTCGAGGCAGCGCGCGAACTTGTCGAGATGCTGCTGGCGAGTGAGGGGACGCGCCGGGTTGGCGAGCATCGTCTCGCATCGCCATGCGAAGCTGCGGCCGTCCTTCAAATGCACAGCAAGGCTCTGCGGGGCGAGAGCGTTGGGGTCCGGGTTGCCGTCGCTCAGCGTCTGCACGCGGGCCGCCAGCGCGTGCGTCGGTGGATCCGACAAAGCCTCGCCGCGGAAGTCGGAAAGGTCGAGCTTTCCATTCCGGACGACCTTGGCGACCGCGTAGGCCATGCAGAGGCGGCAATAGCTTGCGCCGCTGCCGGGGAGCAGGGGGCGGCCGACCAGACGCGCGGTGAGGGGCGGCACGCGAATCTCGATACGGTCGACGTCGGCGGCGCCGAACCGATGAATTGCCTGCAGCGTCGCCACGCCTTCGACGCCGCCGTGGGTGGCGCGTCCGGCGGGGAAGGGCTTGTGGCTGAACTCGGCGATGCGCCAGTCGCGACCGAGGCTCGCGAGCACGGGCTCGAGGTCGAAGTCGCCCTCGAACACGGCGAGGTATCCGTAAGGACCCTCGAACACCTCGCGCGCCGGGGCGAAGCCCAGGGTCGCGAGCTCGCAGGATTGCACGGCGGCGCGGGCGTTGAAGCCGACTTGCACGGGCAGGATCGGGCTGCCCTCCCGGTGAGGCTGCATGGTGCCGCTGGCTTGCGCCAGCTGCCAGGCAAAGGCGGACAGCAGGGCGTCGCGATCGAGGCCGAGCACGCGCCCGGCCGCGGCGACGGCCCCGAAGCCGCCGGCCGTGGCAGGGCGGAAGAATCGGAAGCCGGCCCGCGATGCGAGCCCGAGCGCGGCCGCGACGTCGACGCCGACGGCGACTGCCGCGATCAGCTCTCGTCCGCTGACGCTTCCACGCAGCTCGACGGCGGCCAGGGCCGCCGGCAGCACGGACGCCATGGCGTGCACCACGGCCCCCTCGTGCAGGCAATCGTATTCCTGGTTGTGCATCTGCCAGGCGTTGACGAACGTCGCGGCCGAACCCGACAGCCGCGCCGAGCGGCCCCAGACAGGCACGGTGCCGGCACCCCAGCCCGCTGCGACGCGCAACAGACCCGCGCCGCCGTCGACCGACGAGCCGGCAACGCCAACTCCGAGACTGTCGAGCACGAAGACCTTGACGGCGTCCACAGCGGCGCCCGGCAGGGCGGCGAACTGGGCGTCGAGGACGTGGGCGGCGAAGCGATCGGCGGCGGTCATGCTGCTGAATAGCGCAGGCGCCCGGCCGCGGCTATTGTCCGGGCTCACCAATCCATCGAGAGCAGCGCACGATGAGCACACCGGAGATCGACAAGGATGAGCTGGGACGCATCCTGGAGAGAAGCGGCCACCAGCTCACGCCCGCCCAGATCGAGGCCATCCTGCCCGGCGCGGCGATCTTCCGACGGATGGTCGAGCGCGTGAATGCGCCGCTACCGCGCGAAGCCGAGCCCGCGCTGATCTTCGACGTCGAGCAGGGCCGATGAGCATCCTCACCATCGCCGAGGCGGCCAGCCAGATTGCGGCCAGGAAGCTCTCGCCCGTCGAGCTCGCCGAGGCGCAGCTCGAGCGCATCCGGCGCCTCGATCCCGCGATCGATTCGTTCCTGCTGGTGACCGAGGAACGCGCGCTTGCCGACGCCAGGGCGGCCGAGGCGCGGCAGATGGCGGGGACGCTGCGCGGCAAGCTCGACGGCATCCCGATTGCCCACAAGGACATCTACGGTACGGCCGGCATCCGCACGACGGCGCATTCGAAGCTGCTCGAGCACAACGTGCCGACACGCGACGCCCATACCGTGAAGAAGTGGGCCGATGCCGGCACGGTCATGCTGGGCAAGCTCGCGACGCACGAGTTCGCTTTCGGCGGGCCGTCGTTCGATTTGCCGTGGCCGCCGGCGCGCAACCCGTGGAATCGCGAGCACTTCACCGCCGGATCGTCGTCGGGCACCGGCGCCGCCATTGCCGCAGGCCTGATCCTGGGCGGCACCGGCTCCGACACTGGCGGCTCGATCCGCGGACCGGCGGCGCTGTGCGGGATCGCCGGCATCAAGCCGACCTACGGGCTGTCGAGCCGCACGGGCATCCTGCCGCTCGCCTTCACGCTCGATCATGCCGGGCCGATGGCCTGGACGGCCGAAGATTGTGCTCTCCTCCTGCAGGGAATGGCCGGCCACGATCCCGAGGATCCCGCCAGCGTCGACCGCCCGGTGGCGGATTTCACGGCCGAGCTGGGCAAGGGCGTGAAGGGTCTGCGCATCGGCGTCGTCCGGCACTTCTACGAGACCGACCACCGGGCTTCCGATGCGACGCGCGCCGGTATCGAAGGTGCCCTGGATTTCTTCCGCCGGGAAGGCGCCGAGGTGCGCGACATCACCCTGTCGCCCGCCGCCGACTACCATGCGGTCGGCTACCTGCTGATGGTCACGGAGGCCTACACCCTGCATGCGCCGTGGCTGCGCGAGCGCTTCACGGACTACGGCGAGCTGTTCCGTGACCGGGTCGCCCTGGCGGCGACCGTGAGCGGCCCCGACATCGTCCAGGCGATGCGCCGCCGCCGCGTGCTGTGCCTGGAGATGACTGCCGCGATGGAGAATCTCGACATCCTCGTCAGCGCCTCGCAGGCGGGCGAGGCCCCGCGGATCGCGGACGTGCCGAAATGGGCCAACATGGAGAAGCCGTCCTTCACCATGCCGTTCAACGTCACCGGCTTTCCCGCGATCAGCATCTGCACCGGCTACGGCGAGGGCGGCCTGCCGGTTGCCGTGCAGCTTGCCGGCAAGCCGTTCGGAGAGCCGACGCTGTTCCGCGCCGCCCACGCATACGAAGCCGCCATGCCGTGGCGCAAGCGGCGCCCGTCGATGTGCGACTGAGGTCGCGCCGCCGCCCACAGAATATTGGCGCAATCAAGACCTCGGCCCGAGCCACGCGCGCATACCTCGCTCGCGCTGCGGGGTTGCTTGATCGCTCCTCTGCGATGCCGGACAATTGCCATGCCGACTGTCACAGGGAGGAGATGGCCATGCCCTTCACGTTCCTGATGAATGGTGACGTCCTGCCGAGTGTCACGACATCGCAGATCCTGCTGCGTCGGCACCGGCCGCAATCCTTGATCAAGCCCGACGGGCATTTCGGGCCGCGCACCAAGGGCGCGGTCGAGAACTTCCAGTCCTTTCACCATCTGGGGCGGGACGGCATCATCGGCCAGAACACCTGGAACAAGTTCATGGACGTGAGCGGTTTCCAGACGATCGACGTCGTCGACGGCACCGATCCGTCCCTGGTGAACCTCGAGGCCGCCGATGTCCGGGCCGCCGGCGGCGATCCCATCGTCGTGTTCGGCATGTCGAACGGCATCGAGTTCGTCACCAACCAGATCGTCGCCCGCGGGCGGCGGGAGAACGTCATGCTTCTGCGCTTCCACGGGCACGGCAATCGGGGCCTGCAGAACGTGACGGGCGGCGAGATCAACGGCGCTCCTCACCTGGCGGCGATCTCGCTGTCGAACTTCGCCCAGGTCGAGGGAACCATACGGCGCATCCGGCAGGTGATGCTGCCGTTCGGTTCGGTTCAGCTCCTGGGATGCGACGTTGGCGGCGGCCGAGGCTCTCAGTTGGTCGCGCGCCTGGCGACGACGTGGGGCGTGCCAGTCACCGCGGGCCTGCACACCCAGTTCGGCGGCGGCAACCGGACGTTCCGCTTCGAAGGTCCAACCGTCACCGGCTTTCCCTTCGGCGACCTCAAATCATGGTCGCAGCAAATGGAGGATCGGTTCGGCAACCAGAGCATGACGACCTGACTCGAGGTTGCCTCCCCGGCCCGGCCGTGGAGGCAAATCACGGAGGGCTCACTGCGGCTCGATGTTGAGGCTCTTGACCCGCCTCTATCAGCGAAAAGCCAGCCCCTCGAAGCGTCCGGAGCGGCGCCAGTTGTCGATGTACTTGAAGTAGGCCGAGGCACCGGCGGGGTAGCCGACGGCGAGGCGGGCGGCGAGGCCGGCGTCCTGGCCCTCGTTGTTGTAGTAGCCCGGCGTGCAGTCTGCGCCGCCGGTCATTCGTCCTGCACTGGTCAGCAGGAGACGCACCCATTCCTCCTCGGACTCTCGCGTCACCTCGATCTCGCGGTAGCCGTGGTCGAGCGCGTGACGGACCATGATCGCGATGGTGCGCCCGGCCTCGGTGAGGTTGTGCGGCACGTTGGAGATCAGGTTGGCGCCCTGGGTCGGCTGCACGAAGAAGGCGTTGGGGAATCCGTGGACGTGGATGCCGTGCCTGGTGCGCATCCCGTCGGCCCAGTGCTGCGAGAGCCTGATGCCGTCGCGGCCGGCGAGGTCGAACCCGGCACGGCGCCGATACTCGGTGCCGACCTCGAAGCCCGAGGCATAGATCAGGCAGTCGAGCGGGTACTCGACGCCGGCCACCACGACACCCGCCGGCGTGATGCGCTCCACGCCCTTGCCGTCGGTGTCGACGAGATGGGTGCCCGGCTGGTTGAAGGCCTGCAGGTAGGAATCGTGGAAGCAGGGCCGCTTGCACAATTGGCGGTACCAGGCCTTGAGCTTCTGTGCCGTCGCCGGGTCCTCGACGATCGCGTCGACGCGGCTGCGAATCTCCTCCATCTTCTCGTGATCGGCATCCTCGAAGGCCGCGAGCATGTTGTCGCGCGTCCGCTGCTCCTTGGGCAGCATGAGGATGCGCTGGCGGATGCGGCGCGCCAGATCGGTCCAGCCGTCCTGCACCAGGTCCTCGGTCGCCGTGCCGCCGGCCTGGTTGGCGGTGAAGTTCTCGAGCCAGCGCTGCTGCCAGCCGGGCGTGGCGACGCCGGCGAACCAGCCCGGGTCGATCGGCGCATTGGCACGCACGTCGACCGAGGAGGGGGTGCGCTGGAAGACGTAGAGCTCGCGTGCCGCCCGGGCGAGATGAGGCACGCATTGCACGGCCGTCGCGCCGGTGCCGATGATGCCGACACGCTTGTCGGCCAGCCCGGTCAGGGGCGCCCCGAACGGATCGCCGCCGGTGTAGGCGTAGTCCCAGCGGCTGGTGTGGAACGAATGTCCGGCGAACGACTCGATGCCCGGGATGCCGGGCAGCTTGGGTACGTGCAGCGGCCCCGTGCCGAGCCCGATGAACTGCGCCGTGAAGGCGTCGCCGCGGTTGGTGCGCACGAGCCAGCACGAGCGCGCGTCGTCCCACGACAGCTCCTCGACCTGGGTATGGAACAGGGCGTTGGCATACAGCCCGAAATGCTCGCCGATGCGACGGCAGTGCGCCAGGATCTCGGGCGCATGGGCGTATTTCTCGGTCGGCCGGTGCCCGGTTTCCTCGAGCAGCGGCATGTAGACCATCGAGGCGGTGTCGCACTGCGCCCCGGGGTAGCGGTTCCAGTACCAGGTGCCGCCGAAGTCGCCGCCCTTCTCGACGATGCGGACGTCGGTTACGCCGGCCTCGGCCAGGCGCGCGACGGTGGCCAGGCCGGCGAAGCCGCCGCCGACGAAGGCGAAGGTGACGTGGTCCGTCCTGGGCGCCCTCGGCGCGACCGGCGTGTAAGGGTCGTCGAGATAGCGGGCGAATCGTCCCGCGACCTGCAGATACTGCGCATTGCCGTCGGCGCGCAGGCGCTTGTCGCGCTCCTCACGATACTTGAGGCGCAGGGCTTCGCGATCGATCGGTTTGGCGGATCCGGCTGGACTGTCGGCAGTCATCGGCTTGGGGTACTTCCGGGCAGAGGGTCTGATTGGCTCGGCGGGCTATAGCGTGACCGCGCTGCCATCGTCACCAGTCGGGTTGTCGCTTCTCGTTGAAGGCATTGAGTCCTTCCTTCGCGTCGTCGGTCTCGATGATGTTGCAGATCGTCTCGACCACGTTCTCGATGGCGCGGCGGTACTCGAAATCATTGGCCCGCATGAAGGAGTCGCGAGCCAATTGCATCACCAGGGGAGACTTGGCGGCGAAGTCCCGGGCGAGGCGGCGGGCTTCGGTCATCACCTGGTCGGCCGGGACGACCGTGTTGACCAGGCCCATGGCGCAGGCCTCGGCGGCCGAGATCGGCCGGCCGCTGAACAGCAGCTCGAAGGCCTTGTGCCGGCCGATCTGGCGCGGCAGGTGCACGAAGTGCATGGCCGGGATCACCCCGACCAGGATCTCGGGGTATCCGAGGCTCGCCGTCTCGCTGGCCACCAGGACGTCGCACGACACGGCAAGCGTGACGCCGGCCGCCCGTGCTGGCCCGGTCAGCGCGGCAATGGTGGGTTTGCCCATCCGGTACTGCAGATCGTGCATCTCGAAGTAGAGCTTCTCGAGGTAGCGACGCAGATCGAGGCCGCGCGCATTGCGGATCATCGCGAGATCCATGCCGGCGCTGAAGGAGCGCTCGAAGGCGCTGGTGAGGATGATGGCGCGAACCTCGGGGTCCGCCTTGGCCTTGCGGTAGGCGTCGTTGATGTCCTCGATCAATGCATGGTCGATTGCATTGACCGGTTCGCGCCGCATGGTGATCTCCGCCACGCGGTCGCGAACGGTGTAGTCGAGATGCCTGAAGTCCATTGCTTCTCCGTCTGATTCATCGTCGTTGCCGGGGATCCGGCGGCAAGAGCGAAGCCTAATGCTCGTTCACCGCCTCGCCGAGGCGGCGCAGCAGCAGGGCGCGCGAAGCCGTCTCCTGGAGGACGCAATAGGCGTCGTTGCCGGGCAGCATCCCGGGATCGATCTTGCCGAACACCGGGCACAGCTCCCTGAGCGACGATCGCCAGGTCTCCTGCGACTTCGTCACCGCCCGGTCGATCTCCTTGAAGCCGCCTCGCTTGACTTTCTTCAACGCGGCATCGAGCTGGGCTTCCCAGACGGAGACCTCGCGCTGCGCGCACGCTCGGGACCTCGCGAGGTCGCCAGCGGCGCTCTCGATGCACGGGTCCGCGATGATGCCGACGCAGCCGAGGCCGAGCTTTCCGTCCTGGGAGGCGAGACATGCTTGCACGGCGCGCATGTCGGCAGGCGACGGCTGTGCCTGCGCAAGGCCGGCCGGCATGATCAGGGCGACGAGCAGGGTCGCGAGTGCGCGTCTCATGGCACAGTCCAAGGTGATGCGAATTGGCGACGACCTAGGCGCAAATCGAGGCGGAAGGCAACCATCGGGTTCGGGCAAAGTCGATTGCACGCATCGGTGCTCCTGACTTACGGTCGACTCTCCCAGACGTCCGGGGATTGGAGACGCTGCACGATGGCCAAGAAGACTGTTCCGCCCGTCCTGGCGGGTTTCGATGCGTTGAGGTGGCGCTGCATCGGTCCCTCCCGGGGCGGTCGCGTCGTTGCCGTATCCGGCGATCCGGTCAACAGGATGGTGTTCTATTTCGGCGCCTGCGCCGGAGGCATCTGGAAGACGGTCGACGGCGGCGTCTTCTGGCAATGCGTGTCGGACGGCTTCATGGGGAGTGCGGCGGTCGGCTCGATCGCCGTGGCGCCGTCGGACGCCAACGTGATCTATGCCGGCACCGGCGAGACGGCGATCCGTCTCGACGTCTCCTACGGCGACGGCGTCTACAAGTCCGACGACGCAGGCCGCACCTGGCGCAATGTCGGCCTGAAGAACAGCAAGTTCGTCGGCCGCATCTGCGTTCATCCGGCCAATCCCGATCTGGTCTACGTCGCCGCGCTGGGTGATGTGTTCGGGCCCAACCCGGAGCGCGGTGTCTATCGTTCGCGCGACGGCGGCAAGACCTGGGAGCGCATCCTCTATCGCAGCGACGTCGCCGGCGCCATCGATCTGTCGATGGACGGCAGCAACCCGCGTGTCCTGTTCGCCTCGATGTGGGAAGCGCGACGCAACTTCTGGAACATCTCCAGCGGCGGGCCGGGCAGCGGGCTCTTCCGCAGCATGGATGGCGGCGACACCTGGGAGGAGATCACGCGGCGGCCGGGCTTGCCGGACGGCCTGCTGGGCAAGATCGGCGTTTCCGTCTCGCCGGCGCGCGCCGGTCGGGTGTGGGCGCTGGTCGAGGCGGAAGGGGACAAGACCGGTCTCTACCGCTCCGACGATTACGGCACGCGGTGGACCATGGTGTCGCCCAATCGCGACCTGATGCACCGTCCCTGGTACTACACGCACGTCTTCGCCGATACCGGTCATGCCGACACTGTCTACGTGACCAACCTGCAGATGTGGAAATCGACCGACGGCGGCGCCAGCTTCAGCGAGATCACGACACGCCACGGCGACAATCACGATCTGTGGATCGATCCCGACGACAGCCAGCGCATGATCGAGGGCAACGACGGCGGCGCCAACATCTCGTTCAATGGCGGAGCCTCGTGGTCGACGATCTACAACCAGAAGACCGCCCAGTTCTACCGGCTCGACATCGACAACCAGTACCCCTACCGGGTCTACGGCACGCAGCAGGACAACACCTCGATCTCGGTGCCGAGCGCCTCCGAATGGGGCGTCATCACGCTGGCCGACTGCTCCTATCCGGGCACCGGCGAGAGCGGCTTCATCGCCGTCGACCCGCGCGAGCACAACGTCGTCTATGTCGGCGCCATCGGCTCGAGCCCGGGCGGAGCGGGAGCCCTGCAGCGCTACGATCATCGCACGCGCCAGCTTCAGCTGGTCAACGTATGGCCGGAGGAATCGACCGGCATCGCGCCCAAGGACCTGAAGTACCGCTTCGCCTGGACCTATCCGATCGTGTTCTCGCCGCACGATCCGGGCACGCTCTATGTCGGCGGCAACTGTGTGTTCCGCACGCGCGACCAGGGCATGAGCTGGACGCAGATCTCGCCCGATCTCAGTCTCAACGATCGCGAACGCCAGGGCGCTTCCGGCGGCCCGATCACGCGCGAGAGTGCCGGCGCCGAGGTGCACGCGACCTGTGCCTGCGTCGTCGAATCGCCGCACCGCGCCGGCGAGATCTGGGCCTCGACCGACGACGGCCTGGTCCACGTGACGCGCGATGACGGCAAGAGCTGGCAGAACGTGACGCCCAAGGGCATGCCCGAGCTCGCCTATGTCGGCTGCGTCGAGGTCTCGGCGCATGATCCCGACACGGTCTATGTCGCCGCCACGCGCTACAAGCTCGCCGATTACAAGCCGTACCTGTTCCGGACTACTGACGGCGGGCGGTCCTGGAAGTCGATCAACGGCAACCTGCCGGCGACGGAGATCACCCGCGTGGTGCGTGCCGATCCGGTGGCGGCTGGCCTGCTTTTTGTCGGCACCGAGACCGGCATCCATTTCTCGCTCGACGACGGGGCCAGCTGGTTGCCGATGTCGGGTCTGCCGGTGGTGCCGGTCTACGACCTGAAGCTCAAGGACAGCGACCTGGTGGCGGCGACGCATGGCCGGTCGTTCTGGATCCTCGACGACGTGACGGGCCTGCGTGGCCTCGTCGACGGCGGCCGCAAGTCGCGCGTGTTCGCGCCGCGCACGACCATCCGCACCAAGCTGCACTGGAGCGCCGGCGCCAACGTGCGCAGCGGCATCGCCTACGGTCCGGCCTTCGGCATCGATGGCAGCACGGTCATGATCGACCGGCCCGACGGCACGCGGGTGCGCGAGCATCTCGACGTCGGCGAGAACCCGCCCAACGGCGCGATCGTCTACTACTGGCTGGCCGAGGATGCGCCCGCGCCGGTCACCCTGACCTTCCGCGACTCCGGCGGTCGCAAGATCATCGCCTATGCGAGCGACGACAAGGACGCCCCGCCGGCACGCAAGCCGGGCACCAAGGCCGGCCTCAATCGATTCGTCTGGGACATGAAGTATCCCGGGCCGGCCCGGATCGACTACGGGCTGGCGCCGCCCAGGCCCAAGCCGCTGGCCCCCGACCCGGAGAACCCTCCGGGGCCGACCGTCGTGCCCGGCACCTATGGCGTGGAGCTCGGCGTCGGCGAGATGAAGGAAGTGGTGAGCTTCACCGTGGTCAAGGATCCGCGTCTTTCGACCAAGCCGGAGGACTATGCCGCACAGTTCGCGCTGCACAAGGAGCTGGTGGCGTCGATCTCCAAGCTCAAGCAGGCCGTCAATAAGCTGCGCCGGACGAAGCGGCAGCTCGACGAGGTCGCCGAGCGGGTCGGCAAGGGCGAGCGCGCCTTGCGCGGCCGCGCGGCGGCGATCGTTCGCAAGCTGTCGGCGATCGAGCAGGTGATGGTCGATCCGCAGCGCAAGTCCGTGCGCGACGTGCTGCGAAATCCGGCCGGCCTCAACGACACGCTCATGGACATGATCGCCATGGCGACGACGGCCGATGCCGCCCCGACCACACAGACCAGGGCGGTGTCGCGCGAGGTCATGGACAAGGTCGACAGCGAGGTCGCGAGGTTCGAGGCGATCGTCGAGGGCGACGTCGCCGAGCTCAACAAGGCGCTCACCAAGGCGCGCGTGCCGCATGTCAGGGCAGTCTAGGGAAATCGCAGCGACCAACGAGGATCGTCATGTCCATGCACGTGAGTGGAGGAGCATCGGCCGGCCCGCCTGTCGGCGGCATCGGTTTCGTCGGCTGCGAGATGATGGCGTCGGCGGCAGGTCCCGGCGCGCACGATCATGGGCATGCCCATGCGCGGCGACGCGAGGTGGCGGTCAACGGCAAGCGGGTCAAGACGATCGATATCCACGCCCATTGCTGCGTCCCCAAGGCGATGGCGCTGATCAAGCATCCCCTAGAGGCGCCAGGGCTGCTGATGGACGACACCAGCACCCGGATCGCGGCGATGGATGCGCAAGGGATCGATGTCGAGGCGTTGAGCATCAATCCCTACTGGTATCGCGCCGAGCGCGACATCGCGGCCGAGCTGATCAAGGTCCAGAACGAGACCCTGGTCGAGTTCTGCGCCGTCAATCCCGATCGCTTCGTCGCCTTTGCAACGGCCGCGCTGCAGCACCCTGAGCTGGCGGCCGAGCAGGTCGAGCATGCGGTGAAGAAGCTCGGCTTCAAGGGCGTCGGCGTCGGCGGCAGCGTTGCTGGCGAGGAACTGGCCAATTCGCGCTTCCATCCGTTCTGGGCCAAGTGCGAGGAGCTGGGCGTCCTGGTTTTCATGCACCCGCTCGGCACGCGTGAGCTCGAGACGAGCGGCCGGCTGGGCGGCAGCGGCCTGCTCACCAACACGATTGGTAACCCGCTCGAGACGACCATCGCCCTGTCGCACCTGATCTTCGAAGGCACGCTGGATCGATTTCCGGGGCTCAAGATTTGCGCCGCGCACGGCGGCGGCTACCTGCCATCCTATGCCAATCGCTCGGACGCGGTGTGTCGAACCTTCCCGAACCGGGTCGGGCCATTGCCCAAGAAGCAGCCGACCGCTTATCTCAAGGACGGCCAGCTGTTCTTCGATACGATCGTGTTCACGCCGGAGGCGCTGCGCCATCTGATTGCCGAAACCGGCCCTGGCCAGATCATGATCGGCACCGACTATCCCTTCCCGTGGACCAGCACCGAGGTCGACCTCGTGCTGGGCACGCCCGGGCTCACCGACGACCAGCGCATCGCAATCCTGGGCGGCACCGCGGCACGCCTCATGGGAATCGGCTGAGCCCATTGCTTTTCTCTACCGCGAGCGTCCCGCTCGCCGCATGATTCACGAGCGAGCGGGACGCCCGCGGTCCGGAAAAGTATGAGATTCGCCATGGGTTCCGACACCACCGTTCTCGATCGGCTGCGCCAACGCATCCAGGCCTTGCGCGCGAAGACGGTCGCCAACGGCTGCACCGAAGGCGAGGCACTGGCCGCGGCCGCCAAGGTGGCGGAGCTGCTCGACCGCTACGACCTGTCGCTGGCCGATGTCGATGTCCGCCGGTCGGCGTGCGAACAGGTGGTCTACGAGGTCAAACGCAACAAGCGCATCCCGCTCGACGAGTGCATCGGTGCCATAGCCGAGCTCTGCGGCTGTCGGGTCTGGCGCGAGAAGGATCGGTCTGGCGTGCGCTGGGTTTTCTTCGGCCTGCGCTCCGACATCGAGGCCGCCTGTTGCCTGACCGAGATGATCGACAGCGCGGTGCGAACCGAGCTCGGTCGCTACAAGACCGCACCGGCCTATCAGGCATTTCGCCACCAGGAGCGCCATTTGGCCAATGCGTCGTTCACGCTCGGCATGGTCGCCTCGATCGCTGACAAGCTCCTGGCGATGACGGCGGCGCGCGAGCAGGCCGCCCGCGGCAGCGGCCGCAGCATCGTCGTCCTGAAGCAGTCCCTGGTCGACAGAGAGATCGAAAGGCTGGGCCTTGCGCTGCATATGGTTCCGCAGGCCCGTCGCCTGATATCACCGCTCGCCTACGAGGCGGGCGAGGAAGCGGGCGGGACGCTCGCAATCGATGCTCGACAGAAAAGTCCGTAGAGGCACTTTCATGTTCCTGCGATGACGGAGGAGGATAGGGAGGAGGCCAGGGCGCCCGAGATGGGCTAGGATCGATCCCGTGAACAGCCCGCACGAATCCGATGTGGTGCGCAATTGGCGGACCCCTGCCTTCATGAAGGTCGAGGGCAGGCTGGCTGCGCGGCTCGACCGCCAGACTCCCGACACCAGGCCGTCGCTGTGGACCATTCCCCCCTGGCTGATTGCGGCCGTCGTGATCGCCATCATGCTGGGTCTGATGGTTCCAGGGTTCCTGCTCGATCTGGCGCGAGTATAGCCGCCGCTTGCAAACTTGACGGCGCTGCCGCGCCTGCAGGAGAGTTCCGATACCGGCGTCGTGCAAGGAGGGAACGATGGGCGACAACCATGACCATGACCATGACCACGTGCATGATCACGACGGGCAGGATGTTCCTTCGGCGACCGCGCTCAGGGTCAAGGCCCTCGAATCGCTGCTCGTCGAGAAGGGACTCGTCGATCCGGCGGCGCTCGACGCGCTGATCGACACCTATGAATCGAAGATCGGGCCGCGTAACGGCGCCCGTGTCGTGGCGCGCGCCTGGGCAGACCCGGCCTACAAGCAGCGGCTGCTGAAGGACGCGTCCTCGGCAATCGCCGAGCTGGGCTACAGCGGCGCGCAGGGCGAGCACATGGTCGTGGTCGAGAACACCCCGTCGGTGCACAATCTCGTCGTCTGCACGCTGTGCTCCTGCTACCCGTGGCCGGTCCTCGGCTTGCCGCCGGTCTGGTACAAGTCCTATGCCTATCGCTCGCGGGCGGTCATCGATCCGCGCGGCGTCCTCGCGGAACTCGGCGTGTCGCTGGCCGAGGACGTCTCGGTCCGGGTCTGGGATTCGACCTCCGAGATCCGCTATCTCGTCCTGCCGCTGCGTCCACCGAACACCGACAATCTGGAGGAGGAGGCGCTCGCCGACCTGGTCAGCCGCGATTCCATGATCGGCGTGGCGCTGCCGGTGGCTCCGGAAGGGAGGGCGCGATGAACGGCGTTCACGACATGGGCGGGATGCATGGCTTTGGTCCTGTCCGGCCCGAGGCCGACGAGCCGGTGTTTCATGCGCCGTGGGAGGGGAAGGTCTATGCCATGCGCCGCCTCGTGGGCGCGTGGCGGCGCTGGAATATCGATGCCGGGAGGCACAGCATCGAAAGGATGCCGGCGGCGGAGTACCTGCGGACGAGCTACTACGAGAAGTGGCTGCAATCGCTCGAGATGCTGATGGTCGAGCGGGGGTTGATCACGGCCGCGGAGCTGGCAAGCGGTCGCGCCGATCCCGCGGCACCGAAGATGACGCCGCCCGTCAAGGCCGCGGACATACCGGTGATTGCCACGGCCCGCGGCTCGTCGGAGCGCGAGACCTCTGTGCCGCCGCGCTTCGCGATCGGCCAGAAGGTGCGCACCAGGAAGATCAATCCTGTCGGCCATACGCGCATTCCGCGCTATGTCCGCGGCCGGACGGGCACGGTCGAGCTCGACCACAGGGCGCACGTCTTTCCCGACTCGAATGCCGATTTCCGGGGGGAGGCGCCGCAGCGACTCTACACCGTGAGCTTCGCGGCGCGCGAGCTGTGGGGTGACGCCGCCAATCCTGCCGATGCCGTTCTCGTCGATCTGTGGGAGGAATACCTTGAGCCTGCCTGACCGGGCCGCGGGCCTGCCGGGATTGCCGAAAGATGGCAATGGCCCGGTCTTCGCCGAGCCGTGGCAGGCGCAGGCCTTCGCGCTCGCCGTCGAGCTCAGCCGCCGCGGCGCCTTCACCTGGACCGAATGGGCCGACATGCTGGCGGCTGTGCTGCGCGAGGCGACCGCGCGTGGCGCCCCGGACGACGGTTCACGCTACTACGAGCATTGGCTGGTCGCCCTGGAACGGCTCTGCCTCGCCAAGGGCCTGACCGATCTCGGTACGCTCGATGGCCGGACCGATGCCTGGGAGGCCGCCTATCGGCGCACGCCGCACGGCAAGCCGGTTGAGCTTCAGGCCGGCGATAGCGCGTCGACCTGAGCGAGCGGATCATCGTCGCCCCTCACTCCAGGGTGATGTTGGCCGCCTCAGGACGAGCAGCAGCGTGTGGCCGTCGGCCGGCGACTTGGCGACGGCCTCGGTTGCGATCTTGCCGCTGGCGCCCAGCTTGTTGTCGACCCGACTCACGCACCATTCTCGCGAATCCGCTCCAGCATCCGCTCGGCAATCTCGCGCTCGCCGGAGACGACCAGGTTGGCGCCGAGGCCATTGAGATGCTCGATCGTGGCGTCCGAATGGGCGCGGGCGAGGATCTCGAGGGAGGGATTGGCGGCCCGCGCCTGCTCGACGACCTGGCCGGCCTCGAAGGCCTCCGGAATGGTGACGACGAGCCGACGGGCCTGCGTCAGATTGGCGGCGGCGAGGATGTCGGGCCTTGCGGCATTGCCCACGATCACCTCCGAGCCGTCACGGCGCGCCAGTTCGATTGCCCGTTCGCTGGTCTCGATCACGACAGAGGGGACAGCCGGTCCTGCCAGGGCGGCGCCGACGTATGACCCGACACGCCCGTAGCCGACCAGCACGGTATGGCCCGAGAGCGTCGTCGGCGGAATGTCGGGTTGCTTCGCGCGCGTTCCTTGCGCAGCACGCGGGCGCAAGCGATCGACGATGCCGAACATCAGGGGGTTGAGCACGATCGAGACGATGGCCCCTGCCAGGACGAGGTCGCGCGCCTCGGGCGGCACCAGGGCGAGTGAGATGCCGAGGCCGATCAGGATGAAGGAGAACTCGCCGATTTGCGCCAGGCTGGCCGAGATCGTCAGCGCCGTGGCGTTCGGATGGCCGAAGGCGCGCACGATCAGATAGGCCGCGATCGACTTGCCGAGCACGATGATGGCGACCGTGGCCAGCAGCGCCAGAGGGGCCTCCACGAAGACGCTCGGATTGAGCAGCATGCCGACCGACACGAAGAACAGCACGGCGAAGGCATCGCGCAACGGCAACGCTTCCTCGGTCGCCTGCTGGCTGAGCTCGCTTTCCCCCATCACGACGCCGGCGAAGAAGGCGCCCAGCGCAAAGGAGACGCCGAACAGCTTGGCTGCCCCGAACGCGACCCCGAGCGCGATGGCGTAGACGGCGAGCCGGAACAGCTCGCGCGAGCCCGTGTGCGCCGTGTAGTGCATGAGCCAGGGGATCAGGCGCCGCCCGACCAGCAGCATCAGGGCGACGAAGACGGAGACCTTCGCCAGCGTCACCAGCAGCAGGAACGCCATGCGGCCCGGCGCCACGCCGTCGCCGGCAGAGATGACGGCGGCCGAAGGCACGAGGACCAGCGCGAGCACCATGGCAAGGTCCTCCACGACCAGCCAGCCCACGGCGATCCGGCCACGATCGGTGTCGAGCATGTGTCGTTCCTGCAGGGCACGGATCAGGACCACCGTGCTCGCCACCGACAGGGCGAGGCCAAAGACCAGGCCGGCCTGGAACGACCATCCCAGCAGGTGGGCGAGACCTGCTCCCAGCAGGGTCGCCACGACGATCTGCCCGATGGCGCCTGGCACGGCGATGTGCGCCACCGACATCAGGTCCTTGAGCGAGAAGTGCAGGCCGACGCCGAACATGAGCAGGATCACGCCGATCTCCGCCAGCTCCGCGGCAAGCGACAGGTCGGCTACGAAGCCCGGCGTGAAAGGCCCCACCGCAACGCCGGCCAGCAGGTAGCCGACGATCGGCTGGATGCGCAGCCGATGGGCACACAGACCCAGCACGAACGCGAGCATCAAACCGGCAGCGATCGTGGCGATGAGGGGAGTGTGGTGCTCCAGCATTTCAGGCGAGGCCGGCGACGGGCACCGAGGGGTGCCGCTCGGTATGTGCGGCGACCAGCGCCCTGGCCCGGTCGACGCGACCGGCCTTGAGATAGGCGGCGAGCAGCGTGTTCTCGACGAGGTCGCGCTGTGCGCGGCTGCCGCCGATCCGGACGGTTTCCGGCAGCGCCGGCTCGAGGATGGAGATCGCCGCCGGCCAGTCGCCGCGTCCGTAGGCTGCGAGCCCGACCGCGAGGCGGGGTACCACGTCGCCGGCTGGCGAGCGGCCCGCCGCGGCGCGCTGCTGCAGCTCGCCGACGATGCCGACAATGCCATCCTTGTCGTCGGCGGCGACGCAGGCCAGCGCCCGATGGACATCGACGAAGGCGATGCCGGCCTTGGGAAAGGATTTCAGCGCGTAGTCGCGCACCTCGCGCCACAGCGCCGCGCTTCTCGGATGGCCAGCCAGCTCGGCGCGCCACAGGAAGGCAGGCGCATCGGTGGCGACATTGAGCGCCGGCCCCCAGGCGCCGCTGGGATGGACCTGGGCCCGGTAGACCTGCCAGGCGCGCTCGGTCTCGCCGAGCATCAAGGCGAGCAGCGCGACATGCCAGGAGATGTGGCAGTGCATCAGGCCCTGGCGCGGGTAGTCCGGCAGCCAGCTTTCCAGGTAGTTCAGCGCCTGCTTGTCCTCGCCCATCTCGTAGAGCACGTGCGCCTTGATGTGCGCGCCGTGGGCGTTGCGTGGACAGGCGGCCATGCTGCGCTCGATCAGGTCGAGGGCTTCGTCGAGGCGGCCGACCTCCTCGAGAGCGAAGGCGTAGACGGCCTGGAACCACCAATCGTCGTCGAGATGCGGGCGCAGCGTCTCGAGAAACTCGACCTGCTCGGGCTCGCGGCCCTGACGGCCGCTGAAGCCGATCAGGCCGAACACGCCGGTCGCCGGCGCCGCCACCATGGCATCGCGCGGGAACCTGGCGAGGTGTGCGCGGGTGGCGGCCAGAGATTCGACCGGCTTGCCTTCGATGGCGAGGCACAGGGCATCGATGTGGCCCTGCTCGCGCGGCGTCTTGTCGGGCGCCTGCTCGCGGGCACGCGCCGCTGCCGCGCGGGCGCCGGCGACGTCGGCCTGCAGGAACAGCGCGCGCGCCAGCGCCGCGTGCGCCAGGGCGAACCCGGGATCGGTCTCGACGGCTCGCGACAGATGGTCGGAATCACCATGCCCGGCCGTCAGCACGCCGTCGCAACCGGCGACGTAGGCGTCGCGCGCCGCCTCGGAACTGGTGCTGACGGACAAACCAAAACGATCGATCAACATGGTGCTCCATCTCCCTTCGGTCTTCACCGTGGCCGGCGGTGCCGGCCATTGTCTCTCCGTCATCCCAATGCTACGCCACCAAGAAGCCGGCCAGAACAGGAGTCATGCCGTGAGCACAGAGGATCGACCGAAGCACCCGGCGATCTTCGACGGCCTCTTCTACACGATCGCCGGGCTGTGCGGCTTCTTGACCGGCATCGTCGGTGCGGCCTTCCATCTCTGCGTCAATGCGCTCATGGGCTGGCCGGACTGGCTGGCAGGCTGGATCGGCTCGACGGCCTTGACGATCGTGGTCGCGGCAATCGTTGCCGCCATTGCCGTGACACTGGCCTTCATCCTCACCGATCGTATCGCCCCCGAAGCGGCGGGCAGCGGCGTGCCGCAGGTCGAGGGCGCGCTGGAGGGGGTCCATGAGATTCGGTGGCGCCGCGTCTTCCCGGTAAAGTTCGTCGGCGGCGTGCTCAGTCTCTCGGCCGGCCTCGTGGGTGGCCGCGAGGGACCGACCATTCACATGGGCGCCTGCATTGCGGCCTTCCTGGCCGAGCGGCTGCGCTTCATGCGCCTCGATCTGCACACGATGCTGGCCGCCGGCGCGGCCGCCGGGCTGGCCGCAGCCTTCAACGCGCCGCTTGCCGCCATCCTGTTCGTGGTCGAGGAGACGCGAAAGCAGTTCCGCTACACTTTCCGGTCCTATGTCGCGGTGATCGTCGCGTCCGCGGCGAGCGCGTTCAGCATGGAGCTGGTCGGCGGCACGGCACCGCAGCTGCGCCTGGATACCCAGGCCATGCCGCTCGTCCTGCTGCCGGTCTTCATGCTGCTGGGGGCAGGGCTCGGCGTGCTCGGCGTCGTGTTCAACCGGACCCTCGTGCTTGCCCTCGATTGGCGGGCCGTGACGTTCAAGCGCTGGCCCTGGCTCTATCCCGTGATCGTCGGCGGTGCCGTCGGTGCGCTCACCATCGTGCTGCCGCTGGCCGTGCGCGGGGGAGAGACCTTGATCCCGCAGATGGTCGTCAGCAGCGCGCCCTTCCTCGGCCTCGTGCTGATCGCCCTGGTACGATTCGTCGGCACCATGGCGAGCTACCCGGTGGGCGTGCCCGCCGGCATCTTCTCGCCCCTGCTGGCGCTCGCCACCGTGGTCGGCCTCGTGGCCGCGGCAATCGTCGAGGCCGTGCTGACGGCGACCTCGCTTCCCGTGCCGCCGATGATGGCGGCAGCGTTCGCCGTCGCCGCCATGGGCGGTCTGTTCTCCGCGACCATCCGGGCCCCGCTGGTCGGAGTCGTGCTGGTGGTCGAGCTGACCGGTGGCTATGAGCTGATCCTCCCCACGATCATCACCTGCGTGACGGCGCACGTGGTTGCCGAGGAGCTGAAGGGGCGGCCGATCTACGAGGTGCTGCTGGAGCGCGCCCTGAGGATGGCCGGGCAGGAGCCACGCGTGCAATCGACGACGGCGTCCTCGCCCGTCGGCGTCGACGATCACAGGCGCTGAGAAAGTCTGGAGGCGGCGTGGCAGGCAGCAACACAGGCAGGGTCATCGCGGCGGGTGCCGTCGGCAACGTGCTCGAATGGTACGATTTCGCGGTCTACGGCTACTTCGCTGCCGCCATCGGAAGGGTCTTCTTTCCCGGCCAGGACCCGGTGGCGCAGGTTCTTGCGGCCTTCGGCATCTTCGCCGTCGGCTTCTTCATGCGGCCTGTCGGCGGTGCGCTGATCGGCCATATCGGCGACCGCCTCGGGCGTCGCGCCGCGCTCACCTTCTCGATTGCGGCGATGGCGATCCCGACGTTCCTGGTCGGCGTCTTGCCGGGCTACGACACGCTGGGCGTCGCCGCGCCGATCCTGCTCACTCTGATGCGCATGATCCAGGGGCTGTCGGTCGGCGGCGAATACACCACGTCCGTCGTCTTCATGGTCGAGCACGCGCCGGCCGAGCGGCGCGGCCTGATCGGTGCCACCGCGAGCTGCGGCGCGGTCGGCGGCATCCTGGCAGGCTCGGCGACGGGCGCGCTGCTGGCATCGCTCATGTCGCCGGAAGCACTCGAATCGTGGGGCTGGCGCATTCCCTTCCTGGCGGGACTGGTGGTCGGCCTGGCGGGCCTGGCCCTGCGCCGAGGGCTTCATGAAGAGGCGTCGGCCAAGGAACACGTGCGCTCGCCGCTGGCCGAGACGTTTCGCGAGCACGGCTCGCTGTTGCTGCGCCTGGCCGCTCTGTCGGTCTTCAATTCCGTCGGCTTCTACCTGATGTTCGTCTACATCGTGAGCTGGCTGCAAGTGGTCGATGGCGTGGAGCCGGCGCGGGCGCTGGGCATCAACACCATCAGCATGGTGGTGCTGCTGCCGCTCATGGTGGCGATGGGCTGGGTGAGCGATCGCATAGGGCGCCGGCCGGTGATGATGGCTGCGACGCTGCTTGCGATCGTGGGATCATGGCCCCTGTTCTGGCTAATGCACAGCGCCAACCCGGCCGTCGTCGTGCTCGGGCAGCTCGGCTTCGTGCTGGTGGTCGGGACCTTCTGCGGCTGCCAGCCGACCGTCATGGTCGAGGCCGTGCCGGCGAGGGTCCGCTGCACGGCGATTGCGCTGGGCTACAACGTCACCCTGGGACTGTTCGGCGGCCTCAGCCCCCTGGTAGCGACCTGGCTGGTCGAGCGCACGGGCAACCACTACAGCCCGGGCTTCATGATCATGGCGGCGGCTGCGGTCTCGTTTCTGGCGCTGCTGACGTTTCAGGAAACATATCGCAAGCCGCTGCTGTGACGCTCAGCGGCCCCTACCGTTGAGCAACAACCACAACCTCATCCTGAGGAGTGCCCGAAGGGCGCGTCTCGAAGGATGGCTGCAGCGACAGTCTTTACCTATCCTTCGAGACGCGCCCTTCGGGCGCTCCTCAGGATGAGGACGCATTGAGGCGAGCGATTCGCCTCTTGAAGGTTGCTTACGCCGCCCCCTCCAGCAGCTCGGGCACGACCCACAGCGCGGGCTCGCCGCGGGCGACGCGCTGGACGTTGTCGAAGCCGTTGCGCAGGCGGGTGACGTTGCTCTCCCAGGTCGGGCCGGCGAGATGGGCAGTCAGGATCACGTTGTCGAGCTTGAGCAGCGGGTTGTCGGGCGGCGTCGGCTCCTCGTCGAACACGTCGAGGCCGGCGCCGAACAGGTTGTTTGCCGAGAGCGCCGCCGTCATCGCCTTCTCGTCGATCACCGGCCCACGCGAGGTGTTCACGATGATCGCCGACTTCTTCATCAGCGCGAGTTCCTGGGCGCCGATCAGGTGATGGGTCGAGGCGTTGAGCGGCACGTGCAGCGACAGGATGTCGGAGCCGCGCAGGATCTCGGGCAGCAGGCGGAAGCGTACGTCGAGCGCATCCTCCTCGGCTTCCGACAGGCGCTTGATGTCATAGTAGTGCACGATCATGCCGAACGCCTGGGCGAGCCGCGCCACCTTCTTGCCGATGGTGCCCAGGCCGACGATGCCCAGCACCTTGTCGCGTACCTGGTGGACGGTCGGCGGTTGGTTGCCGTGCCAGCGGCCGGCGGTGACGTTGTTGTGCTGGGTGATGAGGCGGCGCGACACCGCCAGCATCAGCAGCAGGGCGTGCTCGGAGACGGCGACCGAGTTGGCGCCTCCGTTGTTGCACAGCGGCACCTTGCTCTTGCGCGCCGCATCGAGGTCGGCACGGTCGTAACCGGCGCTCAGCATCTGGATGAGCTTGAGCCTGGGTGCATCCTTGAAGAGCTGCGGCGTCACGTACTGCTGGATGAAGCCCACGAAGTAGTCGGTGCCGGGCAGCGCCGCCTTCATCTCCGCGGAGTTGTGAAGTGCCTTGACGATCTCGAACCCCTTGGGGGCGAGCTCGTCGACCATGGAGATGGTGTCACGGGGTCCGACGACGAGTACGCGTTCGACCATTAGAGTGCCTCCGCAGCATCACGATGACCTTTGAGCAGGCCGGGCAGCCGGCCGGGCTCGGTGCGGCCCCAGCCGCACTCGGCCGACAAGCCGAAATCGCCTTGGACGTGCCGCCGCGCCACGGCGACGCGGGTGCGATCACCGGCATCGTCGTCATGGTGCAGCAGCCCGAGATAGAGCCTGGTGCCAGCCGGTCGCTTCCAGGCGGCGAGCGGGGCGTAGAACGCGTCATCGGTACGGTTCCTCGGGACGGGAATGTGGAAGAAGTCGATGCGCCGCCGCATGGACGCTGCGATGCCTTCCATCATCTCGACCAGGATGCCCGAATCCGTGGGCTGCACCAGATGCTCGTCGCGCGGCGAGCCGTAGCACAGATGATAGCCCATCTCGACGCCCGCAGGGCCGGAATCCCCGAGTCGCCCCAGCATGTCGAAGGTCTGCTTCTTGTAGTCGACCGGACGATCGACGAAGTAGTTCTCGAACGCCAGGACCTCCTGGCAGACATCCCACTGGATGGCGAGGTCGTTGGCCGGGATCGCCGCGACGATGTTGGCCAGCGCCGATTTCAGCGCGCGCTCGTAGACGCCAAAGTACGTCTGCCGCGCCGGCCCGCTGACATAGAGATAGCCGCTGGCCTGCGGCGTCGGCAGGGAAACCTGGAAGCGCATCGCCGCCGGGATGGCGCCGTCGGCGCGCAGCCGCTGGAACACGGCCCAGGAGGCGAGGGCGGCCTTGTCGTAGCCGGTCTCGAACACGACGTCCTGCGGGTCGGTGCCGGGCTTGAAGCGGACCTGCTCGATCTCGCGCACCAGCTTGCCGTCCCACTGGACGAACTTGTAGGGCGGCACAGTCGGATCGATCTCCATCGCCGGATGGTCGAGCAGCATCTGGCGCTGGAAATAAACCCAGCGTGCGCGCTCGCCCGTCTCGCCGTCGGGCAGGCAGCGCAGGAACGGGCCAAGCTCGTCCGTCAGCCGGCGGAACACCTGCTCGCTGCTGTCGAGCGGGATGCTGCCGATCAGGTGCAGGCGCTCCTGCTTCTCCATCAGGCGACCTTCTCGAGCTTCTGCAGCGAGCGCAGGTACTTCGGCACCGGCGTGCCGGGATGGGTGCCCGACCAGTTGGTGTAGCTGACCTCGCCGACATAGATATCGCCCTTGCTGTCGACCGCGAGGCCGTGCGGCGAGAGGAACTTGCCGGGCTCCTGCCCGGGGCCGTGCTCGCCGCCCAGGCGGGCGATCACGCCTCCCTTCTTGTCGACGATGGCGAGGCGCGGGCCGATGTTGGTGTGCTTGCTGTTGACCGGCATGCCGGACCCCAGCTCGCCGATGATGAAGCGCGGATTCGGGCCGCCGCCGCAGCAGTAGAGCGCGCAAGGCCGGTGCATGTTGTTCCACTGCATCTCGTACTTGCCGTTGCCGTCGAACACCTGGACGCGATGGTTCTCGCGGTCGGCGACGTAGACCCAGCCATCCTCGTCGGTGACGATATTGTGCACGATATTGAACTGTCCGGGATCGGTGCCGGTGGTGCCCCAGCACATCAGATGGCGACCATCCGGGGTGTACTTGTGGACGCAGGAGTTGCCGTACCCGTCGGCGACGTAGATCTCGCCTTTCGGCGAGAGGGCGGTGTGGGTGCAGCGGTTGAAAGGCTGGCCGCTCAGGAACGGCGCCGGCTGGTTCGGCACGCCGATGGTCAGCAGCACCTTGCCGTCGGTGGTGATCTTGCGAACCGTGTGGTCGCCATCGTCGGTGCAGTACAGCATGTCGTCGCTGTCGATGTGGATGCCGTGGGCGCGATTGAACAGGCCCTCGCCCCACGAGCGCAGGAAGTTGCCGTCGCGGTCGAACACCATCATCGGATGCTGGCCGCGATTGAAGACGTAGACCCGGTCCTTGCTGTCGACGGCGACCGCCGCGACGTCGCGGAACTCCCAGCCGTCGGGCAGCTTGGCCCAGTTCTCGACCACGCGATACCGATGCTCGCCGCTGCCCAGGATCACTGACATGGGTTGCTCCTCATTTCATGTTCCTCCCCAGCGAAGCTGGGGAGGTGTCGGCGTCTTCGCCGACGGAGGGGTCATGAGCCACGAGTCTCGGGCCCATGACCCCTCCGTCGCCTGGGCATTTTGGCCGCAGAGCGGCCAAAGGCCTTTAGACGGCGACACCTCCCCAGCTTCGCTGGGGAGGAGTAGGCTTATTCTCTTCACGCCGCCGACATCATCGCATCGGAGATCTTCTCGGCCGTCATCAGCGTCGGGAAGTTGGTGTTGGCGCAGGGCACCACGGGGAACACCGACGCGTCGACCACGCGCAGGCCCTGCACGCCCTTGACCCGGCCCTGCGTGTCGGTCACCGACATGGGATCGTCGGGGCGGCCCATGCGGCAGGTGCACGAGGCGTGCCACACGCCGATCGCCGCCTTGCGCACGAAGGCTTCGAGCGCCTCGTCGTCGGTCATCACCTGGTCGAAGGTGTAGCCCTCGACCACGAACTTGTCGATCATGTAGCGGCGCAGCGCCGCCGGCCCGTCTAGGCATTGCGCCACGATCTTCGTCAGGATCTTGTTTTTGGTATTGACCACGCCGATCGCCCGCACGCGGTCGCTGTAGGCGGCAGGGAAGGGGACGTCCGTCACCTGCTTCAGCGCGTCGGTCATCTGCACGGCGGCCATCAGCTTGAAGCCGCTCATCAGCCGGTCGAGGTCGCGCTTGTCGGAGAGCAGGTTGAACTCGACGATCGGCTCGCTGCGCCAGTCGCGCGAGGCGAGCTTGACCTGGCCGGTCTCCGAGTAGGTCTTGTTGATGAAGGTGAGCAGGGAGGCGATCTGCTCGCCGACCGCGTGCCAGGCCGACTTGCTGACCACCGCGACGAACATGTCGCCCTTGGGTACGCCCGGCAGGCCCGACGAGTAGCGCAGGCCGAGATGGATGTGCCGGCGCGTGTGCTCGTTCATGCGCGAGCCGCGCTTGATGAACGAGGAAAGCGCGATCGACGGGTGGTCCATCAGCCGCTCGCCGACGCCGGGCAGGCCGGCGACCACGGGGATGCCGAGCTCGGCGAGATGGCCGACCGGCCCGATACCGGCGCGCATCAGATGGGCGGGCGTATGGATGGCGCCCGACGACAGGATCACCTCCTTGGCCCGGAATTCCTGCTCCTGGCCCTTGACGATCGCGGTCACGCCGACGCATCGCGTGCCGTCGAACAGCAGCGACTTGACCTGCGTGTCGGTCGAGATGGTCAGGTTGGCGCGCTTGCGCGTCTCGGCATCGAGATAGCCCATCGCGGCCGAGACGCGCCGCTCCTCGGCGTTGGAGTGCGTCACCGGGAAGTATCCGTCGACGAACTCGCCGTTCTGGTCGGGCAGGAACTTGAAGCCCTTGGCGGCGAAGCCCTTGGCTACGGCCTTGGCGTGACCCGTCCAGTGCTCCTGGGGAATGCGCCTCACGGGGATGCGACCATCCTTGCCATGGTAGGGCCCGTCGAAGTCGAGATCGCGCTCGACCTTCTTGAAGAACGGCAGCACCTGGCTCCAGCCCCAGCCCTCGGCGCCGCGGCTCGCCCATTCGTCGTAGTCGGTCGGCGCGCCGCGATTGGCCATCTGGCCATTGATCGACGAGCCGCCGCCCAGCACGCGCGCCTGCTCGTACTTGCGCAGCGGCGGGCGGTTCTCGTGCGGGTTGTTGTGCGAGACGACCTGGGTGTGGACCCGGAGCTCGGTCCAGTGGAAGCGCGGGTCGAAATAGGCCGTGCCGGAGTAGCTGTCGGCGATCTCCTTGGGCTCCTCGCCCGGCGGCGTGTCCTGGCCGGCCTCGCACAGCAGGACCTTGGTCGCGCTCCTGGCCGACAGCCGGTTGGCCATGACCGACCCGGCCGAGCCGCCACCAACGATGATATAGTCGTACACGGTCGTTTCCCCGATTTGTTGGCGCTACGCTAGAGCTGTTTTCGATCGAAGGGAACCGCGAGCGGTTCCCTTCGATCGAAAACGCGATGATCATTCATCTCCCCAGCTATGCAGGCAACGAGTCGACACATATTCGATCTTCCCCCGTAGTCGGGGGAGGTGCCCCATAGGCGTTAAAATACAAAAACCTCATCCTGAGGAGGCCGCATAGCGGCCGTCTCGAAGGATGGGCCACACAGAAGATCGTTGGAAAAGCGGTGTCGCAGTCCCCTTCACTGTTGCCGACCCTTCGAGACGCGGCCCGCCTATGGGGAGGCGCCCCGTCACACGGGGCGGAGGGGGAAAGCCGCAAGCGAGATTCCTGAGATTCCGACGTCGGAACTTCATGAATCTCGGATGCGGCTTTCCCCCTCCGGCCCTTCGGGCCACCTCCCCCGTACGACGGGGGAGGAATTGGAGATGTGCATGCCGACCTTGCCGATGCAGGCCAAGCCTGCAATCGTTTGCCGTCGCATCAAGGGAGGTTTCGTATGCCGGACGTTACAGCCGCAAATCCCGACATCGCCACGCCGGAGCTGATGAAGGCGATCTCCGCGGCCTTCAACAGCCGCGACGTGGAGCGCATCGTTTCCTTTTTCACCGACGACGCCACCTTCTGGCTGGCGCGCGGGCCCGAGCCGGTCGGGCGCACGCTGAAGGGCAAGGAGACCATTGCCAAGACGCTGGCCGCCCGCTTCAAGGTAATCCCCGACATGCGGTGGGATCACAAGGAGTACATCTACGCCGGCAACCGTGCGATCTCGATATGGACGGTGAAGGGCAAGGGCGCCGACGGCGAGGACCTCAACTACCAAGGCTGCGACATCTACACGTTCCGCGGTGGGAAGATCAGCGCCAAGGACACCTACTGGAAGATCGTCGAGCACAAGGATCGCCTCTGATGGACTTCGACACGGTCATCCGCGGCGGCACCATCGTCGATGGCTCGGGCAAGCCGCGTTTCTCGGGAGACGTCGCCATCCAGGACGGCCGTATCGTCGAGATCGGCCGCATTGCCGGTACCGCCAGGCGCACCATCGACGCCGATGGCCTGATCGTCGCGCCGGGCTTCATCGACGGCCATACCCACATGGACGCGCAGGTCGCCTGGGATCCGTTGGGCAGCTGCTCGTGCTGGCACGGGGTCACCAGTGTGGTGATGAGCAATTGCGGCTTCGCGCTCGCCCCCTGCAAGCCTTCCGATCGCGACTGGTACGCTCGCTGCCTGTCGGCGGTCGAGGACATCCCGACCGAGGCGATGGCGGCCGGCATCGACTGGACGTGGGAGACCTTCCCCGAGTACCTCGCGACCGTCGAACGCCTGCCCAAGGCAATCAACTACGGCATGTATATCGGTCATTCGGCGCTTCGCATGTACGTCATGGGCGAGCGGGCGCTCTCAGAGAAGGCCACCGAGGACGACATGGTGCGCATGTCGGCGGCCGTGCAGGAGGCGCTGAAGGCGGGTGCCATGGGCTTCTCGAGCTCGCGCGCCTCCACGCACGTCACGCCAGACGACACGCCGGTGGCGAGCCGTATCGCCGAATGGGAGGAGATCGACCGCATCCTGGCGGCCATGGCCGCGCTCGATGCCGGCATCTTCCAGATCGGCCCCGACATCGCGAGCGGGGCGCGCCATCGCATCTTCCTCGAGCGCCTGCGCAAGGTGGCGTTGGACTACAAGCGGCCGATCATGTTCGGCGTCCTGTCGACCCGGCAGGGTGAGGATCCCAACCCCTGGCAGTACCAGACGAAGTACATCGACGACACGGTCGCCGCCGGTGGCCGCATGTATGGCCAGGGCACGACGCGCTCGATCAACGCCATCTTCTCGCTGAAATCCTACCTGCCGTTCGACGTCCTGCCGGCGTGGCGGCCAATCCGCGCCTTGCCGATGGACGAGCAGAAGAAGCGGCTGCGGGACCCGGCGGTGCGGCGTGAGCTGGTCGCTGCCGAAGAGAAGATGAAGCCGCGCGACGGCGTCTTCCAGGGCGGCGGCGCGGCGACCACCGATCCGCGCAAGCCCGATTACTCCAACCTGTTCGCCTTGAAGGGCACCGACTGGGACGATCCCACGGTCGACCAGCTCGCCAAGGCCCGCGGCCAGCATCCGGTCGAGGTGATGATCGACCTGTCTCTGGCCGACGAGAACCAGGTCTACGTCCAGCCGCTTGTCAACGAATCGCCGGAGGACGTGCTCGGCATGCTGAAGCATCCGCGCACGCTCGCGACTTTTTCCGACTCGGGCGCACATGTCTGCCAGGAGATGGGCTCCTCGCTGCAGACCCACTTCCTGAGCTACTGGGTGCGCAAGCGTGGCGCCTTCACGCTCGAGCAGGCGATCAGGAAGCTGACGCACGACAACGCCCAGGCGTGGGACCTCCATGACCGCGGGCAGGTCCGCGAAGGTTTCCGCGCCGACCTCGTGCTGTTCGAGGAGGACCGCATCCGGCCACTCCTGCCGACAGTCGAGAAGGACCTGCCGGGCGGCGCCCGCCGCCTGGTGCAGAAGGCCGAGGGCATCAAGGCCACCCTGGTCAACGGCGCGGTCGCCTTCGAGAACGGCGAGGCGACCGGCACCTACCGGGGTGAGGTGCTGAAAGGAAAGCTGGCCTCGTGAGCCGGGGCAGCCTCCTGCTGGCTGCCGCCCTGGTCGTCATGCCTGGAGCGGCGATGGCGCAGGCCAAGTCCTCGCCACCGCCGCCGCCGGCCAGCACCGGCGGCACGGCCGGCGTGAAGATGCGGCTGAACGCGCTGCACTACGGCAACGTCCACGGCCTCCGTCGCGGCCCCGATGGCCAGTGGACCGGCAAGGCCACTCAGGGTGGCGTCGGGAAATCCGTCACCGTCACGCCGCAAGGCAAGGTGATCGCACGGTGAGGGGTATCCAATTCAACTGTGAGGAGCGAGGCCCTTCCTCTCCCGTCATCGGCCCGCCAGGGGGAGAGGTTGGGTGAGGGGGTTGCAGGTGATCGTCGAACCTTCGAAGCCCCCTCACCTCGAGAACGAGCTTTCGAGACTCGCCATATCGACGCACCTGGACCAGATTCGAGTCATTCATGTCGTTCCTCTGCCGGGCCCGATTGACGTCGCGCAAATCGCGCCTAGCGTGGCGGATGCTGGTGACGACTCGTTGCCGGCGACGGCGCGGCATCGGGGAGGAGGGGCCATGCGCGAGCGCGAGATTGCAGTCGGGGCCGCTTCCCGCCGCGTCGCCGCCCACGGCACGCGGGCGAGCCGGACGTTCGTCGTGCCGGCGAGCGACGCCGAAGCAGCGCCCTGGCTGACGCAAGACGCCGTGACTGACGCATGGGAGTCCGCGTCAGCCACGGTTGCGTCAGTCGCAAGCCCTTGAAATCAAACGGCCCTGACGCAACGGACGCAACGGACGCAAGAATCGTGTCGATGGAAACGTCCCCCGCAAAGACAGACGGAGCACACCCATGAGTGATCGCCGCATCCCGACCTACCAGGCGCTGGTCGACGACATCAAGGCGCTGGGCACCGAGCAGGTGTTCGGCCTGATGAGCGATGACACGGCGGTGTTCGCCACCGCGCTCGACAGCGCCGGCATCCGCTTCTACGGCGCGCGCCACGAGAACAACGCCATCGCCATGGCCGAGGGCTTCTCCTATCGCTCGGGCGGGCTCGGCATTGCCGTCATTGGTCGTGGCCCGGCGACGGCCAACGGCCTGCACGCTGCGACCTATGCCAGCCGGTCGGGCTCCAGGGTGCTGATCATCTCGGGCGAGGCCGCGGTGCCGTCGGGCGCTGCCAACGGTATCGGTCCCGATTACAAGGGCTTCAACGCAACCGCGGTCCTCGCCGCAGCCGGCATCCGCACCTTCGCCGCCACCAGCCCGTCGACGGCGCGCGGTGTGCTGGCCGATGCCGTGGCGGCGGCCATGCAGGGCGGCGCGGCCGCGCTGCTGCTGCCGGTCAACGTCCAGCTCGCCGACATGGACCTGAGCGACTCGACGCCGGTGCGGCCGCGCGAGCGCAAGCCGGCGGCGCCGCGCGCGCAGGCGATCGAGGCCGCCGCCGCCGTCGTTCGCCAGAGTCGCAAGCCGCTGATCCTGGCCGGCATGGGGGCGCACCGGGCCGGCGCCAAGGAGGCGCTGGAGAAGCTGGCCGAGCGCACCGGCGCGCTGCTGGCGACCTCGGCCCGCGGCAAGGACATGTTCCGCGGCAATCCCGCCAACCTCGGCATCGTCGGCTCGTTCTCGCATTCGGCGGCGCGCCGTCTGGTCCACGAGGCGGACTGCGTGCTGGTGTTCGGCGCCGGGCTCAACCTGCTGACCATGAGCTTCGGCCATTCGCTGCCCAACGTGCCGCTGATCCAGGTCGATTCCGAGCGCGGCCACATCGGCCGCTGGCACCCCGCCGACGTCGCGGTCGTGGGCGATGCCCGCCTGGCGGCGGAAGCCTTGATCGAGGCGTTGCCGCCCGGATCGAACTCGGAGCGGCCGTTCCGGTCGGACGAGACGCTGCGCTTCCTGAAAGGCTTCGACATCGCGCGCGACTTCGAGCCGGCCAACACCGCGCGTACCGTCGACCCGCGCTCGCTGGGCGTCGCGCTCGAGAAGCTGCTGCCGGCCAATCGCAACCTGGTCTACGACGCCGGCAACTTCCTCGGCATCGTGCCCTACCTCTCGGTGCCCGGACCGGGCCACTTCAAGCTGACCAGCGACTTCGCCTCGATCGGTCTGGGCTTCGGCACGGCGCTCGGCGTCGCCAGGGCGAGGCCCGACGAGACCACCGTGCTGGTGATCGGCGATGGCGGCTTCCTCATGACCATGGGCGAGCTCGAGACGGTGGTGCGCGAGGACCTGCCGCTGGTCATCGTGCTGATGAACGACTGCGCCTACGGCGCGGAGCTGCACTTCCTCAAGATGCGCGAGCTGCCGGTCGCCAAGTCGGTGTTCCCCGACGTCGACTATGCGCCGGTCGCCGAGGCCTTCGGATTCCAGGCGGCGACCATCCGTACCCTCGAGGACCTGCAGAGGATCGCGCCGCTGCTGGCGCGGCCCGACGGACCGGTGTTCCTCGACTGCAAGCTCAATGCCGCGGTGGCGGCGCCGTTCATGAGCGAGTTCCACGAGTTCGAGAGCCGCAAGCACTGAAGAAGCGTCGAAGGGAGAGACAAGAGTGAGCAAAGGTCCGTCGCGCTGGGAATCCCCGGCGCCGATCCGCTATCCCGACCCCGATGTCATCGTTCTCGATCCGCGCTTCCGCGCGCTGGTCGTTCCGATGGCGGCGATCGAGCGCATCGCCACCGGATTCCGCTTCACCGAGGGACCGGCCTACTATGGCGATGGCCGCTACCTGCTGTTCTCCGATATTCCCAACGATGCGCTGGTGCGCTGGGACGAGATCACCGGCGCGGTGGCGACCCTGCGCAACCCGGCAGGCTACCCTGACGGCAACACGCGCGACCGCCAGGGACGGCTGATCAGCTGCGAGCTCGGCAGCCGCACGCTTACCCGCACCGAGCACGACGGCACGGTCACCATGCTGGCCTCGTCGTTCGAGGGTACGCGTCTCACCGGCCCCAACGACGTCGTCGTGAAGTCGGACGGCTCGATCTGGTTCAGCGACAACGGCGCTGGCATCCGCGGCCACTATCTCGGCGACAAGGCGCCGAAAGAGATGCCGTATCGCGTCTACCGCCTCGATCCCGCGACCGGCGAGCACACCATCGCCATCGGTGACATGGAACGCCCGAACGGCCTCTGCTTCTCGCCCGACGAATCGCGGCTCTACGTCGTCGACACGCCCGACGGGACGCGCACGACGCGAGTCTACGACATGGTCGACGGCAATCCCGTCAACGGCCGGCTGTTCTTCGATGCCACGCCGGGGTTCGCCGACGGCATCCGCTGCGACACCGAAGGCAACGTGTGGTGCGGCTTCTCGGGGGGCTCCGAGCAGGACGGCGTCGCCGTGTTCGCGCCCGACGGCACACTGATCGGCCGGATCCTGCTGCCGGAGCGCTGCGCCAACCTGTGCTTCGGCGGACGCAAGCGCAACCGCCTGTTCATGACGGCCAGCCAGTCGGTCTACGCGCTCTACGTCGAGGCGCAGGGCGTCCCGGGCGGCTGAGGCTGCCCTTACAGCAGCTCCTTGCGCACCAGCGCCGCGCCCGCCGCGAGCGCCTTCAGCTTGCCGAACGCAGTGGCGCGCGGCAGGTACTTCATGCCGCAGTCGGGGGCGGGCAGGAGCTTGTCGGCCGCGACATGCTTCAGCCCGGCCCGAATTCGATCGGCGACCTGAAGCGGCGTCTCGATGGTGGGATCGGCGAGGTCGATCACCCCGAGCATGACCTTCTTCGGCGCCAGGTCCTTCAGGACGCCGAGATCGAGCCGGGGCTGCGCCGATTCGATCGAGATCTGCTGGGCGATGCTGTCGGCGAGCTGCGGCAGGAAGGCGTAGCCGGTCGGCTTGCCGCCGCGCACCACGGCGGCGTAGCCGAAGCAGAGATGCACCACCGTCGGCACGGCGAGACCTTGCAGCGCGCGGTCGATCACCTTGACGGCGTAGAGCTTGGCCTCCTCCGGGTTGTTGCGCAGCCACGGCTCGTCGAGCTGGATCACGTCGGCGCCAGCCTTGACCAGGTCGTGAGCCTCCTCGTTGACCGCCGCGGCATAGTCCATGCACATCGCCTCGGCATCCTTGTAGTGCTCGTCCTTGACCTGCTGCCCCATGGTAAAGGGGCCGGGCAGGGTGATCTTGGCCAGCCGCTCGGTGTTGGCGCGCAGGAACTGCATGTCGCGCAGCTCGATCGGTTTGGCCCGCCTGATCTTGCCGACGACCCGCGGCACCGCGGTTTTCTGGCCGACGCGATTGACGATCTCGCCCGGGTTCTCGTCGTCGATGCCGTCGAGCGCGGTGGCGAAGCGGTTGGAGTAGCTTTCGCGGCGCATCTCGCCGTCGGTCACGATGTCGATTCCGGCCCGCTCCATGTCGCGAATGGCGAGCAGGGTGGCGTCGTCCTGCGCCTGCTCGAGGAATGCCTCGGGCACGCGCCAGAGCTCGCGCACGCGCGTGCGCGGCACCATCTTGCTCAGCATCTCGCGATTCACCAGCCAGTCGGGCTGCGGGTACGAGCCGACGACCGTGGTCTGCAACAGGGCGGGGGCCATGATTACGCTCCTTGATGTTTCATGTTCGCCCCCGATTGCGCAGGGCACTCGCACCGCGATCACGGGGGAGAGTCAAGACTCTACTGCAGCTTGATGCCGGCCTTCTTGGCCAACTCGGCGTTCTCCTTGACCTCGCTCGCGACGATCTTGTCGAGATCGGCCGGGGTGGTCGGCGAGGCGTCGGAGCCCAGCGCAGCCAGCCGCTCCTTGACCTCGGGCGAGTCGAGCGCCTTCTTCACCTCGGCGTTGAGGCGGGCGATCACGGCGGGTGGCGTGCCGGCTGGCGCGAACAGACCGACCCAGAAATTGTAGCCGCTGTCCTTGAATCCCTGCTCCTCGGTGGTCGGAAGGTCGGGCAGCACCGACGAACGCCTGGGGCTGCCGTTGGCCAGCGCGACCACGCGATTGTCGCGGATCATCGGAAGGGCGGCGATCACCGGGCAGAAATAGATGTCTGTGCGGCCGTTCATCGTGTCGCCGAGCGCCTCGGGCGTGCCCTTGTAGGGGACGTGCACGGTGTCGATGCCGGCCGCGAGCTTGAACTTCTCGGCGTTCATGTGGGTGCCGCTGCCGGTGCCCGCGGTTGCATAGGTGAGTTTGCCTGGCTGTGCCTTCGCCGCTGCAGCGTAGTCGGCCGCGGTCTTCCAGCCCTTCGACGGCGAGGCGACCATGATGTTGGGTTGCACGGCGAGCAGGCTGACCCCCGGCAGGTCCTTTACGGTGTCGTAGGGCATGTTGGCATAGATCGCCGAATTGACCGTGTGCGCCGAGGAGTTGGCGAGCAGGGTGTATCCGTCGGGGGCAGCCCTTGCGACCTGGGCCGCACCGATCGTGCCGCCGGCGCCCGGCTTGTTCTCGACGATGACCGTCTGGCCAATGTTCCTGGTCATGACCGCCGCCAAGGCGCGCGCCGTGACGTCGGTAGCGCTGCCCGGCGTGAAAGGTACGATGATGTGGACCGGCTTCTCGGGATAGTTCTGCGCCCAAGCGGGCAGGGCGGCGACCGCCAAGGCGAGCGCAAGCGCGATCAGACGTGACATGACTTCCTCCCGTTATGCCGCCGCTATCTCGCGGCTGGCGCTTCTTACGTTCAGGCTCGACAGGATCCGCTCCCCCGACGCCGCCAGCCTGGCGCGCAGGCCGGCGAGGTCGGGCCACGCCAGCTTACCACTGCGCTTGGCGAAGCGCCCGGCCACGAGCACGTCGCGCACTCGGGCGCCCGAGCCCTGCATGACGACGCTCGCCACGGGATCGTGGACCGGCCACATGGCGAGAGGGCCGAGCGACATTACCGCGATGTCGGCCTGCTTGCCGACCGCCAGGCTGCCGATGCGCTCGCTCATGCCGAGCATCGCTGCACCCCGCATGGTGACCCAGTCCAGCGCCTCGCCGGCCGGCACGGTCGAGGTCGCGGGAATGCCGCCGCTGCGGCCGCGCTCGGCCGCGTTGTCGAGCGCGCGCTGCGAGGCCAGCGCCATGCGTGCAACGACGAACATGTCGCCGCTGATCGCCGATTCGAGATCGATGCCGACCGACGGGGCCGAGCCCAGCGCCCGCAGCCGGCCGGTGATGGGATGGCCATGGCCCTGCGCCATCTCGTTCTCGGGCGTGATCGAGAAGCTGACGCCGCGGTCGACGAAGGCGCGGAGCTGGTCGTCGCTGAGGTTGTTGCCGTGCACGATGTTGATGTGCGGGCCGACCAGGCCCTTCGCCATGAGCGCCTCCCAGCCGCCGGGCGTCTTGGCCTCCCCGCCGCCCTGGTGCATCGACGCGACCAGGCCCATCTCCATCGCGAGGGCGAAATCGTGCGCGCTGACCTCGAGCGTCGAGTAGTGCGGGCCCAGCACCGCCATGCCGAGCGTCACCAGGCCCGTGCGATCGGCCAGCGGGCCCTTCGTCAGGCGCTCGATCTCGCGGCGGGGATGCGGCACCTCGGAGAAGTGCGGCTCGCCGGGCTTCGGGTCGGGCTTGGGCGAGCCGTGGAAGAAGGCGGCGCGAATGCCGCTCTCCACGAGGCCGGCGATGCCGGCGTCGGTGTGCTCGGGCGTCGGGTTGTTGTGGCACCAGTCGACCAGGGTGGTGACGCCGTGATCGAGCTGGTTGAGCGCGCCGGCGAGGGTGGCGACGTGGATGTCCTCGGGCCGGAAGACCGTGGCCAGCCCGGCATGAACGTGGCGAAAATACTCGAGCAGGGTCCAGTTGGCGGCGACGCCGCGCAGCCCCGTTTGCCAGGTGTGCATGTGGGCATTGATGAGCCCGGGCAGCACGAAGTGGCCGGCGCAGTCGACGATCTCGGCGTCGACGCCGGCGATCGACGGGGCGACGGCGGCAATGCGGTCCTCGTCGATCAGCACGTCGCCCTTGGGCAGCACGCCGAGCACCGGATCCTGGGTGACGACGATGCCGGATTTCAGGAGCAGAGGCATGGTCAGGCGAGACCGTCGCTCGCGGCGACGTTCTCGGGCTCGAGCTTCATGCCGGCGGCGCGTGCCAGCTCGACAAGCAGCACCGAGAAGTCGATGTCGCCGGGATACTGATGCGACAGCGACATGATGCTGTCGCGCGTCGCCGAGGCGGCCGGCATGACGACGCCGTAGGTCCGGCCGGCGGACATGCCGAGTTCCATGTCCTTCAGCAGGAGCTTGGGCGTGAAGGTGGTGGTGAAGTCGAGGTTGACCAGCGCCGGCGTCTTGTAGCGCGTGTACATCGAGCCGAGCACGCTCTGGTTGATCGATTCCAGGAACACGTGGCGCGGGATGCCGGCCTTCTCGGCCAGCAGGGTGATCTCGCACAAGGACTGGATGATGACGCCGAACATCGTGTTGTGGGCGATCTTCCAGACGCGCGACAGCTCGCCCTCGCCGACATACATTGCCGCACGGCCGAGCGCCGCCAGCAGAGGCTGCACGGCGTCGTACTCGGCGCGCGGCCCGGAGGCCACGACCAGGAGCTTGCCCGCCTTTGCGACCTTGGCGTTGCCCGAGACGGGCGCGCTGAGATAGGCCACGCCGGCCTCGTCGAGCTGCCTGCGGATCTCGGCCGAGCCGGTGTCGGAGATCGACGACATGTCGACCACGCGCTTGGGCCGCGCAGTGCAGGCCAGCACGCCGCCCTTGCCGAACAGGATGTCCTTCAGGTCGTCGGTGGTCGACACCATTGTGATGACGGTCGCGCAGTGCGCCATCGCCATCTTGTCGGTCACCACCTCGGCCCCGATCCTGGCCAGTGGATCGGCCTTGGACGCCGTGCGGTTCCACACCGAGAGCCCGAATCCCGCCTTGACCAGGCGCGCCGCCATCGCCTCGCCCATCCGGCCGAGCCCGATCCAGCCGACGTCGTGCGATGCCTTGCTGCTCATGGGGGGAGGACCCTTTCAAGATTTCCTCCCCCGTCATCGGGGGAGGAGAACTACCCCCTCACCGGATCGATCGGCGTCACCACGCCTTCGGCTGCCTCGATCACCTCGCCGGCGTCGAGGCAGAGGTCCTCGCGGTTGCGCATGGCCATGATCTGCGCGCCGGTTCGCAGCTTGCCGTGGCTACCGACCGGGACGGCGAGGCCCGGGAGGCCGAGCAGGGGAGCGAGCAGGGCGACGCGCATCGACTCCAGCACCTCGGCCTGTCCGGCCTTGGTCGTGTCGGCGCGTTGCTTCGGCGGGAGGTCGCACAGGGTCGGCAGGATCACCAGGGGCCATTGATGGAAGAAGGCCATCCATTTCAGTAGAAGGCCTTCGCGCTCGGTCAGGGCGCCGATGTAGGTCGGCAGGTCGGCAGGCTTGTAAAGATCGAGCCAGCCCTGCATGGCGGCGATGGCGTCAGGGTCGCCCATCTTCTGCATCTGCGGCCACAGGCCGCCGAACACGTCGGTGACGCAGATCAGGTGCCACAGCTCGATGCCGCGCTCGATGTCGGGCGGCATGACCTCCTCGACGACATATCCCACCGCCCGCAGGTGCTTGCCGGCCAGCCGCACGGCCGCGGCCTGGGCTGGATTGGTGCGGCCGCCCGGCACTTCCGGAACCAGCGCGACCCTGATCGGCCGTGCCGGCGGCGGGCCCTGCATCGGCACGGCGTTCCACCGCCAGTCGCGCCGGTCGCCGCGTGCCATCACCTCCAGTGCCAGGCGGGCGTCGCGCACTGACCGGGTGTGCGGGCCCTGCACCGCCATCAGCATGGCGCCGGGCGGGCGGCCGACCGGCGCGCTGGGATTGAAGGACGGGATGCGGCCGAACCCGGTGCGCAGCCCGATCACGCCATTGCAGTAGGCCGGGATGCGGACGGAGCCGCCGATGTCGTTGCCGTGCGCGATGGTGCCGATGCCGGTGGCCGTGGCGGCGCCCGCGCCGCCGCTCGAGCCGCCGGGCGTCAGCTCGGGGTCGCGCGGATTGAGCGTGCGGCCGTGCAGGGCGTTGTCGGAGAAGATGCGCATCGAGAAGGCCGGCGCATTGGTGCGGCCGACGATGATGGCGCCGGCGTGCTTCAGGTTGGCGACCACCGGGCTATCCTCGGTGGCGATGAAGTCCTTCAGCGGGATCACCCCGTTGTCGGTCGGCAGGCCGGCCTGGTCGACATTGACCTTGGTCGTGACAGGAACGCCGTGCAGGGGCGGCAGCGCGTGGCCGCGGGCGCGCGCTGCATCGGCGGTCTCGGCGGCTGCGCGCGCCTCGTCGGCCAGCACGCGCACCACCGCGTTGATCGCCGGATTGACCTTGTCGAGACGGGCCAGCACCGAATCGACGGCTTCGCGCGCCGACGCCTGCCCGGTGCGGATCAGGCGCGCCAGGTCGGTCGCGTCGTACTGCCAGAGTTCCATGAACTGTCCCCTCGTCAGGCGGCCCCTCGTCGGACGACCACTGTGCCGTCTCCCGAGCGGCGCCGTCCAGCGACCAGATCGTGGAAGGCCGACATCGCGCTTGAGCGCAGGGCGTCGCGCCGTTGCACGAGCACGGTCTGCACGCGCGCATCCGCGGCCGGCAGGCGATGCACGGCAACGCGTCCGCCGCGCCACACCGGCCCGACCAGGGCGCGCGGCAGCAGGGTGATGCCGAGGCCGGCGGCGACCGCACCGAGGATCGCCTCCAGCGTGCCGAACTCGAGGCGGCGCAGCCCGACGACGCCGCGTCGCGCCAGCAGCTCCTCCAGCCGCTGGCGGTAGGAACAGCCGGCACGCAGCACGATGATGCGCAGGTCGGGCTTGGCCAGCAGCTTGCCGACCGAGCGTTCCGCCGGGGCGCTCAGCAGCGCCAGATCCTCCTCGAAGACGCGCGCGCTGGTAAGGTCGGGATGGGAGACGGGGCCGCACACCAGCGCCGCTTCGAGCTCGCGATCGAGAACGCGCTCGA
>LNFM01001859.1_pt1 | contig 46183 bp, 38 predicted proteins | sample 596031 | NCBI WGS metagenome assembly LNFM01 (sample SAMN04254537, study PRJNA301005) | activated carbon metagenome | isolation source: dual media filters at the Ann Arbor, Michigan drinking water treatment plant | place: USA: Ann Arbor
GCTTTACGAGGTCATGCGCGCGCTGACGGATTAGATTCGGCGAGCACATCGGATTTCGACGCCAACGATTGCCCGCAGCACTTCGTTCCCTGCGGGCGGAACGACCGACATGAAGAAGGGCCCGGCCGCAGGCCGAGCCCTTAGGGAACAGATGCAGCGCTCGTTCGATCAGCTGCAGCTCTTCTTGCCTTCCTTCTTGCGCTCCTCGCGATCCTTCTTCTCGCTTTCTTCCTTGTCTGCGTCGGCCTTGTCGTCGGCATCCTTCTGCGTATCTTCCGCCTTGAGGATGGCGGCCAGGGCAGCATCGATGGCCTGATCCTGCGCGATCGAGCTGCCGGTCACCGGAACGAAACTACCCGGAGGCGCATTGAAGAGGGTCTTGCCCGTGGGCGCAAAGCCGATTTCGGTACTCACGTTCTGCAATTTCAGCGGGCTCGTATTCTTGAACACGAAGTTCTGGGTCGAGCCGCCGGCCTGGCCGGTCACCGAGTTGTTGATGTTGTTGTCTGCCGGCAGTTCGACCTTGCCGCCTGTCGATACGACGCTCAGGCCAGCCAGGGGCTGCACGTAGCCGGACTGCAAATTCGTCTCGGCGTAGCTCAGCGTAATCGGAGCGGCCAGGGACTGCGTGATATCGCCGCCCGAGGTGAGGTTGAGCTGCTGGATGGTGGATGACGTGATCGGCGCGTTGATCGACAGCGACCCCGAATTCGAATTGCCGATCGACAACGTTTCGACCTGCAGCAAGGCAAGCTCGGTGGTCGTGAGGCTGAAGGCCCCGCTTGTCTCGGTGCCGAGGCTGATGGGGGTGCCGACCGTGCGCGGCTGCAGCGACATGGTCGAGTTGAGTGTGACCAGCGGCGCGTTGATCGCAATCGAATCGGTCGTGATCGAGATCGAACTGCCTGCGGTGAGCTGGTTGTTGATCGTCACCGAACTGCCGGTCGATCCGAAGGGGGCTGCCAGGTTGATCGAACTGAAGCTCGCCCGCGCCGTCGCCGGCGCATTGACCGTGATCGTCTTGCCCGTGACCTGTACGCTATTGTTGGCATCGACCACGCCGCCGAGTGTCACGCTGCCATTGGTGCCTGAATTTTGCAGGGTGACGCTGCCGAAGTTCGAAGTGATCTGCTGCGTGGTCGAGATCGCATCCGCCGTGACGGTCACGTTGCCCGATGCAAGTACCGGGCCGTTCACGTTGGCCGTCCCGCCTGCGCCGGCATTGAGCTGCACCGTACTCGTGGACGCGGAACCTATCGGCGCGTTGACGTTGATGGTGTTCCCCGCACCGGTGATCAGGCTCAGATTGCCGGATGCACGATCGACGGTCGAGTTGACGTTGATGGTCCCCGTTGCGTTCGGTGCGGCCGACGTTCCGATGACCACGTTACTGGCAGTGATCTGATCGATTTCGGCATCGGTAAGGCTGAGCTGGCCGGCCGTTTCCGTGCCGAGCGATATGGTGGTGCCACCGGTCAGCGGTGCCAGCGTCACGGCGTTGCCGATGATCGGGGCTGCGATGTCGAGCGCGTTCGCGCGCAGAATGATGTTCGAATCGGAGATGCCTGCGAAACCGTCGACGGTCCCGATCGTCAGTGGGACGCCGTTCGAGAAGCTGAAGCTGCCGCTGCTGGAACCTGCCAACGTGTTCACGCTGTTCGATTCGTTGAGGGTGACGGAACTGAAGGTGGCCAATCGCAGGTTGTTGGCTGAGACCGTGGCGCCGGCCGATTGCGAGATACCGCCGTTCGATGCCAGCACGAGCGCGCTCGACCCCACGGGCTGCGTGAACGGCTGCGTGATGGAGATCGATCCGGTGCTGGATGTGTCGCCGAACTGGACCACGCCCGTCGTCGAAAACTGACCGATTTCCGTGGGCGTCAGTCCGAGCGCAGAGCCGGCCGGATTCGTGCCGAGATTCATGGCCCGGAAGGAATTCGTTCGCGGGGCGACGAGAATGCGTCCGCCGTTCCCGCTGACGACGGTATTCGAGACCGTCATCGTGTTCGCGCGCAGAATGATGTCGTTCGGCACCGTGAGTGTGCCGCCCGAGTGGGTCAACGTGCCGGCGGCAAGCTGCAGGTGATCGAAGGTCGTGAACGTGAGCGGCGCGGTCGTGGTCAGCGTGCCGGTCGTGTCGATCGTCAGCGTGCGGCCTGCATCTGATGCGAGCCGTCCGAGTTCCGCGGTATCGAGTTCGAGCGCTGTGCCGCCGGGCTTCGTGCCGAGGACGACGTTGCGTCCGACGGTGGCGGGCGTGATCGATACGCCTGCACTGCCCTTGACGAGGGAGCCGCCCGGGATGGACATCGAGTTGGCGGTGATGTTGAGCAACCCGTCGACTTCGAACGATGCACTGTTGAAGGTGGCGGTACCGCCGGTCGACAGCGCCACGTTGTTCGCGAGCGGTGAGCCGGCGTAGGTTACGTCGATGTTGCCGGCCGAGTTGTTGCCGACTAGCAATGTATTGCCGTAGACGAGGTTGCCGAGATCCGTGCTGTCGAGGCCGAGTACGGTACCGTTGACATCGGCGCCTCCCAGCGCGATCTGCAGACCGTTGGTTTGCGGCTGAAGCGTGATGTTCCCGAACGTCGCCGAGACCGGAGCCGCAATGTTCATGGCGTCCGCGGTGCCGCTGATCGAACCGAACTGGGAAGTGACCGTGCCGCCGACATTCAGGGTGCCCGTATTGATCGTGAGCGAACCCTGAACGCTCAGATCGGCAGCCAGCGATGTCGTCCGCGTGCTCTGCGTCGTCAGCGCAAGGTTGTTCACGATACCATCCGGCCCGCCGGTGAGTGCGACGTTGTTCGTCAGGCTGATGTCTGCCGTGTTGGTGGTGTCGCCGATGGTCAGCGTCGAGGCGGCGATACGATTGAGGTCGGAAGCGTCCAGGCCCAACGTGCCCCCGGGCTTCGATCCCAGTGTCACGGACTGATTGGCGGTGAGTGGCTGGAGCGTCACGGTGCTCGATCCGAACCCTGCCACGATCGGTTGGCTGATGTTGAGTTCGTCGCTTCGTACGCGGATGGTACCGTTGTTCGTGCGCAAGCCCGTTAGGCCGTCGACCAGGCCTACCGTGAACGGATTGCTGCCTGAGTACGTGACGTTGATGTTTCCGGTTCCGGTCACGGTCGCTGCGATGGTATCGATGTCGTTCGACTGGTCCAGGGTGATGCCATTGCGGGCTGTGGCCGCGAGCGATGACACCGAGATCGTGCCGGCACCGGTCTGGGTGATCGAATTGCTGATGTTGGTCGGGCCGGCGACGAGGCTCATGGTCGACGAACTCGGCTGGATGACGTCGTTTACGGTCGGATCGATCTGAATGCTCCGCGTGTTGGTCGCATCCCCGATCCGGAGCACGGATTGCGCTTCCAGATTCCCGATCTCGGCGGACGTCAGCCCTAGATTGGTGCCACCGACCAACGTATCGTCGCTGCCAAGCGTGATGAGCCGCGGCGTGCGCGATTGAATTCGAATCTCGCCTTGGCCGGCTACGGTGTTCAGATTCTGCGCTTCGACGTTGGAGTGGATGTCCATGCGGTCCGCGGTAAGCGTGACGCTTCCGACGTCGACACTCGTGAGCGGGCCGCTCAGCGAGATGCGGTTCGCGTTCAACATGATCGAACCGGGCGCCGTGATGCTGGCATCCGCATCGACGTAGATGGTGCCGCCGCTGACGAGTGAGACATCGCGGAAAAGGGGCGGATTGTTGCTGGCCAGGTTCAGGGTCGCGAGTACGTCGATGTTGCCCGCTGCCATCGACCCGAAGGTCAGCGTACCCAAGGGGGCGCTCAGCATCGTTTCGATCTCGGATGCGCTCAACCCGAGCTTGCCCACCGTATGGCTGCCGAGTTCGATGCCTCGGCCTGCAGTGCTCGGCGCGATCAGGATGGAACCCGCCGAGGTCGATACCAGGGCGTTGAGGAACATGACATCGCCGACGAGCGCGAAGCTTGAAGTGGACGACATCGGAGCGTTGATGGTGACGCCGCTCACCTGATCGCCGCTGTTGAGCGACAGCGTGCCGATCGTGGACGGCACGGTCACGGCTGATTGCACCGTGAGCGGGCCGGAGACGGCATCGCCCAACGCGAGTTCGCCGACCGTAACGTTATTGATGTCGGCGTTCGTCAGTTCCAGATCGGCGCCGCCCGACTTCGTCGCGACGACCGTGACCGCGCGGGGATTGCCACCCGCGAGCGTCAACGGCGCGATGCCCAGCGCGTTCGTGCCGGGCTGGACCGGTGCACTGATGTCGACGCGATCGGTCTTGATGTTGAGTTTGCTGCCGAAAACGTTGGCAACGTCGTTGGCATCCAGACCGAGGGTCGTATTGGCGACGTCGGCGCCGCCCAGATCGACCTTGACGGCCGCCGACGTGGGACGGATCGTCACGCTGCCCAGGTTGGCGCTCACCGGGCTCGAAATCGTCATGGCATCGGCATTGAGGGCGATCGACGCGGTGCTGCCGAACGTCTGGATGCCGTCGATAAAGGCGCCTGGAATGCCGCCGATCGTCAGGGCTTGACCGGGTGCGTTCGTGAAGTCGAACGTCGAGCTGTTCGAGTACAGCTGGGCGGTCAGTGTGCCGACGGCGTTGCCTTCCGTGAGGAACACGTTGCCGTAGGTCATGATGCCAAGCTTCGGTACGGTGATACTGGACATTGCCGCCTGCGAGATGCCGCTGTCGCTGGAGAGCACCAGATTCTGCGTGCCTGTCGGTGCGATGGGGCCCTGGATCGTCAGCTGGCCGTTGCCGGTGGAGCCGATCTTCAGCACGCCCGTGGCGGCCGCGGGCGTGAAGCGGTTGAGTTCTGCGGCGGTGAGTTCCAGTGAACCTCCGGACTTCGTGGCCACGCCGAGGTTCACCGGAACGAAGCTTTGGGTTTCAACGGCGATGTTGGCTGCGCTGCTCACGGTTCCGCCGACAGTCATCGCGTCTGCGCGCAGCGTGACGTCGCCGCCGCTGGTGTTGCCGTTGAGCGTGAGGGCGGACCCCGACATGGACAGGTTGCCGGAGATTGCGATATTCGCGCCGGCATTCTGGGTGACCGCGCCGCCTGCGAAGAGATTGAACGTCGGTGCGGTGATGGGGCCGGCCAGAGAAATCGTCGTGCCGCCATCGATGTACAGCATGCCTGGTGCGGTGAGGCCGGCGTTCGTCGTCAGTGCGCCTGCCGAATAGAGGTAAACGTAGTTCGGACTGAAGGTGATGGGGGCGCTGACCGTGGTAGGACCGTAGTTGTAGAGGTACAGGTTTGCCGAGGTCGACAGATTGTTCAATTCGGTCTGCGTGAGCGCAAGCTGGCCGGGCGAGTTGGTGCCGAGATTCATCGTGCGACCACTGCTTGTCGCCTCGATCTGGATCCCGTTGGTGCCCGCGTTGACCGCACCCTGAATCTCCATGTTGTCCGCACGAAGCGAGGCGCCGCGCGCGGTGATGGCCGAGCCCGGATCCACGTCGAACGATCCGTTTCCGCCTGGGTCGGTTACGTTCGCGTTGAATGAGCCGAACGGGCCTGTGGTGATTTGAGCGCCGCCGGTGATCCTGACGCCACTGCGCCCGCTCAGACTGACACTGCTGCCGGTCGACGCGAGATTGGCTGCGACCGTCGTCGTGCCTGCCGACGAGTTGACGTTGATCGAACTCGTTCCGGCGATGGCGCCCGAGACCGTCGCGCCACCCGCGCCGTTGAGCGAGACGAATCCGCCACTGATGCCGCCGGCAACGCTGACCGCGCCCGAACTGGCGGTCATCTGTACCGAACCGCCGCTGGTGCCCAGCGCATTCATGGTGTTGATCGGGGCATTGACGGTGATCGCGTCGGTGGCGTTCGCCGTGAACGACCCGCCGCGCGTGGTGACGGCCCCGTCGAGCGTAATACCGCCGCCGCCCGTGTTGTCGGAATTGGCGGTCAGGCTGACGTTCAGCGGATCGCCGGTGGATGTAATGCTGCCTCCGCCGGAAATGACGATGTTGTTGTGAGCTTGCAGCGTCAGGGACGTCGTGCCGATGAAGGGGCCACCCACCTGAGTCGAGGCGGTCTTCACGATAGGGGCCGCAATCGTGATGTTGCCCTGATTGGTCCCGGGCGTCGCGCCGCGGCTCGTGGTCGTGAGAATGACGTTGCTGCCGAAGTCGATCTGGGCGTTGATGAGGTCGACGCCGATGATCGAACCTTCCGTCAGCGGGGCAAAGAAGGGGGCTCCGGAGTTCACCGTCGAATCGAAGGCACCGCCTGCGACGATGGTGAGATCCACGGGATCGAGCAGCCAGGTGCCGGGCGTACCGGCCGGGGCGCGCACGTCGGGGCCGGTGGTGATATCGAGCCCGAGCTTGCCGGAAGTCTCCACGAAGCCGCCGTTGCCGGCGACTTGACCGCCACGGGCGCTGATGCTGCCGTAGCTGCGGGTCGTGTCGTCCGCCCAGATGATGACCTTGCCGCCGTCGCCGGTCGTGATGGCGTCGGCTTTGATGCGTGCCTCGGCGCCGACATAGGTATACGCTGCATTTCGGACTGCGGTATTCGCGCCCTGCAAGTCGCCGCCGATCAGCGCGGCGCCGCCGCCTTGGTCACCGGACACATCGACGCTGCCCGTGCCGGTGAGGCCCACCTGCTCGCCGAGCACCTTGACCTCGCCGCCCTTGCCGGAGGTGCCCGTCGCCTGCACGTTGCCGGCGACCAGCGTCGTACCGTTCGAACTGACCTCGATGCTGCCGCCGCTCGGTCCGTTGGCTGTCGTCACACTGCCTGCGTCCAGCGTGGTTTCCTTGACGGCACGGAAGACGATTTTGCCGTTCTCGCCGACCATCGCGGTGTTCGCGCTGACGGTTCCACGGTTGGCAACGATGCTGCCGTAAAGGCCGATTCGGCCGGCGTCGGCGACGATCTTGCCGAGGTTGACGGCTTGCGCCTGCGGTGCGGAGACCTCGAAGCGGACTTCCGGGTTGGCGGTGTCGGTGAGTTCTACCGTCTTGCCGGCCGCGAGTATCACGTCGCCCTGCGGTGTATTGATGATGCCGGTGTTCGTCACGCCTTCGGAGGCGATCAGCATGACTCGTCCGCCGGCCGGCGTGACGATTTCACCCGCGTTGGCGATGGCCTTTGCGTCGGGTGTGCCGCCGAAGCGCAGTTTGCCGGTCAGGAAATCGGCATCCATGATGTTCAGCGTGGATGCGACGAGGCCGGCTGTGTCGATATAGGCGCCCGCACCGAACACGATGCCGTTCGGGTTGATCAGGAAGACACGGCCGTTGGATTGCAGCGTGCCCAGGATCGAGGAGGCTTCGCCGCTCACGACCCGGTTCAGCACGGCGCTGGCTGCACTCTGCTGAATGAACTTGGTCGTTTCGCCGGCGCCGATCGAAAAGCCTTGCCAATTGATGATGCTGCCCGGCGTGTTCGTGACGGTCAGCACTTTGCCTTGCGTGTTGAACGTGGCTTGACCGTGCGTGACGACGGGGCCGACCGGATTCGCCCATGCGAGGGCTGGCGCGAAACAGCACGCGACGGCAGTGGCGACAGCGTGACGGCGAATCGTCCGCGGAAAGGCGTGCGTGAGGCTCATAACGGGCTCCCTGACTCTTGACGTGTCGGATCGGATTCCGAGCGCAATTGCCTGATCATCTTATCACTTAGGGCATGGACGAATGGGTATGGCATTACGCACGGATGATGCATTCCGCGTGCGGGCAGCGTTTTGGCAACAGCCTGATGCAAGAAACAGCCCATCCCGATGCCATCGGTGAGGGAGAGACGCCGCTTCCCCGGACGCTGCGGTGCAATATTCTCCGGCGAGTCTATTTTTAGAGAATTCCGCGGGCGCGCAAGGCCTGAATCTCGTCGGGTGTCTTGCCGAGCACGTCGCGCAGGACCGGTTCGGTATGCTCGCCCAGCAAAGGGGGATGCGCATCGTACGAAAGTGGCGTGCGCGAGAATTTGATCGGGTTGGCGACCAGGGGCAGGGTGCCGGCGACCGGATGCGGGACTTCCACGCGCATCTTGCGATGGACGACCTGCGGATCGGCGAAGACCTGATCGAGGCGATTGATCGGTCCGCACGGCACGCCCAGGGGTTCGAGGATCCGGATCCAATCGGCTGTCGTGTGCCGAAGCATGGCCTCGCCGATCAGCCGCTTCAGGTCGTGGCGGTTTGCCACACGGGCGGGGTTGTCGATGAAGCGTGGATCGTCGACCAGCGTCGACAGACCGGCAACATTGCAGAACCGGGCGAACTGCTCCTGGTTGCCGACCGCGAGAATGATGTCGCCGTCCTGCGTGCGAAATGCATCGTACGGCGTGAGGTTGGGGTGGGAGTTGCCCATCCGCCCGGGCGGCTCTCCCGAGACGAGATAGTTGAGGTTCTGATTGGCGAGCCAGGCCACCTGCGCGTCGAGCAGCGCCATGTCGATATGCTGCCCCACGCCGCTGGTGTTGCGTTCCCACAGGGCCGCCATGATGCCGACGGTGGCGTACATGCCGGTCATGAGATCGGCGATGGCGACGCCGGCCTTCTGCGGGCCGCCCCCGGGGAGTTCGTCGCGCTCGCCGGTGATGCTCATGAGGCCGCCCATGCCCTGAATCATGAAGTCATAGCCGGCGCGGTCGCGGTAAGGGCCGTCCTGACCGAAGCCCGTGATCGAGCAATAGACGATGCGCGGATTGATGACGCGAATGTCGTCGTAGCCGAGCCCGTAGCGGGCGAGGTCGCCGACCTTGAAGTTCTCGACCAGGATGTCGGACTTCGCGGCGATTTCCCGGATGAGCGCCTGGCCTTCGGGCTGGGCGATGTCGATCGTGACCGACTTCTTGGCCCGATTGGTGCACTGATAGTAGGCAGAGTCGCTCGTCGGTGTACCTTCGCGGTCCCTGATGAAGGGTGGCCCCCAGGCGCGTGTATCGTCGCCGCGGCCCGGCCGCTCGATCTTGATGACTTCCGCGCCGAGGTCGGCGAGGGACTGCGTGCACCACGGCCCGGCGAGGATGCGCGATAGATCCAGCACACGGATGTTCGAAAGCGGGGCAGACATGACGACTCGCGAAATCCCGCGATCCTGACGCGATCCCTACCCGGTGTCAATCGAACGCCGGGTCAGTCCTCGACGCGACTTCAGTGTCGACGATCAATCGTGATTCGCGCTCGGTTGCCTTGCATGCCGATGGCGAAAACCGATTGCCGTGACGGCCAGTCCCAACAGCATGAGGGCCCACGTTCCCGGTTCCGGCACGGGTGCGACACGGAAGATCGTGTCCGATCCGTAAGACGTGATGTAGAGAGCGCCGTCGGGGCCTCGCGTCATGTCCGTCACGATGCCGAAGTTGGTGCCGAAGGGGGCGAACGCATCGCCCGCATCGAGCACGCCATCGGCCAGCGATCCCGTCAGAACGAAACCGTCGCGCATCGCGTTTAGGCGCAACAGCCACAGACGTCCGCCGTTGACTTCGCCGACGAGTACGGCGTCGTCGTATCCGGCGCCCAGGACGGATCCGTGCAGGAAGTGCAGGGACGTGATGCCGATCGGTTGCGCAAAGGAAAATTCGGGGTCGGCGTACGCGGCACCCGGCAGCATGACGAGATCGGCGGTCGAATTGCCGTCCCGGCTGTCGGGACCCATGATCGGCGTCCAGCCGCTATTCATGCCGGCGAAAAGCAGATTGATTTCGTCGTAGCTGTTGGGACCGTTCTCCGTGTTCCAGAGGCGTTGGGTAGCCGGATCGACGGCGAGGCCGAACGAGTTGCGCAGGCCATACGTGTACCAGCGGCGGACATCGGCGTTCGTGTTGGCGGCAAACGGGTTGTCCTGCGGCAGGGAACCGTCCGCGTTCAGCCGGAACACCCCACCTGCATAGGCGCTCGTCGTCGATGACCGGTTCTGTTCGATGCCGCTGCGGTTGAGATCGCCGGTCGCGCCGTACAGCTTGCCGTCCGGACCGAACAGCAACGGCCCGCCGTTGTGATTCGGCCCGTTCGCCTGACCGTCGGTGCTCGTGCCGAAGGTTGCCAGCGGTGTCGGGTTCTCGAGCGCATTGCCGTTCCAGGTGTAGCGGGCGAGCCTGTTCTCGGTCCAACTGCTGGCGTTGCCCGCGCTGTAGTAGAGATACACGTGGCCGTTCTGGGCGTACTCCGGATCGAGCGCAATGCCGAGCAGACCACGCTCGCTGTTGGTCGCGACCGATAAATCGAGCACGGTCGACAATGTGGCGCCATCGAAGCGCTTGACCGCACCCCCCTTCTCGATCACGAATCCTGCGTTTGCATCCGTGAATCGCAGTGCGATCGGGTCATTGATTCCCGCGCCGAGGTAAGGGGAAACCGACAGGTTGCTGTCGGAGAACGTCTGGGCGTGCGATACGGCGGTGAGCAGCGAGAACAGCAGGGCAGCGATCTTGCGCATCGGGATTCCTCCTCGGTTCATCGGCTGGCGGACGCAGTGTCGATGAGTATGCAGCCGAGGTCGTGTAGGAAGGCGTGAGGAAGTTCACGCCGACGATGCGACGAAGTGCGCTATCCGCACATGCGCTGCATCAGTCGCCGCAGAAAGGCTTCGCACTGGGCGATCTGATCGAGGCTCACATACTCGTTCGGCTTGTGAGCCTGTTCGATACTGCCCGGACCACAGACCACGGCCGGCATCCCCGCCACCTGGAAGAGCGAGGCTTCCGTCCCGTACGAGACCTTGCCGATATCGCGCATCTGCGTCAGGCCCAAGGCGAGGCGGGCCGTTTCCGAGTCGGCACTGACGTCGAGCCCCGGCATGAAGGAGAGCACCTCCCAGTCGAAACCGCTATTCGGATCGGTGCGCCTCATCTCGGGTAACAGCTCGCGCTCGGCGAACTGCTTCACTTCCTCGAACAGGGCCTCGGGACGATCCCCCGGCAGATGTCGAAATTCGAAATCGAAGGTGCATTCCTTGGGCACGATGTTGAGCGCCGTGCCGCCCTGGATCACGCCGGTGTGCACCGTGGTGTGCGAAACGTCGAACAGCGGATCGAAAGGGCCGCCGTCGCGGAACCGGCGGGCCATGCCCTTCAGGTAGGCGATGATCTCGGCCGCAGCTTCGACCGCGTTGACGCCTTGCGGCGCGTACGCCGAATGGCAGGCAAGACCGCGCACCTTGCAGCGATAGCTGTGCTTGCCCTTGTGGCCGATGACGACCCGCATGCTGGTCGGTTCGCCGACGATGACGGAACTTGGTCGAATACCGGCCCGCGCGAGATCGTCGATGAGTCCTCGTACGCCGATGCAGCCGATTTCCTCGTCGTAGGACAGCGCGAAATGCAACGGCTGGCGCAGCCCGTTCGCGACGAACTCCGGTGCCAGCGAAAGCGCCGTCGCCACGAACCCCTTCATGTCGGACGTGCCGCGACCGTAGATGCGGCCCTCGGCGATTTCCGCGCGAAAGGGATCGGTGTCCCACTTCTGGCCGTCGACCGGCACCACGTCCGTGTGGCCCGAGAGCACCACGCCCCCTGGCTCGTCGGGACCGAGACTCGCGAACAGGTTCGCCTTGCGGCGCTCATTGTCGTACGTGAGGCGGCAGCGGGCGCCGATCCCTTCCAGTTGCTGCCGGGCCCACTCGATGAGCTGCAGATTGGACTCGCGGCTGACCGTCGAAAAGGCGATGGCCCGGGCGATGGTGTCGATGACGTTCTCGGAAGCGGTCTGCATGGGCATTCTCGTTCGATGCGATACGGACACGGCGGCTGCAGCGGGGTTACATGAGTTGGAGCCGCGATGCGAGTCCAGCATAGGTGGGCGCATCGCGACGTGTCAAATCGGAGATGTTTCGACGCAACCCCGGTGCACTGCGAGCGCGATACGAGTGCACCGGTTTCGACGCATGCCGTTCGCGTTGCCGGCTGTGGTAGGCTCTGCCAGCACACGTCAATCGAACGGGAGGGCGCCATGCGTCTGTGGTCTTTGCTCGTCGCAGCATGTTTCGTCTGGGTCACGAATGCCTCGGCCCAGCAGATCACGATCGGTCTGGGCGGCGATGTCACATCGATCGATCCGCATTATCACAACCTCACGCCCAACAACAATGTGGCCGACCATATCTTCGGCACACTGCTCAACACGGACGCAAAGCAGCGTCTGCAGCCGGGCATTGCCGAGTCCTGGCGTCCGGTGGACGAACTGACGTGGGAATTCAAGATCCGCAAGGGCATCAAGTTTCACGACGGCTCGGAACTGACTGCCGAGGACGTCGCCTTCTCCATCGACCGTACGGGCAAGGTGCCGAACAGCCCGGCGCCTTTCACGCTCTACACGAAGCAAGTCACCGAAGCGATCGTGGTCGATCCCTATACGCTGCGTCTGAAGTCCGCCACGCCGTATCCGAACATGGCGGTCGAAATCGCGACGGTGCAGATCGTATCGAAGAAAGCGGCGACCGGCGCGAGCACCGACGATTTCAACACGGGCAAGGCCGCCATCGGGGCCGGTCCGTACAAGCTCGTGCGCTTCGCGCGCGGCGACCGGATCGAACTCGCGCGCCACGACGGCTATTGGGGGCCGAAGCCGCCTTGGGAGAAGGTCACGCTGCGTCTGTTGACGAACGATGCCGCTCGCGTCGCTGCGTTGCTGTCGGGTGATGTCCAGGCGATCGAAAACATTCCGACGGCTGATATGGCGAAGCTCTCCAAGAATCCGGGCATGAGCGTGTTTCGTGCCGTATCGAACCGCGTCATCTACCTGCATCTCGATTCGAGTCGCGACAAGTCCCCGTTCGTGACGGACAAGGCGGGTCAGCCGCTCGAGAAGAATCCGCTGAAGGATGTACGAGTGCGGCGCGCCATGTCGAAAGCGCTCAACCGGCCGGCCATCGTGGACCGCGTCATGGAAGGTCTCGCCGTGCCTGCCGGTCAGTTTTTGCCGGACGGCATGTTCGGCGTCAGTCCCAGGCTCAAGGTGGAAGCCTACGATCCCGAAGGCGCCAGGAAGCTCCTCGCCGAGGCGGGCTATCCGAACGGATTCGGGCTCACGATCCATACGCCGAACAACCGTTACGTCAACGACGAGCAGATCGCGCAGGCCGTCGCGCAGATGCTGACCCGCGTCGGCATCGTCACGAAGGTCGATGCGATGCCCGCCAACGTGTACTTCACCCGCGCCGGAAAGCTCGAGTTCAGTTTCATGCTGGTGGGTTGGGGATCGGCCACGGGCGAGATGTCCTCGCCGTTGAAGTCGCTCGTCGCCACCTACAGCAAGGAGAAGGGGCGAGGGCCGGCCAATCGCGGCCGCTACTCGAATCCGCAGCTCGACGAGATCATCGAAAAGGCGCTCGTCACCGTGGACGACAAGGCGCGCGAGGGTCTGCTGCAACAGGCCGTCGAGCTCGCGATGAACGATGTCGGCGTGATCACGACCCACTTCCAGGTCAACACATGGGCGACCCGGCGCGGCATCAGCTATGCGGCACGTTCCGACGAGCGCACGCTCGCGATGAGCTTCGTGCCGGCGAAATAGTCTGTCGACTGAAACGAACACCTCCTCGAGGCAGCGGCGATGCTCGCGTATCTGATTCGCCGCCTGGTCGCAGCTGTTGGGCTGCTGTTCGTGATGTCGCTGCTGGTCTTCATCGGTGTGTATGCGATCGGCAATCCGGTCGATGTGCTGATCAGCCCCGAAGCGACGCAGGACGAAATCGAGATCGTGACGGCGGCACTCGGGCTCGACAAGCCGCTGTGGCAGCAGTACGTGATCTTCGTGCAACGCGCGCTCGAAGGAGATCTCGGGCGATCCTTCGCCTACAGCACGCCAGCGGTCGAACTCATCCTGCAGCGCATGCCGGCGACGCTGGAGCTCGCGCTGGCCGCGATGCTCATCGCCATCGGATTCGGCATCCCGCTCGGTCTCTATGCCGGTTTGAAGCCGGACTCCTGGGTGTCGAAGTCGATCATGGCCGGGTCCATACTCGGATTCTCGTTGCCCACGTTCTGGGTCGGGCTGATGATGATCATGGTGTTCTCGGTGCAACTGGGCTGGCTGCCCTCGTCCGGGCGTGGCGAGACGGTCGAGTTTCTCGGCGTGCAATGGAGCATCCTCACCGCAAACGGGTGGCAGCATCTGCTGCTGCCGGCCGTCAACCTCGCGTTGTTCAAGCTGTCGCTGCTCATCCGGCTCACGCGAGCGGGTACGCGCGAAGCGATCCTGCAGGATTACGTTCGGTTCGCGCGCGCGAAGGGCTTGCCCATGCGCCGAGTAGTCGGTGTACACATCCTCAAGAACATCATGATTCCCATCGTCACCGTGATCGGACTGGAGTTCGGCTCGGTGGTGGCGTTCTCCATCGTGACCGAGACCATCTTCGCGTGGCCCGGGATGGGCAAGCTCCTGATCGATTCCATCAACGTGCTCGATCGGCCGGTGGTCGTGGCGTACCTGCTCGTGATCGTGACGCTTTTCATCGTCATCAATCTGATCGTGGATCTGCTGTATTCGTCGCTCGATCCCCGCGTGCGGCTCACGGGAGCGGCAGCGTGAGCGAGACAACTGTGCCGGATGTCGCCCCGTCGGCGGATGTCGAGGAATCCCCGTGGCGGCGCTTTGCCGCAGCCTATGCGCAGAGCCGGCTTGCCATGGCGGCGCTCGTGGTGCTCATCGCGATCGTCGTAGTCGGTTTGGCGGCGCCGTGGGTTTCGCCGCAGAATCCCTACGATCTCGCGCAACTCGACATCCTCGATTCGCGCCTGCCGCCCGGCGAGAAGAGCGGCACCGGCATGACGTTCGTGCTCGGCAGCGACGATCAGGGGCGCGACATGCTCTCGGCCATTTTCTACGGATTGCGCATCAGCCTCGGCGTCGGCATCAGCGCGACGCTTGCTGCCGTCGCCATCGGGCTGAGTCTCGGCCTTGTCGCCGCCTATGCCGGCGGCAAGACGGATTCGCTGATCATGCGCCTCGTCGACCTGCAACTGTCCTTTCCCGCGATCCTGGTGGCGCTCGTCCTGCTTGCCGTGCTGGGACAAGGGGTCGACAAGGTGATCATTGCGCTCATTGCCGTTCAGTGGGCCTACTACGCACGCACGGTGCGCTCTACCGCGCTGGTCGAGCGCAACAAGGAATACGTCGAGGCGGCTCGTTGCCTGCGGCTGTCCCCCGCGCGCATCCTGTTCCGACACATCCTGCCCAATTGCCTGCCGCCGCTGATCGTCGTGGCGACCGTGCAGGTGGCGCATGCCATTTCACTCGAGGCGGCGCTGTCCTTCCTGGGGCTTGGTCTGCCGATCACGCAGCCTTCGCTCGGTCTCCTGATCTCGAATGGATTCTCGTATCTCCTGAGCGGCAAGTACTGGATCAGTTTCTATCCGGGCGTCGCGCTGCTGCTGACGATCATGTCGATCAATCTCGTCGCCGATCATCTGCGCGACGTGCTCAATCCGAGGCTCGCGCGCTGATAATCGCGGGTTTCGATTCGAGAGCATGACCCATGGAGCAACGTCCCGAACTTCTTCTGTTGCGCGATTATCCCGAAGCGATGATGCGCGCGCTTGAGGCCGACTACATCGTGCATCGGTACTTCGCGGCCGAGAACAAGGAGATCATGATCGCGGCGACGGCCGAGCGCGTGCGCGGTATCGTCACCGGTTCCCAGATCGCAACGCCGCGCAGTCTCATCGAGCGCTTCCCGAAGCTGGAAATCATCGCCTGCTTTGGTGTGGGCGTGGATCCGATCGATGTCGGGTATGCGCATGAGCGGGGCATCGTGGTGACGAACACGCCGGATGTGCTCGTGGCGGACGTGGCGGACATGGGGGTGACGCTGCTGCTTGCCGCCTCGCGTCAGATCGTGAAGGGCGACCGGTTCGTACGCGAAGGTCGTTGGCTCGGCGGGATCATGAATTTCACGCACCGGGTCAACGGCAAGCGGGTGGGGATCGTGGGTTGCGGGCGCATCGGCGGTACCGTGGCGCGGCGGCTCGAAGCCTTCGACATGAAGATCGCATATCACGGACCGAGCAACAAGCTGCATCCGCGTTACCGCTACTATCCCGATCTCGTCGCGATGGCGCGCGATGTCGACTTCCTCGTATTGACCTGCCCCGGGGGGCCGGCGACGCGACACATCGTGAACGAACGGGTATTGAATGCGTTGGGGGCCGACGGCATCCTCGTCAACATTGCACGCGGCAGCGTCGTGGATGAAGCCGCGCTCGTGGCCGCGCTTCGGGAAGGCAGGATTCGTGGGGCCGGTCTCGACGTGTACGCGGACGAGCCGCGAGCACCGACCGCCCTGCTCGATCTGGACAACGTCGTCCTTTCGCCGCATCAGTCGAGTGCCACGCACGAGACGCGAGCCGCGATGGGCGAGTGCACGCTCGCGAATCTGCGCGCCCACTTCAGCGGGCAGCCGGTACCGAATCCCGTATAGGCACGCGCTACTTCGGCGACAGTCCGAGGGACTTCCACAACTGATTGTGGCGGTCGAATTCCGTCTTGATGAATGCCGAGCATTCTTCGGGCGAAGCGCTGGACGTCAACTCCACCCCCTGCTTGAGGATGCGTTCGTACAGCTCGCGATTCTGGACTGCGCGCGCGATTTCGGTCTGCATGCGCGCGCGAATGTCTCGCGGCGCGGCAACCGGTGCCGTAATCACGTTGAAGATGATGGCTTCGTAACCGGGCACGCCGGCCTCCGCGATCGTCGGTACATCGGGGAAGATGCGCGAGCGTGTCTTGCTGGTGACGCCCAGTGCGCGGATCTTTCCAGCCTTGACTTGCGGCAAGGCGGTGCTCACCGTGGCGAACATGAGCGATACGTGGCCGCCGATCAGGTCGATCATCGCCGGGCCGCCGCCTTTGTAGTGCACGTGGAGGAAGCGCGCGCCGGTCTTCTCTGCGAAGAGTTCGGCGGCGATACGTCCCGTCGAGGCTTCGCCCTGGGTGGCGTGCACGAGATCTTCCGGGCGGGCACGCGCGAGTGCAACGAGCTCCTTCACCGACTTCGCCGGCACCGAGGGATGGACGACGAGTGCCTGCGGCAACGTCGCGATGAGGCTCACGCCGGCGAAATCGCGCACCGGATCGAACGGCACCTTGGCAACGAGGCCGGGCAGCGAGACGAGCGAGTTGGCGTTGGCAAGCAGTGTGTAGCCATCGGGCGCGGCACGAGCGACGTACTCGGTGCCGATGATCGTGCTGCCGCCTGGGCGGTTGTCGACGATGACCTGCTGGCCCATCTGCTCGGTGAGTTTCTGGGCGATGCCGCGGGTGACGATATCCACGTTGCCGCCCGGGGCGAGCGGAATGACGATGCGGATCGGCTTGCTCGGATAGCTCTGTGCGCTCGCGGGCATCGCAGGGAAGGCGCACGCGGCAGCCACGAGCATGCATGCGCAAAGGCGGCCGTGCTGCTGCCCGATCGGCGCAGACGACGATCGGGCCGCGTCAGGGCCATCGTCGCGTGTACGTCTCAAGGTCATGTCACGCTCCCTTGTTCTTCGCCGCTTCCGCGCGGATCGCCGAGATCGTCGTGCGCGGGGTAATGGCTTCCTGCTCGATCTTCAGTTCGATGATCGCCGGCTTGCCGGAGGCCAGAGCGCGCTCCAGCGCGGGCTCGAACTCGTCGTCGCGCGTGACACATTCGCCATGACCTCCGTAGGCGCGCGCAAGTGCCGCGAAATCGGGGTTGCGCAGATCGGTCCCGGAAACGCGGCCCGGATATTCGCGCTCCTGGTGCATGCGGATGGTGCCGAACATGCCGTTGTTGACGACGAAGATGAGGATCGGCAGATCGTACTGGACGGCGGTGGCGAGTTCCTGGCCGGTCATCATGAAGCCGCCGTCGCCGCAGAAGCACACGACCGTGCGATCGGGATGCACGACTTTCGCTGCGACGGCCGAGGGCACGCCGTAGCCCATCGCTCCCGAGGTGGGTGCGAGTTGCGTGCGAAAGCCGGTGTACGAGTAGAAGCGGTGTACCCAGATCGCGAAGTTGCCAGCGTCATTGGTGACGATGGTGTTCTCGGGCAGGCGCTTCTGCAAATGCGTCATGACGTGCGACAGGTTGAGCGTGCCGGGCATGTTCGTCGGCTGCTGCCAGCGTTCGAAATCCGCGCGTGCCTCGGCGGCCCAACTGCGCCATGCGGCGGCGTCGACGGGAGCAAGTGCCTTGGCCGCTGCTGCAAACTCCGGCATGCCCGAGTTGATCGGCAAGTCGGCCTGATAGACGCTTCCCAGCTCTTCCACGCCGGCATGTACGTGGATCAGCTTCTGGTTCGGGCACGGCACCTGAACCAATGTGTAGCCGTTGGTCGTCCACTCGCCGAGACGGGCGCCGATGACGAGCAGCAGGTCTGCTTCGCGCACTCGCTTGTCGAGGGCGGGATTCATGCCGACGGCGATGTCGCCGATGTAGTGCGGATCGCGGTTGTCGAGCAGATCCTGACGTCGGAACACTGCAGCGGCCGGCAACCCGTTCGCAACGACGAAGGCCTTGAGATCGGCGCAGGAGGCTTCGTCCCAGCCGTTGCCGCCGAGGATGGCGAGCGGGCGTCGCGCTTGCGAGAGCATTTCGCGCATGCGCATCATGTCGTCGATGCCGGGGTGTGCGGCCACGCGCTTGTACGGCGTGGTATCCGGGACTGCTGCCTTCGCGATCAGCATGTCGTCGGGCAGGGCGAGCACCACCGGGCCGGGACGCCCGGCAACGGCCGTATGGAAGGCCCGGCTCACGTATTCCGGGACCCGATCGGCCCGATCGATGGACGCGACCCACTTGGACAGCTGACCGAACATGCGGCGGAAGTCGACTTCCTGAAACGCCTCGCGATCGATGGCATCCGAGCCCACCTGACCGATAAAGAGAATCATCGGCGTCGAATCCTGCTTGCCGGTGTGCACGCCGATGCTTGCGTTCGTCGCACCCGGTCCGCGAGTCACGAAGCAAATGCCGGGACGACCGGTGAGCTTGCCGTAGGCTTCGGCCATGTTGGCCGCGCCCCCTTCCTGACGGCAGACGATCAGCCGGATGTCGCGGTGATCGTGGAACGCGTCGAGCGCGGCGAGATAGCTTTCGCCGGGGACGCAGAAGACGGTGTCCGCGCCGTGAACTTTCAGGGCATCGACGAGCAGCTGGCCGCCGGTGCGGGCCGGTTGATCCGAGTTCAAGAGCGTCTCCTCCTAACGAGAGAAATCGAAAATTCGGTGCCAGGCACGTGCCTGGCACCGAATTTTCTAAAGGCGGCTGTGTGCCGCTTCGGCGGCGTGCAGCGCTTCGAGCAGCGGCTTGCGCAGCCACTGCTTGTTGAGGGTGAAGGCATCCGCCGGCTTCGATCCGAGCAAGAGCGCGGCGGCTTCGGTGCGGGCATCGAGTTCGGGCGCGGCAACGACTTCGGCGATCAGGCCGCGGGTGAGTGCTTCGTCGGCTGGCATGCGGCGCCCGGACTGGACCAGATCCGACGCGACGCCGGCGCCAGCGAGGTGCGTCAGGATCGCCAGGCCCGGCATCGTCGGGCCGCCGAGATCGATCTCCGGCAGGGAGATCGCCGCGTTGTCGACGGCGACGACTCGATCGGCGAGCAGCGCGATCATCGCGCCACCGCCCGAGGCCACGCCGTTCATGCGCGTGATCATCGGCTTCGGGAAACCGGCAAGCGCAATCACCAGTTCGAAGAAGCGCTCGGACCGCAGCCGTCGCGCCTGATCGGCGGGAAGTTCGGAAACCGTGCGTACATCGACGCCGCCCGAAAACGCGCGTGCACCCGTACCTGTCAGCACCAGCGCCCGGATGCCTGCATCGCCGGCGCCAGCAACTACGTGCGCAGTCATTTGCGCCATCATGTCCGCGGTCATGGCGTTGGCCTTGTCGGCACGATCGATGCAGAGCCACGCGATATCGCCGCGGCGTTCGAAGGAAACTGGACTGGGGGTACTCACGGGTTCTCCTGCCTGCCGAACGGGGTGGTTCGATCGACCGCTTTCGATCGATCTATTCCAGGATGCGGTCCTTCGAGGAGGGGCATGACGACATGCCAGCCATCCCGGGCGATCCTGCGGTGTATCATAACAGCGACCCCGTTCGTCCCTTCCTGGAGGAGAAAAGCATGCTGACGAAAAGACTGGCAGAATTCGTGATCAACACCCGTGCGTCCGACGTCCCGAGCGATGTCATGGATGCCTCGCGCGACGCATTCATCGATACCCTGGGCGTGGCCCTCGTCGGCTCGATCGACGAAGTGGGCGAGATCGCCTTCCGCTACGTGAACGGTCTCGGTGCCAGGCGCGAAGCGACGATCTGGGGTACGCATGCCGCCACGACGATGGCAGAGGCCGCGTTCATCAACGGCATCTACGGCCATGCACTCGACTTCGACGATGTCCACACGAACCTGCACGGTCATCCCAGCACCACGATCGTGCCCGCGAGCATCGCTGCCGCCGAAGCCGTCGGTGCATCGGGCGAAGCACTGCTCGCAGCGTACGCCATCGGGCTGGAGGTCGGCGGCAAGCTGGGTGTGGCGGTCGGCAATCAACATTACCAGCGCGGATGGCACGCCACCGCCACGATGGGCATCTTCGCGTCCACGGCAGCCGTCGGACGCCTGCTCGGACTGACCGTCGAGCAGCTTCAGCACGCGTTCGGTCTGGCCGCCTCGCAGGCTTCCGGCATGCTGAAGAACTTCGGCACGATGACGAAGCCCTTCCACGCAGGACACGCCGCCCGCTGCGCAGTCCAGTCGGTGCAAATGGCGAAGGCAGGCTTCACGGCCAGCACCACGATCTTCGACGGCGACGACAGCTTCTTCATGACCTACGGCGAAGCCGACCGCGTGCCGTTCGAGCCCCTGGTTGAACAGATCGGCAAGCCGTGGGAGGCCGTCAAGCCCGGCATCAGCTACAAGCGCTGGCCCTGCTGCTACTGCAACCATCGTTCGATCGGCGGGATGCTCGAGATGTTCAAGGTCGACGACATCCAGGCGAAGGATGTCCTCGCCGTCGAGATCGGTTTTCCGCCGGGCAGCGACACCGCGCTCGTCCACAGGAATCCGCAGACCGGCCTCGAGGGCAAGTTCAGCATCGAGTACGTTGCCTCGGCCACGCTGCTCGATCGCAAGGTCGGCATCGACACCTTTACCGACGTGATGGTGCAGCGGCCCGAGATCCGCGATCTCATGAAGAAGGTGAAGCGCTACCGCGTCGACGTCCAGGGCAATTTCTCCGGCGGCGTCGGCTTCAACGATATTCTCATCCGCACGACCAAGGGCGAGTTCAAGCGGCGCGAGGAACGCGCTCCCGGCTCGCCTGCCTGGCCGATGAATGCGGCCGAGCGCGATGAAAAATTCCTGGATTGCGCGGGACGCGTGCTCGGCGACATCGGCGCCAGGAAGGCGCTGAGCCTCGCGGTGGATATGCGCAAGCTCGGCAATGCGGCCGATCTCGCGAAGTCGATGGTACCGACCGAGACGGTCACGAAGGCTGCCGGCCAGTCCGAGTCGGCGATGGCGAAGTAGGGCGATCGGGGGCGCCGGGCGATGGGGAGCGACGACGAGAGAAGTCTGGCACCGATTGCGCGTGCCGATCTCAAGCGGCTGCTCACTATCGCCCGCACCGAACGCGAGGATTTCTTCTCGCGCCACAAGGAGTACGCGATCCTCTATCGCAAGCGGGTGCTTTGCGCGGCGTTGTGCGGCGATGCCGCCCTGCACTACATGAATGGTCAGACCGGTGTCGCGACCTTCGAAGTGTGGACCTTCTACGCCGAGCATCCCGAAGCATCGTTCCCGCACTGGCACGAGGAGCGCTACGACTACGGTCGCAGTGCCAAGTTCGGTCGTTTGCCCGGTGCGTCCGATGCCTTCAAGGGGCGGCCGGTAGACTTGTCCGGCCGCTCGATCGAAGCCTCCCCGCTCGACGATCCGCTCGATGCCTTGCAGCACTATTTGCGGCGAGGCTCGACCCCCGTGGCGCGCCGGCTGGCGGAAAAGGCCGTCGTCCTGCTCGAGCCGGAACAGGTGGCCGGTTATATCGCGTGGCCGACGCTCGTGCCCGCGCGGCCTACGCCTATCGGCGCCATCTGAACGGGTCCCACAACGCCGCGACTTCTCCGGTCGCCGCCCTATGCGCCGGCCCTTTTGGTCGGCCTCTGAGGAGGAGTGATGAAACGATCCACGTTGCTGGCGCACATGCTCGGTGCCCTCTTGATCACTGCGAGCGCGGTAGCGGATGCGCAGAACTATCCCAACGGTCCGATACGAATGATCGTGCCGTATCCACCCGGCGGTGGCACCGACATCCTCGGGCGCCAAATCGGCCAGAAGCTCACTGAAGCCTGGGGCGTGCCGGTGCTCGTCGACAATCGCGGCGGTGCGAGCGGCACGATCGGAACGGCCCTCGCGGCGAAGGCGCCTGCGGATGGCCAGACGATCCTCGTCGTGCCGAGCGCGTTTGCGGTCAATCCGAGCATCTTCAAGAATCTTTCCTACGATTCCACGCGCGACCTCGTGCCCGTGACGCAACTCGCCGCGAGCCCGTTGATTCTCTGCGTGCATCCCTCGTTCCCAACACGCTCGGTGAAAGAGTTCATCGCGTTCATCAAGGCGCGGCCCGATCAAATCGTCTACGGCAGTTCCGGCAGCGGTTCGCCGCCGCAGATCGCGACCGAACTCTTCAAGCTCATGACCGGCACGAAGATGATCCATGTGCCTTACAAGGGGGCAGGCCCCGCTGCGGTCGACCTCTTGGCCGGGCAGATTCCGATCTACTTCATGAACGCGCTCTCGGTCGTGCCGCACATCCGTGCGAATCGCGTCCGTCCGCTCGGGGCGACCAGCGCGAAGCGCTTCGAAGCGCTGCCGGACGTCCCGACGATTGCCGAGGCCGGCGTCCCGGGCTACGAGTACATCAATTGGTACGGCGTCCTCGCGCCGGCCGGTACGCCGCCGGCCGTGCTTGCCAAGCTGCAAGCCGAGATTGCCCGGATTCTCAACCTGCCGGAACTGCGCGACCGCTTGAGCAAGGAAGGCGCGGCGGTCGTGGCAAGCACGCCGGCCGAGTTCGCCGCGTTTCTCAGGACCGAAATGGAGAAGGCGGCCCGGATCGTGAAGGCGTCGGGGATGACGGCGAACTGATCACGAAGAAGCGGAACCGATAGCGAAACTCGAGTAAAAGGTGAGACGTGAATCCTTGCGGACCGCGATTCGTAAGTACGCGTCAGGACATCGCCGATGCATCAATCACTCTTCACTATTTACATTTCACCATACTCTAGCCCTGCGCCGAATTGTTACTGGCAAAGTAAGGAGCTCCGACCATGCCCGATAAAACCTACCAAGCCCTGTGGCCGCGCAGCCCGCGCCAGGTCGGCGTCAAGCCGCTGGCTCGTCGGCTCGATACACTGAACGGCAAGACCGTCGCGCAGCTGTGGGACTACGTCTTCCGTGGCGACGAAGTGTTCGCGCTGCTCGAAGAGGGGCTGAAGAAGCGCTACCCCGACATCAAGTTCGTGAGCTTCAAGGAGTTCGGCAACACCCATGGCAGCGACGAGCGCGAGGTGCTCAACGCCCTGTCGCGCAAGTTCAAGGAGCTGAAGGTCGACGCCGTCGTTTCCGGGATGGGTTGTTGAGGCAGCTGCACGCCCGCCGTGTTGCGGGCCAGTGCAGCAAGCGAGGCCGCCGGTGTGCCGTCGGCGACCCTGGTGTGTGAAGGCTTTCTCGGTCTGGCGTCTTCCTCGTCGGTGGGGCTCGGTATGCCGAACCTGCCCGTCGCGCTCGTGCCGGGCCATACCGGCGTGCAGAGCAACGAGGTGCTGCGCCGTAACATCATGGAGGTCACGCTCGATCGCGTGGTGAGCAATCTCACCGAGCCGCCCAAGGAAGCGCTCATCGAAGATGAAGCGGGTGCCAGGGATGTGATCTGCACGGGTACGTTCGAAGAGGTCAACGAGTACTTCGAGGCGAACGACCTGAGCGATGGGTTGCCCATCGTGCCGCCGACGAAGGACAAGGTGGCGGAATTCCTTCGGCATACCGATCGTGCAGCCGATGAAGTGCTCGGCATCATGCTGCCGGACAGCCGCGCGGCCACGGTCTGGAGCGTCGCGGTGAACGGCGTGATGGCCGGTTGCCGGCCGGAATACATGCCGGTGCTGGTTGCCCTCGTCGAAGCGATGGTCGACCCCTATTACGGTGTCGAGCACAGCGGCAACACGCCTGGCGGCGAGACCCTCATCGTGATGAACGGCCCGATCATCAAGCAGCTCGGCTTCAACTACACCCAGGGCGTGATGCGCGACGGTTTCAAGGCCAATACCTCGGTGGGTCGCTTCTGGCGGCTGTACCTGCGCAACGTCGCCGGCTTCCTGCCGCACAAGAACGACAAGGCTACGTTCGGCAACACGTGGCGCGTCGTCGTGCCCGAGAACGAGGACGTCCTGGCCAAGATCGGCTGGGAGCCGAACAGCGTGGAGTTCGGCTACCCGGCAGGATCCAACACGGTGTGGGTGGCGCGCTATACCGGGGGCAACCATATCTCGTCGGTTTCGGGCAGTACGCCCGAGGAGCTGATGCCCTACATGGCCGACGCGATGATCAAGCAGTATTCCTGGCAGATCATGTTCTCGGTGGGGCAGGGTATGGGCACGCTGCGCCCGCTCATGCTGATGTCGCCCATCATCGCCGAGACGATCGCGAGCTGGGGCTGGTCGAAGCGGGACGTGAAGCAGTATCTGTACGACCACGCGCGCATCACGGCCGAACAGTTCGAGCGCTTCCTGCGAGACTGGACGCTGAAGCCGATCTGGAGCCTCAAGGAAGAGGCGATGCTGGGGCGGATCCCGAAGGTCTATCACGAGTCGGACGACCCGCAGCGGCTGGTGCCGCTCGTATGGGAGCCCGAGGACTACATGATTGCAGTCACCGGCGATCTCATGCGCAACAGCGTGTACATCTTCGCCCACAACGGCGTACTGGGGTACCCCACCTGCAAGGAGATTCGTTTGCCCAGGCACTGGGATGCCCTGCTCGAGAAAGGAAAGCGCAAGTGACTCTGCGTCGTCGGCACGACATCTGGGACATTGCTATCGTCGGCGGCGGGATTGCCGGATTGACTGCCGCGTGGCATGCCATGCGGCGCGGCATGGCGCCATGTCTGTTCGAACCGCAGCCCGGTTTCGGCGGACAGGTGGCGACGGTGAATCATATCGACGACTGGCCGGCGACCGGGGCCGTGTCCGGCGTGGAGCTGGCGGCCGGGCTTGCTGCGGGCTTGAGTCACGAAATCGTCGGGATGTACAACGAGCCAGTGTCGAAGGTGGAACGCGAGGGCGGGTTGCTTCGAGTTTCCTCGTCCTCGACGAGCCTGCGTGCACGGTGCGTGATTGCAGCCAGCGGCGGCCGACTGCGTACGCTCGGCGTCCCCGGCGAAGAGCAACTTCGAGGCAAGGGTGTTTCGCAATGCGCGGATTGCGACGGCGGGTTCTTCCGCAATCAGGATGTCGTGGTGGTCGGCGGCGGCGACGCCGCCCTGCAGGAGGCCCTGGTGTTGGCCGAGACCAGCGCTGCCGTCACCATCGTCTCCCGATCGCGCTTGAAAGCTCGATCGGCCTACGTCGAGCGCGCCGCCGGCAAGCCCAACGTGCGCTTCGTGTGGGATAGCACGGTCGACGCCATCCACGGAACGGAGGGCGTCACGGGCGTGCGCGTGCGCAACGTCCTCACCGGAGCAACGAGCGATCTGCCCTGCAGCGGCGTGTTTCCCTTTATCGGTGTCGAGCCGCAGGCCGCGTACCTTCCGCCTTCGGTGAAACGGGATGCTGCAGCGTGTGTTGTGACCGATGCTCAGTTGCGAACGAACATCGAGGGCCTGTTCGCCATCGGCGCCGTCCGTGCCGGTTATGGCGGCGATCTCGTCAGTGCCGCCGGCGAAGCAGCGCTTGCTGTCGCTGTCGCGGCGCGCGAAGTCATCCCCTGACCGCGCTTAACCGCGCCCCTGAGTCGCCCCCGGGGTCGATTCAGGGGCGGCCGGGAAACGAATGCGCAGGATGGTACCGGTCCCGTCCTCGCGGGTTCCGAGCTCGACCGTGGCACCGTGGCGATCCGCGATCTGTTTCACGATCGCGAGCCCGAGGCCGCTGCCATCCGAACTGCTGCCGGGAATTCGATAGTAAGGTTCGAATACGCGCACCTTCAGATCGGCCGGTATTGCAGGGCCTGAATTCGCGACGGCAAGCTCGACGCGATCGGCCTGTCGGCGCAATTCGACGCAGATCGCCGATCCGCTCGGCGCGTATCGAGAGGCGTTGTCGAGCAGATTGACGACGAGGCGACGCAGCAGCGTCGGTTCGCCGAGTATTGCGAAGCCGTCGTCAGCGGCCGGCATGTCGAGCTCGATCGTCTGCGCTCGAGCTTGACGCAACGGTTCGAGCTGCACGACGGCTTCTCGCACCAGTGCCGGCAGATCGATCGGCGCAGGCGGCTCGCGGTCGGTGCTGTCCTGGGTACGACTGTACGCAAGCATCTGTTCGGCGAGCTTCGAAGCTCTTTCCAGTCCCTGGCGCAACCGGCTCATCGATTGCGTGCGCTCTGCATCCGTCGTCGCACGCACCAGGTTGTCGGCGTGGATCCTGAGTGCAGCGAGCGGAGTTCGCAGTTCGTGGGCCGCTGCATCGGTGAACCGGCGTTCACGCTCCAGCGCATCCTGCACCCGAACCAGCAGGTCGTTCAGCGCTCGGACCACGGGCGCAACTTCGTCGGGGACGGATTCGATCTCGAGCAAGCCGAGCGCATCGGGATCGCGCTTCTCGATGCTGGCAGCGAGTTGGCGCAGCGGAGCAAGTGCGTAACGAACGAGGAGATTGACGAGTACGAGCAGGATGACCGCGCCCGAAACGAGCGGCGTCATCACCGCAACGCCCAGATCGTGGAGCAGCTCGTCACGCACTTCTTCCTTCTCGGCGACCTGGACCCACGAGCTGCCCGACCGAAGCACGAACACGTTGTAGACATCGCCCTCGAGCGATCGCGTGCTGAACCCGGGCTGGTTCGGGCTGAACGGATGCTCGGGCGCCGACTTCGAGCGCACCAGGAGTCTGCCGTCCTCATGCCAGATCTGGAAGCCGATCTTCGTTTCATAGGGGTGCCCGAGCGGGGTGCCGGCATCGTCGGTCGCGTGTTCGAGTTCCACGGGGAGCGCAATGACGAGCGGACGCACGATCGTCGCATGTTCCACCTGTCGGGCGACGAACGCGTCGAGCACCCGTGCCGAGGTGGCGAGTCGTGCGCTGAACAGCTCTTCCGATTCGTGCTTGGTGACGCTGTAGCTCCACCACGCCGCACTGGCCAGAATCAGCACGAGCGCGAGCAGCATTCCCCCCAGGAGTCGTGTGCGTATGGACCGTGAGTTCAGCCTCATCGGCACGAATCCGCTACCGTGGATCGATTCGATACCCGACGCCTCGGACCGTCTTGATGACCTCCGGGTAAAGCTTGCGCCGCAGATGATGGACGTGGACGTCGACCGCGTTGCTTTCGACGTCGCCTTGCCAGCCGTAAATCGATTCCTCCAGCTGCGCGCGACTGAAGATCTGTCGAGGGTTCTCGATCAGCTTCCTGAGCAGCATGAACTCGCGCCGCTGCAGATCGATCGGCACGCCATCGCGATGCACCGTCATTGCGGACAGGTCCAGTTCCAGCGGGCCGTGACGCAGCAGGTTGGTCGACGTTCCGCTGCGGCGACGTTCGATGGCATGAACCCGCGCGAGCAATTCTTCAAGGTCGAAGGGTTTGACGAGGTAGTCGTCGGCACCGGCATTGAGCCCTTCGACACGATCGCGCGTGGCATCCCGCGCACTCAGGACCAGCACGGGCGTGCTGTTCTGGCGAGCTCGCATCTGCTTGAGTACTTCCATGCCGTCGAGATGCGGCAATCCGAGATCCAGAACCATCAGGTCGAATGCGCTCGTTTGGACGGCGGTCAGCGCTGCACGCCCGTCGCGCACCCACTCGTGTGGATAGTGGGCGCGGGATAGTGCGTCGCTCAGCCCCGATCCGAGCAGTTCGTCGTCTTCGACCAGGAGGATTCTCATCGCTTCTTGTCTCGAATCTTCTCCATCAACTCGGCGATTTCCCTGCGGCGGCCTTCATCGGCGAGCGCGCGGCCTTCACGTGGCGGTGCCAGCAGCGCTTTCCTGAGTGCCTGCTCGGCGCCGGCGTAGTCTCCGGTGCGATAGAGGTAGTCGCCGAGGAAGAAATTCGGATCGATGCCCTCGGGGTTGATGGCGAGCCCTTGTCGCAGCAGTTCGAGGGCCTTCTTTTCGTCGCCGAAACCGACGGGCCAGCCCGGAACCTGATAATACAGCGACCCGAGACTGGTGTACGCCGAGCCATGCAAGGCCGCGGGGTTGAGTTCGAGCGCCGTCTCGAAGGACTTGCGGGCGCTCTTGACCAGCGAGAGCGCCCCGAGGCCGCCTTTCGCGCCTGCGTGGCTCGCCTCCACGATGCCATGCCAGATCGCGGGTTCGGCCTGTTTCGGGTACTGCTGCATGACCTGCGCGGATTCCTTAGCAAGCTTTTCGTAGGCATCTTCCTGCGCCTTGATCGGCGTCTGGTACTTGATGCGTTCCCACTGCTGTCGGATGCGGGCGACGTCGTCCTCCATGCCGGCCCATGCGGCGTGGATCGTTGAAAGCAGCAGGAGGCAGAAAATGGCGGCGCGGCTCATTAGGGTTACCTTTCTGGGTGGGGCGGCAGATCGGCAGCTCGCCCGAGATGTTTTCGGATCACGGCGAGCTGGCCGCGAATCGCCTTGTCGTTGACCGACGGAACGATATGGTTGAGCCAGACGTACAGGCGCTCGGGAAGGCCGAGGCGACGGTCCCACGTGCGGCCATCGAGGAATCGAACGAGCGCTTGCGCGACCGCATCGGGTGCATCCTGCGCATTGCCGAGTTCCTCGTTCATTCCCGTGACTGCTGGCGTATTGAGGGTGGTGCGCACCGCGCGAGGTGCGAAGTAGCGCACGCTGATCTCGGTATCGGAGAGCTCGCGGCGCAGCGCCTGCGAGAAGCCGCGAAGCCCGAATTTGGTGGCGCAGTACAGTGCGAATCCGGGATAGCCGATGTAGCCGAAAATCGAGCCGACGTTGACGATCTGGGCGCGTGGAGCGGATCGCAGCAGCGGCAACAGGCGCCGGGTCACTGCGATGGGGGCGAGCAGATTGATGCCGATCAGTCGTTGCATGGTTGCAGCATCCGTCTGCTCGAAGGCGCGGAAATCGCTCGTGCCGGCAGCATTGATCAGTAGATCGATCGGAGCGCCCAAGTCGGATGCGGCTGCGAAGACGCGCGCCTGGACTGCGTCATCGAGCAGATCGCCTTGCACGCAGCGGGTCGAACAGCGCGGATGCATCGCTTCGATCTTGTTGCGCAGAGCCTCCAGACGGGCGTTGTTACGTCCACACAGGACCATCGCGCTTGCCTGGGGCGCAAGTGCGAGGGCGAACGCGTGACCGAGACCGCCGCTGGCACCCGTGAGCACGATGCGATGGGTATCGCCGCTCATGCCGCGGCCTTCGCTTCGCTCGGAAGGGAACGGAACACGTTGCCATAGAGACGATAGAAATCGCGCGCGCACGCGATTGTCACCGCGCGATCGTCCGGGTGTGTCAGTCGGTTCACGAGACTTTCGAAAAAGCGCGTGTGTTCGATGTCGAGACTGCCGTGAGAGGCGAGGTAGCTGAAGGCCTCCCGCGGCAGTTTCAGCGAGGTCCGGATCGACTCTGAAGCCGCCGTTGCGATGGCCGCGCTGGTGCCCTCGAGCACGTGCACCATGCCCAGAAAGCCGATCGGATTGCACCGGTCGATCTGATGGTAGGCGAATCGGATCATCACCTCCGTATCGAACCCCGCGCGGCCACGGCGCACAGAATCGGCGTCGCTGCCGCACGCCGCGATGTCGGCGAGGATCCATTCGTCGTGGCCGGTTTCGTCGGCGATGTAGTGCGCGACGGCATCTCGAAGCCACGCTCGATCCCGCGACAGGCGGCTTCCGCACGCCATCAGCAGGGGCACGGTGTGCCGCACGTGATGGTAGGCCTCGGTCAGGAAGGCAACGTATTGCGCGAGATCGATGCGGCCGCGCAGGGCATCCTGGATGATCGGCGTATGAAGAAGGTGCTCACGCTCGAGCGTCGTGGCCGCTTGCAGTTCGTCGAAGAAGCTCATCGTTGCCTTTTCAGGGGGTCGAAGCCCGGGCAGGGGAAGATGCCGAGGGCATCGGCTGAATCGCGTAGGCCATGGTCAGGGCATCGGCGTAGCTGGCCTCGATAGCTGCCCTGCGCGGGCGTCCGTTGGCAGTTGCCAATCCATTGCTCGACGTAAAGCCATCACGCGCACGAATCCAGTGCCGGATGCGCGCATAGTCCGGCAAGTTCGCATTCACCGCCGCGATGTGGGCATCGATCTGCGCGTCGTCGAGCGCCGACGCGGCGACGATCACGGCACACAGGAACGGTCGTGCATCGCCGAATACGGCGGCCTGCAGAATGCCCGGATACGTCGTCAGCAGACCCTCGGGCCATTCGGGCGAGACGTTGCGGCCGAAGCTCGTCACGAGCACGTGCTTCCTGCGGCCGATGATCGAGATGAACCCGTCGGCATCGACGCGGCCGATGTCGCCGGTGGCGAACCATTCAGCAGGTCGGGATTCGGGGGTGCCGAGATAGCCTTCGAACCCTCGACCGCTCACCTGGATTTCGCCGTCGTCGTCGAGCCTGACGGCGACGCCGGGTAGCGACCGTCCGACCGTGCCGACACGATCGGCGCCGGGCAGATTCAGCGTGGTGACCGAAGCGCACTCGCTCAGACCGTAGCCCTCGTACACCGGCAGGCCCAGTGAGCGGGCGCGCCGAATCAGGATTTCCGGGGTATGTGCACCACCGACGGCGACCAGCTTCAACGCATCGGGTCGAACGTCGGCGGCGCCGGATTCGAGCGCATCGACCAATGCAGACAGCATCTGGGGCAGCATGATGATGCTGTCCGCGCGCTCGCGGGCAATCGTTTCCAGGCATCGTTGCGCGTCGAATTGGCTTGCGCCGCTCATGCCCACGGCGGACATCGACGGCACGATGCACTCGGCCCCCGTGAGAAGTGCGGTATAGGCGCCGGCCACGTTTTCGAGCAGGACAGGCAGGGGCAGCAGACAAAGGTGACGGCGAATGCCGAGCCCGCGCGTGGCCTCGGCGAGGCTGTGTGCCGTACCGAGCTGATTCGCGCGCGAGAGCATCACGGCTTTCGGTGTGCCGGTCGTGCCGGACGTGAATGTCATCTTGGAGACAGCTCGGGGAAGCGCGACGACTCGATCGGTGCGGCGTCTCACCGTGCTGCGGTAGCAGACGAGTTCGGATCCGGCGATGTCGACGTCTCGAACTGTCGGGACATCGAAACCCATGCTGACTGCGAGCGCCGGATCGCAGCAGGCCATGCCGAGCATCGACGACGAACGCACGGCATGCTGGATCTGGCCTTTGCTGAAGAACGAAGGCAGCGGCACGTGCACCATGCCGGCCGCCTGTACGGCGAGATCGAACACGAGCCACGCCGGAGAATTGTCCGCCAGCGACCCGAGGACGCTGCCCGGAGCGAAGTGTCGATGCAATCGCGCTGCGAGGGCCACTGCGTCCCGCCGCAGTTGCTCGCCGTTTCTCGCGCCGCTGTCTGCCCTGTCCGACGAAAGTCGCGCTCCCGTCGATATCCAGCCGACGGCTGCCGGGCCTGCAAGTCGAGCTTCAGGGAAGCGGGGCATGGTCGAGCCGATTGCGAAGGCGAATGAGTTCGATCGGGATGCTACCTGCCATCACGAGGGGGTGCGTGCCGTAGTAGGTGCCCCAGGCATCCGCACCGGCGTGCAGTCGCGACGGATCCGCAGGCGCGAGCTGTATCGTCGATACGTCGAGGCGTGCGAACGTATTGAGGAGCGAAGTGGTGGAGGTGAACGCGACCCACGTATGGCCTCGTCGATGCAGCAGGCGGGTCATGGCGATCACGAGGCGCCGTGCAGCGCCGGGGACGGTTGCGGCGAGGTTTCCCACTTCGACCACCTGCGAGCGATCGACCGTGACGCCGAGGCGCTCCGCAATCGCCTGTTCGATGGGGGTATCGAGATACTGCTCGATGAACAGCGGTGCCGATGCGGCGGGGGTGAAGCCGACGGCTGCCGTCCAGCGTCCGTCGGCGTCGGTCACGCCGACGAGGTGATCCGCGAAGTGCTCGATACGTGCCCCGTAGCTCAGGGCGTACCGGTTGGCGATGAAGCGCTCGAGGCTCGATCGGTGGGGATGGGTTCGACCAAGGACCGTCGGGCAATCGTCATCGTCGTGCGGCTGCACGCGCCGTTCGGTCGACGTGCACGCGTGTGTGGTCGGTTCGTTCGTGTTCAAGGGCTGCCCCGGCTTTACAGACACAGGCGCAGCGTAGTTCGCGAAGATTAACGAGAAATTAAGTCGCTGCTTCCTGGTTGCAGGATGAAGGCTTCGCCATTTACGTTCCGTATGGAACGATCAAGCGTAGAAGTACGGGCCAGCGAAGTCGCCCACCGGGATGGCGTGCGTGACCAGTCCATCGACCGGATCGTCGTAGTGAAGCTGGAAGCCCGGCGGTTCGGCGATGGTCCCCAGGGGGGCCAAAGGCGCGAAACCCAGATGAATCTGTTCTACGGTCGCCGAAGGGATCGACACCACGGTGCCGCACCAGCGTGCATGCATCGATCGGTGCATGTGTCCGCAAAGGACGCGCTCGACGTTCGAGTGTTGACGCAGGATGTCGCCGAATGCCTGGGCATCGCGCAGCTTCATTGCGTCCATGACGGCGATCCCGCTGCTGATCGGCGGGTGATGCACCATGATCAGCACGCGCCGCGTCCGGGCAGCGAACAGGCGTTCGCCCAGCCAGGCGAGTTGTTCTGCGCCGAGCATGCCATGGGCTTCAAGGGGTACGAGGCTGTCCAGCGCAATCAACACGAAATCGCCGAGGTCGATCTCGTAGTGCAATCGGGTGCCGGCGACCTTGGGCATCCACGGGCAGTCGGCGAAGCCTGCACGCATGTGTTCGCGATCGTCGTGGTTGCCCGGAACCGCGTAGAACGGAACGTCGAGCCGGGCGAGCGTTTCACGCAGGATCGCGTAGGCTTCCGGCGAGCCTCGGTCGGTCAGATCGCCTGTGAGCAGCAGGCAGTCCGGCTTGACGTCCAGACGCAGTATCCGATCGACGATATTCTCGAGGTGCTTGCGGCTGTCGAGCCTTCCTGCCAGAAGTTCGCCTCGATGCACGATGTGGGTATCGCTGACGTGTGCGATGAGCATTTGCGGCATGGCGTCAGAGGAGTTCGGTGTCGTCGTGCGAGTACGCGGGCGTGCAGCAGCATAGCATTCGCAGCGGCACGACGCCTTCGTTGGCGATGCAATGCGGTGTTGCCGGTCGTATGCAAACGGTATCCCCGGCGACCACGACGAAGCGCTGTTCGCCCAGCGTCATCCGGCCTTCGCCGGCGAGGATGTGATACAACTCTTCCGTGCGCAGGTGCCGGTGCAAGGCGGTGCCCTGGCCGGGATCGACGATGGCTTCAGCCAGGCTCTGGTTGCGGGGTGCGTGCAGAGCGGGGTGCATCAGTTCGCGGATGGTCGAGCCATCCTTGGTTCGATACGAGGGTATCTCGGCGTAGCGAGTGAGCGCGCCCTCGGTCATGCCTTCGCAGTTTCGGCTGCCGATCGGCTCACTGCCTTGCGAGCACCCCGGGTGCGGACGACGAGATTGGAGAGTGCGACGCCGTCCAGCAGCGCGATGCCGGCGGCGTCTGCGGCGGCTTTGGTGGCTTCGGGGGCTGCACCTGCCGTGATGTACATTGCGTGATCGGCCTTGCGCGATTTCATGGCGGCCACGAGTTCCTGGATGGCGTTCGCGTGTGTGCTCTGCGCACGCCAGCGCCGAAATCGCACGAGAGTGACATACCCGTTGCGCTGCAGTTCGAGATCGCCGTGCTTGCCGTCCGTCACCTCGTAGCGTTGTCGCGTGAATGCCTCGGCCAGCATGTCGCGCATTTCCTCCGGCGATGCGGCCCGCAGCGCCTTGATCATTACGGGGAAATCTGCCGTCGGGCCGCGCCTGATGCGCATATACCCGACATACGCCGTGACCAGGATGAACGGAAAGGCGGCCGCAGCGCCGATCAGAGGATTGAAGAGCGCGCCGATCATGTAGATCAGCCCGGCGATCAGCAGGCTGAACCACCACGGTTGCTGGGCGAGTATCGAGAACAGGGTGCGCTTCTGCACGGTCTGGAAAAGCCGGAAGGTGTCGGTGTGGTTGAACTTATAGCCAAGCCGCTCGGTTCGGGTCAAGCATGGTTCAGCTCTGCGGTCGGCTTTGCGACGGCAGGCGCGACCACGCGGATTCACTCGGTATACTTGCCCCTCCACTGCCATGGAGCACGATGCCCAATGACCGGATCTGTCGTTCAGCCGCTTGCCGGCGTTAGAGTTCTCGAACTGGGCAACATGATCGCGGCCCCGTTCTGCACGCGCATTCTCGCCGAGTTCGGGGCGGAAGTCGTGAAGATCGAAGATCCCAAGGGGGGCGACCAGCTGCGCCAATGGCGCAAGTTGTACAAGGGCACCTCCCTGTGGTGGCTCGCGCAGGCGCGCAACAAGAAGTCGCTGGCGATCGACATGCGCAAGCCCCAGGGCCAGGAGATCGTTCGTGCCCTGGCCGCACGCGCGGACATCGTCGTGGAGAACTTTCGGCCCGGCACCCTCGAACGCTGGGGTATCGGCTGGGACGTGCTGCATGCGCTCAATCCCGGACTGGTGATGGTTCGGCTGTCCGGCTACGGGCAGACCGGGCCTTACAAGGATCGGCCCGGGTTCGGCGTCGTCGGAGAAGCCATGGGCGGGATGCGTTTCGTCACCGGCTACCCGGACCAGCCGCCCGTGCGCATGGGGATCTCCATCGGCGATTCGATCGCGGCACTCTACGGGGCGATCGGCGCGCTGGTGGCCCTGCATCATCGCAAGGTCAACGGCGGCCAGGGACAGATGGTGGATCTCGCCCTCTACGAAGCCGTATTCGGGGTCATGGAGAGTCTCGTGCCGGAGTTCGATGTACTCGGCTTCGTGCGGGAGCGAGCCGGCAATGCGCTGCCCGGTATCGTTCCTTCGAATACGTATCCCACGCACGACGGCAAGTACGTGATCGTCGGCGCCAACGGGGACAAGATCTTCAAGCGCCTCATGCAGGCGATCGGCCGTCCGGATCTTGCGGATGATCCCACGCTCGCCACGAACGACGGCCGCGTCGTGCGCACCGCCGAACTCGATGCCGTGATCGGCGGCTGGTGCAAAAGCCACGAACTCGATCGTGTGCTCGCCGTGCTGGAGCAGGCCGAGGTACCTTCGAGCAAGGTCTACGACGTGGGCGACATCCTGGGCGATCCGCACTACGCTGCGCGCGGCATGATCGAGCAGCACACCCTGGCCGACGGCCAGCCGGTCAAGCTGCCCTCGATCGTACCGAAGTTGTCGGATACGCCCGGTCGCACCCGCTGGCTCGGGCCGAAGCTCGGTGAGCATACCGACGAGGTGCTGGATGCCCTCGGCTATGACGCTCACCGTCGATACCTCCTGCGAGGCGAAGGCGTCATCGGTTGATTCGGCGCTGAGCGCTACAACCTTGCGCTAAGATCGGGTTCGGTAGCATCTACCTCGAGCGGGGGGCAACGCATGCAGGTTCGGAACATACTGGAACTGAAGGGCGAGACCGTTTTCAGCATCGGTCCCGACGACACGCTGGTCGATGCAGTGCGCCTCATGGTCGAGAAGGACAGCGGCTCGCTCGTCGTCATGCGCGGCGAGGCCGTCGTCGGCATGCTGACGTTCCGCGAGGTACTCGCCGAGTTGCAGCGTCGCGGCGGTTCGCTCGGCGATGCGCGCGTGTCCGACATCCAGATGGGGCCTCCGGTGGGCGCATCCCCCGGTGACACGGTCGACGCCTTGCGCCAGCGCATGATCGATCATCACGTCCGTTACCTGCCTGTGATGGAAGGCGAACGCCTGCTGGGCGTATTGTCGTTCCGCGATGTCGCCCGAGCGGTGATCAAGCAGACCAACTTCGAAAATCGATTGCTGAAGAGCTACATCAAGAACTGGCCCGAGGACGACGACGCGGATGCCGCGTCTCGCCCGAATGGCTGATCGAAGCCTGGTCGTGCCGGTGCTCGCGCCCGGCGTGCGCAAGCGCGAGGTCTGGGCCTGGGCGATGTTCGATTTCGCGAACTCGGGCTATACGACCGTCGTCATCACAGCGATATTCAATGCGTATTTCGTCGCGGTTGTCGCGGGCAATGCGCCGTGGGCTACATTTGCCTGGACGGCCGCGCTCGGGGCGTCCTACGTTCTCATCATGGTGACGGCGCCGGCGCTCGGCGCGCTTGCCGATGCACGGGCCTGCAAGAAACGCTTGCTCGCCTATACCACCACCGGCTGTGTGCTCTTTACTGCCGCGCTGGCCGGTGTCGCTCCGGGCAACGTGGCGTTGGCAATCGTCCTTCTGATCCTCAGCAACTATTGTTTCGGCAGCGGCGAGAACCTGATTGCGGCGTTCCTGCCGGAGATCGCGACTAGCGAGCATATCGGCCGCGTCTCCGGCTGGGGTTGGGGCCTGGGCTATCTCGGAGGCATGGCGACGCTGGGCCTGTGCCTCGCGTACATTCAGACCGCACAGTCCCGGGGTGCCGGAGCTGCCGAGTTTGTTCCGGGGACGTTGCTCATTACGGCCGGCATGTTCGCGCTCGCCTGTCTGCCGACATTCCTGCTCCTGCGGGAGCGGGCGGCGCCGATTCCTCGCAGCGGGCATTCCGTACGGGAGTCGTTTGCGCGCCTTCGGCGAACCTTGGCTCAGGTGCGTCATTTTCGCGATTTCGGACGTTTTCTCCTCTGCATCGTGTGCTACCAGGCCGGCGTGCAGGCGGTCATTACGCTGGCGGCGATCTACGCGCAGCAGGTGATGGGGTTCACGGCATCCAAGACCATCGCATTGATACTCGTCGTCAATGTTGCGGCGGCCTTCGGCGCCGCCTGCTTCGGCTATGTGCAGGATGCGCTGGGACACAAGCGCGCGATCGGGTTGACCCTGGTCGGCTGGCTCGCGATGACGGTCATCGCCGCGAGTGCGCAGGGCGAGACCGCCTTCTGGATCGCGGCCCATATCGCGGGCTTGTGCCTGGGATCGAGCCAGTCGGCTGGCCGCGCGCTGGTCGGCTACCTCAGCCCGGCCGATCGGCACGGGGAATTCTTCGGTCTCTGGGGATTGAGCGTCAAGCTCTCGTCCGCGCTCGGACCGATGTCCTATGGCGTCGTGGTGTGGGTGACCGGCGGGGAGCACCGGCTCGCCTTTGCGCTCGTGGGTTTGTATTTTCTCGCCGGGCTGGGCCTGCTCGCCGGTGTCGACGTGTCGCGCGGGCGGGAAGCGGCACGAACGTCGTAGCCGAACACATCTGCGGGTTCGATGGATTGCACTCGCGCAAAGGTGTGGCGGTTACGCAACCGGTCACTGCGAGCGTCGGCGCGAGGCGACAAAGTTCATGCATTGCGCCGGCCTCGATGTGCGATGCTCGGTAACCGTTTGCAATGGCCACGCACCCCATCGGCGAGGAACGAAGTTGTTAAGCTGGTTCGCAACTCAAAAGGTCGACCATCCGCTGGCCGAGGTCAAACAAAGCCGGCGCGTCATTGAAGATCTGCCGAACGATACCCACAAGGCACTGACCGAGATCCTGTTCTGGCTCGATTCGGTCAATACCACCGAGGGTTTTCGCGTCGACCGGCGCCTCGATCTCATCGAGGAACTCGATCAGGCGGCGCGGTTGCACGTGCGCAAGCTCGCCCAGGACTACCTTCAGCTGCGTCAGCAGAAGTTTCACGAGCACCGCGTCTGGACGACGCAGGCCGATTACTGGCGTCTGGTCGGTGCCGGCTATACGAAGTGCATAGAAGCCTTTCAGTCGGATGCGCCGGGTTCGGGGGCGATCAAGCAGCGCTTGCCTGCGGTCGTCTGTCGGGCCCTCATCGCCGTCGGCCAGCAGCTGAAATGGCTGATGCTGCGGTATGGTCCTGTCGCGCCGAACGTGTGGGAGAGTCTCGGACGTTTGTATGCCTTCGCCGAGTCGAGAGGTTTCAGCGACAAGGAGTTGACCCTCGGGGAAGGTGCGGCGAAGGATGTCAGTCCGCGTCGCGAGTTTCTCAAGGCCGTCATGCTCGGCGCCGCTTCCGTCGAAAGCCTGCTGCCCGAACAGATCGAGATTGCCGAGCGCAGCATCGCTTTGTTCTCGCCGCATTTCGTGCTCGATGCGGTCTTCTCCGCAGAGACGCCCTACGTGTTCGATTTGACGATGCGCAAGTCGCCCGCGCGGGTGATCGGAGCTGCGGTCGAATCCGCATCTTCGTTGCGCTACTTCGGTCCCGGTGCTGCTCATGGCGAAATCGAAAGGCTGTTGCAGGTGTTGCAGCGCGAGGGCGTGCTCCCGAGCGGAATGAACCTGGGCGGTGAGTATGATCCGCGCGCAATCTCGGACGTCTGGCGCCATCTGCTGCAGTACTGGTCGCCTACGCCGCCCGCACGCGGGTCGGAGCGGCATCCGGTGAACGCGCGGCTGACCATCGTTCACGGCTTCCGGCTGCTGTCGGGCCTGCTGTCCGCCGCACCGACCGACACCCTGGACATCTCCCTTGCCTCGCTCAATTCGGTCGAATCCTGGGTGGCGGAGAACGTGAGCGACGGGGGCTTCGGTGCGGTCGTGCCGGCCACCGGGAGCGATTGGCTCAAGGTCGGCGCCATGATCGGTTTGAAGGTCGAGGGCGAGAAGCACTGGGGCGTCGGCGTCATACGGCGCATGGCGCGTGACGGCGAACTCAACCGGCGGGTGGGCATACAGCGGATATCGAGTCATATCGTTGCGCTGCGTGTCGCGCCTTTCGGGCCGATCGCCCAGGGGAACGCGGTACGCGAGAACGATGTGGCGCTGTTGCTGACGCCCAAGCCCGATGCCGAACAGCGTGTACGCATCATGCAGGCGCCGGCTACTTTCAGCTCAGGGCAGATGCTGGCGATGCGCGTAAACGGGCAGGCCTACGAACTGCAGCCCGAAGCGCTGGTGGAGAGCGGCGACGAGTACGATATCGGGCGCTTCGTGCTGACGCGCCGCATCGACTGATCATCAGGCCGGGAGAATTCGGCGCAACCATGCGCCGATGTGGCCGATCTCTTCCATCGAGACCGAATGCTCCATAGGGTACGTGCGCCACTCGACGTCGTAACCCGAATCCCTCAATTGCTGCACGGAGCGTTCGGCCAACTCGATGGCGATGACCGGGTCGTCCTCGCCGTGCACCATGAAGATCGGCGTCTTCGCATTGGCGCCTTGGCGTTCTGCGGCCAGCGTGTGCGGCAACGGCAGATAGCTCGACAACACCATCAAGCCTGCGAGCGCTTCCACGTGTCGCAATCCGGTGTGCAGCGTCATTGCGCCGCCTTGCGAGAATCCGGCGAGCACGATGCGATCGGCGCGGATGCCGCGCGACTTCTCCCGGGCGATGATCTGCTCGATGGCAGCCTGCGAGGCTCGAATGCCTGCCTCGTCGGGCCGCTTCTCGATGCCGTCGAAACTCACGTCGTACCAGGCCCGCATCACGTAGCCGCCGTTGAGGGTCACCGGCATCATAGGCGCATGCGGAAACACAAAGCGCACGTGCATCGCGTCGGGAAGACCCAGTTCGTTGACGATCGGCACGAAGTCATTGCCGTCCGCCCCCAACCCGTGCAGCCATACGACGCTTGCCGTCGGATTCGGCCCTGTTTCGATTTCAATGGTTTGCAATACCTGAGTCACGCTGTGCACTCGCTTTACCTAGGCTTCGGGGGGCGAATCGCCGCCTTCGGGCGGAACGCCTTGCAGACTTCGTCGCGCGTTTCGATGTATGGGCCGCCGATGAGATCGATACAGTACGGTACGGCGGCGAAGATTCCTGGCACAACGGCTTCGCCCTGCGGGCCTTTCAGGCCTTCGAGCGTCTCCTTGATCGACTTGGGCTGTCCCGGCAGATTGATGATCAGGCAGCCCTTGCGCACGACGGCAACCTGTCGCGACAGGATGGCAGTCGGTACGAAGCGCAGACTGATCTGGCGCATTTGTTCGCCGAAGCCGGGCATCACGCGATCGGCGACTGCCAGTGTTGCTTCGGGAGTCACGTCGCGCAGGGCAGGACCGGTCCCACCCGTCGTGAGCACGAGGTGGCAGCCCGATTCATCCACCAATTCGCGCAGGGCTGCTTCGATCACCGGCTGCTCGTCGGGAATCAGATGTGTCGTGGTGCGCCAGGGTGAGATCAGTGCGTTCCTGAACCATTCCTCCAAAGCGGGAATGCCCTGATCGGCATAGACGCCTTGCGAGGCGCGGTCACTGATGGAAACCAGGCCGATCTGCAGTGTGTCGTTGTCGGTTTGCGTCATGACGGCACTCGTATTCGTGGCTGGATGAGATATAAAAACTTGGGCGGCGTCTCAGGCGTCGTTCGCTGCATCCGCCGTTCCCTCGGGGCGGGGGCTCTCACGTTCGGGAGTCAGCACTTTGCGAAGTAGCCGGAACAGCGCCCGCGACGATTTCGGCGGCTGTCCGCGGGCCTGCTCCTTGCGGGCGCTGCGGACGAGAGCGCGTATCGGCTGCAGGTCGATGCCAGGCACGGCCGTGGCGAGTTCGTCTGCAACGGTATCCTCGGCTAGCAGACGTTCGCGCCAGCGTTCCAGGTCGTGATGCTGCGTGGTGTCCTCGCGGCGACCCGTGCGAATGCGGTCGATTTCCTCGGCGATCTGGGTGGAATCCACGTCGCGCATGATCTTGCCGATGTACTGCATCTGGCGTCGCCGGGCTTCGAAGCCGGAGATGCGACGTGCTTCTGCAACAGCGTCGGCCAGCCGCTCGGGCATTTCAATCCGAGCCAGCTGCGTGGGCTTGAGCGCGACGAGCGCTTCCCCCAGATCCTGCAGGGCGTGCGAGTCCTTCTTGCGGCGCGTTTTGCTCAGTGGACGATCTTCGTCGTCGGCTTCGTCGATCATGGACATTCGGTCGGGGCAGCTGGGATCGGACTGTTATGATAGTCACTTTCGAGCATCGCTGAGCGAAACCATGGCCGATTCGCGCTTCAACTTCAACGACGACACCCTGCGGCAGATTGCAGCCGACGTATTGGCGCAGGCTCGTGCCAAGGGGGCCACGGCCGCCGATACGGAGTTGACGGAGAGCATCGGTCAGACGGTGACCGTGCGGCACGACGAAGTCGAAACCATCGAGTACACACGCGACAAGGGACTCTCGGTGAGCGTGTACATCGGCCAGCAGCGCGGCCATGCGAGCACGTCCGATCTCACGCCTCAGGCGGTGCGCGATACCGTCGAGAAAGCGCTCACGATCGCGAAGTTCACCGCAGCGGACGACTGCGCAGGGCTCGCCGACGAAGCGCTGCTCGCACGCGATTTTCCCGACCTGCAGCTGTATCACCCCTGGGGCCTTACCGTCGAGCAGGCCATCGAGATGGCGCGCGCCTGCGAGGCAGCGGCATTCGATGTCGACGCTCGGATCAACAATTCCGAAGGCGCCTCCGTCGGCACCCACGATGCGCATTTCGTCTATGCCAACTCGCTGGGCTTCATGGCAGGTTTTCCGACGTCTCGACATAGCGTTTCCTGCGCCGTCATCGCCGGCAAGGACGACGACATGCAGCGTGACGACTGGTATACGTCGAGCCGCGTGCCGGGGCAGTTGGCGTCGCCGGAAGAGGTCGGACGCATTGCAGGCGAGCGCACGGTCCGGCGGCTGGGGGCTCGCAAGATCGCCACGACGCAGGTGCCCGTGGTGTTCGAAGCTCCGCTGGCGACGGGTCTGCTCGGCAGCTTCGTCTCTGCCGTGAGCGGGGGCAGTCTGTATCGGAAATCCTCTTTTCTGGTCGACTCGCTCGGCAAGCAAGTGTTTTCGCCTTTGGTCCGGATCGTCGAGAGTCCGCATGTGCCTTGCGGGCTTGCAAGTTCAGCCTTCGATGAGGAAGGGGTTGCCACCCACGATCGCGACGTCGTGGCGGCGGGCATCCTGCAGGGATACTTTCTCGGCTCATACTCGGCCCGCAAGCTCGGCATGAAGTCGACGGGCAATGCCGGCGGCAACCACAATCTGGTTCTGGCAGGCGGCGAGTTCGATCTCGACGCGCTCCTCAGGCAGATGGGGCGTGGCCTGCTCGTGACCGAACTGCTCGGCATGGGCATCAACATGGTGACCGGCGATTACTCCCGCGGCGCTGCCGGCTTCTGGGTCGAGGACGGAAAGATCGTGCATCCGGTGCACGAGATCACGATTGCCTCGAACTTGAAGGAAATGTTCCTCGGGATCGGTGCGGTGGGCAGTGATAACCATGTGCGCGGATCACGTGCCAGCGGTTCCATCCTGATCGAACGCATGACCATTGCCGGCGACTGATGCCGATTCGTAGAATCGCGGCTGGAAATTCGTCTGTCCGGGGTCGACCGCAGTGCGCGAATCACCGGCAGGGGCGTCGCATTCGCCCCGGCTGATCGAGGCGTGCACTCGCCTTGCCTTGCGGGCACCATTCATCAGGGAGGAGTCCATGAAAAAAATCGATAGGCACCGCGTGTCCACATCCACTGCCGAGATCGCGCGTGAGCGGCGTCGCACGTTCCTGACGCGGGCGGCGGCGGGCCTGGCAGGCAGCGCGATGGCGGCACCCGCGATTGCGCAGACGCAGCCTGCGCTGCAATGGCGCCTGGCTTCGAGCTTTCCGAAGAGTCTCGATACGGTGTTCTATCCCGCGGAACAGATCTCGCGGCGCGTGGCGGAGATCACCGACAACAAGTTCCAGATCCGGGTGTTCGCTGCGGGCGAAGTCGTGCCCCCGCTGCAGGTGCTCGATGCTGTCCAGAGCGCCAACGTGGAATGCGGCCATACCGCGGCGTACTACTACGTCGGCAAGGATCCCGCGTTCGCCTTCGGCACCAATGTGCCGTTCGGCTTGAACGCGCGCCAGCAGAACGCGTGGTGGTACGAAGGCGGCGGGCGCGAGTCCATGGCCGAGTTGTACAAGGACTACGGCGTGGTGGAGTTCAACGCCGGCAATACCGGTGCGCAAATGGGCGGTTGGTACAGGAAAGAGATCAAGTCCGTCGCCGATCTCAAGGGATTGAAGATGCGCATCGCGGGCATCGCGGGGCAGGTGCTTGCACGCGTTGGTGTCGTGCCGCAGCAGATTGCCGGCGGAGAGATCTATCAGGCGCTCGAACGCGGCACCATCGATGCGGCCGAATGGGTCGGCCCCTACGACGATGAAAAGCTGGGCTTTGCCAAAGTCGCCAAGTACTACTACTACCCTGCGTTCTGGGAGGGCGGGCCCCAGCTGTCGTTGATGGTGAATGCCAAAAAGTTCGCCGAATTGCCGAAGGGCTACCAGGCGGCCCTTGCGGCAGCCGCCGCCGAATCGAATATCCACATGACAGCGCGATACGACGTGCGCAACACCGATGCGCTGCGCAAGCTCGTTGCGAGCGGTACCCAGCTGCGGCCCTTTCCGCGGGCAGTTATGGAAGCATGCGAGAAAGCCTCGTACGAGCTATACGATGAACTGGCCGCCAAGAGCAAGCACTGGGCGCGGATCTATCCCGCCTGGAAGAAGTTCCGCGATGATCAGTACCTCTGGTTCAGGGTCGCGGAGTTCGGTTTCGACAATTTCGCGTACTCGCGTCCGAGCCCGGTCCGCAAGTCGAAGTAAGCGTCCTGAAAACCGTGCCAGGCAGGTGCCTGGCGCAGTTTATCGAGGTGGTGGATCGGGAAAAGCCGGCGGCACGGGGTCGGCGTAGTTCTCGATCGGCACTTCGATCTTCACCTTGTCCAGATCGATCTGCTCGGGTTTGTCCATCCATGCCGTGACCAGGCCCGGCCAGACGATGACGATCGCGGCCATCGCGAGCTGCAAGCCGACCCACGGCAGCGCGCCCCAGTAGATATCGCTGCTCTTCACTTCCTTCGGGGCGATGCCGCGCAGATAGAAGAGCGCGAAGCCGAACGGCGGATGCATGAACGACGTTTGCAGCGTCACGCACAAGAGCACGCCGAACCAGACCAGATCGATGCCGAGCTTCTGCGCAACGGGTGCGAGCAGCGGCACGATGATGAATGCAATCTCGAAGAAATCCAGGAAAAACGCGAGCAGAAAGACGAAGATGCAGACGAACACGAGGAATCCCACGGTCCCGCCGGGCAGGGACGTCAGGTGGTGTTCGAGCCACAAGCCGCCGTCGACTCCCTGGAAGACGAGGCTGAACACGGTGGCGCCGATCAGGATGTAGATCACCATCGCGGTGATGCGCATGGTGGTTTCCATGCTCTGGCGCACCAGCGGCCAGGACAGTCGTCGATGCATGGCCGCGAGGATCATCGCGCCGACGGCGCCCAGCGCGCCGGCTTCGGTCGCGGTTGCTATGCCCATGAACAGGGTGCCCAGCACGACGAAGATCAGCGCGATGGACGGCACCATGCCCCACAAGACCCGCTTTGCGAGTTGCCATCCGTGCAGCGTGCGCGCTTCCTCGGGCAGCGGTGGGACGCGGTCCGGTTTGAAGAACGCGACGGCTGCGACGAACAGGATGAAGATGAGCGTCTGCACGAGGGACGGGCCGATCGCACCCTTGTACATGTCGCCGACGGAGCGACCCAACTGGTCGGCCAGCACGACCAGGACCAGGGAGGGCGGGATCAGCTGCGTGATGGTACCGGATGCCGCGATGACGCCTGTGGCGAGCCTCATGTTGTATTTGTAGCGCAGCATCACCGGAAGCGAGATCACGCCCATCGCGATGACCGATGCCGCCACGGTGCCCGTGATTGCGCCGAGGATGGCTCCAACGATGATGACAGCGAAGGCGAGCCCGCCGGGCACCGAGCCGAACAACTGGCCGGTGCCCTCGAGCAGATCCTCGGCGAGGCCGCAGCGTTCCAGGATTGCGCCCATCAAGGTGAAAAAGGGAATGGCAAGCAGCAGTTCGTTCGAGACGATGCCGTAGACTCGCAGCGGCAGACTGCCGAGGTATTCCGGTGGAAAGAAGCCGAGATAGATGCTCAGCACCCCACAGGCGAGACCGAGGGCGGCCAGCGAGAACGCGACAGGAAAGCCGATGAGCATCACGACGATCAGGCCGCCGAACATGAGCGGAGGCATCAGTTCGCGGGTGATCATTGCAGCGGCTTCTCGTAGTGGGCGTCGAGCGTGATCAGCCCGCGCAGGAACGCAATGCGCTTGATGACTTCGGAGATTCCCTGCAGCACGAGCAGGAAGAACCCCAGCGGCAGCAGGAGCTTCACGGGCCAGCGCACGAGCCCCCCCGCGTTGCTCGAGGTTTCGCTGCTATGGTAGGCGTCCAGGAAGAACGGCCAGGCCATCCATGCGATGACGCCGGTCACCGGCAGCAGGAACACGAGCAGGCCCAGCAGGTCGATCAGGGCGCGAGCGCGGCTGCTCAGGCGGCCATAGAAGATGTCGACCCGAACGTGCCCGTTCGTGGTGAGCACATGGGGCGCACCGAGCAGCACGATGCCTGCGAACAGATACCACTGCATTTCCAGCCAGGCGTTCGAACTCAAGTCGAGCGCATAGCGCGATATGGCATTGGCTGCACTGACCAGACAGGCGATGAGCACGAGCCATACGGCAACGCGACCCAGCCGCTCGTTGATGCAGTCTATGGCGCGTGCCGACGCAAGGGCTGCCCGCATGGACTTCTTCGTGCCTCCTCGGGTGAACGGCCTCGCGCTCATGCAGCGATGATTCCTGCAGATCCTGCCTGCAGCGCGAGCCCGGCGGATTGTCGCCCAGTTTCCCGGCAGCGGAAAGCGGCGCCCCGGGTCAGGGCATGCAAGGCCCTCCGCGGGGCGCGATGCTAGGAGCCTGTCGGACTGGATTTCACGACTGCGACGGGCGTGCTTTTCGTGCGGGGCTAGAAGGACGGCGCAGCCGATATCGAGACTATCGGCAAGACGGCCGACACCGCCCTGCGCGAAAAGCGCCCCGTCCCTTCGGGTTGTGCCCAGAACGAGCGCATGCGTCGTTGCTCGTCTTGCCAATATTCGCGATATTGGACTGC
>LNFM01001860.1_pt1 | contig 46168 bp, 41 predicted proteins | sample 596031 | NCBI WGS metagenome assembly LNFM01 (sample SAMN04254537, study PRJNA301005) | activated carbon metagenome | isolation source: dual media filters at the Ann Arbor, Michigan drinking water treatment plant | place: USA: Ann Arbor
GGCTACGCGCGCGATGCGATCCCGTTGCCAAAATTCCTGAAAAGCTTGGTGGGCGCACCAGGGCTCGAACCTGGGACCCGATGATTAAGAGTCAACCGTATGCTGCTTTGATTCAACGCGCATTCCGACATGTTCACGTTTCGACCGGCATTGAGATCACTATGGAATTTTCGTTTGTCGGAATACAGGGACGTCGTGAAGCGTGGATCGGATCGAACCGCACAGTCGGGGGTTTCGAGTCGGAGGCGCTGCTGGCACGGAGGGTCCCGAAGCCGCTTCCTGCCCTTCAGGAGCCCCCTTCCCTATCAAAAGCGGTGCAATCGCAGGTAGCTACCCGCAAAATGCTGTTACAAATTTTTCCATGTCCTCCACCGCTGATCGTCAGCGGCCGGCAACGGGCGCTCTGGGCCGTGGCGACCGGCGCCCTCCCGATTCGTGTTAGTACTGCAGCGTGAGTTGCACCTGGTACTTCTTCGACTTCAGCAGCGTCGTCTTGTCCGTTCCATCATCATACGTGAGTGCGACGGAAATCTTCCCGGGATCGTTCGCGACAGGAACTCCCGGCGCGACGCAAAATCGCGTGGGCTTTCCGCCCAGGTCCACGCTCGCTTCCGAGTGAAAGTTCTTGATTTCGGTGTTGTTCGACGCGTTCCAATAATGCTGGTATTGCGCATTAAGGTGGATGCGGCCACACAGAAGGCCGAACTCCGGCATGTTCTGGAACAGCGTTGCATTCAATTCCACGGTGCCACCGAGGAAACTGTACGTGGTGTTGGATGCATAGCTCGTCAGACCTGCATTGGCCACGTGGAAGACGTTGGCTTCGGCGACCGTGCGGAAGTAGAAACCTATCCATTGCGGACCAAAATTCGGGTTTGAGCCCCAATGCGCCCGAGGCAGGTAGGGTTCGTACGTACCTGAGAATCCACCAATACCTGCCTTGCCGCGGAAGTCGGTCTGGCCGTATGGGGTAAAGCGTAACGTCTGGAGCGGGAATAAACCTCCACCGGAAAGTTCAAATTGACTGTCGATGCCGGCTTGAAGCGCGCTCCGCTCCGAGGCTCTGAACGGCTCTCCAATAGTCCCCTTCGCGTAGAGGAATGGTGCCGCCGCGTAACCCGAAAGTCCCAAGGACGAACGGACTTGCGGCAAAGATGGATCGCCCACGATCGGCGGGTTAGGCAGGTCCGGTCGCCACAACACGTAACTGGCAAATCCTTGCACCGCGAGCGCCGTCGACTTGGCCAACTCGTCGCGAGAGTACGTTATCGACGCTCCCTTCGTGTCCAACGGAGCACCCAATGGATACAGGTAATAGGCAGCGTCGATTGCTTCCTTTCGCAGGAAGAAGGGCTGGGTTTGATACATCTTCTCCAGCGTCTTCGGATCAATCGCATCGGGATAGGGATCGGACGGACGCGCGCCGGGTGCTGCGACAAGCTTCGCTTGCGCACTTCTAGCCGTCGGCACGTTGGTCTCCATGGCTCGCGTCTTCTCTCGCTTTATTTTTCGGACTTCGACCCGTAACCGTAAAAGTTCGGCTCGCTCGGTTTCGTTCAGCGGTCTCTCGTCGCCCGATGGTTGGGATATCGCCCCCGACACGCTGAACAACAAACATGCTACAGCCGCGAGCGTGATTCGCCCTAAAGTCCTACGCATTTCCAGTCCCCCCGCCGAATCTATCGCCTCAACGCCATCTTCAAGCCCCACGCGATGACGCCGATAAGCTCCTTCACGTATTTCACAAAACGAAGATCGTTAGGACCGATTGCCAAACCGCGCTGCCGGAAAGGAGGATGGTTGTCGAAATCCTCCCACATGGCCACTAGCCGGCCGGGACCGCCGGGAATCAGCGCGTTGATCTCGTCATCGTCTTTCAAGTCATGGTTGGTATTGAAGACGGCCTTGATGCCGTTCAGGATTTCGTCGCGGCTCAAGGGACGAAGTGCAACATCAGATACCATGATCGCGGCATGGGATGTTAGCGCGGCGGCTCCCTTCGTCGCTGCGATTGCTTCTCCATGCTGCCGTATAGCGGCCGCAAGCGCGGAGATCGCTTGAGCGTGAACGAGCAAGGGATCCTGGCGCGTTGGCCTAGGACGGAGCGGTGCCTTCTTGGCCTTCGCCTTCTTTGCCAATTACTTTCTCCAAAAGTCGGACAGCCGATCGGCCGTCTGAAAACAATCATTCGAACTCAATTTGTTGCGACCGACCTCCAAACGAGCTCGTTCGCAGAAACTAAAATCATTTGAACGGGACCATCAGCGTCCATTAAAACAAGCAGCTTAGCCAACAGAAAATCCCGCCCGCGGGGAGGATCGCCTTAGATGGCATCCCTAAAGCGATCTCCGCAAATAGTGCGCATGGATTCCCCCAAATCCGACGATGCCACCTTGACACCCGAAATCAACCTTAACACGATGGTGTAATTACTGACAACTACTACCTTCGATTAAATGTCGGACCTGGCGAAGCCTAAGACGGATCGCAGATGTGTTCCGGGCGGTGCGTCCATATAGTTGGAGGCAGTACGACGCCGGTAAACTCTGGCCTCTTATCTATGATGCCAACCGCGACAAACTCGAGCATCAAGACCGGATTTATGTGGGCCAGACCTTGCGCATTCCAAACGCGCTGCCGGCGGAGAACGAGGCAGCGGCAGAGTGGAATATATACACTCATCACGGATGACGGCGACGCAGTCGAGTACACCCCTTGAGGAAAGGCGATTGGGTGCGTCTGTCCGTTCCGCATTCGACTCGCTGGGCATCCGATGCGACTTTCCGACCTCTGGACAACCACGGGCTTAGGAAGTGGAGGTCGGGCTCGCAGCCGGGTCAGATTTCGCCGCCCCGGTTCGGGGGATCCGTGGCCGGCTCGAGTGAATTTAAGCACCGGGTGGCACTTGCCATCGAGGCTTTGCTCGGACAGTAATTTCCCTCGGTTATTGAATTTGCCGCAATGGTGTAACCCGCGAGCACGTCCGCTGCTCGAGATGAGGCCTACAAATGAAGCGGTTGGCGGTTTTCATGGACGGGACGTGGAACGTTCCGGAAAACGAAACAAACGTTTCTCGTCTGTTGGAGCGTGTTGCGCCGGTCGATCAAAACGGCATCCTGCAACGAACGAGGTATGTCGACGGAGTGGGAACGACACGAACCAGCCGGCTGCGGGGCGCATTCGGCAAGGGTATCAACCGACGGATAAGACAAGCCTACCAATGGTTGGCGGAAAACTATGAGCCGGGAGACGAGATCTTCGTTTTTGGCTTCAGCAGAGGAGCTTTCGAAGCGCGATCGTTGGTCGGCTTTTTGGACCGTTGCGGCCTCTCCCGCGACGCTTCCGATGTGACAGTCGCTACCCTTTTCGAACGTTACCGCCGCCCCGATCTCAAGGCTTCGCGATCTCAACTCGCAGGACAAGCGAGGGACACTCTGCCAAGCGACGACCTTCGGTTCCTGGATCAGACCGGCGCCGTTGAGGTTCAATTCCTCGGGGTCTGGGACACTGTGCGGTACCTCGACATGCCATACGGGAATATCCGAGGGCTCAGTCGTTCAGAAAACTTGTTTCATGATATCATGGCAACGAGCATTTGCCGACACATTCGTCAGGCGCGCGCGATCGACGAGCATCGGGAGCCGTACCGAAACGAGCATTTCGATGAGCCGGCCGTCGAAACCGAGGCGGATATCGAACAGCGCTGGTTTATCGGCGACCATTGCGATGTCGGCGGCGGGCACCCGAAAGGCGTTATCTCTAACGTTCCTCTGCGCTGGATGCAGATGGAAGCCGCGTCGGCGGGCCTGCACTTCTCTAGCACCATCGACCTGCTGGGCAATGAGCACCTTCAGCCGCTTCACGACACGTACTACGGCTTCCTGAAGGGAGTCTTTCGTCTCGCGCGTCGCCGCTATTATCGTGAAATCCGCAACCCCGAGAGCGCTGGGCATTCCAGGCATCGTCACACGATTGACGCGACGGTCTTCGATCGTTGGCGCCAAGACAGCAGCTATCGCCCTCCAAATCTGGAGTGTTGGAGCGTATCCGCGAGATGCGATCCCGCAACACAGCTGGGCGACCACGTTATGGACCGTACTCTACAGCGACTCCATCGTGACGACGCGAAAGCGAATGCTGCGCCGGAGCTTATTTTTCTTGTCCATGGGACTGGTGTCACGGATGAAAGCCGATTGCCTATCCAATGGTGGAAGCCCGGCAGCTTGTTCGCAACGACGTTATCGCAACGCCTCGGAGAGGATTTCTCAATAGTCGGATCCAACGATCACCTCCGCACGCTCACCTGGTTTCCAGGTCCCAATTCGGAAGCGGCCCGCAGAGCGGCCGGAGACGCCCTGTTCGACCTTCTCGAAGATCTGGAACTTCGAAAAAGACGATATCACCTTGTGGGACACAGTCACGGTGGCTCCGTAATCTGGCATTGCCTCCGGAAGGCAGCTTCGCGAGACAATAGCTTGAAGGGGCTTCAAACTTGGACCACCGTGGGGACGCCGTTTCTTGAGTTTCGATCTTCGATGGCTGGGCCCTGGCAAGTGGCCGCCTTCTTGCTTGCCGTACTGACCGTGGTTGTTCTAGGCAAGGGATCGGGGATCGCCTTCGCGGATTTGCAGGCAGTCAGGTACGGACTTGGCGAACTGGAGCTATTTCTGACGATTCTGCTCTTCGGACTCACGTTTCTCCTGCTATTCGCGCTGTTCGCAGCGGCGGTGTATTGGGCGGTTGCACTCGTCGCAAGAGGGAAGCAGCGCGCATTCGACGTGCAGGCGGCAACTTTTTTCGGCTCACGCTGGCTCGCCATTTGGCACAGCGATGATGAACCTATCGCCGGGCTCAGTGCTTCGATGGCATCCCCGCCGGACCTTACGCCTAAGGTAGCGGGCTCGCTCTCATCGCCATTGAGAAAGTTGTTTGCGGCTCCTTACGATCGGTTTTTGGCTCGCGCCGGAGACGAGTTCGCATGGCGACTTATCATGCGACGACTGCAGGGTGCCGATCTGCGAGGCATCGATATGATGGGTGCAGGTGCCGCGCCCGCGGTGTTGAAGCCGGGTTGGCCGCCGCTCGCGCCCAGCATTGAGGATCAAATCCGAGATGCCGTCCTGAAAGGAATGCCGACCGCATTGAAACACTGCCGCGCGCGCCTCGAGGCCATTCGGGCGACCGGAGACGGACGGAAATTGCTGGATGTCCTGCCGGCGGACCTCTGGTCTTCCGTAGTTCACACGTCCTATTTCGACAATGATTCGGTAATTGACTTGATAGGCACCCACATCGCAAAAGGCCTAAGCCGTCCGAGTCGCGTGGCGGAACGCCTTTCTCCGCCGCCCTTCACGGCCCGAACCTGGTTCGCCGCCAGGACGGCAGTCGCAATAGCCGTTGTCGCGCTGTTCACGACTGTAACCATTTCTTTCGCTATCCCATGGGCAGCGACTTATCAGCTTGAAGAGATTGCGAACCGGGTCAAACGGTTCGAGAGCCTTGCCGTGCAATCGTCGGTCCAAGTGGGAAGGCTATTGGTTCGGCTTGATGCGGTCGGCCGGCTGGGAGAACCGGCCGATGTTCTCTCCAAGATCGTTGACCCGACCAGCGCCAGTCTGGCTAGTCAGCAACTAGCGTACGCATATGGCTTCGCCGGTCGGGACTCTGAAGTTCAAAAGCTCGCAAATCTCTCCGAAAACCTGGCTAGCGGCACCGGAATGGACTGGCGCCTCGGACAGGCGGCGGTCCTTCTCCAGGCGTTGACGGGCGCGACGAGAGCAAAACGAAAGACGGACGACTTGCTTAAGCAGGCCGTCGAGGTTTTGCGTGAAGTTCTCAGCAGCGCCGACGGAAGCCGTCTTTTGGGCAATGCAGTCTATTCTCTGTCAGCAATCGGGCAGGACCAGTTCGCGATCGAAATGCTTACTTTATACCCCGAAAGCCAGAGTTGGTGCGAGAATGAGGCGGCACGGGTTCTGGACAGTGGGTTTGGCGGAAACAAGGTAGAGGGAAAACGCGTGCTCGAGCTTTGTAAGGTCGCGGTGCCGAAGGCGGACCTTGATCCCTATTTGGCGAAGGCGAACGCCCCCTCGGACCAGAGGCCGAAAGACGTGATACCCGCCGCCGGTCCGAGCGCCAGTCCCATCCCCGAGTTCATGAACTTGATTCGGACGAAACAGGCCAATGTCGCAGGTGACAGGGTCCGGGCATTGATTGCTGCTACCGGGCGCATTGAGGGCGCGCGTCAGAAGGAAGTGGTGGAACTGGCGAAGGCGCTCCGAGAAGCAAAGGAAGATGCCGCCGTATATTCGGTCGTGCGGAATCTTTTCGACGCCCAGGCCATGGCAGACAACAGGCTGAGAAGGGTGGAATCACTGACCCAGACACTTGCCACCAATCATCTCGATTATTGGGCGCGACGCATCGCAACCGAGATAAGCGACTCAAGTCCTCCCTACCTTACTCCGGTCACCCAACATCGAGTTCGCGCGTTCGGGACAAGCGCGGCCATATTTCATGCCCTACGCGATCTGAGGTTGGCGCGAAAGAACTTAGACAAGGCCCTCAGCGAGTTGCGCGAAAGTTCAGGCGAGCCTAATTTCTATCACGAGGCGGTAGCGCTTGCAGAATTAGCAACGAAGATCGATTACGCTACCGCGCATACCTTTCTCGACATCGGCTTGACCATTGTCGGAAAGAATCCACTCGGGGAAAAAAGAAGCCAGATGTACGGTAACCTTGCCTTGCATTTCGCAAAACTCGGTGACTATCGGGCTGCTCGCGAGAGCGCCGAGCGGGCGGGCTCGCTCTCTGTCGAGGGCAATCCCTCCGCACTGCCCTACTCCGGTCTCCTAGGAGGCTACCAAGCTATTCTCGACGTCGAAATCGCTCGCCGTTTTCCGAGTGAAGGCAAAGCGCTCGGCGTGACCACAGAGGCAGCCGGCCCCCCTCTGACGTACACATTTCAGGGCTCGCAAGCCAATCTCGAGGATTAAGCGACTGGCAGGTTGGTTTCGCGTGTCATTACGCCTATCTCATCGACGGCCACAGCGATGCCACACAATGGGGCGACGACGAAGTGATGACTCTCATTGAGGCTGTCGCCGTATTCTTTCCTCAGGGTCCGCTGACGTTTTTCGGGGAATGTAATGCGAGCGAAGAAGATATCACCGAAGTCAAAGCGCAACCGGTCATCGGCGCCAAAACAATTCGGCCGAGACATCAGTTTTGAGTAGGTCCATTAGCTGAACTGGGATCAGCGAGGTGCTTGCTCGCCCAGTCTACAACTAACTCGATCGCGGCCGCGTCCTGGTATGGTGCGCTATGTCGAAGAGAAAAGCTTCTAACCTTAGGTCTAGTAGCTCTTTCCTCCCATGGAAGATGAATGAACTGATGTGAGCCGAAAGGGACCGGCTCTGCTGCAAGCTCAAGCGCGAGGGCTTGTGCGGGAGAAAAAGAGCCAAAGGCTAGTAGTGTCAGGGTTGACAGTACAATAACCGCCAAGAGACCGAGAGCCAGCGCTGCACCAACGACGAAGACTAGGACTATCGTAATCGCATTTACGGCAAGCGCGAGTCGAAAGGCGACCGTAAGGGCGAAGTCTGCCGTCGTTGTTCCCGTGACAATCAGGTAGAATTTATTTCCCAAGAACGGATTTGTAGCTTCCAGAGCGGTCAACAACGGGAACTCGTACTTACCCATCAGCATCCCACCCATGAATACGGCTGACAGCGGACGCAACGCTCTCTCCGATATTTGCCAGACGAGCGGCAGTCGCCTCCTGCCTGTAACATCATCCTAGACAATTTCCAATTGAATGGTAGGTTGATCTCCCGCAGGTCGTGTTCGCAAGGGGGCTGGCGTGGCAATAACCTTTCTGCGTCTTCAGGAATATCTCGACAAAATTGCTCAGAAAGCAAATCTTGACGCAAACAATAGTCTGCACGGACTCTTCTGGCAGACGGCATTTGCAAAGTTCGTTGCAGGCGACGTTCCGAACAAGCGCTGCGCCGGCGAGCCTGTCCCCATCATCGATAAAGCCGATCCGACCAAGTCGGCGTTTTACCAAATTCTGCAGCAGGGCTGGTGCGCAATGCCCCAAATGCCGAAAACGGGGCCATTTGTTTCCGATTCCAACTATTCAATCACGCTTGCCGACGGCACCGTCGTGACTGGACAGCAGATACTTTCCGACATCCATGCATGGCTAGCCGCAGGTTTGCCTGAAAACGGCTGACAAGGAGAATGGAAATGATCAAGCCGATGCAACTCCTAGCCGGGTTTGTCTTCCTCCAGGCAATGTTGCTGGTCACCGCCGGGATTGCGGCGCCTGACAATTATTGCAGAACGACACCCGCGAGGTCGGATGCGTTGGATTGGCCAAGCAAGCATGCTTGGAATTTATTCATCATGCTCAATCATCCTGCGATGGAAAAGAAGTTCGGGCGCGGCGTGCCAGACTGCGCTCGCCCTTTTGGCTCTCCCGGCAGCACTTCCGTTTGGGAAACCTGGCGCAACGCGGACTCAGAGGTCTACCTGAGCGATGGGAGAGAACCTCCGGAGTGGAACGATACTTCCTTGCCAGACGAAAAGCCCGGCAAGGTCCCGCAGCTTCAACCTCTCGTCGGCGCGGGGCGCCCCGGAATCCTGTTTTCGCCAACTGATGGCATATTCCATGATTCCGGTGGTTTCGGTGAAACGCGACTTAACCGCAGCACTTACGAGTTTGTTCGGCGAGAATGCTTGTTCAGCCGTGATGGTCAGCAACGTTACGCGAAGGCCGTTGAAGACGGCAAGAAGAGTGCGATCCAGTTTCCGTCGGACTCCATCGAAGTCAAGGCCGCATGGATAGATTTTGCTGAGCGACTAATTCCCGCCGACAAGCAGGAGACCTATTACGCGGCGGAGTTTCAAGGAAAGAAATACGGCCTCGTGGCTTTGCACATCCTCACAAAGGATGTTCCCAACTGGTTCTGGGCGACTTTTCATCACAAGGACAACCCGTCCAACACGTTTGAGACGCCCGACACATTCGGGATGCCCCTCATGGTCAAAGGCACTGTCTGGGAAAATTATCGGCCCGGCGGCACTCAAACGGAATTCACGCTTCCGGATGGAACGGCCACGATGCTGTCAGACCACTTTGTCGAGTTCGCCTTTCAGCGGTCGTCTTGCATCACGTGCCACGCGACGGCAACGATTTCGCAGAACACCCCTCTGCCCGCCGCGCAGGCGAGGGCGTTGTGTGCGATGACTCCGACATTACCTGCGTTGGGCTTGGATCCGGTAGTATGCAGGGGCCTGATCGGCGAAAAGGCATTTGAGCCAGGTACCGACAAGCTCTTGATGGAGCGGGGCGTGCCAGATCCTGAATGGTTCAAGAAGGATGGAAAGCCATTCTATCTTCAAACAGATTTCGTCTACTCGATTCCATTTAGAGGAAAAAGAGAAGCGAGCCCGCCACCCGCCCGGTGCGTTTGGTGAAAGTACAACAAGTCACCCATAAGCATTCCAGCTGAGGGACGTCTTAATCGAGCTGCACTGATTGGGATCTTTGAAGAGTTTCGGGCCGAGCTATACCGGACAATCAATGTTGCAACGAAATGTGAGCGCTAGAAGGGTGAGAAATGAACGTCGCCATGAACCTTTGCGGTCTCTCCCACCTTACTCCTGATCCAGGCCTGCTCTTCCGCGCTCAAACCTACGGCCACAATGACGGGCTGAGCTTTGGCCGACCGAAGCTTGGCGTACAACAGCGGATTATTCTGCGCGACTACCCGCAAGAAATCATCCCGAGCTTGATCGGTTTCAAAAGTGAGAAACATATCGCTCCCGCCGGCTTGGACTGCGCATCCACTGTACTCCACAACGCACGCAACGTCACAATGAATCCTACTGTTTAACGTTCCTGTTCGGTGTTGCAATAATGTGTTGCGCCTTCGAAGGAACTGTCAGAGAGGCAATATGAAGCGGTATTTCATTGTAGCACCCAAGGACCGACCTGCGCTGGCTAGAAATAGCATCGTTACAAAGGGGATTGAGACAGGGATTGGCACAGAAACAGCATCAATCAAGCCTTCTCGAACCCATCCTGACACGACAATTGCGACTTTAAGTCCGGAAACGGCGAACCAACTCATCGCTGAAGGTTCTCAACTCTACGAAGACATCCAGTTTCAAATCTTCGATCCCGGCATTCCGCGTGATCCGCAGTCGCAATTCTGGATCAAGAAACCGGGGCCGTTGCTTTCGCCCGCAGCAGGAGATCTCGCCGAAGTTACAAAAATGATCCGCGCGCCCCAAGCGTGGACGACGACGAAAGGAGCAGGCGTCACCATAGCGATCATAGACACCGGCGTCACCAAGAGCTTGAAGGAATTCGGCCCCGCCCGTCGAGTGGACCTCGATATTCCGAGCGCCGCTCACAGCAACCACTGGACCGATGATGTCGGACACGGCTCCATGTGCGCGGCGATCGCCGTTGGTGCCATCGCCGACGGAGGCAAGTATGACGGGGTTGCTCCGGAAGCTAAACTGATTGCGGTACGGACCAACTTCTCCGCGACCGACTTGTTCCTGATCTACGACGAACTCATCAACGCCAAGAAGACCGGCACGATCGGCGGCCCGCTCGTTATCTCAAACAGCTATGGACTGTATCAATGCGCGTCAGACACCGTCATGCAGCAGGACCATCCATATCTAAGGAACATACTTGCCGCGATTGATGCAGACATCACCGTGGTCTTTGCCGCAGGCAACAATCACGTCGATGTCTGCCAGCATAAACCGGATGGGATTAGCCCCAATACGATCTGGAGCGTGAACTCCCACGACCGCGTCATTTCGGTCGGCACTGTCGATCGCGACGGCTCGAACCAGAAGATTCCCGGCAAGCACACCAACTCGAGCCGCGGCCCTGGCGAATGGGCCGATCTCTTCAAGAAGCCTGACGTGGTTAGTCCCACGTTTGGTGAAGTCGTCTGGAAAGACGGCTACCAGGTGATGGAATGGTGGGGAACGAGCGGAGCGTGTCCACAGGTCGCCGGACTGGCTGCACTGATGCTGTCAAAAAACAGCCAGCTCAAGCCTGCTCAGGTGGCCGACATCATCCGCAAGACGGCAAAAACGCTTCCCGGACCGCAGACATGTGTGGGCGCCGGGATGATCGACTGTGAGCGAGCTTTGGGCGCAGCGATTGAAGCAATACCCGGCGCCTAGCGCTTTGTTCCGGCTGTGCTGAACTCCTCCCCCAGAGTCGGACCGAGGAGTCCGAACGGAGGCGCCAGTGTAGTTCCCGGTACCGTTTCGATAAAATACTGCACATCTTTGCGTAATGGCTCGATGGTTTCTCGAAGCTTGCTCAACGCCGGCGTTCGGGAAGCACTGCGCGGGTCATCCGCATCTCTGACGATATCGACGAAACGGTAGGCGGCACGATCGATAACGGCGGCGAGGTCGATCAATCGTTGCGCTTTCCACGTCTCGAGCGCTGCCGGACCTGTCTTGTCGATTTCCTGATCGTCAACAAGAGCCGCATCGTATTCGTCGATGGCCATCGCCCAATATCCGTCCTGGAGATTCAGGAAGCGCGCCTTGATGCCGCCGCTCACCGCCACGGGCACGAACTCTTCCGCCTCGACCGGCCCGTATCCATACCAGCGGCCATACAAGAGTTGCGAAACACGGTTTTCAAATTTCGATCCCAGCGGGGTCGCTGAGATTGTACCGCGATAGTCCCGGGCCTTGAGCTTCGCGAACCAGCCCGATTGGACTCTTATTTTAAGCTTTCGCCCTACCAGCAGGAACGGAAAAAAACCAGTCGCTAGCCCACCCAGCATGCCGGCCAAGAGCATGGCATCGTCGGCCTGCGGCGAGTCACGCCCCAGCAATTCGTAGGCCTTCAATGCACTGCCGCTTAGCAGCACCATCCGCCGCTTGCTTCTAGCGGCCGTTGAGGCTTGCTGGTTTCTCGCCTCGTCTTCGGGAATCCATAAACTCATAATGGAACCGATCGTCTGCCGGTCGAGATCCGATACAGGCGACTGTGGTCGTCCGGCGTCGGCAGCGTTCAGGATAATCGAACCAATGGCCTCAGCCGCCGTCGTCGGCAGCCGCTGCACAATTTGACCGGCACTGGTTTGTGGAAGATTTTGGGCCGAACTCAGCAACCGCTGTGTCTTGTCCTTGACACTCTCGACCAGTGCGCGCGGCAGCCCGAGGTCCGATGCCAGTTGCGCAGGATCCTTGTTGCGGATCCACGTGTCGAAGCGCTTGATTGCGGCGTTCACGTCGGGTGTCGCCGGCGGCGCCTTTAGAAAACTCTGTACAAATTCCGGAATTTTCTGCAGCAGCCTGCCGGCTTGCCCCGCGACCCTGCTTACAAACGCGCCGCTTCCGGTGGCGTTCCGGCGCCAGACTGTGTATTGACCCGGCAACAAGTTCTGCAAAGCTTCTGAAATGACGGCGTTCAATTGCAGAACATCGGGAGCCACTGCCGAGCGGGCACGAACCGTGTCGAAACCGATACGCAGATTCGGCGGAAACGACAACTGGGGCTGGTCGATCAGACTAGCCGGATCGATGCGCCTCAGCATTGACGAAAGCGCAATAACGTCTGGATGACGATTGCCAAGCGCCGAGCCCAGATTTGAAACCACGTCTAGCATCAGATCGACCGGCGGATCGGCCTTCTGCATCAGCGCATAGGCCGCGATGATGGCCGCGAATGGATTGTAGAACTTGCGCTCCAGCATCCGCCGAACGCTCAGTTCGTTGACCAGAATTTTGTCGCGGCGAAATCCGCCAAGCAGCGTTTCGCCGTATTCTGCGTCGGTTTGGCGGTCCGGCACAAATCCTTCCAACTTGGGAGCCATCACAATCGAGCACCCGTCCAACGCAATCTGGTGAAAAACGGGAAAAAAGACGAAAGTCCCGTAATCAGGCTGCAACCACAACGGCAGGCAGTATTCGCCCCCGTCGGGCGCCGGCGCCGAGAGGACATATCCGCCCTCGGCCAGATCGACGCTCAACGCGCACCAACCCTCGTCCAGGTCGCTCACCACTCCGCTTGAAAAATCGGTAACTTGACGACCCGCAGCGCTGGTAAGCTTGATGTCGCGCCAGAACGCGTCTGCAGCCTTCACCCACTTGTTGTCCTCTCCGCGCACCAGGACACGCGCAAAAACCAGCAGCCGACACGGTCCTTCGGGACGAGCGCGAAGCGTGACTGTGGTACTGTAGCGTTGCGCGGCCGCATCATGGCCTTCGCGCAGCATCGACGACCGCGGAAGCGGTGCGGACGTCCGGTAGCGAAGCTGCCAATCGGCGGCGGCGACCTTTACTGCGCTCTCGCCAAGCATGACACTCTTGCGTTCGGAACTGCCGGCAATCTTCGCTTCGAGATCGTAAAGTCCCGGAGGCAGATCCGTCCTCAACTCTCCGACGCCATGCATCAACAGCTTGAAAGAGGAGTCATAGATGCCGAGTTCGGCTCCCGCCGTCGGTCCCTCGACAGTCAACGGAGTAGAACCTGACATTGGGGTCGGATCAGACATTATATTCGACTGTCCTCTGGTGATCGAGTCCTACGGTACCGCCAGTCGCACCGAGGTTGACGCGTAGGATTTGGCGGACGTCCGGTTCCCCGGTTCCAGGATCCCCGACGAAGAGAATTTGATAAAGCCCCGGGGCCAGTACCGCCTGCAGTTTGGTGTCACCAATTTTGCTGCGCTGAATCGGCGTACCATCGCCTCGCTGCAACTCCACCGGCCGCGTCCAGCCAGGCTTGATCAGCAATGAGATGAGCCGCTGATTGCTTACCCCGTTTCGAAATATGATTTCGGCAGGCTTTGCAAGCTCCGGAACCTGTCGCTTGCCGTAGCCAAGCGCTTTCGCAGTCACCTTTGGCTTCACATACTGCATGAGCGATTCTACCGAAATCGATTGGTCGCCCGTGGCTGCCGCGCCGCGCAAGCCTTCCAGAAGAAACTCGGTGAAGAAACTGCGTTGTGTCGGAGAGTCCGGCGCGTTTGAAAGCTGTCCAATCTGGCTCCCCACCGCGACCGTCAATTTGACGTTGGTGTAGTCGACTGCGGGCTGGGGCCGCCTGAACGGCGGCTGTTGCGGATCGACCGTATCATCAACACCGCGGCAGCAATCCAGGAAAAACACCAACTCATCGAAGTTAGCGCGCTCCACAAGGGTTGTCGCGTAAAGCCGCGCCCCAATATTGCGGTTCGGTACACCCTTCGAAGAGTTCGCCATGATCAGCGCAATCTCGTCATAGGACGGCGCGCAGCCATGCCCCGAAAAATAGAAGTAGAACCGGCGTCCTATGCGGCCAGTTCGGTTATTCAAAAGCTTGATGAATTCGTCTTCCACATCGTCTCTGATCGGACGGCCAATCCGCAGTTGCTGCGGCAGATCGCTGGAGAGGACCAGACTGACATTGTCTTCGGGCAAATCGCCACCCTGGGGGTCGCGCAACCACCTCGCAAAATCTCGTGCATCGCCCTCAGCCGCATCGATGGCCTGGTAGCTGGCATAGTTGGCGATGCCTACGACGATGGCGTAGTCGTCATCGTTGGGCACCAAGTCTCTCCCACCCAAAAACCCAAGTGCTCGCTGCAACCGCGTCGACCGCGTGCGTCGAATTCATCATGTCCGCACCTCAAGCGATGGTCGATAGGGCCATCAACTCGCGATCACGATGCTGCGGTGCCCCGTTGCATCGGTAATGAATAGCTGTTGAACGGTCGATCCGAGCACCTCGGTAAACTGGTTCGTCCGCGGTGGTTCGTCAACTCCCGGCGAGGCGGGTCGTAACCAAAGCGCATATTCCGCGTCGGTAGGCGACGATGACAGTTCGTGCTCCAGCCAGGCATCCGCGCCGCCATTCTGCAATTGGACCGAGACGTTCAACATGACCTGCCCATTGCCAAGCCGCCGCGCCGAGTACTGACCTTCAGTTCGCTCCAGCCGCTGAAAGCCCCGCGCAACCCACAGCTCAAAAACCTGAATCCAACCCTCCGGCCATGGCCCACCCGAGGCCGTGGTGGGCATGGAATTCGGCGGAGCCTTCCTCAGCATCTCAGCGATCCGCGGAGCCAAAGCCACAACCTTGTCGTAGTCCCAGAGGTCAAGCTTCCAAAGCATGTGGTCGCGATCGATGGCTCGAAACATGGGCTTGATATGCAATTCGAAATACGGAGTGGCTGACATGAGAATACCGCCTCAGATTGCTGCTATCGAAGCCCGACAGACCCGATCTTCGTGTTGCGATCCATATCGTCCGCCTGCGGGGCTAACGGAGCCGGTCCCCCTGCTTTCGCCTGAGGGTGGAAGGCAACCGATACGGTGAGCAGGCCCCTGGCTGCGGCCTGCACGGCGGGATAGGAAGCAAGGTCGATTGAAATCAGGTAGTCGCCGGAGTCTGAATGACCGGCCTGCGCGTGCTGGCTGGGCCAGCGGGCGACGTGACCGACCAGATAGCGGTTCCGAAACTGCGCGTCCGAGGGGGTAAATGCCTCTCCTCGGGGATGGACGTACACGAACGCCATATACGCCATATCGGCCGGCGCGGCCACCTGCTGAAGCGCGATCGCGATCTTGCCAGAAGTGCTCGCTGGCGCATTCACCGGAAATTCGCGCACCAGTGCCGGCTTTTGCAACGAAAGTCCGGCCAGGACCGGTAGCCGATCGCTATAGGTCGATGCCAGCACGACCGGAGCCGCATCAGGCGTGAATTGGTATGTATAACCAAGCTGCGTTGCCGCGTTGGTCACGTTCTTGGCCATTGTAGGCCCGTCGGGACGCAGCGCTGTCTGCGGCACCATTCCGTTCAAAATGCAATTCTCGCAGGGTGTCGCGTCGGTGATCGATTGCTGCCGCCACCACCAGACCACATCGAAGAATGTGTGAAACGACCAGAAGATCACGTCGTCCGCAGCGGAAGACGGGCAGCAAAGTGCACCACCCACGAAACCATGCATCGCGTCGTGGATATCTAACTCAAACTCTCCGCCACCCGACGCCGTACCCAGAAAGGAAGCCGCTTCTGTTCGAGCCGCCGTGGATACCACTGACCACGGAAACCACGGCTGACTCGGCGCCGAATTGCGTGGTGGACTGGATAGAATCGTCAGCAATGCCGGATCGATGGTACGCCCATAGTGGGCGGTCACTGCTGCTGCATCATTCTCAAAGACGACGGGAAACCGCTTGCCGCTCGGCGCCCTGGTCCAATCCCAATAGGGAACCATCACATTTGCGGTTCGTGGCGGATCGCTTGCCCGCAGCGCATCTTCATAATTGATCAGATGCGCGCGGTGCCAGGCCCAGAAGTTATGGGTATGGTGCATGCACGCACCGCTGAAGAGCGCCGGTATATTGTGCAGCCCAGCCATATGCGCGTAGCTGAACTGCACAAACGGGTCCGTGGTACTCTTTTCGCGCACCTTCCTGACCGCATGGATATACGTTTCGAGTTCGTCGGCCGTGAGGTCATCGATGGATTTTCTCGTGCGGAGATCTGCCGCTTGGGCAAGTGATGCGACCAGGAGCAGCGCGATTGACGCCGAAAGCAACCGATAGAAGAAAGGCATTTTTCCTCCTCGACACATGAGCGCTCGGGGGCGCCAAACGTGCAAATAAGAACATGGTCCAAAATATCTTGCGGCGATCACTACTGGCGACGGTTGGGCTTCTTCTCACGGAAACAAAAGTTCTAAATTTTCTGTGTGCGCGACAACAGTTCTAATGATGATTAGTCACTACACCCCCGGCCCCATCAGGAACAGCGATGCGGACGTTTTGCATCATCCCTTGATCCTCATGATCCAGGATATGACAATGCAGCACAAAATCACCAATGTATCGGCGATAGCGCGTTCGGATGAAAACCTGATAATTCGGCTTGACGAACAGCGTGTCCTTCCAGACTCCCTTAAGGTTGGCGTATTGAGGATCGCCGCTCTCGCCTGCGCTGCTGACGTCGTTGCCGCCCGGATCAAGAATTTTCACGACCTGGAATGGGTTCACATGGATGTGGAATGGGTGTCCGACGGGGGGATTATTACCTGACGTCAGGGTCCATTCTTCCACGCTTCCCAGCGGCAAGGTTCGATCAATCCTGGTCGCGTCGTACGCCTTACCGTCGACCAAAAATTTAAGGCCGGAACTGACGTCGATCTCAAGCTGAAGCGTCTGACGTCCCTTGACTTCGGAATCAGCAATATCTGGATGCGGCACGAACGAGAAGAGACGCATATCATTGGCAAGATCGTCCCGCACCTTCTGTCGGATCGTTTCCGGCATAGTACGGTTGGCGGCTGCCGTTAATTCTGCCCGAAGAAACGCCTTGGTGTCGGCGCCCATCGCTTGACCCATGGCGACATTTACGCGCGCGAGAAACTTCCGGATTTTCGTTGTGGCGTTCACTGTGCCAGACGGCCCGGCCATGTCGTCAAGCACGCAATAATCCCCAGCCTCCGGGAAGAGCATCAAAAGATCCTCCCGATAGCCTGGCTGTAACACAGTGGTCTCGCGTTCGCTGATGCTTGCTCGCGTGAGGCCATCACTCGCAATCGCAAATTGGGATAGGCGAGCACCGATGCAATTCTGCTCGATCCAGTTCAGTTGCTGGGTCGGGTCGAGCGACGCGAAGTCGGGCGCACCGGGTCGCATTTTTTTGAATTGCAGTTGGACGGTGTCGCGCACGCCGGCATGAGCAATTCGCCAGCGCTCGATGCGCCCGACTTGCGCGCCCGTAAAGACAGGGGCGACTTGACCATTGATCGTGGTAAAACGGCCTGACTTCGCCCATGTTGTGGGCCCGAACTGGTCATACCCTTCAATCTCACCGACCTGACCCTGCTGGCAGACATACTTGCCCGTCCCGGTCGCTTGAATGGCGCCGGAAGTATCACGGCATGCGTATTGAATTTGCTGCAGCAGCACAAGCCGCTCTGCAAATGGCAGGCCGTCGGCGCCCTTCAGCAGCGTATCGACATCGCCGCTTGTATGCGCGCTCGGCAGCCGCGATCCTCTCACGATAAGAAACCCGGCCATTCCGCTTGACACTTGCAAGGCAGTCGATCCGTGCAAATGTGGATGATACCAGAACGTGCCGGCGGGATGTTCGAGAGATATGTTGTATTCGTATTCAAAGCTCACAGATGGGGCGATGCTCAACAGGACGTTGTCGCTATTTCCTGTCGGGCTCACCCAGAGCCCATGGGCGTGCAGATTGGTGCGGTTGAAGCAATGCGGGACGTTGATGTCGGGCATCGACGCCGGGCAGCTTGAATCGGACGATGGCAGGTCGTTCTTGAGCGTGATGCGCACGGTTTCGCCCGGCGCGACCTCGATGGTAGGCGCAACGAATGGGATTGCAGGCGCTGCCGTCTCGTGGACGTCGCGATAACTGCGCAGCCGCACCGGATCGTTCTTGTTGGTCTCCGGATTGTAGATCGTGGCATTGCTGTAGCCGATCTTGAGTGCGATATGCGCTTCGCCGCCGCTTGCGGTAACTGTCCCGGCAAAGAACGGAGACGGCGCCGCGCCAGTGCGCGGTCGTTGCGTCAGTGCAGTCGGCGGTGCAACGACCATGCGTTCGCTGGTCTGTGCCGATGCATATTGTTCGACACCGGGGGGGCTGTAGAGGAGCAATGCGCTGGCTGGAAGCAACAGCATCCGGCGCATGTGCCGCGAGCGCACGCGCAGGAATGAAATCCGGCATGGCAATGAGGTGAGCAACTTCTTTACCTCTTTTGTGGGATGCGCGATGAAAATTCTCGCTTTGGCAGACGACCGGTAGTTCGTGTGCTTCGCCGCAAATACCCTTCCAAACGCCCTTCCCACAGCAACCAATCCACCGCGATCATGCAACGATTTCTACCAGGTTGCAACAGGTACCTTTTCGACTTATGATCGTGAAGCAATAAGCCTCACAATATCCTGCCGTTTGGCTAGAGCGCTCGTTCGGCATAAGCAGAAAAATTCAACGCGGAACTTGGACGAAGCAACATGTCTCTGATGCTGCGTTATGTGGCCGTGGTCAAAATCTTGGTTGTTGTCCTCGCGATGACGTCGAGCATGTGCTTGGCGCAGACGACGGTCGAGTTGGCAAACGCGGAAGACAATCCACTGATTGTTAGGGGGACGTTCCAGAAAGGCCAGGCGATCTCCGCTCTCGTCGGCAATATCCTGCTGAGAACTTCTGCTGGTGCGAAGATCGACCTGAATATGCGGTCGAGCCATCTAACGCTGGAAGGCAATGCTCAGATTATCATCAATCGCGCGGATATTTCCATTCCGACTGGGATCAAGATCGACTCGGGCGCGGTGCAGGATGTGCGGATCACAATTGCCAATATACCGCGACCCGGCCACTACAAGGGAACGCTAAAGCTTTGGGCTAACGCCGATGAAGCCAATGCCCTGAACGTGCGCATTGAGGTCGAGGTCGGCATCCGTCCTATGCTCGCACAACTCGGCACCGCTCCACAATGGAATCTCATACGATGTGATTGGGGGTGGAGTTGCTGGATCGCGCGTGAAATCATCAGCAGTTCGGCGACCGCGGACAGGCAACCCATCAGGCTTGAAAATCAGTCCCCGCTGCCGGCGCAGGGGATCGACACGATGGTGCTCTTACGCGGCACCAACAACAAGAGCAACGATGTTTCCCGGGACGTCAGTCTCGATTCCGTAAAAACCATTCCAGGCAGCGGCATCGCCGAAGTTCCTGTCACCATCAAGTACAACGTGCTGGCCGCCGATGCCTATGAGGGATCGGTCCGCTTTCGCGTGCCGGCAACTGATGAGGCGCTTACTGTACCGCTGACCGTCAATGTTCGAGATGGGCCGATCCTGCCGCTGCTGATTATTCTGGCCGGCGTTATCGTCGGCAGATGGGCGCGTGAACTGGATTCGCCGGCCATCAAGGCGCAAATGAAAGCGTTACAGCGACTGTATGGGATACGTTCCGATATGAACCGCGTGCGAAACGCGGTGAGCGCCAGCTTCCTCAGGGAGCAGGCGGATCTGCTTCAGCATTTGATCGAACGGGGTTCCGCGACCGAACAGCAACTCGTCGAAAAGCTGAACCAATTGGATGATCAGGTGGATGTCCTGGCTCGGCTCGACGTAACTGAGGTCGAGGCGCTGAAGATCCCCAACCTCAGTGGCGCAATTGCAGCCGACTTGACTGCCGCGCGCAACACCGCCATGGCAGGCGATCGCGCGAAAGCCTTGGAGAGCCTCGACGCGATCAGGCAGAAGGTTCGCGCCGCAGCCGCATTACCGGCGCCTGCGCTGCAAGCGCCCGACATGCGCGTCGTACTCGACCATATCCTTCTTTCGGTAACACCGAGCCTCCCGGCTGGTCAGAATCCTGCCGTTAGCGGACCGCGCAAGGTCAGCGATCGGATTGCCGGGTTCGTGGCCGCGCTGTCGGGAGATCCTTCCGTCGGTACGCAGTTCCGATTTTGGATTCTGAGGCCGGTGCTCGGGCTCGCTCTGCTGCTGCTGCTTTGTCTGACGGGTATCTACACCCTCTACGTCAAGGTCCCGACCTTCGGATCCGCGGGTATGTATGAATATCTTGGCCTGTTCCTGTGGGGACTTGGCGCCGAGGTTGCGCAGCGAACGCTGACCAGTCTGCAGTTGCCGGCGCGGTAACGGGCCTGGTTAAGGCAAGAAGCGATGCAGGGCTATCGAGTCGCTCGAGCGCGCACTGAGTATGGGTCCGCAGATTCTTTCCCGGTGGGCGCCCACGAAGTGGATAACGAGCCCGACGCAAGGGCTGTTGCGAAGAAGTTCGGAATTCCGATTTACGATGAAGTGAATTTACCTGACGTCGCGGGACGCGGCGCGCTCGTGGCGTCTGTCCAGAGGACCGCTATGCACCACCCGAAAACGTACAACCACCGCCGTAATGGGCAGCCAACCTTGTTCGAGATTCGCGCTCCATGCGCCACGTGCTATCCAAGGACCTTCGAAAACGCCGGCCATAGTTCGTCGTCATAACCTAAAGAGGATCATGCTTGTCATCCGCCCTGAGGACTATTCGCGAACCGCGCGCCGAAAACGGCATATGGTATTTTGGCTCGAGCTTGCCCGTACCATGCCGGCGAAGATTGACTACGGGCCGCCCCAGGGTCGTCAGTGACGCCGCTCAAGACCACCGACGTCCCGGGAACAAAGCCAAACGCTTCATCCCGCTTGCCGACCTCGTCGGCGTGTCGTGGGCCATGGCCGAGAAGGAGGTTCGTGACGCTGCTCCGCAACTAGCGCACGGCCGCGATACTCGCCAGCTTAGGCCTCACTCTTGTGGAAGTGGCTGGTTCGCGCGATGACTGAGCTTCCAAGTGAGGCGTGGCGCGGTTGGTACCCTGCGCTGTACAAGTTTAGAGAGCTTGGGTCCCGGGCGACGCAGATCGTCGAGAACCTCCAGCTCTATTTTGCGCCCATCAGGGACATGACGGATCGTACCGAGGTTGGTGCACAGCTCATCATACCTGAAGATCAATCTAAGGTCGTAAAGCATCTCGACGAATATCTTTCTGTGCTGAAGGAGAATCGCGCCTTCGAATACAAACTCTTTCAGAAGCAGATGGCGCGATACCACGATGACATCATGGCTCCCTTCCGGGCGAGCCGCCGGAACGCACGCGTTCTCGATTTTGATGCGCGGATCAAGCAGGCTACTCAACTGATTGCCGATGCCAGGGCAGCCGATGGCCCGGCTGCCGTCCATCACTTGCAAACCTTCTACGAGAGCATTCGCAAGGGACTGCCGGAGGCTGCCGTATGCTGCCTTGCGAAGGTGCCAAAAGCGCCGAAGATGTGGGAGGAATACGCGAACCAACATCGCGGCGTCTGCTTTGAATTCAGCGATCGTATCTTCGCGAAGGAAAAGAAGATTGCTAAGGTATTGATATAATGGTCGGAGTGGCAGGATTTGAACCTGCGACCCCTGCGTCCCGAACGCAGTGAATGTGTTCTAAGTTGCTGATTTTTCTTGTTTCGACAAGTGTTTCATCTCGTTTTGTTCACGGTCGTTTCACCCAATTCGTTGCGATTTCGTTGCGGCGTTTCTCCGGGAGAACAGTAGCGGCCGCCTTGGTCTGATGGGTGAAGCGCCAATGCGCCATGCATTGCTCGCTCAGTTCATCGGCGCCCGCTGTGCGCCATAAGTTCAAATCTCGGACCTGCAACCATCTCAAGTTGCTATTTGAGGTCGTCGCCTAGGCATGACCAGCACTGCTCGCCAACCTCTCTACTGGCGCAAGTACTTCGACGTGGACGTTGAAGGCACGAGGTAGATATCGTTCCGCATTACGCGCTCGACCTCAAGCGGCTAGAGCCGTGCCCGTCTAGTGTCCTTCATCGCGAATCCGTCCTCTGACTCCACGCTCAGAAGCTACGGTTTGTGCGGTGACTAGGGGTAACATCACGGAACTAAGCGCAACAGCCGCTGTCGCGCTATCTATTGCTTTGCTGTCGCTTCGAATGGTCGGATACGATGGAGAAGCAGTGTGGCGGAGAGAGTGTCAGTCAACTCCCATTGAAAGACAAAGCATTTTTGACTTTCTCGGGCCAAAACCCACCATTTTAGCTACGGCCGAAAACTAGCGTTTCGCCTCCCTTTCAATTTCCGTCGGCGATGGACAGCAAGATTTGTTGGCGTTTGCCCTCCGAAGGCACGTGTCAAGCCGGCTGGTGCGAAAAGTGACGAAGAAGGAGTATTGGACTACAAAGGCTTGCGAGGGCACGCGTGAGGACTAAACTCCTGCACAAAACCCGCGTAAGCACCGTGTAAGCAGTAAGCACCCGTAGCTCAGCTGGATAGAGCGTCGCCCTCCGAAGGCGAAGGCCACACGTTCGAATCGTGTCGGGTGCGCCATTTATCAAGAATGGAATTGCCTCCTCGCACCCCGCGCAATCGACCACGAAATGCCTTTGGTTCGGCTTTGATCAGCCGCGTTGGCCATCAGAGGCCCCTCGAACCTCCAAGATATCAGTCGGTCGCCACCACTAAGTGCTTCCCCTCTTTCGCCCTGCCGATTGTCGCCTGGTTTCCCAGGCTCGCAGTTGAGAAAAATGCCCGGAAGCTTACTTCTTCACACAGCTCCACGGGCTTGCAGCCCCAGCCGCTCCAGGAGCAAGGTGGGCGCCAGGGTTTCCCACTACTTGGCTAGGAGCGAACAACGGTGGAAATGCCGACACCTTTGCATGCGCGGCGCGTTACGCGCGAAGAGCTGTACAAGATGGTCTGGGATAAGCCGATGATCCGGCTTGCCGAGGAATTCGGAATCACCGGGAACGGTCTTGCCAAGGTCTGCGACAGGCTCGACGTGCCTTATCCTCCGCGCGGCCACTGGGCCAAGAAGCAAGCCGGAAAGCCAGTCGTCGCACTTAAGCTTCCATCTCGGCGGGACGGGATCCCAAGCGCGGCAGATATCCACCCTACGCCGCCAAAGCCAGCGCCTTCCCCTGCAGCGGAAGAAGCCGCCGCGACGGTGGCCGACCGCATTCGTGATGTCGCGGTACCTGAGAGCAACGATAACCTTCACCCACGCGTACAGGCCTGGATCGCCGGTCACAAGAAACGGCAGAAAGAGCGCGAGCGAGCGAACAGGAATCGCCGTCGGGACATCGGTTGGGCGTCACCCTTGATCCCTGACCTGACAGAGCGCGATCTCTATCGTTTCAGAGCCGCCAGCGCGATATTTTATGCAGTTGAGAAGGCTGGTGGCACAATCGAGAAATCGTCAGTTTCAGGCAAAGTAACGTTCTTGATCGACGGGCACCAAGTCGAGTGCTCAATCGTTGAAAAGATGGTGCAGTCTCTCAAGCAATGGGAGGAACAACGCAAATGGACCGCTTTCACCGAGTATTGTAAGTCGGGGCTGGATTCTTCAGGCTTTCTGCGGGTCAGCATCACGACCTACCTGCAAGGTCGGCGGCCTGAGTGGGTCGAATCGCAAAAGATCAAAATCGGACAACTCATGCCAACTATCGTCGGCGCGATAATGGCGGCAGGGCCGACCCTTGAAGAAATGAAGCGCGAACGCGAAGAACAGCAAAAGCGCTACCGTGAAGAGGAAGCGCGCCGTTACGAAGCCCGTCAATTTCGGGAAATCGACGAGAAGCGCTGGAGCAAGTTTCGCGAGTACGCCGTCAATTGGGATGAGCGGGAGAGATTGCTGGCGTTTCTCGCAGAGGTCGAGGCACGGCTAGCGACCGAAGGTGATGTCACGGTCTCAGACCGCACGTTGAGGACATGGGTCGAGTGGGCAAAGGCGAAAGCGGAAGCTCTCAATCCATTTGGTGGGGGCGCTGTGGGAATGTTTGAGACCATTGCGAAGGTAAAACAATGGTCATAAGCACCGCCCATTCACGACCGGTTAGCGTGGGTCAGAGCGCTTACGCGCACCGATCAAGCACCGGTTCAGGAGGCGCTGCGCTGGGCGAAGGAAAGGGTTGAGCGAACAGAAACGCTTCTTCTGTGGGACCGAGGCGACTTAGAAGGTCAAGCCGCTGTTTCCCTTCCTGAATAGTTGGTAGGTATCCGGCAGGGATCCACCAAAGGGCCATAAAGAAATCCATTCGTTCGAACCATTCCCGTCGGCGACGCATGATACTTCGATGAGCGGGCTCCCTATAAACGAACGCGGCCAGCGCATCGATATCAGTCCAGACAGACATGTTGATTTTAACATTCGGATCTTCATAGGCCTGAATGTCCATCGCATCATCCCCCTCGCCGATGAGTCGCCATATGAAGCCAGGCTGTTCTTCGGCGGCTCTATTCACGTGCTCGATGTTTGATATGAAGTCCGCATTCACTGGATCTGATGTCGGACGAAGAAACTTGGCAATGTTGACTTGGGCAAGATGATACTGCACTGACGGGCCTCCGGTGATTGAATGCGAAAAGAAAACTACAATAAGCAGTTTGAGCCGATAGAACGGCACACTTACTGCCTCAGCAAGCGCGCCGGGGATTCTGCAACCAAACAATTTCTGCGGCCTCTTTGCTACCAAGGAACATGCTCCATGGAGCCGCAAAAGATTGGGCTGCCTGCCGAAACAAGCAGCCCTAGTTTGGGAGAACAGACTGCCTCATTGAGGCTGGAATTTCGAAGCGTTGCCCATGAGATTACGTATGCTGGATACATTGATCACCTCATCGTCTAGCCAACTTCTTGAGCTCTCCTGGGGATTCCGCTATGCATGATCCGGCCCGCTAATGGGTGATCGACGATACGTTCAGCCAGTCGCGCTGCGTCCACCAGCATTTCCAAGTCGACCCCAGTCGAAATCCCCATCTCATGAGCCATAAAGACCATATCTTCCGTACATATATTTCCGGCAGAGGCACCATGCGCATGGCCTGCAAACGGGCAGCCTCCCAATCCGCCAACGGAACTGTCAAAAAGGTCAACACCCATTCTCAATGCAGCGAAGAAACTCGCCATCGCTGCGCCACGAGTGTCGTGGAGATGCAACCCGATCCGCGCCAAGGGCGCGTGATTACGGACTGCGCCGATGCGGCGTTCAACATCCGTTGGCACCGCCCAACCAACCGTATCCGCGAGATAGATCGCAGGTAGTTTCTCGTCGGCAAACCGGTCGAGAATCCACTGCACGTTGTCGAGCACATGCTTGACAGAGATGCTACCCTGCAAGTTGCAACCGAACGCCGTCATCACATAAGCCGCTTCAATGGCAACGCCGGCCTTCTTGTAGATTTCTATCCAGCGATCTTGCCGCGATCGCATTTCGGCGGCACTGCAGCCGTTATTCTGTCGCGCAAAAGCATCTGATGCGTAAAGCAGCAGGATGCCCTTCAGGTCGACGTTCTTGGTCTGCTGCGCTCGCGAGAAGCCTTTTTCGTTCAACCACAGCGCTGTGTGCTGGACGCCATGGGGTTTGTCGATCCCCTCAAAGAGTTCCGTTATATCGGCCATCTGTGGGATGTGTTTCGGACTCACGAAAGAGCCGACCTGGATTTGCTTGAGCCCACTGCGCGACAGAGCGTTCACTAGTGCTATTCGGTCCGCCAGCGGAAACGTCGCGTTCTCGAACTGAAACCCTTCGCGGGGACCTTCCTCATGGATTTCTATGGCGGACGGCAAATCGCTCACGCGGCTTGCTCCTCACCTGTCGAGATGACGAAGATGACTTGGTCTCGCTCCACCGTTGCGCCGGCGACGCAATCGATCTCCACAACGCGTCCGGGCGAAGGCGAGGCTACCGTCAATTCCATCTTCATCGATTCCATAACCGCGAGCACCTCATCTGCCGCTATCAATTGGCCGACTTCAACGTTGACCGAGACCACGCGTCCCATCATTTGCGCCCTAACCTGGCCATCACTGGCAGCGACATGCGCTAGCAAGGATCCCGACAGGTAGGGATGGACATCGAATCCTGCATTCGCTCGGGCCGATGCGAATCCTGCGAACTTATCCGATAGAGCTGGTGTCACGGTGATGGCGACATCGTCATATGAGACCGTAACCTGCCCGCTGTCGTGGGCATGAAACCCGATCGCCACCTTCTGGTTCTCGACGCTGACCAGCAGAGTGTCTGGTCGCCCTGTATAGCCGAACGCGACGTCATGGTTTCGTCCCGACGCACTAAGATGGATAGCGGCCGCAACTGCAGGCTCGGGTGCGCCGATTCCCAACCGCCAAGCAGTCAACCCTTCCGGGCCACACCATGTCTGGTCGTTCCGGCGCGACCATAACCACAAGCCAGCAGCTATGTGCGCGTCGAGTGGAAAGTGCGGTGCCTTAACACCTGATGCCAGCATCGCATCGATGGTGCCGGTGTGTACCTCGTTCGCGAGGACGCCCGGTTCTGAGACGATCCTGCGAAGAAACGTCAGATTGGTGGTCACGCCACCAACCGTGCAGTCCAGCAGTGCGACGCCGAGCCGTGCATAGGCCTCGGTACGGGTCGCTGCGGTTGCGATCAGCTTTGCGATCATCGGATCGTAGTAAGGTGTGATTGCCATGCCTGCGCTGACGCCCGCGTCGACGCGAACCATGTCGGTCAGGCGCAGATTATCGATGGTGCCGGTTGAGGGCAGAAATCCGTTGTCGGCGTCCTCCGCATAGAGCCGCGCCTCGATCGCCACGCCGGCTACGCTCACATCGGACTGCGCGATCGACAGCGCACCGTCCGCCACCGCGCGGATCTGTAGCTCCACAAGGTCGAGGCCGGTTACGCTCTCGGTAACGGGATGCTCGACCTGAATGCGCGGATTGACCTCTAGAAAAAACGCGTCCCCGTCTTTGACGATAAATTCGACGGTACCGAGGCCCGTATACCGCACCTCCTCGCCAAGGCGCACGGCGTGGGCGAGGATACTCGCGCGCAATGCCGGATCGAGACTGAGCACGGGCGCTTCCTCGATCACCTTCTGATGCCGTCGCTGCAAGCTGCATTCGCGGTCGAACAGATGGATAACGTGGCCCTGACCGTCGCCGAGAATTTGAACTTCAATATGGCGAGCGTCCGGCAGGAATTGTTCGACGATCAAGCTCGGATCGCCGAACGAACTCTTGCCCTCGCGCATCGCGGTCTGAATATCCGTGCGCGTTGTTGCAGCGTTCGCCACCACCCGCATGCCCTTGCCGCCGCCGCCAGCGGCCGCCTTGAGCAATACCGGAAGCCGCATGCCCGCGACAGCGTGTTCGATCTCCTCGATGGAGACGCTCGGCCGGTCAGTGCCGGGCACCACGGGAAGGCCGGCACACTTGGCGATCTGCTTGGCGGATGCCTTGTTGCCGAAATTGCGAAGCACATCGGGCGAGGGGCCGATGAAGGCGATCCCCTTGCGGGCCAGCGCCTCTGCGAAATCGCCGTTCTCCGCGAGAAAGCCATAGCCTGGGTGGACGGCGTCCGCGCGCACGCGTAGGGCAGCCTCAACAATGCGGTCGATAATGAGGTAGCTTTCACTGGCTGGAGCAGAGCCAATCTCGATCGATTCGCCGATCTCCCGGACATGAAGCGCCGTTCGGTCCGCTGCCGAATGCACGGTCGCAACCTGAATCCCAAGTTTGCGGCAGGTCCGCGCAATCCGGCAGGCGATCTCTCCGCGGTTGGCGATAAGGATTTTCCGAAACACGCGAGTACCTCACTTCACATTCGGAACACGCCAAAGCGCGTCTCGCGGCGCGGTGTACGGCCTGCGATATCAAGAAGAAGGGTCATCACTTCGCGCGTCTCGGCGGGTTCGATGACGCCATCCACCCAAAGATTTCGAGCGAAATTATAGGCATTGGCGAATGTTTCGTATTCCCGGCGGATCGGAGCTTTGAAGGTCTCTTCGGCTTCCGCCGTCCACTCTTTCCCGGCGCGTTCGACAATCTGCCGGCGCACCAAAGCCAACGTCGTTGCCGCCTGCTCGGGGCCCATGATGGCTGCTCGGCCGTTCGGCCACATAAACATCGCGGTGGGTTTGAACGCGCGCCCACACATGGCAAGGTAACCGGCGCCATAGGAGCCGCCGATGATGATCGTGTATTTTGGAACCGTCGCCGAGCTCATTGCTGTGATGAACTTCGCGCCCGCCTTCGCGATGCCACCCGCCTCCGCCTCGCGTCCCACCATGAAGCCAGAGACGTCCGCAAGAAACAGCAGCGGCACATCGCGCTGGCAGCACAAATCGATAAAGTGCGTGGCCTTGAGTGCCGATTCGGTGAAGAGCACGCCGGCGTTTGCCAGCACGCCGACCTGATGGCCGTTGATGCGACCGAATCCCGTGATCAGCGTGTCGCCATACTCCGCCTTGAATTCCTGAAAGGCGCCTGCATCGAGCAAGCATTTGAGAATACCCCGGGTGTCGGTCGGTTTGCGAACATCGCGGCTGACAATTTCGTAGATGCGCTCAGCCGGGTATTGCGCGGGCATCCGCCTTTGCTGCTTCCATCGAGAGGACGGCAACGCCGGAAGCTCCGCGACGATGCGGCGCGTGATCGCAAGCGCATGCGCGTCGTTCTCGGCAAGATGATCGGTGACCCCACTGACGCGGCTGTGCATGGTGGCTCCGCCCAACGCCTCGGCATCAGTCTGCTCGCCAGTCGCCGCCTGCACAAGTTGCGGCCCGCCAAGGTACATGAAGCCCTGTCCGCGAACGATTACGACCTCATCGCACAGGGCAGGAATATACGCGCCGCCCGCAGTGCAGGCTCCGAGCACGACGGCGATTTGTGGAATGCGATCAGCGGACATACCGACCTGATTGTGGAAGATGGAGCCGAACAGACCTTCGTCCGGAAAGATATTCGATTGGTCGGGAAGAAACGCCCCGCCGGAATCGACCAGCGTCACGCAAGGCAGCCGGTTCTCCCACGCGAATCGCTGTGCCCGGACATGTTTGCGGCATGTCATGCCGAAATATGTACCGCCTTTGACCGTGGCGTCGTTGGCAATGATCATGCAGGGGCGGCCGGCGACGGTGCCGACGCCGGTGATCATGCCGGCGCCAGGCGGAACACCTTCGTAGAGGCCTTCGCCGGCGAACTCGGCCATCTCAAGAAATGGCGAACCGGGGTCGATGAATACGTCGATACGCTCTCGGGCGAGAAGCTTGCCGCGCTCGCGATGCTTCTGTCGCGCAGATTCCGGTCCTCCAATGCGTGCTGCCCTTCGCCGCTCGAAGAGTTCATCGAGCAACTTGCGATAAGCCTCGCGATTGAGATCAGCCTCGGATGCTGGAGTCTGCCTCGCCACTGATTGGTCAATCATGAACTCCACTTTCCTTCGGCGACGGCAGCTCGCGAAGCGTAAGCGATACTTTCTTCGCGCCTGGCTTTTCGAAGAAATTTGCGGGAACGACAGTCACGTCCGCCTTGACCGACAGCGCATTGCGGATGCGCTCCTCGGCTGCTCGCTTGAGGGCGGCATCGGTCACCGGCTTCGCCGCCTCGCCGCGTTCGATGAAAACCTTTAGGTTGTTCTGGGTTGTATGGCCGGTGAAATCCGCGACGATGCGCATCACGCGGTTTGTCTCGGGCATTGCGGCAACGATGTCCTGCACCGCCGACGGGAACAGGTTGACGCCGCGCACGATCAGCATGTCGTCGGTGCGGCCGAAGCACCGGATCGCTGGCGTCGTCCGCCCTCCCGACCGGCCCTCGTTGGTGATCACTACATGATCGCCGCTGCGAAATCGCAGCACCGGCGATGCCTCACGTCCTAGGGAGGTGTAAACTAGTTCCCCGGTGTTTCCTTCTTTGAAGGGAAGAACGTTCCCACTCTCCGGATCGATCAGTTCCACCAGGATGTGATCCGGCCCAACCATATACATGCCGTCTTCGTCATTGCTCTCGGCCCAGTAGGTGCAACCGAGATCAGTCCCACCCATGAGTTCGCGGCAGGTCGCGTTCCATCGCTGCTGGATCGCTTGACGAATGGCGGGGATACCGCCGCCAGGCTCACCACCGACGATCAGACATTCCACGCCCAGATCGCGGGCCTCGAAGCCGGTTAGCTCCTTTGCTACGTCGGCGAGAAACAGCAGGAAATTCGGCGTGCCGACAATGCAGCGCGGACGCAGGTCTCGACAGGCGATCAACAGACGGTCGAACCCGCCATCGGCGCCGATCGGAATATCGCGGGCGCCGAGATATTGGATCGCCTGAAAGATCGGGATGCCGCCGACGAATCCCTTGCTCATGGAAAAGCCGTGCAGGACCAGATCGCCAGGTCGCATGCCGCACGCGAACAGGGCGCGCGCCGTCATTTCCTGCCACGCCAGGACATCGTTCTCGGTGAGGCCCACATAGGACGGGCTGCCTGTGGTGCCCGACGAGGCCTGGATTTGCACGACATCTTCAAGCGGCGCCGCCAAATGCTCTCCGAGCGGCGGTGCGGCCGCGAGACTGTCGCGCAGGTCTTGCTTGGTGGTGAATGGAATCCGTGAAAGGTCCTCGATCGCGCGGATGTTTTGGACATCGATGCCGACTTCACGAAAGCGGCGTCGATAGAACGTCGATCTGGCATTGAGGTAGTCGAGCTGGCGGCGAAGGCGCTGCTCTTGCAGGCCGCGGATTGCCCCAGCCGGTGCGGTCTCAACGCCGCTGAAGGTCGTGGCGATCCCGTGCGAGAACACGAGTGGCTTGCGATATTGCATCCCATCCTCCTTTCGCCAAACGCCCTGCCAAAGGACGCCGCACTCGGCTTTGAACACGTTCGACAGCTAAATGATCTGCCTTACAAAAACAAGCGGTTGACCGTTTCTTTCCTGAAATAAGCCAAATTCCTGTCGCGCTATTCGTCCTTCACTTCCTGATCAGGCCGACGCCTTGCAGCACAAGCTCGCGGTAGATCTCGACGATCTGATCCTGTGAGAGCCGTCCTCGCGGCCGATACCAGGTGCAGACACCCGTCAGCATCGCGATGATCGCAAAGGTCGCGATCTTGGAATCTCGAACCCGCCAGATCTTCTCCTTGTTTCCCCACTCCAGAATGCCGCGCAGCTTCTTCTCATAGGTTTCGCGAAGTGCCACGATCTCCGTAAAATGCGGCCCCGACAGACTGCGAAGCTCCATGTTGCCGATGAAGACCTCCTCCTTCCGGGCCGTGTGCCAACGTAGGTGAAACGCGATGAAGGCTTCGAGAGCCGCCAACGGCGTCACCGCCCCGTCGAGTTCCTTTGCTAACCCGTCCAGCAGCTCAACAAGAACCTCCTTATCAAGCTCATAGAGGAAATCTTCCTTATATCTTAAGTAGTTATAAAGGGACCCGGCTTGAATCCCGACGTCATCCGCAAGGTCCCGAAGCTTCATAGCCTCGAAGCCGTGCTGGTAAATCCGCTTGATGGCGGCCCGACGGATCGTCTCTTTCGTCTTGGCTCCTGACGATCCGGTCGTTCTAACCATCCACTCTTCCTTTCGAAGTTGATTCTCGCCCCTTCCTTATAGCATCTCGAATTGCAAAAAATGGGAGCCCTGGCCGGCTTCGAGCGGCGATGCCTTCATTCGGTTTCCCGAACAAAGCGTGAGTTCTTGGTATCGCTCCGCATGATCTGCACGGGCGAGTCCGAAAAATGCTTGGTCGGTGAAAACCCGAACGGCGCCGTCGCACCGTTGACCGTGAACTTCCGACCGCTCTCAAGCTGGCCGACCACGCAATCGCGCGTCAGATCCTTCTCGCAGGACCGCATCGACTGGATGAGAATGCTCGCACCGCTGTAGGCTGACATCGTATAGCGGTTGACCTTCTTCATTTCCCCGGCAGAGAGATATTTTTTCGCCGCCTCGACGAACGGCGCCGCCTCGGCATCAGACAGATCGGCCATATAGTCGGCGGTATAGTAGCCGTCGCCGGCATCCCCGGACAATTGTTGCACGATCGGCAGGTGCGCTGTCCACACGGTGGTGACGCCGAGATCGGTCATGCCAAGTTTCTTGGCTTCCTTGAAGATAGCAACGTTCTCGGCGATGATACCGCCCGAAACGAGGAAATCGACCTTCTCGTTCTGCACGCGCAGCATTTCGGCGGAGAAATCCTTCTGGCCACGTTTGTAGGGAGTTTCGACTACGCTCTTCAGTCCGAAGTCCCTAACCGCACGTTCGTAGCCAGCTCTGATGCTTGCGCCGAAGTCATCGTCCTGGTAGATCAGACCAAAGCGAGCAGTCCTCTTGCCCAGCTTATCGACGGCATACTTAACACCCGCGTAGATCGCGTTGCCGTAGTCAGTGCCGATGACAAAAATGTTCCTCTTTATTGGATCATAGGCCTGTTCAGCCGGATTGATCGAAACGATGGTTAGTACATTTTGTTCGATAAGCATCGGCAGCATGCCCTTCAAGTGGCTCGTTCCCGACGTGCCGGTGATCGCGAACACGCCATCCGCTAGGAGCTTCTGGGCCGCCTGGAATGAGCGTGCCGGAACGTAACCGTCGTCCTCGGTCACCGCGATGATCTTGCGCCCGGCAACGCCGCCAGCAGCATTAGCTTCCGCCAGCGCGATCTTGGTGCCGAGATAGTGAGCTTCGCCAGCGAAACTGACCGGCCCTGTAAGCGGCAGGATTTCGCCGATTCTGATCTCAGTAGCCGTAAGCCCAGGCTCGGCCGCATGAGCGCCAGCCGCAAATGCACCGGCCACCAATATTCCCGCGATATTCTTGATCAGTCGCATTTTCAACTCCCCGATGATCTGACTGTTTCAGTATCGAAATGGCCAATTGCCCCATAGTCGCTTGGTCTCACGCCAGATGCCCATCAGACCGTCTGGCTGAAGCCGCAGCACCGACATGATGACAATGCCGTAGATCAGTCCGCGAACCTCGAGCGCCCGCGTCGAGAACACTTCGGTGAGGCCGCTACCCAGCGTGTCGAATAGCCAGCGCGTCACTTCCGGCAACAGCGACATGAAGATCGTTCCGACGATCGCGCCGGCGATCGATCCAAGTCCCCCGACAATGATCATCGCCAGTGCCTCGATGCTAACGAGCAACGCGAAACTGTCCACGTTGATGTAACGCACCTGATAAGCCGAAAGCGCGCCCGCCGCTCCGGTGAAGAACGCCGAGATTGCAAACGCCATCAACTTGTAAGCGACTTGATTGATACCCATCATCTCGGCCGCCGTGTCGTGGTCGCGGATCGCTCCGAATGCCCGTCCGACACGGCTGCGCATGATGTTCATCGCGGCGACCACGAACATCACCGCCGTTCCAAGACTGAAGTAGTAAAATGCGGTCTTGGTCGCGAGCGGAATCCCGAACAGGCTGGGCAACGGCAGGGACAGGCCCGCCGAACCGCGCGTGATCCAGTCAAGATTGAGGATGGTGTGGGTGGCGATCACCGTGAAAGCAAGCGTTGTGATCGCGAGGTAGAGGCCCTTCAGCCGCAGCGATGGGATGCCGACAAGCAAGGAAAGAAGCGCCGAGAGCAATCCGCCGCAGATCATGCCCGGAATGATCGACAACGAATAGTCGACGGCCAGAATACCGGCCGTGTAAGCTCCGATTGCGAGGAAGCCGGCCTGGCCCAGCGAAATCAGACCGCAAACGCCGGTAAGCAGGTTCAAACCCACCACACCGATGACGGTGATCACGATCGTGGTCGCCAGTGTTAGCGAATAGGGACCGGCCACCATAGGCAACGCAAGGCATGCCAGGAGAAGAATAGCGGTCCAAGTCTTCGCCGCTGTCGAATCGGTGAAAGCGACCAGTTCGGCATAACTTTGCTTGAAATGACCCGCGCGCATCAAACTCGCTCCACATCGCGGGTTCCAAAGAGTCCAAACGGGCGAACCATCAGCACCACCAGAATGATCACAAAACCGATGATCTCCTTCAGACCCCGACCGACATATCCTTCACCAAGGTTTTCAAGGATACCGATGATGAGCCCGCCGACCGCCGAACCGCCCGCGGCGTCAAGCCCGCCGAGGATCGTTGCCGGGAATGCTCGTAGCCCGAAAGCCGACAGGTCGGGCCCAATTTCGTAGATCGTGGAGATCAGTAAGCCCGCCAGCCCTCCGGTGCTGGCGGCCAGCGCCCACGCCAGCGCATAAATTCGGCGCACATCGATACCCATCAACAGCGCGACCGTCTCGTTGTTGGCGGCGGCGCGCATGGCGAGACCGGAACGCGTATAGCGATAGAACACAGTGAAACCCATCATAATGACGCCGAGAAATCCGATGGCGATGACCTGTGCCAGATAGAGGCGGATGGGACCGAGGACCACAATGCTTTCGCCCGGCATCGCCGGAAATTCCAGCGGCGCGGCGCCCCAGATTAGAACCACCAGGGAGCGTATGAAAATCGCCAGGCCAACCGTCATCATCACGATGGAGATCGTAGGCTCGCCGATCATCGGACGAATCAGGAAAAACTCGACGATCAATCCAACCATCATCGATGTGACGACGACGATCGGCACCAGCGTCCAAAACCCGACGCCGGTCAGCACTGCTATGGTATGGGCAAGATAGGCGTTGACCATCATCATCTCGCCATGGGCGAAGTTGATGACTCGGATCGCCTTGTAGATGACCGCGAAACCAATGGCGACAAGGCCATAGACCGCGCCGACCGCGAGCCCTGACCCAAAAAGAGCGAAAAAATAGTTCAAGCGCTTGCTCCGTAGATCTCGGCGATCTCGTTCACGAATTTCTGTTCAATCGCCTTGCGCCGTACCTTCATAGTGGCCGTCAGTTCCCCGTCGTCATGATCGAGTTCTTTAGTCAGCAGCGAGAACTTGCGGACCTGCGCCACCCGGGCGAAACGGGCATTGACGCGATTGACCTCTTGCTCGATCAGGGAACGAACTTCGGGAAGCAACGCCAGGCTGCGGTAGGTCGTGAACGAGAGTTGCTTTTCCTGCGCCCATTTGCCGACCGCGTCGTAGTCGATCTGGAGAAGTGCGGAGACAAAGTTACGTCCATCCCCGATGACGATGGCCTCGCGGACATAGATGCTTTCCTTCAGCGCGTGCTCAATCTCGGAGGGCGAGATGTTCTTGCCGCCGGATGTGATGATCAAATCCTTCTTGCGATCAATGATCTGCACCTCTCCGTCGACCACTCTTGCGATGTCGCCGGACGCAAGCCATCCATCGTCCAACACCGCCGCGGTCGCTTCCGGGGCGTCGAGATATCCGATGAAGATGGTAGATCCCTTCATGAACAATTCGCCGTCATCTCCGAGGCGATATTGCAGCGAGGGGATCGGCACACCGACGCATCCGAATGCCGTCCGGCCCGGTCGCTGCTGGAAGGCGACCGCGGCTGTCTCGGTCATGCCGTAGACCTGGTAGATCGGAAGGCCGATTGCCCGAAAGAACAACAGCGTTTCCGGCGATACCGAGGCCGCGCCGCAAAAGCATGCGGTCGCACGGTGCAGACCAGCGAACCTCTGGATATTCCGAAATATCAATCCGTAAAGCAAAGCCGCGATGACCCGATCGCTCAGTCCGATCCGGGCCCCACCCGCGGCGATCTCGCGGCGTGCGATCGGCAGCGCCAATTCCAGCGCAGCGTGATAGGCCCAGCGATTAAGCGGGTATGATTCCTTGATCTTGATCGTGATGGTCTGCTGTAGCTTTTCCCATATACGCGGCACGCCGAGAAACAGGGTGGGGCCGATTTCGCGCAGGTCCGACGACACGGTATCGACCGACTCGGCAAAGTTGACCACCGATCCGCAACACAGCTGCATCACGGTCGAAAACGACCGTTCCGCGACGTGGCACAATGGAAGATAGCAGAGAACTTCGTGGTTAGATCCTTCATACTGGAACGTATCGACCACACTGCATCCGGCTACGAGCACGTTGCGATGGGAGAGCATCGCGCCCTTCGGCGCGCCGGTTGTACCCGACGTGTAGACGATGATCGCTGGATCATCGGAAGAGCGCGATGCGGCCTGCCTTGCGTGAACAGCCAGTGCGGAAGCATCGCTATCAGCCCTTTGCTGCCCCCGCGCGATGGCCTCTGCGAGACTGATGAGTCCTTTCTCACGATAGCCCCGCATACCCTTGTCGTCGACGTAGATGATCCAGCGCAGGTCGGACAGTTCGCGTTGCCGCCTTGCTTCAAGGACCTTATCGACCTGTTCTTGATCGCCACAAACCGCGATTCGCGCCCGTGAGTGCTGGAGGATATAGGCCAGTTCAGGCCAAGGGCTGGTCGGATAAAGCCCAACGCAGATGCCGCCGAGCGACTGCGCCGCCATGTCCGCATACATCCACTCCGGGATACCCTCGCCTGCTATGGCGAGACGGTCGCCTGCACGAAAACCGAGATCTGCAAGTCCCAGCGCAAGAAGATCGACATTTCGGGCGTATTCGCCCCATGTAATCCGCTTCCAAATCCCGAGCTTCTTCTCCCGGAACGCGAGGGCGCCCGGCTGCGCCTCACCCCACAATTTGACAAACTGCGGAAGTGGCAATGAGCCCTTTCGGGCCTGTTCGCGAATCATAGCCGTCATGACGCGTTGCCACCAAGGTAAGCTGCTATCACGCGGGGGTTTTGCGAGACTTCCGATGGCGTGCCCTGACCGATCTTCTGGCCGAACTCGAGAACAATCACTTGATCCGAGATATCCATTACGATTCCCATGTCATGCTCCACCATGAGAACCGTCACGTCGAGTTGCTCCTTGATGTCGAGAATGAAACGCGCAATGTCCTCGGTTTCTTCCTGGTTCATGCCGGAGACCATTTCGTCGAGCAGCAGCAGTCGCGGATTCATTGCGAGCGCACGTCCAAGCTCGACGCGCTTCTGAAGGCCGTACGACAGCATTCCAACCGGCAGATCGCGGACGCTTTGAATTTCGAGGAAGTCGATGATTTCTTCGACCCGGCGCCGCGCTTCGATTTCCTGCTTGCGCACACCCCCCCAGTACAATGCCGCCGTCACTGGATTGGCTGTCAGTCGCGAGTGCATTCCGACGAGAATGTTGTCGACCACCGTAGCGTGAGCGAACACTGCAAGATTCTGGAACGTACGTCCGAGGCCGCGCTGTGCCATACGATAGGGCGGCGAGCCAGTGATGTTACGACCCTGGAAGCGCACGTGGCCAGACGTCGGAGGTACAACGCCACTGATCATATTGAAGACGGTGGTTTTTCCAGCACCGTTTGGTCCGATCAGACTGCAGATTGTTCCCTGCTCGACCGAAAACGAGACGTCCCGCGCAGCCTGTACGCCGCCAAAGGATTTTCCGAGCTTTTCGACTTCAAGAATTGCACTCACGATAACCACCGCTTGCGACGCTTATAGTGCTTCACTTCGCGCATGCTGCGGCGGGCACCCTGGGCGCCGAGTCCGAGATAAAATTCGGAGACATCCTCGTTTCGCTTAAGTTCCTCCGAGGGACCGTCGAGCACAACGCGCCCGTTTTCGAGAACGAAGGCGTTACGCGATGCATCAAGCGCCAGGCTGGCATTCTGCTCAACCAACAACACCGTAAGGCCATTATCCCTACATAGCCGCTTCACCGCGCTGTAGATCGTCTCCGCCATAATGGGAGCGATACCCAGCGACGGCTCATCGAGCATCAGCAAACGCGGATTCGTCATCAACGCGCGACCGATCGCGACCATCTGCTGCTCGCCGCCGGATAAGTAACCCGAGAGTACCGAGCATCGATCCTTCAGCCGTGGAAAGAGGTCGTATATTTCATCGAGCCGGCGTCCGATGTCAGCCCGGTTCGTGGTATGGCCACCGACAACTAAATTTTCTTCGACCGTCAATTCGATGAAGAGCTTGCGGCCTTCCGGCACATGGGCAATGCCGAGCCGCACGATGTCGTCGGGCGCGAGCGACGTCAGATGGTGACCCTCGAAGCGGATCGCGCCATCGCGGATCCTGCCGTCTTCCGGATAAAGTACCCCTGAAATGGCTTTTAGCAACGTGGTCTTGCCTGCACCGTTGGCGCCGAGCAGCGCGGTGATGCCGCCGACGCTTACGTTTAGCGAGGCGTTGCGAAGGGCCTCAATGGCGTTGTTGTAGACAACCTGAAGGTTTTCGACCTCAAGCATGCGCGTCCTCACGGCGGCCTCTTGGAACGGGCCGGCCCGGCGGCACACCTAGCAGCAGCAAATTCGAAACGCAAGAATAAAACGGTTCACCGTCCGTTTATTTTGGGTGTGGATGCCATGACGGCGTCCGCTTGCCGAAGAAGGCGTTCAGTCCCTCGCGGGCCTCTTGGCCTTCCCAGGTTTTCACCAACGTTTCCGCCGCCTCTTTAATTGCGTCGGCCATATCCCGCGCACTCGCGCGTCGAAACAATCGTTTAGCCTCCGAAATCGCTCCCGGCGCGGACCGCAATACCGCTGAAACCTCGCGCTCCACCGCAGCATCAAGGTTTTCATGAGCCACGACTCGATGCACAAGACCGATAGCGAGCGCGTCAACGGCTGGCATCGGGTCGTCGCCGATCAGAAAATGCGCCCGCGCCCGCGCTTCGCCAACGCGGCGAACGACAAAAGGCGAGATCATTGCGGGGATGATTCCGAGCCGCACCTCCGACAAGCCGAATATCGCCTTTTCGCTGGCAATGGCTATGTCGCAGGTGCAAACAAGCCCGAAGCCCCCGCCGATGGCAGCCCCGTTGACCCTCGCGATGACGGGCTTGGGGCATGAATCGATCGCGGCAAGAAGTTCTCCAATTCGGATCGCGTCTTGCCGGCGTTGCTCCGATGACAGGTCGAGAATGCCTCGCATCCAGCGCAAATCGCCACCGGCGCTGAAACTCTTGCCTTGACCTGTCAGCACCACGACCCGCACCTCGGATGCTGTTGAAACGGCCGCAATGGCGTCGCCCAGCGCCGCGGCGACGTCGGGATTCCAGGCATTATGTACCTCGGGGCGATTAAGCGCGATTCGAGCTACGCCGCGCGCGTCAAGGTGGCGCACGACGAGGTCCGCCGACGAAACGCTTGCAGACTCCACGTTCATGGCACCTCAGATTAAACGGACGGTTGACCGTTGCTTTACTAACCAAAATTTGCTACGCCGTCCAGACTAGTGAACGCGCGCGTAACGAGGCGAATAAAATGTTCCAGACCTACCAGGATATTCTCTATGCGGTTGATGGAGCCACGGCTTACGTCACGATCAACAGGCCGGAGAGGTACAATGCGTTTCGGGGACAGACCTGCGAGGAACTGATCGATGCTATCGGCCGCGCAGGCTGGGACAAGTCGATCGCTGTCATTGTTCTTTCCGGCGCGGGCGATAAGGCATTCTGTACCGGCGGCGACCAGTCAGCTCATGAGGGTCAATATGACGGCCGCGGCATCATCGGCCTTCCGATCGAACAGCTTCATTCCGTCATCCGCGACATTCCAAAACCAGTCGTCGCGCGCGTGCAAGGCTTCGCAATCGGTGGTGGCAACGTCCTCGCAACGCTGTGCGATTTAACGGTCGCGTCGGAGAAAGCCGTGTTCGGCCAGGTCGGCCCTAAGGTTGGATCGGTCGATCCTGGATTCGGCACGGCCTATCTCGCCCGCATCGTCGGGGAAAAGAAAGCGCGGGAAATTTGGTATCTGTGCCACCGCTATACCGCCGCGGAAGCCCTTTCGATGGGCCTGGTGAATATCGTCGTCCCGCACGACCAGCTTGATGCGACGGTAAGGCAGTGGTGTCAGGAAATCGCAGAACGAAGTCCGACCGCTATTTCACTTGCAAAAGCATCGTTCAACGCCGCCACCGAGGATATTCGCGGTCTGTCAGTTTTCGCAATGCATGCGCTGTCGCTCTACTACCAAACACCCGAATCCAAGGAAGGCGTGGCGGCTTTCAATGAAAAGCGCGCCCCTAACTTTCGCCAGGCGCGAGACGGCAGTCTTCCGAAGGATACCTGATCTTTCGGCAAAACGTGGAGGACTAAGTGTCAGAACGTCGATTTACCACCATCGACTTGTCGATCACCGACGATGTCGCAACGATTTGGCTGAATCGTCCCGAGAACCACAACGGAATCAATTTTCAACTGACATCCGAACTCAAGTCGGTCGCTTTCGATCTTGAGTCGGATTCCGACATTCGCGTGGTCGTCTTGCGCGGCCGCGGCAAGCATTTTTCCGTCGGCGGCGATGTCGCCATGTTTACGGATGCTGGCGAGACATTGCCGCGCAAGATTAGGGACGTTATCTCAAATTTTCATGAAGCGCTGCTCTCGTTGCGTCGTTCGGGGAAACCCTCAATCGCTCTTGTTCACGGCGCGTGCGCCGGTGGCGCACTGTCACTCGCCCTCGCCTGCGATTTTGTGATCGCCGCCCAGGACGCGAAGTTGGCAATCGCCTACCGAAAGCTGGGAACGAGTTCCGATGGCGGCATGACTCATTTGCTCACGCGCCTACTCGGACAACGCCGGGCCCTCGATTTGCTGCTGCTCAGCGATAGCTTCACCGCGGACGAGGCACTCCGCCTCGGTCTGGCCAACCGTGTTGCACCTACCGAGCAGCTCGAGGATGAGTTGGGCAGGTTGGTCGCCACTTTGCGCCAAAATGCGCCAGCATCCGTCCGCGCGTTGAAGCAGCTCGCTTACGGAAGCCCTACCTCATCGTTCGAACAGCAACTCGCAGCCGAATTAGCCGCATTCGCTGAATGTGCCGGCACTGAAGATTTCCGCGAAGGCGTTCGGGCTTTTTCAGAGCGCAGAATTCCAATTTTTAGGGGAAAGTGAATGGCACCGCTTAAGGATAAGATCGTCTTCGTAACGGGCGGCAGCCGCGGCATTGGCCGGGCAATCGCTCTCAAATTCGCGGCAGACGGTGCGAAGATCGTCATAGCAGCAAAGACAAGCGACCCGCACGCATCCCTCGCCGGCACAATTCACACGGTTGCGGAAGAGATTAGACAAGCGGGGGGCGAGGCCCTGGCGGTGCAACTGGACATTCGCGACGACAGCGCAATACAGCAGGCTATCGAGAAGACCGCGCAGACTTTCGGTGGCCTGGACATTCTCGTAAACAACGCGAGCGCAATAAGTCCTACCGGCATTCTTGATACACCAGCGAAGCGGTACGATCTTCTGCTGTCCGTGAATACTCGTGGAACTTATCTTTGCGCTCATCACGCGCTTCCGCATCTTCGCGCTTCCAAAAACCCTCATATTCTGACGTTGTCGCCCCCCGTAAGCACCGACCCAAAATGGTACGGACGGTATCTCGCGTACGCCATTTCGAAATATGGGATGTCGATGTGCACACTTGGATTGGCCGAAGAGTTCCGGAAAGAGGGAATTGCGGCCAATTCTCTCTGGCCGCGCACAATGATCGCAACCGACGCCGTGCGTGTCCACTACCAGGATGATTATCGGCGCAGCCGGTCGCCGGCCATCATGGCCGATGCTGCCTACCTGATTGTAACCAAGGACAGCCGGTCCTTCTCGGGCCACTGCCTGATCGACGATGAGTTCATGATAGCCGAAGGATTTCCGGACCTGTGCGGCTACGCCGTGGATCCGACAGCCGAACTGACCCCTGACATTCTGATCGACTGATGTATCCACGGTAAGGACCTTTTCCGATGCAGCACATTGGCGAGTGGATTGGCCACCACGCGCGACGCTGTCCCGCGAAGTTGGCGGTCGTGGATGACAGGCGTCGATTGACGTACGCGGAACTTGACGCGGAGACTGATTCGCTCGCGGCGGCATTGGAGGCTCGCGGGGTTCATGCCGGCGACCGGGTCGGACTGCTTGCCGGCGCTTGCGTCGAGTGGGTCGTCGCCTATCTCGCCATCATCAAGACCGGCGCCGTGGCCACCGCATTGAACTATCGTGAAACGCCGGATCGATTGCTCGACATGATGCGTAACGTCGATGTCACTCTGCTGTTTGCCGATGCGGGTGCGGTAACCGCACTCGCAGGGTACCCCGGCGTGCCGGAAGTGCAGGAACTCTCGTACGCCGCACTAACCGAATTGGGAGCTTCCTATAGCGGGGGGCGGTCTCGCGCCGAGATCCATCCATCGGACGGAAACGTGATCCTCTTCACGGGAGGCACCACCGGCGTTTCCAAAGGCGTGCTGCTTACGAACGCCAATTTATTCTGGAACGCGATCAACGAAATCCTTGATACGCGTATGACCGAATGGGACACGACCCTTTTGGGAACGGCCCTTCATCACTCCGCAGCGTTGAATACCTGGCTATTGCCGCATCTTTATCTCGGGGCAACAGCCGTCATCCTGCGCGAATTTTCGCCGGATGCGTGGATCGAGATGATGCAGCGAGAGCGCGTGACCAATGGCTTTACTCCGCCCACCATGGCCCGCCAAATTGTCAAGCACACTAACGCCCGCAAGGCCGACTGGAGCACATTCCGCCGCTGGTACTCCGGCGCGGGGATCCTGCCCCGCCATGAGCGCGAAGAAATGGAAGCCCTCAGCCCGGGGCTTGGCATCTATTACGAGTATGGACTGACCGAAGCCGGACCGATCGTCACCGTGCTTCAGCCGGAAGATTACAACCGGGCGGCGGGCAGCATTGGTCGTGCTGTGCGTCATTGCGAGATCAGGATGCTGCGCGAGGATCGCACGGATACACCGCGTGGCTCGATCGGCGAGATCGCTGTGCGCGGACCCGCCGTGATGAGCGGCTATTTCAACCGGCCAGAAGAGACCGCCAAGGTGTTCCACAATGGCTGGCTCCTGACCGGCGATCTCGGCATCATGGACGATAACGGGTTCATCACGTTCCATGACCGCTCCAAAGACATGATCAAGACCGGCGGCTTGAACGTCTATTCGCAGGAGGTCGAGCACGCGCTGGCACGGCACCCAGCGGTGCGCGAGGTCGCCGTGATCGGAACGCAGGACGCTCACTGGGGTGAAATGGTAACCGCCGTAGTCACGCTGCACGACGGCATGTCGGCTAGCGAAAGCGAACTCATCTCGTTCGCACGGAAGGAGCTCGGCGGATATCAGACTCCCAAGCGCGTGCTGTTCATGAACTACGAGGAGCTGCCGAAAAACTACCTCGGAAAAATACTCAAGCGCGAGCTTCGCACAAAGGTTGATCCATGACCGTCCTGCGTTTGATTCCGTGTCCCGGCGTTGCCCTCATTACCATCAACCGTCCCGACAAGCTGAACTCTATCGATCCGGCGACGGATTCATTGCTGCGCGAAGCATGGGCCTGGGCGGAGCAGACCGATGAAGTCCGCTGCATTATTCTAACCGGAACGAAGAGATCGTTCTGCGCCGGCGGCGATATAGCGCAGCTTCTCCCGGACCTCCGAAGACGCAACGAAATCAACGCCGACGACGGCACGTTCTGCGGATTGACGCGCGTCTATCCCACGAGGAAGCCGATCATTGCCGCGGTCAACGGTGTGGCCTTCGGTGGCGGACTCGAGCTTGCTCTGGCGTCCGACATGCGGATCGCCAGCACCAACGCCAAATTCGGCCTGCCTGAAGTTCAAGTCGGTGTGCTGGCCGGCGCCGGAGGCGCTACCCGGCTACCCCGGTTCATCCCACCCGCGGTCGCGGCCGAGATGCTGCTGACCGGTGAGCCCATCGATGCCGAGACGGCGCTGCGGACCGGCCTTGTTAGCCGGGTCGTTGCACTTGAGGACCTGATGGAGACGGCCTTAGGGATCGCGACGCGGATCGCCTCAAACGCTCCGCTCGCGATTGCCCGAACGCTCGATCTGATCCGGAAATCTCGCTCACTCAGCCTCGCGGAGAGCCTCGATATGGAACGCGCGAGCCTGCTTTTCCTGCTGTCGTCTGACGACGCGAAGGAAGGCATCGCCGCCTTCACCGAAAAGCGAATCTCGGAATTCACAGGACGCTGAAATGGACGACTTCTACGCCCTAGATGAGACTACCCGGCAGGTCCGCGACAGCGTCGCGGCCTTCTCCGCCGAACGAATTGCGCCGCTCGCTCAGGATGTCGATCGAACGGATTCGTTTCCAAGGCATCTGTGGCCCGAACTCGGCGCACTCGGCGTGCTCGGGATCACCGCGGACGAAGCCGATGGGGGCGCAGGATTAGGCTATCTCGCCCATGTCGTCGCCTCGGAAGAAATTTCCCGCGCGTCCGGATCGATCGGAATTTCCTATATCGCCCACTCCAATCTTTGCGTCAATCAGATCCGGCTGAACGCGAGTGCAGATCTTCGGAAACGCTACCTTCCGAAGCTGATCTCTGGTGAACACGTCGGTGCGCTCGCCATGAGCGAGGCAGGCTCGGGATCGGATGTCGTCAGCATGTCACTCCGGGCCGATAGACGCGACGATCGCTTCGTTCTCAATGGCAGCAAGATGTGGATCACCAACGGCGATCACGCCGACATCTACGTAATCTATGCAAAGACGAAACCCGATGCCGGCAAGCGCGGCATCACCGCGTTCATCGCGGAACGGGACACGCCTGGCTTCCATCGGACGCAAAAGCTTGACAAACTTGGCATGCGGGGCTCCGGCACCTGCGAGCTCGTATTCGAAGACTGCGAAATACCGGAAGAAAATGCTCTCGGATTGATCGATGCTGGTGTCAGGGTTCTGATGAAAGGCCTCGATTATGAGCGGATCGTTGCCGCGTCGGCATCGGTCGGGCTCATGCAAGCGGCCCTCGATATTTCCCTGTCCTACGTGAGGGAACGAAAGCAATTCGGCCGCCCCATCGGCGAGTTTCAACTTGTTCAAGGCAAACTCGCAGAGATGATGACGTCGCTCAATGCCTCTCGTGCCTACCTCTATGCGGTCGCGGCAGCGGCGGATCGCGGCGTGCCGCTACGCAAAGAAGCGGCCAGCGCGATCATGTTCGCGTCCGAGCGCGCGACACGAGTCGCTCTCGACGCCATACAGCTTCTCGGCGGTAATGGATACATCAACGACTACGCGACAGGTAGGCTTTTGCGCGATGCCAAGTTGTACGAAATTGGCGCAGGCACGACCGAGATCCGGAAGATGTTGATTGGCAGAGAGCTGGTACTCGGAGGTGGCACGTGAACCTGAGAATTGATTAGGCGATGGCCGGTCCAAGCACGCGTGCAGCAGAGAATGCGCTCCAATGGGACGATCCGTTCATGCTGGACGAGCAGCTCACCGAAGACGAGCGCATGATCCGCGACACCGCGCGCGCTTATGCGCAGGACAAGCTGTTGCCGCGCATCATCAAGGCCTATCTCGAAGAGAAGACCGATCGCGAGATATTCAACGAGATGGGCGAACTCGGCCTGATCGGCATAACGCTGCCGGAAGAATATGGCTGCGCCAATGCGAGCTACGTCGCCTACGGCCTGGTGGCGCGCGAGATCGAACGCGTCGATTCGGGCTATCGTTCGATGAATTCGGTGCAGTCCTCGCTGGTGATGCACCCGATCTATGCCTATGGCGACGAGAACCAGCGCAAGAAATATCTGCCCAAGCTCGCCACCGGCGAATGGGTCGGCTGCTTCGGCCTGACCGAGCCGGATGCCGGCTCCGATCCCGGCGGCATGAAGACCCGCGCCGAGAAGACCTCGGACGGTTACCGCCTTACCGGTACCAAGATGTGGATTTCCAACGCGCCGATCGCCGACGTGTTCGTGGTGTGGGCCAAATCGGCCGAGCACAACAACCAGATCCGCGGGTTCATTCTCGAAAAGGGCATGAAGGGGCTGTCGGCGCCGAAGATCGGCGGCAAGCTCAGCCTGCGCGCCTCGGTGACCGGCGAGATCGTGATGG
>LNFM01001862.1_pt1 | contig 46152 bp, 41 predicted proteins | sample 596031 | NCBI WGS metagenome assembly LNFM01 (sample SAMN04254537, study PRJNA301005) | activated carbon metagenome | isolation source: dual media filters at the Ann Arbor, Michigan drinking water treatment plant | place: USA: Ann Arbor
CGCCTTCCCGGATCGACGGCACGAGCTTGAGATTGGTGTACTCGGCGCTTCCCCCCATCTCGTTCGGCGACACCAGCGGCCCGACTTCCATGGCCGCCCGAATCAGCGGCAGGCCGCCACGCTCGACCTCGGCGGAAATCACGCCATCCCGATCGCTGAGGCTCACGCGTCCGAGCTTCTTCGGGAAGCCCCAGATCTCGCGGCCGGCCGCGATCGCGATGTCGTTGTCGAGGATCAGGTACAGCGCATGGTTGACCGTGCGTCCGCGATACTTCGCGATCGCCGCGATCAGCGTTTCGTTGTAATGCCCGAACCCGGCCGTGAAGAAGCGGCTGGTGGTGACGAACATCATCCCTTGCGGATCGGGCACCAGCGGCTTCGGCAGCAGGTGTGCAATCGCGCGCGGATCGGACTTGAACGGCACCATCATCGACCACGCATCGCGGTATTCGAACGGCGGCTGCATGTACAGTGGCGACAGCTGCGGCAGCGCGTATCCGTAGGGCAGTTTCGCGGGCTTCACGCTCGCCTTCTTCACGACCTTGGCGTCCATCGTGTTCGTCTCCTCCGCAGGCTGGGGTGAGAGTGGGTTCTGACTGGTTCAGGGCGCCTGCAAGGCCCTGACCATGTCGCGCAGCCGCTCGGCATCGGCCGGGCCGCGCACCGGAATGCTGAATTCGCAGTTCGTCACGAGCCGGCCGTAGCGCTCGCGCAGTCTGCCGACAATTTCATCATAGGTGCCGACGACAGCGTAGAGGTTCAGCACCTCGTCCGTAATCCGCGCCGGCATTTCTTCCCAGCGCTGCGCCTTGGACAGGATCTGCAGCTCGCGCGACAGCTCGCCGAGCCCGTGGATCTCGAAACACGCCGCATACGCCGGCGTCGAGGCATAGAACGCGACGCGCGCGCGCACGTCGCGAATCCTGTCCTGCAGCGCGGCGGTGTCCGCCGCCGTGGCGATCAGCGGCTTGATCGCCACTTCGAAGCCCGCGAGCGAGCGCCCGGTCTTCTGCGCGCCCGTCCGCAGCGCCGGCCACATCACCTGCTCGATGTAGTGCGCGGTGCACACGGGATGCGGCCGCACGCCGTTGGCCACCTCGCCCGCCACCTGGCACAGATACGGATTCACCGCCGCGAGATGGACGGGAATGTCGGGATGCTCGATCGGCTCGGGCGTGAACAGCGGCACCTGCAGCGTCAGATCGTAGTGGCGGCTGTGAAAGTCGAGCTTCGAGCCCTGCTGCCAGCTGGCCCACAGCGCGCGCAGCGCGAGCACGTAATCGCGCATCCACGGGCCGGGCGCGTGCCACTGCATGCCGTAGCGCCGTTCGATGTGGCCCTTGACCTGCGTGCCGAGGCCGAGCGTGAAGCGGCCGCGCGCGAGCTTCTGCAGCGTCCAGGCGGTCATCGCCGTGACCGTCGGACTGCGCGGGAAGGCGATGGCAACGGCAGTCCCGACCCTCAGCCGCTGTGTCGCCTGTGCGGCGAGCGCCATCACGACATAGGGATCCTGTTTGGTTTCCTCGACCATCAGGCCGTCGTAGCCGAGACGCTCGACGAGCGCGGCATCCTCGAACACGCGATGGATGTCGAGGGCCGTCTCCGGCGCGCGCAGGCCGGGGTCGACCTTGCCGAGCGGCAGCAGGGTTTCCGCTTTCATGCCCTGAGCGCCGCGACCATCGCCGCCAGCTTCGCCTGCTCGTCCGCGTCAGGCACCGGAATACTGAACTCGATCAGCGAGGCCACCGTGCCGTAGCGCGCTTTCAGGCGCGGCACGATGTCGGCATGCAGGCCGACGGTTGCGAACAGATTCAGCACCTCGTCATCGACCAGCGCCGCCATCTCGCTCCAGCGCTGTTCGCGCGACAGGCGGTTCAGGTCCTTCGCCAGCGCGTCGAGGCCGTGGTGCTCGAAGCACGCGGCATAGGCCGGTGTCGAGCCATAGAACGCGATGCGGCCGCGGATGTCGCGGATCTTCGCCTCGAGGCCGGCGGCGTCCGCGGCGGTGGCGACCAGCGGCGACACGCCGATTTCAAAGCCGTCGAGCGGGCGCCCGGCCCTGGCCGCGCCCCGCTTCACCGCCGGCATCATCACCTGCTCGATATAGCTCGGCGTGCACACGGGGTGCGTGCGCAGCGCGTCCGCAACTTCCCCCGCGACCTGGCACATGTACGGGTTGACGCCCGCGAGATGAATTGCCGGCAGCGCACAGTCGAGTGGCGCGGGCGTGAACACGGGGACGTTCAGCGTGATTTCGTAATGTGCGCTGCGATGCGAGACGGGCTGTTCCGTCTGCCAGGCCTCCCACAGCGCGCGGATTGCGAGCACGTAGTCGCGCATCCACGGCCCCGGTGCCTGCCACTTCATGCCGAAGCGGCGCTCGATATGGCCCTTCACCTGGCTGCCGAGGCCGAGGATGAAGCGACCGCCGGACAGTCGCGCGAGACTCCATGCCGTCATCGCTGTCACCGTGGGACTGCGCGGAAAGGCGATCGCGACCGACGTTGCCATCGTCACGCGCTGCGTCGCCTGCAGCGCGAGCGCCGAGACGACGTACGGATCGTCCTTGTTGTCGCGCACGGCGAGCCCGTCGAAACCAAGATGCTCGACGAGTGCTGCATCTGCGGCAACGCCGCGAATGTCGATCGCGCCATCGGCGACCTTGAGGCCCGAATCGGCTTTGCCGAAGGGCAGGACTGTTTCGACTTTCACGTGGGACTTGTCTTTCCGTCGGGAGGTGCGGGCATAATCACCCGCATAACGACAAGAGACAATTCCCGGGCCGACGCGCCGGGCAGGGGAGAGTGCGATGCACACTGAGGCAGCCGTCAATCCGGCCCACGCCCGGGCCTCGCGTTGGCCGGAGCGCTACAAGCTCGTGGCATTGAGCGTCATCGCGGCGTTCATCTGCTATATCGATCGCGTCAACATCTCGGTCGCCGTCATCGCGATGCAGGAACAGTACGCCTGGTCCGAGACCCAGAAAGGTCTCGTGCTGTCGTCGTTTTTCGTCGGCTACATGCTGTTCATGGCCCCGGCAGGCTGGCTCGCGAACCGCTACGGCGGCAAGGTGGTCCTCGGCATCGCGGTGTTCTGGTGGTCGCTGTGGACGGTCCTGACGCCGGTCGCGGCCTCGCTGTCGTTCACCGCGCTGATCGCGGCCCGCATCCTGATGGGGCTCGGCGAATCGGCGATGTTCCCCGCGGTGTACAACCTCTATGGACGCTGGGTACCGATTGCCGAACGCTCGCGCGCGGTCGCCCTGCTGATTGGCGGCATTCCGCTCGGCACGATGTTCGCCGTGCTCAGCACCGGCTGGATCGTCGGCACCCACGGCTGGCCCACCGTGTTCTATGCGTTCGGCAGCCTCGGCGTGCTGTGGACCGCGATCTGGTTCCGCACTGCGTACAATTCGCCGGGCGAGCATCCCCGCATCTCGCGCGAGGAACTGGCGCTGCTCGAAGCGGACGCGGGCACGGCCACCGACACCACCCGCGACAAACCACCCGTGCCCTGGCGGCAGATCCTGAGCTCCAGCGCCGTGTGGGCGCTGATCATCAACCACTTCTGCAGCAACTGGGTGTTCTACATGCTGCTCGCGTGGTTGCCGAGCTATTTCAAGACCCAACTCAACATCAGCATCTCGACCGCCGGCATCTATGCCGCGGGGCCGTGGCTGGCGATGCTCGTCGGCGGCATTCTCGGCGGCCTGTTCGCCGATCGTCTCGTGAAGCGCGGCGTCGACCTCACGCTCGTGCGCAAGGGCATGCAGATCGCTGCCCTCACCGGCACGGCGACCTGCATGCTCCTCGCGCGGGACATTCATTCGCCCGGCATGGCGCTCGGGCTCATGTGCGGGGCGCTAGGCCTGCTGTCACTGTCGTGGTCGGGCTTCCTGCCGAACCATCTCGAAATCGCGCCACGCCACGCCGACATCCTGATGGGCCTGACCAATACCGCGGGCACGGTGCCCGGCATCGTCGGGATTGCGATCACCGGCTGGCTCGTCGACGTCAGCGGCACCTACACCACGGCGTTCGCGCTCGCGGCCGGCGTCAACCTGTTCGGCGCGGTCGTGTGGCTCTTCTTCGGGACCGCCAGGCGGGTGATCGACTGAAGCGGCCGCACAGCGCAGATCGCCCCATGCCTGCCCTGCGCGACCGTGCCGCCGTGATCTGAGGATCAATTCACCGCGCGCATCACCGGCTGAGCTTCCGCCGCCACCCCGCGCGGCGCATCGCCGCCCACGGTGATGCGATGCATGCGGCGATAGGCCGGGTAGTAGTCGCCCGTCGCGTAGTGCTGCGTTGCGCGATTGTCCCAGACGACGACATCGTCGACCCGCCAGCGGTGGCGGACCTGGAACTCGGGTTTCAGCAGGTGCTGGAACAGCATGTCGAGGATCGCGCGCGACTCGTGCGGCGCGAGGTTCACGATGCGGGTGGTGAACGTGGGATTGACGTAGAGCACGCGCCGGCCGCTGTGCGGATGGACCACCACCAGCGGATGCACCACCGGTGGCGTGTCACGTCGCGCCCGCGCGATGCGCTCCGCACCGCCTTCCTGACGGGCGAAGTAGTGGCCGTAGGCGGCGAGGAAATCGTGCTCGGCCTCGAGTTCGCACAGGAAGGTCTGCAGGGCGGGCGACAATGCGTCATAGGCAGCGCACGCGCTGAGCCACAGCGTGTCACCGCCGCGCGGCGGAATGTCGCGGGCATACAGCACCGAGGCGATCGACGGCTGCGGCCGGTAGCTGACGTCCGTGTGCCAGCTGTCGCTGATTGGTGGGCGCTCGGCATCGTGCTCGAGCACGGAGATTTCCGGATGTCCTGCCAGCGGCTTGAACACTTCGTGTACTTCCATGCCGCCGAGGCGCGACGCGAAGGCCATGTGATCCTCGGGCGTGAGGTGCTGTCCGCTGAAGAACAGCACCTGGTGCGTCGTCAGGGCGTGGCGTATCTCGGCAAAACCCGCGTCGTCCAATGCGGCGAGATCGACGCCTGCGACCTGCGCGCCCAGGGCCACGCCGACCGGTGTCACTTCGATGTGTCGATACGACATGTGCTCTTCCTCCTCGTCGTTGGGCGCCCGGATCAGGACGCGATGCGTTCGAGTTCCTGCCCGCTGGTCTCGCCGACCAGCCACAGGATGACCGGCAGCGCCGCGAGCGGCAGCAGGCTCAGCATGGCGACTGCCGCGCCCACCGAGCCCAGTTGCGTCGACAGGGCGCCGACGACCATTGGCGCCAGCACCATGCCCGTGCGCCCGATCAGATTATTGACCAGCCCGTTGGCGGTCCCCCGTATCGCGGTAGGAAATATCTCACTCGTGATGGTCGCCGCAATAGGCCACAGGGCCTGCATCGCGAGCACCATCGCATAGGCGGCCGTGATCAGACGCGGATCGGTGGCCGTGAAGCAGATCCACGCGCTCGCCGCCCCGAGGGAGAAGTACACCAGCGCCGTCAATCGGCGCCCGGCCAGGTCCAGCATCGGGCCCGCGGTCGCATAGCCGAGCACCGCGAACGCGTAGCCCAGGGTCAGCGCGTGACTCACGGCTGCCGCGTCCCAGCCGCGTTCCTTCGTCACGTAGTACGAGAAGAAGAACAGGCAACTCGAACTCCACGCGTTCACCGTGAACCACAGCGTGGCCCCGGCGAGCACGCGGCGGCGATACGGTCCCGTCAGCAGCGCGCGCAGCGCCGCGCGCGCCGGCTCGACTGCGAGCGCGGCGCGCGCGGTGTAGCGTCGGGTTTCGCGCAGCCGGGGCCAGTACCACAACAGGACCGGCAACACCGCGCCGCCCATCAGATACAGCAGGCGCCAGCCGAGCGTGGTGTCGATCAGCGCCGGAAATACCGCCGCGCCGACGATGCCGCCGGACAGGCTCAGCGCGAACATCAACGTCACGGCCGCCCCGCGCCAGCGCGCCGGCATCTCCTCGGTGAGAATGATCGCACCGACCCCGATTTCGGTGACCATGAACATGCGCGCGAGACATTGCCAGGCCACGAAGTCGTAGAGCCCGACCGCACAGGCCGAGAGCATCGTGAACACGGTGTAGCCGAGGATTGAATACAGGAACACACGCCGGCGCCCATAGCGATCGGCGAATCGCAGCGGCACGAAGGCGAGCACGGTCCCGACATTGATGAACCCGACCGCGCGCGCGAGCGTCTGTGCGTCCGCGCCGAAGTCACGCCCGAGATAGGGCAAGGCCAGGTTGATGATCAGCAGGTCGTAACCCTCGAACAGGGTCACGAAGCACACGAAGCCCAGCAGCCCGAGCAGCGCGCGGCGGTGTGGCGTGTCCGTCGCCGGGTCCGCGTGGCCCGTTCCATCCACTAGGGTGCCGCCCCGAGATGAACTTCGATCATTCGCGCCGGGCCCGGACCGCGGGACAAGGCGCGAGGAGGAGTCATCGCGGCGCGGCGACGACGAGCAACGCCGTATCGCGGTTCGAGCACCAGCGAATGACGAAGCTTCATCACGGGTCGGCGCACTAGGGTGTCTTCGGCGCGAAGCGCTCCCAGGCACGGGCCGGGGGCGGCACCGGCGGCAATTCTCCCTCGTTCTCGGGCAACTGCACCTTCGTGTCGAAGGCGACGTGATCGCCGAAATACATCACGTGCTGGTCATAGCGCTGCACCTCGGCCGGAGACAGCGTGAGCGTGGCCGAGTCGAGCAGGGTGTGGTCGTGCGTCTTCACCCACTTTTCCGCCGATACGAGACCGAAGGCCTTCGGGATGTTGACGCCCTCCACGTAGTAGTGGCCCGGCAGGACGATGTTCGCCCTGGTCTTCTTCATGACGACGTCGGCCCAGGCCGGACTCAGGATATGTCCGTCGTCACTGACGGCCAGAATCGCCACATCGACGTCGCCAATCATCTCCCACACATGATCCGGCGGGTTCTGGCGGTTGTCGCCCCAGTGCAGGATGCGCAAACCACCTGTCTCGATCACGTAGAGACTGTTGTTCCATTGCAGGGTCTCGTTCGGCGGACAGGGATCCTGGTCGATGAAAGCCTTCACCAGTTTGCGATACGGCACTTCGCCCTGCGTCTCGCAGACGTGCTTCTCGGCTATGCCGATGATCTTCACGTCGGCGAGCCGGAAGGTGCCCGCCATGCGCTCCATCACCATGTCCGCCTGCAGACGATCGACGGCGTCGTGATCGAAGTGGGCATGGGTCACGAGCCCGATGTCGGTCCGCACCTTGGGCATGTCCCGCACATACCACGGGGGGTACATGCCGGTGATATCGTTGCGCCAGGGGTCGATGAAAATCTTGATGCCGCGCGGCGATTCGATCTCGAAGGCGATGTTGCCGTGGAACGAAATCTTCACCTCCCCGGCATCTTCGTGCAGCCCGCCATAGACCTGGGCGGCAATCGTGCGGTCGTTGTTGTAGGTCTCGAGCTGGGCCGAGCCGCCATGGCCGCCGTGCGCCAGCGCGCCGGCCGAGGCCACGAGGCCGAGCAGCAGTGCGGTGTGGGTTCGAAGAGTCATCGGGGCTCCTGGTCTCGTCCGCGGGCGTTGGGGGTCATGCAAGGGCCGGCGCTCAGGCCCTGTTTCGTGCGCCAAAGATACCGTCTGCGTACAACGGAAAGCCGTCGGCGCATCGCGCATCGTCGCTTATGCCATTGCCCGTGACGGCACGCGCGCGGCGGTCGTCGAACACCGCCGTCGCGCAAGGCCCCTCGTGCCACCGGACACGGCGCCTGTGTTGGGCGTCATGCGGCCCCGGTGGTCACGGCGGCAGGCATCCGCCGCGGCGCTTCAATTCGCCGGCGTATAGCCCAGCACCGACTTCAGCTCCAGGAACTCGCCGAACGCGTGTTCGCCGAACTCGCGCCCGTTGCCGGAATGCTTGTAGCCGCCGAAGGGCACACTGATGTCGAGGCCCGCGTTGTTCAGACTGATGTAGCCGGCGCGGATGCGCGCCGCGACCTTGCGCGCGTGCTCGATGTTCATGCTGTGCACGTAGCCGCCGAGACCGTACTCGGTGTCGTTGGCGATCGCGATCGCCTCTTCCTCGTCGTCGTAGCCGAGGATGCACAGCACGGGCCCGAAGATTTCCTCGCGCGCGATTTCCATGTCGTTGGTGACATCGCGAAAGACCGTCGGCTTGCAGTAATAGCCATCGATGAGGCCCGCGGGCTTGCCCAAACCGCCGGTGACTATCGTGGCCCCGGACTCCATGCCTGACTTGATCAGGCGCTGCACCTTCTGCCACGCGGCCTCGGAGATCACCGGGCCCATGCGGCTGCCGGTGGCGGGATCGCCCGGCGTCCAGCTTTCGGCGACCTCCTTGGCGATTTCGCAGACTTCATCGAGGCGGCGGTTCGGCACCAGCATGCGCGTCGGTGCGCGGCAGGACTGGCCGGAGTTCATCATCACGCCGTTGACGCCGCCGGTCACCGCGGCCCGGATATCGGCGTCGTCGAGCACGATGTTCGGGCTCTTGCCGCCAAGCTCCTGGTGCACGCGCTTGACGGTGGCCGCGGCGTTGCGCGCGACTTCGACGCCGGCGCGCGTGGAACCCGTGATCGAAATCATGTCGATGCCCGGATGCGAGGCCATCGCACTGCCGACAACGGGACCTTCGCCGAACAGCATGTTGAACACGCCCGCCGGCAGACCGGCAGCGTCGATGATCTCGGCGAGAATCTGGCCGGAGAACGGCGCGATTTCAGACGGCTTCAGAATCACCGTGCAGCCGACGGCAAGCGCCGGTGCGGTCTTCGCGCACATCTGGTGGACCGGCCAGTTCCAGGGCGTGATGAAGCCGCACACGCCGATCGGCTCTTTCAGGATGTGCGCCGAGCCTTTGCTCTCTTCGAATTCGTAGGTGCGCAGGATGTTCGCGGCCGAGCGGAAATGCTTCGGGCCGAGCGCCGCCTGGGTGTCCCGTGCGAGCCACTGCGGCGCACCCATCTCTTCGCGGATCGCATGACCCATATCGTCGAGTCGACGCTCGAATTCGGTGGCGATACGCTCGAGCGCGTCGATGCGCACGGCCTTGTCCGTCACCGACCACTCCGCAAACGCGGCGCGGGCGGCCTTCACCGCCGCGTCGACGTCGGCCGCGCTGCCGACATGAATGCGGCCGTTCACCTTGCCGGTCGACGGGTCGATGACGTCCAGCGGCTTCGGATCGGTCGGGGCAACCCACTGGCCGCCAATATAGAAGTTCAGATGTTCACGCATGTTCGGTTCCTTGATCGGGTGCAGCCGGCAGCGGCGCCGGAATCCATGGGGGTTGGTGCCAGTATATCGCCGCCGTGCATCGAAAGCGGGAGTTCACGTGCTGGCGTTCAGTGGGCGCCCTGCCGGCATCTTCAGGGCCAGGCGCCGCGAACCGATAAAGCAGGCACTGCGCCCGCCCATCCGCGGCATCGTGGCGCCGAGGAGACCCTGATGCCCCGCTCATGTCCATGTTGGCCTGGTGCCCTGCTGCTCGCCTTCGTGCTGTTTCCCGCCGGCGCGACGCAAGATCTGTTCTGGGAACACAAACAATGGCGTACCTACGCCGAAGCCGACGCAAACGGCGTCCGGCACTGCGTCGCGATGACGGGGGGCGACGGTGACAACATGCTCGAACTGCACGCGACGGCCGGCGTGGGCGTGTCGATCCGGTTCGAAGAACAGACCTATCGCGGCCTCGAGCCCTTTCTGAAAGCGACGGATGTGCTGTCGTTCAGGCTGGATGGGAGTCCCGCTGTCCTCGGCGGCCATCTGCAGCCGTCGCTGGGGTACGACGCCGACGGCATCCCGACGGCGAGCGTCAGTGTGCCAGCCGGCGCGGCCGCCAGCCTGATCGCGGCCATGCGCAACGCGACGACGTTGACAGTGCTGCACTCGCGGGGCGCGGGCGACGCGCCGGACGCCATCGGCGAGTTCTCTCTCGCGGGCTTCACGGCCAATTACCTCAAAGCGGTCGAATGGTGCGGCATCACGCCGGACGCGCAGGCGGCGCGCTGATGACGCCAGACCCGACGCTGCGGCGGCGCCAGCGCAGCAGCGCGGCATGGCTTTTGGTGTGGGCCGTCGCGCTTGCGTGGCTGATGCATCGCTTGCTGACCGCGTGGCCACACGCCGGCCATCCCGCGCAACTCGCGCTGCTGCTCGCCATGCCTGGCCTGCTGTTCCGAAGTCTCGATCTGCTGTTCATGCGCCAACGTCAGCGCGTGCTCCGCGGCTGGCGGCGCTGGGCCCTGCGCGCGGTCGCGCTGCCCTGCGGCCTCGCGCTGGCGATGCCGTTCTGGGGTTTCACCGACCGTCAGGCCATGGCCCGCTTCGAGACACGCATGGCGCCGCTGGTGGCGCAGATCGAGCGCCAGCGCGCCGCGCCATGTCCGCCGGCGGCCCACTACGACATCGATGCCGGCCTGTCGCGCTACCTCGCGAGTTCGGGCGCGCTGCCGAAACCCGCAGCGCTGCACCATGCGCCGGACCGCTTCCTGCTGTCGGTCACCGGCCGCGCGTTCGACATCGACGGCTGCACGATCGTCTACGACTCGACGACGGGCGCGTGGCAGAAGTTTCACAACGATGCGCAGACGCGCAGTGCAGAGTTCGATGCCGTTGCGCGCGATCTGCCGGTCTGCGACGTGCCGCTGACCGCCGCACGCTGAACAGCCGAGCGCACATCCGCTCCAGCCGTAGGTCGCTGTGAACGTAGATGCGCCTGGCACGACGTAGCCCGGGAGTAGCGCGCAGCGCGGATCCCGGGGTCAGCCTGTCAGCCCCGCCGATCCCGGGTTCCACTGCGTTTCACCCGGGCTACCCAGCTGGGTCAGCCGGCCATGAGGCGTCTGCGTCATACGGCCTCAAGAAAGCTCGGTATCGCCTGTCGTAGCCCGGATGCAGCATCGCGGCAACCCGACCCGAGGTCAGGGGTGCCGGGGATGAGCAACGGCGCCGCCGCGATCCCGGATTTCGCTGCGCTTCATCCGGGCTACGAGAGGGCATGCGTGCGCAGCGTTGTCCTCGATCGGGGGCGACGGTAACCCGGGCTACACGGGCCCACCGGACAGGCACTTTCACCGCCACTTGCGCGATGTGCCGGGGCTGTCGCCCGAATTCGTGGCGAGTCATCGATCGTTGTACACAGCGCTTCAGCAACGCTCGCGCCGGCCTCAGCGATCGCGCCAGTGCGCCATCGGCAGGCCCGCCACCGGCGCGCGGAAGAACGGTATCCGCGTGCCGCGCAGGCTGCCGATGTAGCAGGTCTGCAAATCCGGGCCGCCGAAGGTCACGCTCGCGAACCAGTTCGCGAGCTGGCCGCCGGTCGCGAGCATCGCCTCCGGTGTCACGCGCTTCTCGCGAAACGCCGTTTCGAGCGCCGTCGCGGCCGCGTTGTCGCCGTCCACCAGCACTTCGAGATAATCCCCCTCGGGCGTCAGCACGAACAGGATGTCGCTCATGATCAGCGTCCCCCACAGGTTGCCGTATGCATCGAAGGCAATGCCATCGGGAAAGCCACACGCGCCGAGCTTGCGCGGCCCGAACACCTCGCGGTGCGTCAGAGAGCCGTCCGGCTGCACGCGCAGTCGTGTCACGCGCTGGCCCGTGGTCTCCACGACATACAGCCACTCCTCGTTCGCATCGAAGCGGATTTCATTCGTGAACGCGAAACCGTCGGCGACGATGCGAATGCCGTTGGTATCGACCAGCGCGATATAGCCATCGGCGATGTCGGGGCTGAAGGCGTCCATCCAGTTGCGGATGCGGGTCGAGACGGTGAGCCACAGCCGGTCCTGCGAATCGCGCAGCACGAAGTTCGTCTTGCCGATCGGCTGGCCGTCAATCGTGTCGTGGAGCACCCGCGAGGCGCCGTCGCGCGACATCAGTTCGAGCCGATCGGTGCCGAAGTTCGCGATCACGAAGTCACCGTTGCGGGCGAACGCGAGCCCGTTCGGCAGGGTGCCGACGGTATAGCGCTCGGCCTCGTTGCCCGCGGCCGCGAACGCTGTCTGCTGGTCCTGGCTGATGATGCGCTGCCGGCCGTCCGGCGCCAGGTGCACCACACCACCGCGCGCATCGGCCGCCCACAGGCTGCCGTCCCGCTCGGCGAGGATGCATTCCGGGCGCTGAAGGTCCGTGCCCACGAAACCGAGCGTCGCCCTGTCGACCTGAAAGCCGCGGACCGGATTGTGTCGATTCATGCTGTGATTCCTCTGAGGTGGCCCGCGATGATTGGTGATGCGGACCGCCTGTGGCAAGCTCGGTCTTCCGGCATGAGTGAGCGAGTCCGAGCTTGAACATCCCGCCAGGTTCGCCGCCCGCCCATGCACGCGGGTCCAACGAAGAACTGATCGGCGAGCCCGACTCCCGGCATCGGCTCGGCACGCCCTGTCTCGTGCTCGACATGGCGCAGATGGAGCGCAACATCGCAGTCCTCCAGCACCATGCGCAACGCCACGGTTACGCGCTCAGGCCCGTCGCGAAGATCCACAAATCGAGCGCCGTTGCCCGCCGACAGATGGCAGCAGGCGCCATTGGCCAGGCCTGCGCGACGCTCGCCGAGGCCGAGGTCATGGTCGCGGCCGGCATCCGCGGCGTGCTGTTGTTCAGCCCGGTCGTCACGGCGCCCAAGGTCGAACGCCTCATCGCGCTGAATGCGCGGGCGGACGGCCTGCTCGTCGCCGTCGACAGCGCGGCGCACGTCGAGGCCCTCGCCGCGGCCAATCGCGACACGGGGCACCCGCTGCGACTGCTCGTCGACTGCGAGGTCGGCGGCGGGCGCACGGGGGTGGCCAGCCCCGACGCCGCGGTGGCGCTCGCCCGGCAGGTTGCCGGGCATGATCCCGTGCTGGTCTATGCCGGCATCCAGGCTTATTGCGGGACGATTCAGGCCATCCCCGACTACAAGGCGCGCGTCGGCGCCGCACACGCGGTTGCCGCACGGGCGCGGGCCTGTGTGACGGCGCTGCGCGATGCGGGCCTGCCGCCGGCCATCGTCAGTGGCGGCGGTACCGGCACCTTCGCCATCGATCACGCGTTCGGTGTTTACACGGAATGCCAGGCCGGCAGCTACCTGTTCATGGATGCACACTATCTCGACGTGTCGCTGCTGGAAGACGCGGCCTGCCCGTTCGTGCCCTCCCTGTTCGTGCGCACGACCGTCATCAGCGCGGCACAAGCCGGCTTCTGCATCACCGATGCGGGCCGCAAGGAATTCGCGCGTGACGGCGTGTCGCCGCGCATCTGGACCGGCGCCCCGGCGGGGGCGCGCTACAGCATCGTCGGTGACGACCTGGGGCGCATCGATTTCGCGTCGCCGACGGAGTGCTTGCCCGTGGGCGCGGTCGTCGAATGCGTCACGCCCCATGCCTACGCGACCCTGAATCTCTATCCCGTCTACCACTGCGTGCGCGGCAACACCCTGGTCGACATCTGGCCAATCGATGCGCGACTGAACTGGTGAGCATGCGCCTGCGGGCAGCGCGTCACACTGCGCCGCGGGCGTGTGCGGGTTTCATCGCGTCGGCTGGCTGTGACCTGCGCGCTGGCCATCAGCCGCAGGCCCGCCCCCCGGGCGCGGTGAAAGCCCTCTCCAACTGCCGCGGTTCAGGTCGCGTCGCGCGGACGCCGGAAGCGCGCAAGCCACAGCAGCGCCGCGCCGCCGAAACCCAGTCCGCCCGGCAGGGGCACCGGGGACGGTGGTGGCACGGTCAGGAAGCTGCCTGAGCTCGAGGTGAACGACCAGCCTTCGGGCAGGGTGATCGCAAGCTGTGCGGTGTGATCGAAGCCTGCGGTCGCGAGGCTGTTGCTGGCTGCATTGGCGGACACGCCCAACCGGGCGTGCACACTGACTGTGTCCAGCGGATTCAGCAGCAGGCGCGTGCGCAGCGTGCCGACAATGAGGGCTGGCACGGCGGTGAGGCCGGTGACTTCGCCGCGCGTCACGACCCCGACGTCGTTGCCAGGGGCATCGCTCCAGGTGGCCAGAATTGCGGAATGCTCGCTGCCGAAATCGAGAAGGGCCCCCACGCCGAGTGCCGACGGGCCGCCCACATTGCGAAAGAAGCCGACGACACCCATCGAGAGCTCGACGATGCCGGGCTCAGGACCGAAAAACGTCAGGATTTCATCGATGAGCGCGAGGCCTTGCACACCGTTCGAAGCGCCGTCCTGAACAAAGGACTCTTCTGCGAAGGCCGCGAGCCGACCGGTGTCGTGATCGGCGCTCGCCGCCGCAGAGCCGGTGCGAAAGCCATCGACCGCCACGTGTTCAGCCGTCGCGAGACCGCTCAACTGCTCATCGGTGCGCACACCATCCTCGACGTCCAGAACGCTCGCCTGCGCGACGGCCAGTGCCTGCGCCGGGGCCGGCACGAGCAGCGCGGCCCCGAGCACCAGAGCGGCGCCGGCAGACATGCACATCGACATGCGATGTGCCCGTAGAACTTCCCCCTCGTTCATCTCGATTCCCTTCCTGACACCGGGCCCTGGCCGCGTGGTCGAACGCATCGTTGGCGAGCCGGCATCCTGTTGTTGATTCGTTGCGTCCGTATCGAGCAGCGTGGCACGCGGATCTTCGGCGCCGCAACGCCATTTTCCGGAACCATTTCGCGAAGGCGGCACGAGCTCCGCTCGCGCGTAACACGCCTGAACTGGCCGGATCCGTGATGGAGTCGATGCTGTCGACGCAGCCTGCAGGCCGACGTCAGCAACACCACCGATCGCGCCCGGGAAGCGCCCGCGTGCGCCATCCGCCGCCGTGACTGTGACGCTCGCACGGACTGGTTCCGGTGATCTACGCTGTGGCGACTCGTCCCACACGCCGGCCAGCCGCGGAGCACTACCGATGACTTACGACTTCATCACCGTTTCGAGCGCCAACCACGTGACTCGCATCACCCTGAATCGCCCGGAAGTCCTGAACGCGATCAACCAGCAGATGCACGACGAACTGCAGGCCGCGTTCGATACCTTTGCGCACGACGACGGGCAATATCTCTGCGTGATCGCCGGGGCCGGCGAACGCGCGTTCTCCGCCGGCAGCGATCTGAAGGCGATCGCGCAGGCCGGCAAGCCGAATGTCTATCCGAAGAGCGGCTACGCGGGCCTGATCGAGCGCTTCGATCTCGACAAGCCGCTGATCGCCGCGGTCGACGGCGTCGCGGTTGGCGGCGGCTTCGAACTCGCGCTGGCCTGCGACATCATCCTCGCGACGCCGCGCTCGCGCTTCGGCCTGCCGGAACCGCTGGTCGGCGCGGTGGCGCTCGGCGGCGGCATGCATCGGCTCGCACGGCAGGTCGGGCTCAAGCAGGCAATGGGTCTGATTCTGACCGGTGACATCATCGACGCCGGCGAAGCCTACCGGATGGGCTTCGTGACGGCGCTCGTCGAACCCGCCGGGATGGAAGCAGGCATCGACGACTGGTGCGCCCGCATCCTGCGTTGCGCGCCGCTGTCGATCCGCGCGTCGAAACAGACCGTGATGCGTGGTCTCGACGAACCGGGCCTCGAAGCCGCGATGGCGCGGCAGGCAAGCTACCCCGCGTTCAAGGCCTGGCTGGCGTCCGGCGATCGCATCGAAGGCGCGGCGGCCTTCGCCGGGAAACGGCCGCCACAGTGGAAAGGGTGTTGAGAGGATTCGACCGCGGAGAAGATGGCGGGAATGCATTTGGAGCCCGCCAACGCCGGGCGCCTGCTGCATCGGTCGACCTCACGACCATTGTCCCCGAACGATCACGATCGACCGGCAGAATGCTGCGCGCGAGCCGAAGCTCGAGCAGGAGGGGCCTATGACCCGGCACACATCGCCTGTCGACAAACGCGAGCATCGCACCTGGATCGCCATGATTGCGGTGATCGTATTCTTGACCATCGCCGTCAAGAACGGCATCTGAATGGAAGCGCGCAACTACGCTCCAGTCGCAGGTTGGGCTGACGCAGGAAGCCCCACACCTGGGTGCGCACGGCGCTGTCGATTCGCTTTTTGAGCACGCTGCGGCGCAGGACGAATCGGCCACACTCATTGAGTCGTTGCTGATACGCCGCACGTTGGGCTTCCCGCGTCAGCCCAACCTACGGAAGTACCGCAGTGTTCGACCCAGCGCATGGCCGCTGATCGATATTGACGCGCTGCTATTCAGTCCATCGACGAGGTCGAGTCCGCAAGCCCGGGATCCGGCCCGGGCCCGCGGCATGGTCGAAGCGCGAACCCAGTGTGCGTGCCAGAACGGATCGCACGCGGGTGACCTGTCAGGCGCATCTGCAGGCGGGGCTTTGGGCTTCCTGCGTCAGCAAGCCTCGACCGGCTGAGCCGCTCAGGGGGTCCCCGCCGCCTGGCGCGCTGCGTCCTTCAGTTCCCGGCGGCGGCGATGCAGGACGGGCTCGGTGTAGCCGTTCGGCTGGTGCACACCGCCGAACACGAGTTCACACGCCGCCTGGAACGCCACCGACTCGTCGAAGTTCGACGACATCGGCTTGTAGCCGGGTTCGTTCGCGTTCTGGCGATCGACAATCACCGCCATGCGCTTGAACGTCTCCAGCACGTGGCGACGGCGCACGTAGTCGTGGCGCAGCCAGTTGGCGATGTGCTGGCTCGAGATGCGCAGCGTCGCGCGGTCTTCCATCAGGCCGACGTCGTGGATATCGGGCACCTTCGAGCAGCCGATGCCGAGGTCGATCCAGCGCACCACGTAGCCCAGGATGCCCTGGCAGTTGTTGTCGAGTTCGGCCTGCACCTGTTCGCGGGTCAACGGCGTGTCGCCGAGCAGCGGGATGGTGAGAATGTCATCGAGGCTCGCGCGCGGGCGCTTCTTCAGTTCGTTCTGCACGGCCCACACATTGATCTGGTGATAATGCATCGCGTGCAGCGTCGCGGCGGTCGGTGACGGCACCCACGCCGTGCTGGCACCGGCGAGCAGATGCGCCATCTTGGTGTCGACCATCTCCTTCATCAGGTCTGGCTTGGCCCACATGCCCTTGCCGATCTGCGCCTTGCCCTGCAGGCCGCAGGCGAGCCCGATGTCGACATTCCAGTTCTCGTAGGCCTTGATCCACTTCTCCTGCTTCATCGCTTCCTTGCGCACCATCACGCCGGCTTCCATCGACGTGTGGATCTCGTCGCCCGTGCGGTCGAGAAAACCGGTATTGATGAAGATGATCCGTTCCTTCGCGGCGCGAATGCATTCCTTGAGGTTCACCGTCGTGCGGCGCTCCTCGTCCATGATGCCGATCTTCAGCGTATGGCGCGGCAGGTCGAGCATGTCCTCGACCTTGTCGAACAGCGCGCAGGCGAACGCCACTTCTTCCGGCCCGTGCATCTTCGGCTTCACGATGTACATCGAACCGGCGCGCGAGTTGCGCAGCTTGCCGAGCCCACGCAGATCGTACAGCGCGATGAGCCCGGTGATCGCGGCGTCGACGATGCCTTCGGGCACTTCCTCACCCTTCAGCAGCACGGCTTCGTTGGTCATCAGGTGACCGACGTTGCGGACCAGCAGCAGCGCGCGACCGTGCAGCGTCGCCGGCTTGCCGGTCGGATCGAGGTAGTGTCGATCGGGGGCAAGCGTGCGCGTCATCACCTTGCCGTTCTTCGTGAAGGTGTCGGTCAGCGTGCCCTTCATCAGCCCCAGCCAGTTGCGGTAGACCTCGGCCTTGTCCGCGCCGTCGGCGGCGGCGACCGAGTCTTCACAGTCCTGGATCACGGTGACGGCGGACTCGAGCACGAGATCCTTGACGTGCGCGGCGTCGTCTTTGCCAATCGGATGTGCGGCGTCGATCTGGATGATGATGTGCAGGTTGTTGTTGCGCAGGAGCACTTCGGTCGGCGCGTCGGGCGCGCCGTTGTAACCGGCGAAGCGTGTGGCATCGGCGAGCCCCTGGGTGCTGCCGTCGCGCAGACGCACGCGCAGCTGCGCGCCTTCGACACGATAACCGGTGGCATCGGCGTGCGATCCGCTCGCGAGCGGCGCCGCCTGGTCGAGCAGCTGTCGGCCATAGGCGATGACCTTCGCGCCGCGCAGCGGATTGTAGGCGCCGCCGCGCTGGGCACCTTCGGACTCGTCGATGACGTCCGAACCGTACAGGGCGTCGTACAGCGAACCCCAGCGGGCGTTCGTCGCGTTCAGTGCGTAGCGCGCGTTCTTGACCGGCACCACGAGCTGGGGGCCGGCAATCGTCGCGATTTCATCGTCAACCTGCGTCGGTGTGATCTCGAAATCCGGGCCTTCCGGCAACAGGTAGCCGATCTTCTGCAGGAACTTCCTGTACTGCTGGTGATCGTGGGCCGCGTCACAGCGCGATTGATGCCAGGTGTCGATCTCAGCCTGCAGCTTGTAGCGCTTCAGCAGCAGCACATTGTTCTTCGGCGCGAGCTCCGTGATCAGTGCTTCGAGCTGCGCCCAGAATTTCGCCGGGTCGAGGCCGAGGTCGGGCAGGATCTCTTTCACCACCAGGCGGTAGACGGGATTGGAGATTTCCAGTTGCCCGTTGTTGACGCGGGTGTGCGTGGCGGTGTCGGTGGCGCCGGTGGTCATGTCTGTCTCTCAGCTTTCACAGTGACTGCCAATGATAACCGGTCCGGCCGGGCTGTTGCGGCCCGGATGTGGTGCACGGCGTCAAATTTTGGGTACTCGACCGGGGAACAACGCAGCCCTGTCGGCGGGTCCCGACGCGACCGGCCGGGGCGACCGGCGGCCGCCCCCCGATCAGGCGGTGGGGCCCTTGCCGGCCAGGGCTTCGTCGCGCAGCTGACGTTTGAGGATCTTGTTGGTGCCCGACAGCGGCAGCGGCGTGTGACGGATTTCGACGCTGCGCGGACATTTGTAGCCGGCGATGAGGCTGCGGCAGTGGCTCAGGAGCTCAGCTGTGGTCAGGGTCACGCCGTCGTGCGGCACGACGATCGCGTGCACGCGTTCACCGAAGTCTTCGTCCGGCAGGCCGATCACCGCACATTCGCGCACGCCCGTGTGTTCGTGCAGGGCGTTTTCAACCTCACCCGAATACACGTTCTCGCCACCGGAAATGATCATGTCCTTGAAGCGATCGACGAGATAGATGAAGCCTTCGTCGTCCATGTAGGCGGCGTCGCCGGTGTGCATCCACCCGCCGCGCAGCGTCTGCGCCGTGACCTCGGGCTGCTTCCAGTAACCCTGCATCACCATCGGGCCGCGCACCTGGATTTCACCGACTTCGCCGCGCGGGACTTCGTTGTCGGCGTCGTCCGCGATGCGGATCTCCGCGGTGTGGATGGCCTGTCCGATCGACTTGATGCGGCCCGCGTTCGGGCCTTCGAGCACGTGATACTTAGGCTGCAGGTAGGCTGCTGACGGCGACAGCTCGGTCATGCCGTAAGACTGGGTGAAGCGAACCTTGGGCAGCATCGCGAGCACGCGTTTGAGCAGCGCCTCCGGCATGATCGATGCACCGTAGGAGATATTCGTGACGCTGGAAAAGTCGGTGCTCGCGAAGCGCGGGCTGTTCAGCATGCGATTGATCATCGTCGGCACCAGCAGCAGATGCGTGCAGCGGTGCTGCTCGACGGCGTCGAACAGGGCGTCCATGTCGAAACGCGGCAGGATGATGCCCGTGCCGAGCGCCGTCATCGTGCCGTAGATCCGGGCGATGCCCGCCGTGTGGAACACGGGCATCGAATGCAGGTAGACCATGTCCTCGTTGAATTCCATGTTCGGAATCGCGGCGAGGGTGTTGGCGACGAGATTCGCGTGCGAGGTCATCACGCCCTTCGGCCGCCCCGTCGTGCCGCCGGTATAGACGATCGCGTGCAGATCGCTGCCGCCGCGCCGCACATCGGGTACCGGTGCGCGGGCCGCGAGCAGCGTCTCGTAGTCGGGCACGTCGCCCGAGGGCGGCGCGTCGATCATCACCACTTCGCGCACACCGGGCGCAAGCTTCAGCAAGGCGGGGACGCGCTCGGCGTACTCGCGCCCGACGATGATCACCTTCGCTTCGGCGTCGTCGAGGATGTAGCCGAGTTCGGCATCCGCCAGGCGCGTGTTCAGCGGCACCATCACGCCGCCGGCCCAGGGCACCGCGTAGTGATAGTCGAAGAACGGGAAACCCGAATCGGCGAGCATCGCGACGCCGGTGCCGGCCGTCACGCCCAGGTCCTGCAGGACACCCGCCAGGCGCGCGACACGCCCGGCGAACTCGCGCCAGGTGAGGGATTTGTCGCCGCAATGCAGCGCCTTGCGGTCGGCTTTCAGCAGGGCGCCGCGGGTGATGGCTTGTGTCAGATGCATGGCCCATTGTCGCCGCCCCCCGCGAGGAGCTCAATGGTGCCGCGGGGCGCCTCCTGCGGTGTCGCCGGTCAGCGGCACGAAGCGCACGGGCAGCTTCGCCACGCGCGTCAACGTGTCGTCCCGGCCGCGCGTGATGAGCGTCAACTGCTGTTCGCCCGGCGCCACGCCAATCGGGATCACCAGCCGGCCACCCGGCTTGAGCTGCGCGAGCAGCGCCGGTGGCACCGCGCCGCCGGCGGTGACGATGATGGCGTCGAACGGGGCCCGTTCGGGCCATCCGAGATGCCCATCGCCGGCGCGCACGTCGACCGCATAGCCGAGCTTCGCCAGGCGTTCGCTGGCGGCGGCGGCGAGCGCGGGAATGATCTCGATCGAGCAGACCTCGGCCCCGAGCGCGGCGAGCACTGCGGCCTGGTAGCCGGAGCCGGTGCCTACCTCGAGCACGCGCGCGCCGGCGGACACCCCCAGCAGCTCGGTCATCAGGGCGACGATGAACGGCTGCGAAATGGTCTGCCCGTGACCGATCGACAGCGGCCGGTTCACGTAGGCGCGCGCGCTGTCGTCGTCCCGCACGAATGCCTCGCGCGGCACCGTGCCCATCGCGTCCCGCACCGCCGGACTCATCGCGCGCAGCCCCGTGTAGTCGGCAGTCTCCAGAAAGTCCTGCGCAATCTCCTCGAGCATCGCCTCACGCATCGAATCGACTCCTGCCGCGACAGCGGCACTCAGCATCGCGAGCGACAGCAGGCCTGCGCGCAGCGCGCGACGCAGACCGGGCAGCGCTCGAACAATCTGGTTGTCAGCAACCATGGCGGCCCACCCGTTGAGTGATATGAACCATACGGAAAACGGTTTGGGCCCGATAGTCGGCCGTTCGCCCGAACACGGTGCAAAAACTTTGCATCGGCCCGCATTTTGCCTTCCAATGCGCGCCTTCGAACTGCGATGGATCAACATGAAAATGCGCCTGCACTCCCGCCCGTGGTGCCTCTCCCTGCTCGCGACGCTGCCGCTGACGGCCGCCGCCATGGACGAGGAATACACCGTCACCGCCACCCGCGTCGAACGCGACGCCCTGCGCACGCCGCTCGCGATCTCGACCGTCGAGAAGAACGACATCCAGCGGCGCCAGATGCTCGGGCTCGATGAATCCCTCGGCCGCGTGCCCGGCGTGTTCTTCCAGAATCGCTACAACTTCGCCCAGGATGTGCGCGTGTCGATCCGAGGCTTCGGGGCGCGCTCGCAGTTCGGCATCCGCGGCATCAAGATTTTCGTCGACGGCATCCCGTCGACCTTGCCGGACGGTCAGGGCGGCGTCGACGACATCGACCTGTCGTCCGCTTCGCGCATCGAAGTGATCCGCGGCCCGGCGGCAGCGCTGTACGGTGCGGCAGCCGGCGGCGTGATGAACATCTTCACCGAAGACGGTGGCGACCGGCCGTTCGTCGAAGCCGGCGTGAACCTCGGCGAGTTCGGCTTCGGACGCTACAACGTGAAAACCGGTGGTCAGGCCGGCGCGCTGAACTATCTCGTCAACGCGTCGTACCTGGACATGGAAGGCTACCGCGACCACAGCGCTGTCGAGCACGGCATGGTCAACAGCAAGTTCCGCTATGACTTCAGCGACGGCTCGTCGCTGACGGCCATCGTCAACGCGGTCGATTCGCCGACCGCCGACGATCCGGGCGGCCTCACCGCCGCGCAGGTGCGCACGAACCGCAAGGGCGCGGCAGCCAACAATCTGCGCTTCGATTCGGGTGAGGCGCTCGAACAGCAGAAGGCCGGCCTCGTCTACACGCGCGACATGGGCGAGTACCATCACCTGCAGGTCCGCAACTATTACATCTGGCGCGACTTCACCAACAACCTCGCGATCGGCCAGGGCTTCGCGGCGGACGACGGCGTCGTCGAGTTCGATCGCTTCGTGCTCGGCGGCGGTGCGCAATACTCTTACGACCGCCCGATGTTCGGACACCAGAACCGCCTGACGGTGGGTTTCGACATCGACGCCCAGGAAGACGATCGCCAGCGCTTCGTCAACGTGAACGGCGCGCGCGGCGCGCTGCGTTTCGACCAGGTCGAGAACGCCGAAAGCAAGGGCGTGTACCTGCAGAACGAGTTCAGCCTCACCTCGCAAATCGAACTGATGCTCGGCCTGCGCTATGACCAGCTCGATCTCGACGTCGAAGATCGCTTTCTCAACAACGGCAACCAGACCGATGCGCTGGAGTTCGACCAGCTGAATCCAATGGCCGGCATCGTCTACAGCCCGCTGCGCGAGGTGAACCTGTACGCGAACTACGGCACCTCGTTCGAGACGCCGAGCTTCACCGAACTGTCGAACAATTCGCGCGGTCAGGGCACGCTCGGCGGCTTCGGCGACGTGTCGGCACAGCAGGCGAAGAGCTATGAAGTCGGTGTGAAGGGCCTGGTGCTGTCGCGCCTGAGCTATGACCTGGCGGTCTATCACACCACGGTCGAAGACGAGATCATCAACGTGCTGAACATCGGTCGCAGCGCGGTGTTCCAGAATGCGGACACCGAGCGCACCGGCACCGAAGCGAGCCTGCGCTACGAAGTGTTCAAGGGCCTCGATGTCGCCTTCGCGTACACCTACGCGGACTTCACCTTCGATCGCTTCACACCGACCCCGGCCATCGAGGGCAACCGGCTGCCAGGCCAGCCGGAACACCAGTTCTACGCCGAGGTCGCCTACACGCACCCGTCGGGCCTGTACGCGGTCTTCGACATGCTGCACGTCGACGAGGTCTATGCCGACAACCTGAACACGGCCGAGAACGACGCCTATCACGTCGCCAACCTGCGCTTCGGCCGCGACTTCCAGTTCGGCGCCTGGGGCGTGTCGCCGTTCTTCGGCATCAACAACTTCTTCAACGAAGAGTACAACCAGAACGTGATCCTCAACGCCGCCGCGAACCGCTACTTCGAGCCGGCTCCGGATCGCAACGCGTACGGCGGCGTGACGGCGCGCTACACGTTCTGAATCGCTGGGCCCGGTCGGGCGACAGCCGACGCCACGGTGACCGGACCGTGGCGTCGGACCCAGCTGCGGCGACCTTGCGCTGGCGCCATTCCGGCGCCTGAACCTGATCCCCGACCGTTGATCGTCGGGTCACGACGACGCCGTGGCATTCGGGCCGCCGCGGCCGTCCCGGTCCGCAGCGGACAGCTCGACGCCTCGCCGCCATCCGGTATACATCACGCCTGCCCTACGCCACAGGTCGCCCCCGGTTCGGCATGACGTCCCCAATCCTGTCCCGTTCTGGGCGCGCGGTGCGCAGCGGAGTCGCCGGCGATGCAACGGCGCTGCGGCCATTCCCCCTGTCGGCAATTGTTCCTACACTGCACTGCATGAACCCTGGAGGTCGCGCATGAAGCAGCTGTTCCGCACCCGCACCCTGAAGCACGAAGACTATGCGAACAGCGGGTTGAAGCGCTGCCTCTCGGCTTTCGATCTCACCCTGCTCGGCATCGGCGCCATCATCGGCACCGGCATCTTTGTCCTCACCGGCATCGCCGCCGCCAACCAGTCCGGCCCTGCGGTGGTGCTGTCGTTCGTGATCGCGGGCGTGGCCTGCGCCTTCGCCGCGCTGGCCTATGCCGAACTCGCCGCCAGCCTCGGCGGCTGCGGCAGCGCCTATGGCTACAGCTATTCGGCGTTCGGCGAGTTCATCGCCTGGATCATCGGCTGGACGCTGCTGCTCGAGTACGGAATGTCGGTCGCAGCGGTCGCCAACGGCTGGTCGGGCTACTTCGGCAACGCGCTCAAATCGATGGGGCTCGAATTGCCGATGGCGATCTCCACGCACCCGGAAAATGGCGGCATCGTGAACCTGCCCGCCGCACTGGTGATTCTCGCGCTGATGGGCATGCTGATCGTCGGTGCCAAGGAAAGCGCGCGTCTCAACGCCGTGATGGTCGGCGTGAAGCTGTTCACGATTGCGGTCTTCCTCGTCGCCGCCACCGGCCATGTCGATCCGGCGAACTGGTCGCCGTTCATGCCCTACGGCTGGTTCACGCGCATGGAAGGCGGCGAGACGGTTGGCATCCTGGCCGGCGCGTCACTCGTGTTCTTCGCCTACATCGGCTTCGATGCGGTGACCACGGCCGCCGAGGAGGCCCAGAATCCGCAGCGCGATCTGCCGATCGGCATCCTCGGCGCGCTCGCGATCTGTACCGTCGTCTACATCGCCGTCTCCGCCGTGCTGACCGGCGTCGTCAGCTACAAGGAACTCGGCGTCAGTTCGCCGGTGGCGGCCGCGCTGCTGTCGCTGGGTCATCGCTGGGCCTCTGGCCTCGTCGCGGTCGGCGTGATCGCCGGCCTCGTGACGGTGATGCTCGTGCTCTACTACGGCCTCACCCGCATCATTTTCGCGATGGCGCGCGACGGCCTGCTGCCACCGTTCTTCGCCGCGATCAACAAGCGCACGCAAACGCCGGTCAACACGATCGTCGTCGTCGGGCTGACCTGCGCGCTGTTCGCCGGTGTGCTGCCGCTCGGCAAACTCGCCGAACTCGTGAACATCGGCACGCTGTTCGCGTTCGTGATGGTCTGTGGCGGCGTGGCGCTGCTGCGCAAGACGCAGCCGCACCTGCCACGCCCGTTCAAACTGCCGTGGAATCCCCTGATTCCGGTGCTGGGCGCCCTGTCCTGCGGCGCACTGATGGCCTTCCTGCCGCAACACACCTGGGAGCGCTTCATCATCTGGCTGGTTGCCGGCATCGTGTTCTACTTCGCGTACTCGATGCGCCACAGCAAACTGGCTGTGCCTTCGACCTAGGCGCCCAATGGCCACCGAGAACACAGAGAACACCGATAGGAAAATGAACGAGAACTGCTTCGTGGCTGCCCCGGCACTGCATTCTCGCAGCGGCCTGCACGTTCTTTATTCCCAGCTGTTCTCTGTGTTCTCTGTGGCAAATTCAGCCCCATGAACCGGCACGACATCACGATAGGCGGCATACGCTCGCCGGTGCTCGACGCGGGGACCGGGCATGAGGCGGCGGTGTTCGTGCACGGCAACCCGGGAAGCGGTGAGGACTGGCAGGCGCTGGTCGAGGGCGCGGGTTCGTTCATGCGCGCCGTGGCGCCGACGATGCCGGGCTTCGGGCAGGCCGACAAGCCCGACGATTTCGATTACACCGCGAGCGGCTATTCGACGCATCTGGGACACATCATCGACGCCCTCGGCATCGATCGCGTGCATCTCGTCGTGCACGACTTCGGCGGCCCCTGGGGCCTCGGCTGGGCGGCCCAGCACCCGGCGCGCGTGGCGTCGGTGACGATGATCAACATCGGCGTGCTGACGGGCTATCGCTGGCATTTCCTCGCGCGCATCTGGCGCACGCCGCTGCTGGGCGAACTGTTCCAGGCGACCACCACGCGCGCGGGCTTTCGCGCGCTGCTGAAACTCGGCAATCCGCGCGGGCTGCCACGCGAATTCGTCGACCGCATGTATGCCGATTTCGATGCCGGCACCAAGCGGGCGATCCTGCGCCTCTATCGCGCAACCTCGCACATCGACGAACTGTCCGCGACGCTGCACAGCGCGCTGCGACCGCTGAACCTGCCGGCGCTGGTCGTGTGGGGCCTGCGCGATCTCTACCTGCCGGCACGCTTCGCCGATTTGCAGTTGACGACCTTTCCGCGCGCCAGGCTCGTCAAGCTGGCCGACAGCGGGCATTTCCCATACGCCGACAACCCCGACGCGGTGGCGGACGCGATCCTGCCATTCCTGCGCGAACGCTGCGGGCGCGCCCCGGCAGACTGAGCCACCGCCCCGATTGACGTGTCCGGCCGGGGCCTCTCCCTTCAAACAGGGGACACCCGCGACGCCGGAACAGTCGAAGCGCGCGGCCTGCACGCAGTACACTGCCGCTTCACCATCAGAACAATGACCGAGGAGGACGTGCCATGCTGCCGGTAGGCTACTTTCCGTGCACCCAGGATCCGCCGAAAGGCGAAAACGTTGCGCGCATGATCGACGAAATCATCGAACAGGCCGAGGTTTGCGAGCAGACCGGCTTCGACGGTTTCTTCTTCACCGAACACCACCAGCAGGAAGACGGCTATCTGCCGTCGCCGGTGCTGATGGCCGGCATCGTCGGCGCACGCACGAAGCGCCTGAAGGTCGGCACCTGCGTGCTGCTGGCGCCGCTCTATCACCCGGTGCGACTCGCCGAGGACATTGCGGTCGTCGACCAGGCGACCAAGGGCCGCTTCATCACCGCCGCCGGCATCGCGTACCAGCCCAGCGATTTCGATGCCTTCGGCGTCAACATCAAGCAGCGCGTCGGCCGCACAGAAGAAGTGGTCGATGTGCTGCGCAAGGCGTGGTCCGGCGAGCGCTTCAGCCATCCGAGCAAGTATCACAAGATCGAGAACGTGCGCGTGACGCCGACGCCGTACCAGAAGGGCGGCACGCCGATCTGGCTCGCCGGCTGGGTGCCCGAAGGCATCGAGCGGGCCGGCCGCATTGCCGACGGCTGGATCGCCGATCCCATCCAGTCGCTGCCGGTCATCAAGGAGTACACACGGCAATATCGGGAAGCGGCGAAGAAGCACGGCCGCAAGCCCTATGTCTGCCTGATGCGTGACTGCGTGATCGGCGACAGCTGGCAACAGTGCGTCGACAAGAGCGCGATGACGATGGTCACGCACCGCTGGTACTACGGCTTCGGTGCCTACGCGCCGGACAAGTATCTGCAGGACATCAAGTCACCCGAACAGCTGACCTTCGAGAAGGTCGCGCAGGACCGCCTGATTGCCGGCACGCCCGAGCAGTGTCTCGACCAGCTGAAGATGTGGCAGGAGGAGATTCAGCCGGACTATCTGATGCTCCGCATGCGCCAGCTCGGCGAACCGGCGCAGGCCGAGGCGCTGCGCGACATCCGCGCGTTCGGCGAAAAGGTCATTCCGAAGCTGTAATCGGGCCACAAGGCGGGCGTTTCGCCCGCCTTGTGCCGGTCAGCGTTCAGGCGGCGCGCGCCGCGGTCAGCCGGCCGGGCGCAGCCATGTCGCCGGTCCTGAAGTAGTCGACCAGCCCCACCATCTTGTCCGCCTGCTCTTCGAGCGATTTGCTCGCCGCCGCGATTTCCTCGACCAGGGCCGCGTTCTGCTGTGTGCCCTCTTCAATCTGGTGCACGGCCTGATTGAGCTGACCGAGACTGCCGGTCTGCTCGCGTGATGCCGTCGCCACCTCTTCGATGATGCCGGACACCCGTTTGATCGAGTCGACGATGTCCGCCAGCGTGCCGCCGCTGTCGTTGACGAGTCGCGATCCGTCCTCGACCCGCTGCACGCTGGTCTGAATCAGGGTCTTGATTTCCTTCGCCGCCGTCGCGCTGCGCTGCGCAAGATTGCGCACTTCGCCGGCCACCACCGCGAAGCCGCGACCGTGATCGCCGGCCCGCGCGGCCTCGACCGCGGCGTTGAGCGCCAGCAGGTTGGTCTGGAACGCGATTTCGTCAATCACGGCGATGATGTCCGCGATACGACTGCTCGACGCGTTGATTTCCTTCATCGCCTGCACCGCGGCGCCGACCACCTGACCGCCATTGACGGCCTGCTCGCGCGCCTGCTGCGCAAGCTTGTCCGCCTGCACGGACTGCTCGGTATTCTTCTCGAGCGTCTGCGTCAGGCTCTGCATGCCGGCATTCGTGCGCTCGACGCCGTGCGCCTGGGCTTCCGTGCGCACGCTGAGATCCTGGTTGCCGGTCGCGATTTCCGACGTCGCGCTGCGCATGCTGCCGGCGGCGCGGCGGATTTCGTCGACGGTCGCCGCCAGCTTGTCGAGGCTGCCATTGATCGCCTCGCGCAGCACCGCGAAGTCGCCGCGCGCCTCGACCTGCACGCGCTGCGTCAGGTCGCCCTCGGCCATCGCCGCCACCACGCGCTGCGTGTCGGCCACGGGCGTCGCGATCGCATCGAGTGTCTGGTTGACACCTTCGACGATCACGCGGAACGCGCCGGCGTGCCGGTGCTCATCTGCCCGCCGCGCGAGTTCGCCGGCCGCACCGGCCGCCGCAAGCATCGTCGCGTCGTCGATCATCGCTTCGATCGCGCCGATGCAGCGGTTCAGATTGCCGGTCAGCTTCGCGAAATGGCCGGCATACTTGTCCGTGATCTTCGGCGGCATCTTGCCGTGCGCGATGTCGTCGACATACTGCGCGGCGAGATCGAGCGGCTTGACCAGCGCGTCCAGCATTTCATTGATGTTGTGCGCCAGCCCCTGCCAGAAGCCGGCTTCGAACTTGTCGATCTCCAGACGCCAGTCGAGATGGCCCTTCTTCGCGCCGTAGATCATCCCTTCGAGCTGGTGCTGGGCGACTTTCTGCTGCGTGAGTTCGCGCCATTCGACGACCGTGCCGAGCGCCTCGCCGCGTGCATCGACGACCGGATTGGCGATCAGGCGGAACGTGCGCTCGCCGATGGCCTGTTCGTCTTGCCCGTTGGCACCCGTGCCGGCCAGGCCCGGCAGCATGCGCTCGACCTGCGCCCCGATCAGCTGCGCGACGTCGAAGTCCGGCGCTTCCGCGCGCAGGCTCTCAGTGCCCTCGCGCAGCGCGGCGAGCAGGGCCTCGTTGACGAAGCTGATGCGGCGCCCGGCATCGAGCACGAGCACGCACGATGAGGCCTTGTCGAGCGCCTGGACGATGCGCGCATTCTGCGAGGCGAGGACGGCGTCGGCTTCGCGCCGCGCGGCCATGCGCGCGAGCGTTTCGCTGAACACGCGACCGAGCTGACGAAAATCGCCATCGAGCCCATCGAGCGTCTCGTCGGCGCTGACGCCGTCGCGAATCGCCTCCATCGCGCGCCTCAACCGGCCGAGCGGTGGCACCACGCGCCAGTAAATGAGCCCCAGTGCCACCATCAGCACGGCGAGCAGGCCGGCGAGCGTCGCCATCACATAATGCCGGGCTTCGAGGGCCGACGTCTGCGCGGCGCGGGACGCGCCGTCGAAGCGCTGCTGCACGTCGCCGGTGAGGCGGTCGAGTTCTGCCGCGAGCGCGGCAGCCGCGTCATCGAGCCCGGTGCCTGGCCGTTTCATGATCGCGTTGCCGGCGTCGGTCCCGTCCCGGATGTAGGCGGCGGCCATGTCGGCACCAACCGTCTGGACCGTATCGATGCGCTCGCGCACGACCCCGACGGTCCGGGTCAGATCGCCTGCTGCCCGCGTCAACCGATCGAGCGCGGCGTGGGCGGCGACCTGGTTCGCGCGCGCCTCCGCATAGCCGCCGGCGTCGCGTGTGGCCCCGACATCGGTGAGAAACTGCTGGATCTGCACGACATGGAAGCGTGCATCCTTGAGGGCGAGCATCGCGTCGAGCGACTGCCCGCGCGCGACTTCGGCGTCGGCGATGATCCGGAACCTGGACCAGATCACCGCGCTGCTGCCCGCAGCGATCACGACGAACATCGCGACCACGGCGATCAGCAGGCGTTTGAGCGTCAAACCTTTCATGTCCTGAGCCTTCCGTACATTGGAGCAGCGCCGGCCGGTCGCGCGGGTGCGGGCCGGGGAGAGCGTGCGAAAGTCGTAGCGACATGCGGCGCGATAACTTGACCTGTTCTGGTGCGCACCGGGCCGCCGCCCAGGGTGGGATCATGGACTGCGCGCGGCGGGCATGCGCGTTCGCGGCGGGTTTCGCCGGCCTGTTAGACTTCGGCCCACGACAGACACGCGCAGCAGCGCGACCAGCAGCGGCCCGTCCGCCGTCAGGAGAGGTGATGAAGCTTTTGCCCAGTCTCGACATCGAACCGGCACAGACCGCGACCGCCGCCGTGATCTGGCTGCACGGACTCGGCGCCGACGGCCACGATTTCGAACCCATCGTCCCCGAACTGCGCCTGCCGCGCGATCTCGCCGTGCGGTTCGTGTTCCCGCACGCGCCATCGATTCCCGTCACCCTCAACAACGGCTACTCGATGCCCGCGTGGTACGACATTCTCGACATGGACCTGGAGCGGCGGGCCGATCGGGAGGGCCTGACCACGTCCGCGGCGCGCGTCGCGCAGCTGATCGATCGCGAACGCGAGCGCGGGATTGCGCCCGAGCGCATCGTGCTCGCCGGCTTTTCGCAGGGGGGCGCCGTGGGCCTGCACCTCGCGCTGACCTACCCGCATCGCCTGGCCGGCCTGCTGGCGTTGTCGACGTATTTCGCGACCGGCCGCGACATCACACCCCATGCGGCAAGCCAGGGCCTGGCGATCGAGGTCCATCACGGCCTGTTCGACCCGATGGTGCCGGAACTGATGGGCCGCATGACCGTCGATCGCCTGCGCGAACTCGGCTTCGACCCGACCTATCGCACCTACCCGATGGAACACGCCGTCTGCCCCGAGCAGATCGCCGACATCGGCCGCTGGCTGGCGGCACGACTCGGCGCCTGAGCGGAGACCGACCATGCCCATCCAGAGTATCAATGCCCTGACGCTCGCCACGCACGACATGGCCCGTGCCGTGCACTTCTATCTCACGCTCGGCTTCCGCCTGCGCTACGGCGGCGCGGATGCCACGTTCACCTCGTTCCGATTCAACGATCAGCATCTGAACCTGATCCTCGTCGGTCCGGATCGCCACTGGGCCTGGTGGGGCCGCGTGATCTTCCATGTCGAGAACGTCGACGAGATGCATGCGCGTGCGCTCGCGGGCGGCTACACGCCCGAAGCGCCGCCGCGCGATGCGCCATGGGGCGAACGCTACTTTCATCTGACGGACATGGACGGACACGAACTCAGTTTCGCGCGACTGCTCGACGACGCCGACTGACCCGCGCGGCGCACTCGCGCGCGGGCCATGCCAGCACCGGGCTGGCCACTTCCTCCACAAGCCTTCCATAAAGACGCATGGTGCAGTGCGCTCCGTCTGGCGCTGTCGCAGCCGGGGCCTTAGCATCGTCGGACAGTCGCTTCCGCAGCGGCTGCACGTCCGGGCGCGACGGCGACGCGCCCGGATGAACAATATTCAAACGCCGGAAACGGGAGTGGTCATGCTGGGTATCATCCTGCTGTTCGTAGGCGGCGTGCTATTGATCAACGGCGTCGGCGGTCTCGGTCTCATCGAGCAGCGCGCGAGCGCTGTCCTCAACTTCATGACGGGCTGTCTCACGCTGCTGATCGGCATCGTGATGCTCGTGCGGGCCGATGTCCCGGCGGACTATTTCCCGGTCGCCTGCGTGATGCTCTTCACGTTCAACTACCTCTACGCTGCGATCTGCACCTGGCTCGAACTCGACATGCGCGGCTTCGGCTGGTTTTGCCTCTTCATCGCGATCACGACCGTGCCCTGCGCGCTGCTCGCCTTCAAGGGTCCGGACCCGCGCTTCGGTGCGTTCTGGCTGATCTGGGGTTCGCTGTGGCTGATGTACTTCTTCACGCTGGTCCGGGGCTTCAATTTCGGCAAGGTGCTGCCCTTCGCGACGATCGGCATCGGCGTGCTGACGTGCTGGATTCCGGGTTTCCTGATCCTCGTCGAACGCTGGTAGCGGGCAATATCCTCTTCGCGTGTGGATGACGCCGCCGCTGTCGCGCGGCTCACGGCCAGATTTTCGAGTAGAAGTGCCGATGTTCCGTTGTCGGGATCGGCCCACGGCTGTCCGGTGCATGCGCATGCAGTTAGCTTGCCTCGATAAGCAACAAGAACGATCAGGGGTGTGCCGATGAACAGGCGGAATTCGATGAAATCCTTGCGCAGACAACTGCTGGTCGCGGGCCTGCTGGGCGCTGTCGCGCACGCGGCGCCCGCCTTCGAAATCACCCATGACACGGTGACCTACTACGATTTCTTCGGTGCGCACCCCCGGGGCTGACGCGGCGCGGTCGCCGCTGGGCCCGACGTCGATGAAGATTCCGGATTGAGCTTCTGATAAAGGAACGGTGGAGACGATATCGGGCCTGGGTTACGCTCCCGCGTTCAATCATCGCCGCGAGAGACCGCCCCGTGAGCACTGCCGAACGCCCTGAAGAATTCAACCACGCCCTCACTTTCCACAAGCAGCCCGTCGGCTCGCGCTGGCGCACGCAGCGCCGTACGGTCAGTGAATATGATCTGCTGAATTTCGTGACGACCTGCGGCTTCAACGAAACCCTGTTCCTCGACGCTGAAGCCGCGCGCGAACTGGGCTTCGAAGGCCGCCTCATTCCCGGCGCCCTGACATTCTCGCTGGCTGAAGGGCTCGTGATTTCGAGCGGCGCACTGTCCGGCGTCGGCCTCGCCTTCCTCGGCTGCAATCTCGAGACGAAGGGGCCGGTCTACGTCGGCGACACGCTCGAAGTCTGGGTCGAGGTGACGGCGGCGCGCATGACCTCGCGCGGCGATCGCGGCGTGGTGACCACGCGCAACGAGGTGCGCAATCAGCGCGGCGAAGGGGTGATGGTGTACACGCCGTCGCGGATGATCAGGGCCTGAGCGCCGGCCTGCGGACGCGGTGTCGAGCCCGCGGGCTCAGAGCCGCGACCACAGCGCCAGCATGCCGAGACCGGCCAGCAACGCGAGGACCAGCGCCGCCCCGGCCAGCCACTGCAGCCGCCGCTGGCGCGCGTCGGCGTCGAGCGCCGCCTGTTCGAGCGCCGCGAGCGCAGTCTGCAGCTGCTCGGCGAGTTCGCGGATGTGGGCGGCGTTGTGGGCCGCGGCGCGCTGCAGCTCGGCGATCTGCTCTTCGACCAGGGCACCCTGCCGTGCGGGATCGGCGGGCTTCTTCGTGAAATGCGGCTGCGCGGCCGCGATGATCGTGCCGATGTGCGGCAACACCGCCTTCAGCGCCGGGACGAACCAGGCGGCCATCAGTCGCTGACCCCGGCGCCGCGCCGTCCGCTGTCCACATCAGCCCTTCTTGCCACCCTCGCCCGCCAGCTTCGGCTCGACCGTCTCGACCGGCGCGCCGGCCTTCTTCCACGCGCCGAAGCCCCCTTCGATGTGACAGACGGGCGTGAGCCCCATGTCCTGCGCCGTTTTCGTCGCGAGCGCGGAGCGGATGCCACCGGCACAGAAGAACACGAAGCGGTCGCCGTTGGCGAAGAAGTCCTTGTGATACGGGCTGCCCGGATCGATCCAGAACTCGAGCATGCCGCGCGTGACGTTGATCGCGCCGGGCACGCCGCCGTCGCGCCAGATCTCGCGCGGATCGCGCAGGTCGATGAAGGTCACGCCCGGCGTGCCGAGCAGGGCCTTCGCCTGGTCGACGTTCAGGGTTTCGATCGCCGCGTTGGCCTCGGCGAACATGTCCTTGACGCTTTTCTTGATAGCCAGTGGCATTGCATTGCTCCTTGTGTTCATTCGACTGCGGGCCTGACGCGCAGCGGGCGGTCAGGCCGGCGGACAGCGCCGGGCACCTTGCCGGTGCTCAGACCAGCTCCCTGACCCGCGCCCAGTCCTCGACCATCTCCGGGTACTGCGGCAGCACCACGAAGGATACATCCGTATAGCCCGCATCGCGTATCGCCTTCACCTGATCGGCCAGCTCGCGCGCCGTGCCGGTGAAGGAGCACTGGCGGATGAAGTCGCCGGTGACGAAGGCTTCCTCTTCGGGCTTCAGGAACAGCGCGTGTCCGCGATGCAGGCTGAGGTAACGCGCATCGGCCGGCTCGTAGGCGTCGTAGATCTGGCGATAGGCCTCGACCAGCGCCTCGTCGCCGAGGCCGCCGGTCCCCAGGTCGCCGTACTGCGTTTCCATGATGTTGTGCAGCACCATCGCCGCGACCGGGCCCGCCTGACGACGAATGCGCGCAGAGTCGAAGGTGTCGCCCTCGTGCAGCACTGCGCCGAAGGTGTAGGCGGTCTTGCGAAAGGCCGCCGGGTCCTCGCCCGCCTCGCGATAGGCGGCGTCCATCTCCGCCAGTTCGGCCGCCGCCTGTTCCGGATTCATGTACACGGCGATCCAGTGGCTGGCCGTGTCGGCGGTCAGCGCGCGCGTGCGCGGCCCCATGGCGGCGACGTGAAACGGAATCGGATCGGTGGTGTTGAACAGTTCCAGATCCGGATTCAGGAACCTGATCTTGCGGGTCTGTCCATCGAAGGTCCATTCGACGACCTCGCGCTCGAGCAGGCCACGCACGGCGCGCAGATGACGGCCGAGCATCGCGACCGAGATCGCCGGCAGCCCCATCGCGCGCCGCGCCGAAAAGCCGGTGCCCACCCCCCAGTCGATGCGGCCGGGCGCCAGCGAGTTCAGCGTCGCGAGCATGTTCGCCGTCACCGGCGGAATGCGGTTGGTCGGAATGCACACGCCGGTGCCGAGGCGAATATGCCTCGTGTGCATCGCGGCGGCCGCCATCACCACGAAGGGATCGGCCGCGACCATCTGGCTGTCCTCGAACCACACGGTGTCGAAGCCGAGTTCCTCCGCGCGCTGCGCCGTGCGCCAGCTGTCCGCGGCATTGGCCAGTCCAAGTCCGAATCGCATCACATCCTCCTCAATAGGATTTCGGCAAACCCAGCACGCGTTCGGCTAGGTAGCTCAGGATCAGGGGCGGGCTGATCGGCGCGATGCGATGGATCATCACTTCGCGCAGGTAGCGCTCCACGTGATACTCCTTCGCATACCCCATGCCGCCGTGCGTCATCACCGCGTTGGTGCAGACTTCGAACGCCGCTTCCGCGGCGAGATACTTCGCCGCGTTCGCCTCCGCGCCACATTCGAGATCCTGATCGAACATCGCGGCGGCCTTGAACGCGAGCAGGTTCGCGGCCTCCAGCTTCGCCCAGCCCGCCGCCAGCGGGTGCTGGATGGCCTGGTTCTGGCCGATCGGACGCCCGAACACCACGCGCTCCTTCGCATAGGCCGTGGCGCGCTTCAGGGCCGCGCGCCCGAGTCCGATGAGTCCGGCGGCAATCAGGATGCGCTCGGCGTTCAGGCCCTGCAGCAGGTAGCGGAAGCCTTTGCCCTCCTCGCCGATCCGGTGCGCGACGGGGACCGGCATGCCGTCGAAGAAGATCTGGTTCGAATCGACGCAGGCGCGGCCCATCTTGTCGATTTTCCGGATGTCGGCATAGCGGCGATCGAGATCGGTATAGAACAGCGACAGGCCGTCGATGGGGCGCTTCGTTTCTTCGATCGGCGTGGTGCGCGCAATCAGCATGATCTTGTTCGCGACCTGGGCGGTCGAAATCCAGACTTTCTCGCCGGACACGTAGTAGTGATCGCCGCGGCGCTCGGCGCGCGTCTTCAGCCGCGTGGTGTCATGCCCCGTGTTCGGCTCGGTGACGCCGAAGCACGCAATGTCCTGACGCTGCACGATCCTGGGCAACCAGTCGCGTTTCTGTTCCTCGGAACCATAGGCGAGCAGCGGCTTGAGCCCGAACAGGCCGATCGCGACCGCCGACACGCCGCTGTTCGCGGCGCCGGATTCCGAGATCGCCTGCACGACGATCGCCGCTTCGGTGGTACCGAGGCCGCTGCCGCCATACGCTTCGGGCACGGCGACGCCGACCCAGCCGGCGTCGGCCAGCGCGCGACAGAAGTCTTCGGGAAACTCGCCGTCCGCATCGCGTTGCAGCCAGTACTGATCGTCGAAACGCGCGCAGAGCTTCAGCACATTGTCCCTGATCTGCTGCTGTTCGGAGGTCCAGGTGAAATCCACTTCGCTCTCCTCGGGGCGCGCACCGGCGCGCCGGCTGTAGGTTCGGATCAGGCGGTGACCGATCGCGCCAGCGGGCGCGTTTCGCGGATCGGCAGGTGACAGACTACCGCGAACAGCGCGAGCGCAATGTCGGCATACCACATCCACGTGTAATCGCCGTAGCGGCTGATCGTCACACCACCGAGCCAGGCCCCGAAGAAGCCGCCTACCTGGTGCGTGACGAGCGTGAGCCCGAACAGCGTCGCGAGATGGCGGGGGCCGAAAATCTTGCCGACGAGGCCGGCCGTTGGCGGCACGGTCGCGAGGTAGGTGAAGCCTAGCGCCGCGGCGAACACGTAGAAAGTCAGCGCGGTCTTCGGCGCGAGCAGGTAGACGGCGATGATCAGCGCCCGCGCGCCGTACATCGCCATCAAGACATCCTTCATCCGGTAGCGCTGCGACAGGGCGCCTGCCGACAGGCTGCCGGCGATGTTGAACAGGCCGATCAGCGCGAGCGCCGAGGCCGACACCGTCGGCGCCAGACCGCACAGTGCGACTTCGCCCGGCAGATGGGTGACGAGGAAGGCGATGTGGAAGCCGCAGGTGAAGAAGGCGAGATGCAGCATCAGGTAACTGCGTTCGCGGCAGGCGCGGCGCAGCTGCGCGCCGAGCGCCGGTGCCTCGATGGCCGCTGCGTGCGCGCCCGCGGCGGCCGCCGCGACGGCGGTATGCGTGGTCAGGTACCACGCGAGCGGAATCGTCAGCAGCGCCGACGCCGCGAGCGCCAGCAGCGCGCTGACCCAGCCGAACGCGCCGATCAGCCCCTGCGCGAGCGGCGCGAACACGAACTGTCCGAACGAGGATCCCGCATTGATGAAGCCGGTCGCGAATGCGCGACGCTGTTCCGGCAGATGGCGCGCGATGCCGCCAATCAGAATCGCGAAGCTGCCGCCCGCCGCGCCGGCCGCCGCGACGATGCCAATCCAGAAGACCAGCCCGCCGGTCGAACTGGCGAACGGCGCGGCGGCCGTGCCGAGCGTCGTCAGCACGGCGCCGACGGTGATGACCTGGCGCGTGCCCCAGCGTTCGGCGAGCGCGCCGTAAATCGGCTGGGCAGCGCCCCACACGAACTGCGACACGGCGAAGGCCAGACTGATGCTCGCGATGCCGAGCCCGGTGGCGGCGTTCAGCGGTGCGATGAACAGGCCGAGCGACTGGCGGGCGCCCATCGTCAGAACCAGGATGGCGGCCGCCGCGATCACGAGCGGCCAGAACGGCGCCGTGTGCAGGGGCGGGGACGGGGCTGTGGACGACATGGCGGCACCCTACCGCGACAGCGGAATTACGCAAGCGCCGGCACCGGCCGAGGGGTGAATCATGGCGGTGACCCCGGTATCCTCCGGGTTTGAACGACAGGCACTCTCCGACATGAAAGCAGGGAACGACCTCGTGCGTGTCAGTGTGGCGGCCCTCTGTCTTGTCGGCGTCACCAGCCTGAGTGCGGGTTGCGCGAGCGCCGAACGCCTGGCCTTCGAAGCCCTGCAGCAGCGCGAATGCGTGACGAGCACGGGCGTCGCGTGCCCACAGCAGTCCGGTGGCTATGACGCCTATCGGGCCCAGCGCGCCGGCACGCTCCAGCCGGCCGACGCCGGCGGCTGAGACCTCAGGCCAGCAGGAAGTCCTGCAGTGGCAACGGCTCGCTGATGCCGTAGCCCTGCGCGTAATCGATGCCGATTTCGCGCATCTTCTCCTCGATCGCGGCGTTCTCCGCGAACTCGGCCACCGTCTTGATGCCCATCACGTGGCCGATGTCGTTGATGGAGCGGACCATGGCGAGATCGATCGGGTCGTCGACGCAGTCGCGCACGAACAGGCCGTCGATCTTCAGGAAGTCGACCGGCAGCGTGCGCAGGTAGCCGAACGACGACAGGCCACTGCCGAAATCGTCGAGCGCGAAGCGACAGCCCCGCGCCCGCATCACGTTGAAGAACTGCACCGCCCGCGACAGATTGCCGATCGCGGCGGTCTCGGTGATCTCGAAGCACAGCAGTTCGGGCGGCATCGCCGAGCGTTTCAGCGCAGCGTCGAGGAAGCCCAGGAAGTCCTCGTCACACAGCGACAGCGCCGAGAGGTTGACCGCGAACAGCATGTCCGGGCGGAACAGTTCAGGTTGCCGTGCATGACTCTCCAGCAGCGCCGTGATGACCCAGGCGTCGATCTTCGGTGACAGGCTGTAGCGTTCGGCCGCCGGCAGGAACTCGGCCGGTGAGCGCAGCACCGCGCCGTCGCGATAGCGCAGCAGCACCTCGACATAGCGCGGCGCCGCCGGATTCTGCAGCGGCATCGCGGGCTGCACGTACAGTTCGAACTGCTGCTCGAGCAGCGCATTGTTGATGCGCGACACCCACTGCATCTCGCCGCGGCGGCGCTCCATCGTCTCATCACCAGGATCGTATACGTGCACCCGGTTGCGCCCATGCTCCTTCGCGAGATAGCACGCGGCGTCGACGTGCCGCATCACGTCCGCCATCTGCTCGCTGGTGTCGTCGATGACCACCAGGCCAATGCTGGCGCCAACGCTGAACACGTGCTGCTCCCAGCGGAAGCGATAGCCGGCGATGCGTTCGCGCACGCTGGTCGCAACGCGCGTCGCCTGCTGCAGGCTGCAGTGTTCCATCAGGATGCCGAACTCGTCGCCACCCAGCCGCGCAACGGTGTCACGTTTGCGCACGGTGTCGCGCAGGATCAGCGCGATCTGGCGCAGCAGCTCATCGCCGGCGCCGTGCCCGCAGGTGTCGTTGATCACCTTGAACTGATCGAGATCGAGGTAGCACAGCGCGTGATGGTCGGCGGCGACGGCGGCATTGTGGATCACCCGCACGAGCCGACGCTCGAACTCGACGCGGTTGACGAGGCCCGTGAGCCCGTCGTGCGTCGCCTGGTAGGTCATCTCCTGCGCCATGCGGCGTTCCTGCGTGACGTTCCGCAGCACGAGGACCGCGCCGTAGACCTGGCCTTCCGCGTTCTTGATCGGCGTCGCCGTGTATTCGATCGCGTGCTCGCTGCCGTCGGGCGCGAGCAGCAGCGAGTCGCCGCGTGAGGACACACGTCCGCGCTGCATGCACTGCTCGACGGGGTCGACGATCGGCTGGCGCGTGCGCTGCAGGACCATGCGCACGATGTCGTGCAACGGCTGGCCGGCCGCCTCCTTCTGCCGCAGCATCAGGAGTTTCTCGGCGGCTGTGTTCAGCATCTCGATGTGGCCGCCGGCGTCGGTCGTGACCACCGCGTCGCCGATCGACGTCAGCGTGACGAGCGCCTTCTCGCGTTCGGCGCGCAACGCGAGTTCGGCTTCCTTGCGCTGATGCACGTCCATCACGGAGCCCGACATGCGTACCGCGCGACCGTCGTCGTCCCATTGCGCGACGCCACGCGAGCGATACCAGCGATACGCGCCGCTGCGATGGCGCATCCGGTATTCGACGTCGTAGGGTTCGCGCGACTTCAGGTGACGCACCACCGCGCGCCGGATGCGCGACAGGTCGTCGTCGTGGATGTGTTCGGCGTAGGAATCGTATTCGAGCGTGATGTCGGTCTCGGGCCCATAGCCGAGCAGGGCCTTGACGCTCGGCGAGAACCACACGCGGTTCTTGCGCAGTTCCCAGTCCCACAGGCCACTCGTCGACGCGTCGATCGCAATGCGGAAGCGCTCCTGCAGGCGCTGGATCTTCGACATCGCGGTGATGCGTGCGTCGATGTCCTGCAGGGACCCGACCAGGCGGCGCGAACTGGTCTGCGCATTCGCCACGCAGGCCGCGCGCACATGGAACCAGTTGTAATGACCGTCCTTGCGCCGCATCCGGAATTCGAGGTCGATATCGCGCCCTTCGAGCATCGCGGCATCGAGCGCCGCTGAAATCCCCGGGCGGTCGGCGTCATAGGTGAGATCGAGCAGGCTGTCGCGCGTGGTCTCGATTTCGCCCTCTGCATACCCAATCAGTTCGAGGGCGCGCGCCGAGGCCCAGAAAGCCGGCTGGCTCAGGTCCGGCCAGTCGAAAATGCCTTCACTGGAACCGGCGACGGCGAGCGTGAAGCGCTCGAGCATCGCCGCTTCGCGTTCGCGCGCGAAGCGCAGATCGGTGATATCGAGAAAGCAGCCGACCATGCCGCGGAAGTCGCCCGCCGGGTCGAAGTACGGCACGCCGTGCGTGCGCATCCAGCGATACTCGCCGTCGTAGCGCCGCAGGCGGTACTCGGCGACGAAGCGCGAGCGGTTCGCATACGCGGCGGCATAGGTGTCATGCGTGCCGGCGACGTCGTCCTCGTGCAGCAGCGCCGTCCACGCGCTGCCGAGCCCGACCTCGGCCGGAAAACCGGTGATGCGGCGAAACGCTTCGTTGACGTAGACAAGATGCAGATCCTGCACGGCGAAGAACAGCGCGACGCTCGTGGTGTCGGCGACGACGCGCTCGATCTCGCCGAACTGGCCGAGCGGCAGGCCATGGGCTACCGCCTCGTACAGCGGAAGGTCGCCAATGCTCACGTAGACAGGAACCGCAGCGCAGCCGGGATCAGTACAGGGTGGTCCGGTAGTTGTCTTCGATGAACTCGTCGACGGTGCGCACGACCTCTTCGTCCGGCACGGCGCCGGCTTCGGCGGTCTGCTCGAGGATCATCTTGCCGAGCGACGGCAGTTCGGCGCGGTCGCGCCGGGTCGAGGCATCCCACAGCTTCGAACGCTTCAGCGCCTTGGCACAGTGCAGATAGGCTTCTTCGACCGTCACGCGGATGCCGATTTTCGGCTCCTTGCCATTGACCGCGCAGCGCGCCATCAACGCCGGTTCGTGGATCAGTTCCGCGCGGCCGTTGACGCGCAGCATGTCTTCGTAGCCGGGCACGAAGAACAGCAGGCCGACGTACGGGTTCGCGATGATGTTCAGCAGCGAGTCGTAACGTGCATTGCCGGGGCGCTCGGGGATGAACAGCGTGTTGTCATCGAGAATGAGCACGAAGCCCGGCAGGTCGCCGCGCGGCGAGACGTCGGTCTTGCCCGCCGCGTTCGCCGTGCCGAGACACATGAAGGGCGCGCGTTCGACAAACGCACGGCAATATTTGTCGAGCCGCGGCAAGGCCTTGCGCACGGCGAGATCCATCGGATGGCCCATGGCTGCGCGCAGTGCGTCTTCGGTCGAAAACACGGTCGTCGTCATCATTCCCCCGGTGCCTGCCGCTGGCGCGCGGCTGATTGTCGTTCGCCGCGAACTATAGCAAAGGCCGGTGCTCCGACAGAACGGCCACGCGCGCCGGGGCCGGGCGATCAGGGCCCGCTTGGGCCTGGCGCCTCGGGGGACGGTCGGTGTTCAGGCCAGCCGCGAGCCAGCGGCGGTCGCCCCCGCGGCCCGCGCCGCCGTCACGCCACCTTGAAGACCTCGTCGACCGGCACCTGCATCGTCGTCACCAGGCCGTTGGTCGAGTGGGCCATGCCGATGACGGCCAGCAGTTCGGCGTACTGGTCCCCGGTCATGCCCTTGGCTTTCGCCGCGGCGGTGTGCGAGTGAATGCAGTACTCGCACTTGTTGGCGACAGACACGGCAATGTAGATGAACTCTTTCGTCAGCGCGTCGAGCGCGCCCGGCGCCATGACGGCCTTTGCGCCCTCCCAGGTGCGTTTGAGCTGCGCGGGGTTCGCGGCCAGCGCCTTCCAGAAGTTGTTGATGAAATCGGTCTTGCGGGTGGCGCGGATGTCGTCGTAGACGGCGCGGACTTCGGGCGAGGCCTGGTCATATTCGATCAGTGCAACGGTGGCCATGAGACGTGTCTCCAGGTGAGGGCAAGGGACACGAGCCTAAGAAAATCACGGACCGACCACAATCGAATCAGGCCATCTGCCGGCGGCAACGTCGTTGCGATAGGGCAGCGCCGTGCGTGAGCGTGCCGGCCCGGATCAGCGCACAGGCGCCTCGATGACGGGCAGCGGGAGTTCGAACCAGAACGTCGAGCCAACGCCGGGCTCGCTGTCGAAGCCGATGCTGCCGCCCATCAGTTCGACCAGGCGCCGCGAGATTGCGAGCCCGAGGCCGGTGCCGCCGTAGCGCCGCTGCATCGAGCCGTCGGCCTGGGTGAACGACTGGAACAGGCGCTGCTGCGCGTCGGGCGCGATGCCGATGCCGGTGTCGCGAATCTCGACGCGCACGCGGTGCGGGCCCTTGCCGGCTTCCACCAGCACGCGCACTTCGCCGTGTTCGGTGAACTTCAGCGCATTGCCGAGCAGGTTCATCATGATTTGCCGCAGCCGGCCGGCGTCGCCGCTGCGGCAGTCCGGCAACGCGTCGTCGATGTCGCGCAGCAATGCGACCCGCTTGGTGTCGGCGACGACGGTGTGCGAAGCCATGACGCTGTCGACGAGCTCGCGCAGGCCGAAGACCTCGGTGATGATCTCGAGCTTGCCCGCCTCGATCTTCGAGAAATCGAGGATGTCGTTGACGATTCTCAGCAGGGAGTGGCCGGACTGATGCACCGCGCTGACGAAGCGGCGCTGCCGGTCGGTGAGTTCGGTCATCGACAACAGCTCCGACATGCCGATCACACCGTTGAGCGGCGTGCGGATTTCGTGGCTCATGTTGGCGAGGAATTCGGACTTGGCGCGACTCGCCGCTTCTGCCTCGAGCTTCGCACGCTCGAGCTGCACCTGCGTGTCTTCGAGTTCGCTCATCAGCATCGCGGCGTTGACGAGCGCATCGGCCTGGGCCGCCGCGAGGCGCTCGCTGTCGGCGCGCGCTTTCTCGCGATCGTGTTCGACGGCCTCGATCAGCTGCTGCAGTTCGCCGGCCTCACGGCCCGACAGGCGCGCGCACAGGCGCCGCATCGCCGCCAGTGCGTCGGCGCAGGCGGCGGTGGGATTCTCTTCGAGCATCGTGCTCATCCGGGCGCGCCCTCAGGCGTCTTCCCGGCGGATGACGGCCCGCACGCGATCGGCTTCGCGCGCGAGGCTCACCAGCGCGTGCCCGGTGCGCCGGCACCACGCCTGGACGTCGGGTTCGAACGCCGGATCGCTGGCGAGGACCTCGACTTCCTCGCCCGTCGCAAGGGCGCGGATCTCGGTGTTCAGCTTGACGATGGGCGTCGGGCAACGCAGCCCGGTGAGATCCAGTTCACGCATGTGCAGTTTTTCCTTCAGGTTGCTGTGAAACGGCCTGTCCGGCGCGCTCGAGTAGCCCGGGTGGAGCGCGCAGCGCGGAACCCGGGAGCGGCTTGCCAGACGCCGCAGCTCCCGGGCTTCACTGCGTTCCACCCGGGCTACATCGAGCTTTCCTGATGCCGGGTGAGGCAGGTCCCTCATGACCGTTGAGCTGGCGGGACAGCGCGCTAGATGAACAGACAATTGTGGCCGCCCGCGGCCATCTCGACGAAACTCGCGACCCCGCAGACGGACATGCCGGGATAATCAATCAGCTCTTCGCGCCGGATCCCCATCATGTCGAGCGTCATCTCGCAGACATGGACCTTCACACCCGCCTCGATGGCGTTGGAGATCAGCGCCGGCAGGTCGGCAATGCCCTTGCGGCGCATTTCGCGCGCCATCAGCGCGCGGCCCATGCCCGCGAAATCGAGCCGCGACAGCGCGCGACGATCGAGCCCGCCCGGCAGCAACCAGCCGAACATGCGCTCGACGAGCGTCTTGCCGCCCGGCTGGGCGCCCCCGCGCTTCAGCGCGGCCGAGCCCCAGAACGTGAAGAACATCTGCACCTGCATGCCGCTGGCGGCCGCGCCGCTCGCCACGGTGAAGGCGGCCATCAGGCGATCGAGATCGCCGCTGAAGACGAGGATGGTCATCGAATTCGGATCGGGCTGGCGCGCCATCTGGCGCTCCAGGCGCGCGACGCGCTCGGGCAGGGTGTCCTGGGTCGCGACTGGTGGCGTCAGGCCAGGGGCGGGGGACAGGGACGAGGCGTTCAGGGTCATGCGGGCCAGCGACTGTTCTGATTCATGCGGAGCCTATCGGCCCCGCCCCCCGCTGCTTGAGTGAACTCGCGCACAGTTCGGGGGCGGACCCGTCAGCGCGGTAGCGCCGGCGCGCTGCCCGCCCGCCTGCTTGCCCACGTGCGACGCCGGGGCCAGAATGCCGGCCCGTCCGCCGGTCCTGCGCCTATGAGCACCCTTCTGACTTTCGAAAGCGTCTGCCTCGAGTTCGGCGAGGTCATGATCCTCAAGGACGCGAACTTCACGCTGTCCGCCGGCGAGCGCGTGTGCCTGATCGGCCGCAACGGGGCCGGCAAGTCGACGATGCTGAAGCTCGCCTCGGGCGAGGTGCGGATGGACACGGGCGCGATCAAGCGCAAGTCCGACCTGCACGTGAGCCAGCTCGCGCAGACCCTGCCGGCGGCGCTGGAGCTGACGGTCGCCGAGTTCGTCGGCCAGGGGGTGTCCGGGCTCAGCGCCTGGGTGCAGGCCTACGAGGCGCTGGCGGCCGGCCATCCGGACGCCGCCCAGATCCGGCAGATGGAAGAGCTGCAGCGGAAGATCGAAGCCCACGGCGGCTGGAACGTCGCCCAGCGCGTGTCGCAGGTGCTGTCCGAGCTCGACCTGCCGGCCGACAAGACCCTTGGTGAGCTGTCCGGCGGCTGGCGCCGACGCGCGGCGCTGGCGCAGGCGATGGTCAGCAACCCCGACCTGCTGTTGCTCGACGAGCCGACGAACCATCTCGATCTCAGCACCATCACCTGGCTCGAGAACCGCATCCTCAATTTCAGCGGCAGCGTGCTGTTCATCACCCACGACCGCGCGTTCCTCAAGCGCCTCGCGACCCGCATCATCGAGATCGACCGCGGCAAGCTGACCGACTGGCCCGGCGACTACACGACCTATCTCGCGAACAAGGCGAAGGCGCTCGAAGACGAAGCCCGTCACTTCGAACTGTTCGACAAGAAGCTGGACCAGGAAGAAGCGTGGATCCGCCAGGGCGTGAAGGCGCGGCGCACGCGCAACGAAGGCCGCGTGCGCGCGCTGGAAGCGATGCGCGAAGAAGCCGAGGCGCGCGTGAAGCCGCTGTCCGCGCCGCGCATCCACGTGTCCGAGGCCGAAGCGTCGAGCCGCAAGGTGATCGAGGCGCGCAACATCGTGCACGGCTACGGCGGCGAGCCGATCATCAACGGCGTGTCGGTGAAAATCATGCGCGGCGACCGCGTGGGCCTCATCGGCAACAACGGCGTCGGCAAGAGCACGCTGCTGAAAATCCTGCTCGGTGAAATCGAACCCGAGGGCGGATCGGTGAAGCTCGCGCAGAATCTGGAGATCGGCTACTTCGACCAGATGCGCCGCGAGCTGGACCCGGAGAAGACCATCGCCGACATCGTCGGCGACGGCCGTGACTACGTGACGGTGGACGGCCGCGAACGCCACATCGTGGGCTATCTGAAAGGCTTCCTGTTCAACGCCGAGCGCGCGAAGACGCCGATCAAGGCGCTGTCCGGCGGCGAGTGCAACCGGGTCATCCTCGCCCGCATGTTCACCCGCCCGACCAACCTGCTGGTGCTCGACGAACCGACGAACGATCTCGACGTCGAGACGCTCGACGTGCTCGAAGACCGCCTCAAGGACTATGCGGGCACGCTGCTCGTGGTGAGCCACGACCGCGCGTTCATGGACGCCGTCGTCACCAGCGTGCTGGTGTTCGAGGCCGACAACCGCATCGAGCAATACCCGGGCGGCTACAGCCACTGGCTCGAACGCGGCCGCAAGCTCGCCGAGACCGACAACCCGAACCGCGGTCGCGCGAAACAGGCCGCGGCGGCCGCCAGTGCCGCCCCGGCACAGGCCGAGTCCACCGCCGCACCGAAACCCGCCAGCACCAAGCTCAGCTTCAAGCTCAAGCACGAACTCGACAAACTGCCGGCGCGGATCGATGCATTGGAGCAGGAAATCGCCGCCCTCACGGCCGACACCAGCGCCCCGGGTTTCTACCAGCGCCCGCACACCGACACCCAGGCCGTGCTCGCCACCCTCAGCGCGAAGCAGATCGAACTCGACGGTCTGATCACCCGCTGGGCCGAACTGGAAACGCTGCAGCAGTCTTCTTGAATCGTCTTGCGTCGCCGGGGTGCGGCTCTCTCGCTGAGCGTCAATGCGCTCCACTCGCAGGTTGGGCTGACGCAGGAAGCCCAACGCGTGCGCCCTCATCATGCGACCCGGACCGTGCTCGATCACGCCGCCGACAGGCACAGGTGGCCCGGCGTGAGCGGGGGCAAACAGACACGCCCATGTTGGGCTTCCTGCGTCAGCCCAACCTTGTATTGTTCCGTGGTCGCCCTGAGGTCGCGTCTCGGGGCGACAGGACAGTCGGACGCCGTG
>LNFM01001863.1_pt1 | contig 46142 bp, 75 predicted proteins | sample 596031 | NCBI WGS metagenome assembly LNFM01 (sample SAMN04254537, study PRJNA301005) | activated carbon metagenome | isolation source: dual media filters at the Ann Arbor, Michigan drinking water treatment plant | place: USA: Ann Arbor
CGTCCAGTCGTTCACAGCTTCTCGCAATGCCCGCAAGCCGGCCGCGCTGATCTTGCCGTAAAACGGCTTTCCCGTCGGCGAGAATAAGCCATCATCGCGCAACCGCTGAACGCAGCGGGCAAATGCGCCACCCATGCGGCGGACGTTTGCGCCTGGAGCATGCAAGAACGGTCCGCCGCGTTCATACCCGTTACGAAGCGCGACGATCTGCGACGGTGTCAGTTTGCTTGTCATGGCAGCAACCCCTGTGTTGATTAAATTTAATACCCTGGATAATAAACGGCGTTGTTAAGGCCGATACAATCACGGTTCTTTTCTTCGCAGCGGCGTAAAGCTTCCGTGCGCGCCTCATCCCGCGAACCGTATTTGCGATCATCGCCGAGAATGCGGTTGTCATAGGTAATCATCCAAAGGTTTTCTGCTACAGGCTTAAATGAGATCGTAACGGCCATTTTGCGCAACCCCTGTGTTGATCCGCTCAATTTAGTCGTTTGTTCCGCATTGTCAAGCGCAAAAAAGCCCGGCTCGCGCCGGGCCGATCTGGTCAGTACGGCGCGGACAGATCGCTTTCGCGGACCTTGTCGGCGAGTTCACGAGCCTGTCGGATTGCTTCCTGTGTCGTGCGGCGCATCACTTCCGGATCGATACCGTACGGGTTCGGATCGACGTCCGGCGCGCTTGTCGCAGCGATCGAAGCGGCGGACGTCGCCGAGAAAGCCGCAGCGGTTGCTCGCCGAACGTGATGATCCCTTGCGCCACGCATCGGCATTGGATCGGCTGACCGGGCGGCAAGCCATCTTCGGCGTCCGTCGGTTGTCCCCATTTGTAGACCTTGCCGTTGCAATCCTGGTGGCGAGGCCGAACGCGTTCATCCCTGGACGTCAGCCACCCATATTCATCGATCCCGGCTTGTTCCTGCCTGATGCGCGTAAGGTCCGACGTCAGCTTGCCGACCTGATCGCGGGCGATCAACTGCGCTCGACTGTCCGCCACGTTGAACCGATCCATCAATTCGGCTTTGAGCGTGGCGACGGAATTGCCGGCAAGCTGATTCTTGATAACGATTTGCTCGACCTGTTTGACCACGTCGTCAGAAAGCGATTTGATCAGCCCGGTATTTCGAGCGTTCGCAAGCCGCAGATATTCGCCCAAATCTTCCTGATTAACGACGGCCGAAATGTCGATCCCGAGAACGCGTTTCGCTTGCGCCATGAAGTCGTCAGTGTGCCGGGCGGACTCGAGCGCCAGAATGTTCCCGACCATGTCGCTCGCCGTCCTGGACAGTGCTGCGGCTAGCTGGCGCAACGTTTCCGTGTCGACGTCCTTCGTCACTCGCCGCTCGGCGGCATAAGCCGGAATGATCTGGTCACGGACGGCCGCGGCGATGGCGCGCAACATGCGGTTTAGCGCGATCTTGTAGTCGCGTTCCGTTCCCGATCGCGGAAACAAGCCGGGAAGCTTGACGCGACCCGGCCGGCGCCGCTTCCGTAAGACCAGATCGCCGATGCTGTAACGGATCACGGTTTAAGGTTCTCGAAAATTTCCGGCCCGAGCAAAATTTCGCCCTGGTACGGTCGGATATTCTCCAGGTCGTTGCGCGCCAGATCGTAAGCGAACGTGATATGTGGTGAATATTCGTCATGGTCCGACGACGCGCCGCGTTCCCGCATTGTCGAGTTGCGCCATTCGAGTTCCGACGATGCGAAGTGGATCACGATGGCACCTTTGCCGAATTGCTCGACCAGCCGCGGACCGCCCGCGGGAACCTTCATTTCACTTTCCCACGCCGCGCCCATCTTGAACCAATCGACCGGTTGCCGGGAATAAATGACGGTAACGTGCAAATCTTCCACAGGCACCGTCACGGCAAAGCCGGCGTCTTTTGCCCATGCGATGATTGCCGCGCCGTTCAGCACCTTGCGCGACACGTAAAGCGGGCGCGGTTCCATGTCCTTGAACACGGCGCGATCTGTCACGGGCGGCGTCTCCGGCGTCTCCAGTTCGACCGGCTCGACCGGTCCCGCTTCCGCAATAGCCGCCTCCAGGCCCGGCATAAGACCCAATTCGATGAACTGATTCGGCACAGTCTTTTCGAGTGCTTCCGCGTTGATCAAATTGGCAGTGACCAGAATATTTGCGGTCTCGGCGTATGTCTTGCCGATATCGGCCTTTTCTTTCGCGCTGATCTGCCACAGCGGCGCCCATTGGTAAAACATATCTCCCGGCACGGTCCCGAATGTCGACGCCTTCAAAACTTCGTCCAGCGCGTAAATTGACGGCGTGGTTTCGAGCGTCTGACTAGCCGAAACGGAATCGTAATAGTTCCGCAGATCGCTTTCACCCGTGGAATTCATGCCGCCCGGCGATTGCCCGAGAAAGCGCGTTGCGGGAATATCACAGGCGCCGCAGACGATTTCCATGAACGCCCGGATCAGTTCCGGCGTCTGTGCGAACGAAACGCCCTTGCGTTCATAGGTTTCGGCGGCATCCTTCAAAATCGAGCGGTTGATTGCCTTATTGGCGCCGACCAGCGCAAACCGCGACATTAGCCGCCGTTCATATGCCGGATCGGTCAGTTGTGAGAGGAAATTCGGCACGCCGAACACGTCAACGTTTGCTTCGAACACCAGCGACGCCACGTTTGCCGGGACACTGTCCGCGTTCATGATTGCGGACATGGCGGCGAGCAAAACCGAATCCCCCCATCCCTGATCTTGCCCGAACGTCAAGCGCGGCTCGGGATTCATGGCGCCGTCAAACAGGGCGAAACGCGACGCGTGAACGCGGTTCCCGTTGACCTGATAAAATTCCGGCTTGCCGAAGAATTCCGAGACCGGATCGTTGTCGATCGTGTCCGCCTTGACGTCGACCCTGGAAAGCGGCGTGATGTAGCGCAACCCGCCCTTCCCGATCCTCTTGACGTCCAGCGGCTTTTCGAGCGCAAGCGGATCGTTGCCGGCAATGTCCGACGTCCCGAGAAAGATTGCCGCGCCGCCGAATAGCCGCGCCTTAACCCTCGCCTGGAGCATCTTGGCGCGCAAGTTCAGGCGGTTTTCTTCATCGGTCAGCCTGGAAATGTCCGACTTGTCCGCGCTCCAGTCGCGCCATGCGCGTACGCTATCGTATGCCGGAATGTTGACGATCTTCCGCGCGATCCACGATCCTCGATAAGCGTTCATCAACTGATGATCCGTCATCACCGGGAACGTGTAATAGACCGACGCCGCCTTGTCCCGTGCCGGATCGCCGAGCGCGCCTAGAACCGATGCGAGGCCGTCATTTACGCTTTTTTGCATTGTCTCGCGCCCTTTTGTCGGCTGCATCGTGGAGTTGTTCGGCTAGGTGTTTCGTCAATGGTGCGACCGATAGCACGACACCCTTGACCACGCCATGCCGTTGAACACTGGCGCCGAGCATCTTCCGACGTTCCGCGCAACTCTTGCATGTCATCCGAGCGATTCCGCCGTGTACAGGTTGACGATGGTTATAGGCCAAAACGCCATAACAATCGAGTCTGCCAAGTTCGGCGACTGCGTACCGTCGGGATTTTTATCGACAATGGTTTTAAGCGTTTTGGTCGAAAGCACAAACACCGCTTGGGAGAGTTCCGTTAAGATTTGCTCCAGTCGGTGCAAAGTAGACGGCAAGGAAAGCAGTTCACCCGGATCATACGTAATGCCTTCATACATTGCTCGAAACGTCCGCTCGGCGCGTCTTGCCAGTTGCCACCACGCTTGGGCTTTGATGTTCGCAAAATAATCTTCGTTGAGCGGCGTATTGATATCGTTCGGAATCAAATGCTGATCCGGATATAGCGGCGGCAACCCGGCGTTCCATGGCACGAACTGCATATGCGCCGGCATTATCTTTTCTTCGATCAGCCGGTTTGATTCAGCCTTCACACCCGCGCCGACGCCGACACTGTCATAATTGATTTCGATCGGACCGAACGGCCGGAAGATGCCGACGGCTCGACGTGTCGTCTGTCCGGTATCGCCTTCACCCCAATGATCGGCCGCTTTCAGAATCGGACCCTTGCGAGCCGCAGCCGCGTTCTTGTCGCCACCTTCGTCCGCGACGTCCAGTGAGCCGAATAGCTTGCCTTCATCCGTAAAGCCCGGCCAATACCGCTCGGGCAAAATCGTCCCGTCCTGCAGCGTGCGAGCGGGTAGCATCCGCGGCAAATGAGCATCGACACATGCCCGCGCCCATTCCGGTTTTATGATGACGCCTTCGATCGACGCCGCATAATCCCGATCGATTTCTTGCGCGAATAGGTGCAGCAATCCGTCATCAACCGCCTTCTGTCGCTTGCGGTCATACCATTCCTGCGTTTTCTCCGGATGGTCTCGCCAATCCATGATGAAAACGGCCGTCTTGTGCGGATCGATCGGAATTAGCCGGTTCCACACCACGCCATTTTTACGCTTGCGATGGAAGATATTCCCTGGACCGTTCACGCTCGAAATATCGACCTGGACACGGGTTGTTTCCGACAACGCCGCCTCGATTTTCTCCGGCCGTTCGTAGTGCGCGCTTTCGTCCTTGAAATAGATCAGCTTGCGCCCGCCGCGGCCGATATTGTCGCCGGCTTCACCGGTAATAGACGCTCCCGTCTCCGGGTTGACGATCCGCATAAACGGCATGTGTTCGTCGGTCTTAAAGCCGATCGGCAAGAACTCGGGCGGCAACAGCCGAATGATGATCCGCATTTTCTCAAAAATGGAATCCGGATCGCCGAGTTTGTCGACTAGCTGTTCCTTGCGCGATCCCCATCCGACCGATGAACCGTCCAGGAATAGCCACAGCCAGACCGAAAACGCGCAACAATCCCATGTTGCGCCCATGTCACGGCATTTCTCGATTAGCGCGCTGGTCTCGACCGCAATTGCCTGCTGCAGGCAAAGGATCAAATCCTTTTGCTTCTGAAAAAGGACAAACGGCATTGTCGTTAGCTTGTCGCTCTTGCCGGCGTTCCGCGGATCGTACGTGCTGCACCAATGCTCAATAAAATCGACTGGTCGCGTCGAATAGTAAGCTTTGGCCCCGACGATCAATGCCGGATTGGCGCGCATCTGGAGAATTTGCCGCTGGCGCCACTCGAAAACCTGACGATAATCCGGAGGCCATGCGGGAAAAGCGGGAAAAGGGTTCTTCATACAAAAAGCGCCCGGTTATTAGCCGAGCGCCCTTTTTGCCTAGATATCGGCGTGATCAGCGCGCGGCCGATCGCCCCGGATCGATGTGCAGGCGATCGTGGCGAATCATCAGCGCAAAGACCAGAAGCGAGCAGGTCACCGAAAGCGTGAACAGTGCCGCCAGAACGTGAAGGATCGGCGTCCAGGGGATTGCGGCGACGATCGCGCCGAGCGTCGAGACGTGAAGGATCAGCGTCCAGGGGATTGCGGATGCGGCGAGCGTCCAGGGAACCGGTTCGGCGAGGGCGACGGCGAGTGCCGGAAGGATCGGGGAAAGAAAAGCGATTGCGACGGCCGCAGCCGCCAGCAAGAAACTTCGTCGGGACATGACCAGACTCCATTGTTGACAACGGTTCAGCCCATCACGATCCGGTCATTCTGTCAACTCGAATAGATGCCACACGAGACCATCCGGCGCGAAAACCGTCTGCAGGTATTTGGCGCCATTGGGGACAGCGTCGCCCGTCCAGACGAATTCAAATTGCCGCGCAACTGGTGGCGCCTGGACGTCGACCAGAACCCACATGGTCACTACGCCGCCCGGTATGCCGACATGCAGAATTTGGGCGCCGGCCGGCATAGACAGAACATTGATTCCGCCATCTTCCGTGGTCAGCCTGTATTTCCAAACAACACCCATAGTCATCAGCCTGTCAATGTGGCGGCGTAAGCTTCTGCAGCTTGGCGCGGCGTCATGTCCGTTGTGATCATCGTTAGCGGCCTTCCGCCTGGTCCGGATAGTTCGTGCTTATCAACGAACATCCCGAGATATTTGCCGATCGCCATCCGAGCCGCAACGGAATCATGAAACTCGACTTGCGGTCCGTACTTGGTGAATTTGATAGCCTTGACCGCGGCGCGCATGTCTTCCGTCATCTTGTCGCGCGAAACGATACCGCAGATTTTCCCGGTCTCCGAATCATACTCGAAAAAGTCGAGCGGCGAGGCATCGGCAATCGCGCGAAGGCCGTCTAGAACCTTGTCAACAGAGACGTCGACCAGTCCCGCCGAGCGGAACCGCGCCTCTTTTATCAACGCCTGAACGCGAATGTCGTCCAGGTACTTTGACGCCGTCTGATGGCAGATGCCAGCACGATCCGCAGCCGCGCCGACGCGGAAATCGACTAGATATTCCTCGGCGAATCGGCGTGCTTTGTCAGCTAACGGGATGATTTCGTTCATTTTGAAATTCACTCATAAGGATAACAGCCGCAGCGATCTTTTTCGGATCATGCCCGGCGTTCAGTCTATCATGTAAGAACTCGATATCCCACACAACGTCACTCGATTTGACCGCGTTCCGAATCACTTCCGGCAACTGGTCGAATTTCTCGATATCGGTCATGCGCTTTCCGCCTTGTAGCGCCGATCGACGCCGGCATTGAAATCCTTTGGTCGAAAGCCGCAATGAGCGATCCACACCAAGGCGCGTTCGGTCGTGGAATCGAGTTCCCGGCCTTCATTCTCCCAATAGCGGACGGCGCGCGACGTTTGGTTAAGCACGCGCCCGAGACCAGCTTGTGACAACCCTAGCCGCTGGCGTACCGCGGCGACGTTGTCAATCGTCCTGGTGGCGGCATCTGCAGGCGGACGCCATCCGGCCTTAAGCCATTCCATCATCCGCAGCACTACCCGGCTCGGACCGTCGACAGTGGCAGGGTGGTCGCCTTCCCATCGCTTCAAACGGTAAAGCGACACGCCGAGAATGTCGGCGAGTTCGTCTTGTGTCATGCCTAACGCAAGGCGATCATCTTTGATGGTCATTTCACACCCATAGCGGAACGCTCGACCTTGCGCAAGTAGTGTGATCGGCGCCGACACTTGTCGCTGCAGAACTGCGCTGATCGGCGCCGACCTTTGAACGTCGAGCCGCAGCAATCGCAATACCCGTTATACGCCGTTTGCTTGACGGTTTTCGGAACAGTCCTGCGTTCGTTGGCATTTTTCGTTTGCTGACGAAATCGAAGCTGAAACCGGGAAACCAAATCAACCGGATCAATCGAAAACGTCCCGTTAGCGTCGAGCCATACCGGAACGCCGTTAGCCGTGAAGAACGGATATTGCCCGCGGATTTCCACAGTGCCGGCCGCGGATTTTTCGAGCCAATTAATTTTCCAAACATATTTTCCGCGCGGCACCAATGAGAGATTTATAAATCTTCCGTCGGGCAATCTCGAAAACCATTTGCCTGCGATGTAATATCGACCGGCTCTTATGACCGATAATTCCGACAGTCCCGCATCGTCTCGGATCGCCACACCCAGGCTGATCGAAAACCGACTTCCGAGCGAAATTTCCAAAATCCGCCTCCCATTTTCGTATACAGATGCCACCAAGTCAACGGTTTAACCCTACAGATGCCACCAAGTCAAGTCATGAAAAACCTATTGAAAACGCTCAATAATTTTCAAAATTCGTACACCGATGCCGTGACTTTGCGTCTAATCCCATTCTGCTCTCTGAAAGTGATAGATACCGTACGAATAACAGAGTGACGTACTAAACTGATATATCAACCATTATCCGGTTAATTGGTACGTTATCTATCACTCTCAACCCCTACGATATACAATAAAGGTATATAACATAAAACAGCTAACCAAATGAAAAATAACGAAAAATTACAACCCGCGTCCTTCCGCCGCTTAAGACACAGCACCCGCAACCCTGCTAACCCATTGAATTTGTTCCGCGTTGACAATGACGCACCGCGCTGATACGTTGATTTTCTGGAGGTGACACCATGGCCCGTTACGCTGACGCAATTGAATGGATCGCCCGCAACGAAGATATTTCGGATATTACCGACCGCGGCGATGATCCGATATTGTCGATAAATATGCAGATGGTCGCGGACATTTGGGGAAAGGAAACTGACCGTGTCCGCCTCGACATTATCAACCGCGCAAAATTGATCGCCATACGGGAGACTCGCTAAATGCTCGACACTCTGACCAGTTACCACGCACAGCGCGTAACGATAGACCGCCAGCGGATAAACGGCGAGATTTCGCAACGTGTCGCCGACGCATGGGTTGCCGAATTGAAGCACTCGCACCGCGAAGAACTGTTACGCGGCGTCGCTGAACGGCTCGGCGTCACGGATTCCGCGCTGCAATCCGCATTCGTGGAGATTCTGTCATGAACCGTACATTTCTGATCCGCCGACTGACCGATCTGCAGGCACAGCACCGCCAATGCTCATGGGTAATCGAGAATTTCCCGGCGCCTGGACCGGAACACGGCGAGGCGGTGCGTGCTTTATGGGCGGAACGCCGGACCCAATGGCAGGCACACCAGCGGCAAATTTTCCGCCGTATCGAGGGATATTTACCGTGGCTGTGAAACCCTGTCCGTTCTGCAGCGTGGATATGCGCATGACGTGCGGTCCGAACAACATCACCATTCTGGAGCATCCGAAGGACAATTTTAACTGTCCGGCCGTCAATTCGAAATTGCCATACTCGCCGGGCAATACCGAACGCCTGGACGCATGGAACCGCCGCGCCCTGGTCGCACAGATCAGCGCCGCGCTCGCCACCTGTGATTATTCGGAATGGACCGCGACGGAATTGATGATGCGCCTTGCCGCGCTGGAAACCGACGCGTGACGCCGGCCGAACTGATGGCGGCATATGCGAGCGCATTGGACCGCGCCGAGTTGGCCCGCTATATTGACGACTGGAAACGGTCCGACGCCGAGCGCCGCCGCGCCCTGGACGACGCCGAGCGGCATCGCGCCGCATTGCTCGCACTCTTGCCGCCCGTGGAGCCGATATGACCATAAAAATATCTTTGACAAAAAAAGAACTATGGGAACTCATGAACGGATTTGACGCGTCATTTATGAGCGGCGAGGAAGGGAACGAACTAGCCGAAAAAGTTTCGGCTAAACTTCACCGCGCTTATAATCGCGAACTTGATAGGGAAAAGTTAGTCGAATGAAACACGTTCCGTTGACCGACAAACACCGGGCATTTCGCGACCAGATCAACGCCGTGATCGCACAGCATACCTTGTCACTGACCGCACAGGAAATTCTAGCGATCGTGTCGCAGATCGTCGGCGAAGTTATCGCGCTCCAGGATGAACAATTGCTGGCGCCTGACACTGCAATTGAAATCGTCATGGAAAACATGCGGCTCGGAAACGCACTGGCGCACGTGAAATGATAGCCCTGGACGATCGCGGATTTTACGCCACGGAATTTCCCGCCGAGCGGTTTTCGACCGAACGGGAAGCGGGCGCGTGGTGGAAAATATGCGAGATCGGGCAAACCGCATATCTCGACTGGAGACGCAAGGACATGGATAACGCGTTCAGACTGGCGGCATATGCCGAAGCGTTGCGACTGGTGCGATTCAAGCCGAAAATGCGATCACTGGACGCCCGCCGCGAAGCATTGGAACGACTAGTGCCGCAAGATTTATTCGGCCCGCTCTATTATGACACGATCAAGCGGCCGGCGAACCCGCACGCCGAGACGCGTTGGCTGATCGGCGGGATAATGAATATGATACCGGAACCGGACCGATGACCATTGAACCGCAACAAGTCGTCGCGATGATGGACGCGGCAAACGTGTCCGTCGAGCGCATGGCGCGGCACCTGGACCGTCCACCATCCGCAATCCAGTCGTGGCGCGATGGAACCGGCCGGGCGCCGCAATATCTCGCGCTAACCCTGGAGGCGATCAGACGCGGCCTACAGCCCGCCAGCGTGGCACGCATGATCCGGATCGACGTTGCGGCTGCAATCGGCGTCCCGGCATCGTCGGCGAGGTACTGGCGCCTTACACGACAATACCCGATCGCGGCCCGGTTCGCCGTCGCCGCGGTTGACGATGCCAAAAAAGCGACGTCGCATGACGTAAAAGTATTGCGGAACATTCGAACGGGACGGTACTATCAGACCCATACCGGATGGCGCGCATTGCCGGTACTCGGGAAGGCAATGCCGACGATCAGCCGGGAAAAAGTCCGATCGTTGCTCGGCGCCGGCTTGGTCTCCACAACTGGACGATATCTGTCACTCACACCGAAGGGGTTAGATACTGCCTATGCACAAACTGATTGACGCGATGATGCGGATTGCCGGTCCCGGCGTTCCGGCACTGACGATCAAAGACGAAGCGGAACGCTTGTGGAAGCAAACCCGCGGCCGCTCCAGGTTCGAAACGGAAATGACGATTAGGCCGTTCGTGGAAAAATACACGCTCGGCGCGGGCGATCGGATCGACGCCGTTAACCAGATTTGCGTTGCGCTCGGCGTGCCGCCCGCGTCCGACGTCGAGACCGACGCCGAGCGGATCGCGGCGTTACTGACTTCGTATTTCCAGACCGATCGGGCAATCATCGTCGCAAACAATCTGCTGATGACGCGTCCGTCACGCGAAATGCTGGTGGAAATTTTCAGTGCTTTCGATCTGGCATTTCTGGCACCGAAGATCGCCGACATTATCCACGACAGACCGATCACGTTCAAGAACCGTGCGGCGTTGGTGGAAGCTTGCCACCAGACAGGGATTCGCAATCCCCACCCCATAGCCGACGCGCTGATCGCGGCGAGTAAGCGCGATGTTTAACGCGCTCGCACGATGGATAGAACGCCGGGCGCCTGCCAGGAACGCGGCGCCCGAGAACGTCGGCGACTTTGTCGATATGCTGATTATGCACTATGACCACAAGGCCGCAGAATACCGCCTCGCCGCCTGCCAACTCGAAGAACAAGCGATCGACGCGGAACACCGCGCCGCCGCGCTGCGGACGATAAGGGACGTGACCGATGACTGATTTACGTGACACTCTGAAAGCCGTCCGCGATGCCATCGTGCGCGCCGATATCGATACGCTTTGGATGCCAGACGATAGCGGCTATATGGGCGGAACCGTCGTGGATTTCATAGATACGGCGCTCGCCGAAGAACCGCTGCGGTTAAGCGCCGCGACCGCCTCGCAAAATGCGGCACTGATTCTTGCCCGTCGCCATTTGGTTTCCTTGACTGGTGGCGACACGTCGATCGTCTCACAAGCGGACCAAAATTTCATAGACGCGGCGCTCGCCGAAGAACCGCAGCCGGACGCCGCGTTTCAGTTAGGTTTGTCCACGGCAATCCGTTTCGTGGAAAAACGCCGAGACGCCTATGTTGAAGAACACGGCAATTACGATCCGCATACGGGAGTAACGGAATTTCCCGGTAATGGTGACGACACTGTCGCCGAATGGGATGAAATTATTGAAGGATTGAAGGCGCTAAAGTCATGAGCATGTTTGATCCGACAATCAACACGCACACCATCAGCGAGACACGGGAGGAAGCACGCGCCCGCGTGTCAATGATCGCCGCGATGCAAAAAGCCGAAACCCTGCTCGGCGGACCCGTGAAGATCGATCACAACCGCAGCACGACGGAATACCGGGAAAACGGGCAAGTCGTCCTAACAGCCGTGTTTGTGCGCCAATGACGCCGACAGAACTAGCACGCATCGTCGCGGATGATCTGCAGGGAACGGCCAAAAGCTTAACCGCTTCCCTGGACGCGTTTGATGCGGAAGGCATGGAAAATAACACCGAGTTTTGCGCCGAACTGGACCAGCTTGTTTTTCTCTGCGAACAATGCGGGTGGTGGTTTGAACAGTCGGAAATGGCGGACGACTGCGGCGACGATTGGAAATGCGAGGAATGCGGACAATGAGCGACCTATTCAGCCCGCCCGTCGTCACGCTCGGCGACTGCACAATCCACAACGGCGATATGCTCCAGGTTATCGCTGGCATGCCGGAAAACTCGATTGACGGCGTCTTGACCGATCCGCCCTATCACCTATCGAGCGTGACCAAGCGGCTCGGCAAGCCCGGCTCGGCGCCGATCGTGCACGGAACAGATGGTGCGTACGCCCGAGCCGCCCGCGGCTTCATGGGCAAGGAATGGGATGGCGGCGACATAGCGTTCCGGCCGGACACCTGGAGAACCGTGTTGCGCGTCATGAAGCCGGGCGCGCATATGCTGGTGTTCGGCGGATCGCGCACCGCGCACCGAATGTTCACCGCGATCGAAGATGCCGGCTTCAACGTGCGGGATTCGATCGCCTGGATATACGGTTCAGGCCATCCGAAATTGCCAGTGATCGTTCAGCGATTTGACGGTTACGCAATAGCGGTCAAGCCGAGCCATGAGCCTATTGCACTGTTCCGGAAAGACCTGGACGGCTCGACAAACGAAAACGTGTGGAAATGGGCAACTGGCGCGCTTAATATTGACGGCTGCAGATTTGGCGCCGACAATCGATTTCCCGGGAACGTGATCCATGATGGATCGATACTCGGCGACGCGGCGCGCTATTTCTATCACGTCAAGGCGGACCGCGCCGACCGCAACGGCTCCAATCATCCGACTGTCAAGCCGATCAACCTTTTGCGGTATCTGTTGCGGCTGATCATGCCACCGGGCGGAACGGTCCTGGATAGTTTCGCCGGCACAGGCACAACGCTCGCCGCGGCTCGCCTGGAGGGTTTCCGATCGATCGGCGTGGAACGTGACGTCGGCTATTTCCTCGATATCAAAAGGAGAATGCAGCAATGATAGTCGTACGCGTGGAACTATGGTCCGCAGTGACCGGCGAGAAAACCGAACTGGCGCGGATGCACGTCAATAACACCGGAGAACGCTTGCCGGGCGGAAAATGCAACTACGAAGGCAAAACGTTTATCGGTCGCGATAGTGCCGCCCTGGACCGTCAAACCGTCTCAAAACGGGCAATGGTGCAGAATTGGCCGCGCGACCGTTTCCACGTCTGGAATCTGGTGCGCCGGATGCTTGACCACATGGGTTATGACGCATGAGACCGGGAGAGACGCTTTACATGCTGGACGCGTACGGCGCAAACCCGGTCAAGGGAAAGCTGCGGCGAGTGACGGAAACGGGCGGAATCATTATCGAGGACGCCCGCGGCATTGTGTATTTCTCGCCGAGCGCCGATCGGCTGATTTTCCGCGATCTGTTCACCCGGATCGTTCCTGGTGCGTGGTTTACCGGCGATTAACGATTGTCCGCTATGGTGCGACTGTCAAATAGGAGACAATCGCATGAAGCTGATCGTTATCACCCTCGCACTTTGGTTTCTTGCCGGCGCCGTCGCGCTGCACAGCCTTGACGAATTTTACCGCCTGCAGGAAATTGACAGGCGGGTATAAACCGCGCTTGACAATGCGGAACAAACGACTAAATTGAAGGAACACAAACGGAGACGCCACCATGACCGCTCTTGACCGCATCGCCGCAGAACTCGCCAAGCCGGTGATTGCCCGCGTCGTGACTACGTACTCAGACGGTGCGACGAAGGCTCATGAAACGCGGTCACTTGGCGCCGCTGCAAATTGGGCAATTGGTGAACGTCGCAAAATCGACCGCGATCTGATCGACCGCGAAACTGGAGAGATTGTCCGTGTCATAAGCGTCACAGTTGAGACGATCTGATGCGCGTTTTTATCGGGATGGAAACCAGCGGCATGACCCGCCGCGCTTTCGAGGCGCGCGGGCATGACCCGCCGCGCTTTCGAGGCGCGCGGGCATGACGTTATCTCCTGCGATCTGTTGCCGGCCGATGACGACGGAAGGCATATTATCGGCGACGTGTTCGAAACGCTCAAAAAGCTTCGTCACGCCGGTTGGTGGCCGCGTCTGGCGATCTTCCATCCAACATGCACCTATCTGACGTGTTCAGCAGAATGGGCCTACGGTGACGGTCCGTACCACCAGAAAGTGAAACCCGGAACGCTTGTCGGCGCCGCTCGGCGCCAAGCACGAGAAAACGCAATCGCCGACGTGCTACGGATCGATTCGCTACCTATCGAATTCAAGGCCGTCGAAAATCCGATCGGCGTTCTATCAAGCCGCTGGCGCAAGCCTGACCAGATTATTCAGCCGTTTCAATTTGGCGATGATGCCAGCAAGCGAACCGGCCTGCATTTGACCAATCTTCCGCAATTGGAAATCGATCCTGCTTTGCGGTGTCCCGGCCGTATGGTCAACGGTGTTGAACGCTGGTCAAACCAGACGGATTCCGGTCAGTCAAATGTCGGACCTAGTGAAACCCGATGGAAGGACCGCAGCAAGACCTATCCGGGGATTTCCAATGCCTTTGCCCTTAATTGGGGTTGACCATATTCCGCCTCGCCGGCCGCAAACAGAAAGGACTAAGGCCCCAACACGGCGAGGCGGATAATTCGAAAGGCGGGAATCATTCCCGCCTCTTTTTTTGCTTGACAATGCGGAACAAACGACTAAATTCAGATCACACCAACCGGAGACGCCGCCATGACCTACGCCGAAGCAATCGCCGCTTATGAAGCCGCAAACGTCGAATGGGCGGAAGCTTGCCGCGTGTTCGACGTCGCAACCAAGGCTTTCCGCTCGGCGCCCGTCGCCGACTATGCAGCGTTCGGCGAGGCACAGAAGATTTTCGCAGCCGCAAAAGACAAGATCAACGCCGCACAGGACGCTATTCCGGAGGAACCGGCCGCGGCGATCGAAGCTGAAACCGACGACCAGTCGGCATTTGATTTCTAATTTCACAGGAGCCGCCGCAATGGTCCGCAGTCGCAAATACCAGTTTCACGCTTACCCCGGAGCGTATGACGGGACGCATGCCACGTTGGCGACCGTTACCGTGCACGTTCTCAATAGCGAAGCATCGGCGCGTGCTTATGCTGGTCGGATAGCGCGTCGCGTCAATGGTCCCGTCGACTTAGCTGTTGACGGAAAAGAGCCGTGGGAAGATCGTTATATAACGACCGCTCGCCCTAGTGAGTTTCACGTTTCAGGCTACGCATTCGAACGCCTCACCTAACCGCGCCGGGACGGTCTCCCGGTCAACTCCAGGAAGGAACGACAATGGACAATTTTAAGCTGGAAATGCGCAACCCTTTTGAGTTCGGCTTTTGCGCGTCATGGCAGAAAGACGGCAACGATTATCATACGTGGATCGACAACCGCGGCGACTATGAGGGGAAGCTTTACCGTCGCGTCACGGGCGCCCCGTCGAGTTCCATCAAGACGCTCGACCTTTCCGCCAAGGTCCACACCGCGACCCGTTCAGCACTCGCCGAGCGCGTGACGCCGGAGACGATCGCCGCCGCTCGGGAAGCTTTCCAACGGCCGTTTATGCTTCCGCTCGACTGTCTGACCGCCCTGACGCCGGACGCACGCGCCGCATTCGATCTGTTCATTGAAGCGGCGACGCCGGACGATATCAAGCTAGCCGCGCGCCTCTTGGCAAGTTGACCAGCGATGGCGGCGTGAGGCTGCGATAGCCTTGCGCCAAAGCATATTCCTCGATTCCGATTGAACGGTTGTACAGCGTCCGATGCACGAACAGCACCGGACGTTTTCCGTCTTCCTCGCCGATCACCCGCGACACTCTCCCGACTTCCCGATACCCTAAAGACTCGAGCATCGGCGCGACTTTGTTGCGCGCGATCCGTAGTCCTTTTTCCTTCAACATCACGTCCAGGGGATAGGACGATATCCAGCCGTTGCGGAATCCGGGTTCTTCCATCTTGATCATGTGCAGAATTTCTTGCTCGATACGGCCTAGACTCGCTTCAATTGCTTCGTCCGTCGTGCTGGTCTCGGGCGCCCTGTGACAGTCACCGGCCGGGTTCAGATCGGCGGGAATGGCATAATCCATCAGGTAATCCGTGATCATTTCATAGCCGCCCGAGCGCGCCCAACGGTAAAGGTTCGGGAAATAGTCGCCGGTCATGCCGTAAAATGACAGATCGTCAAAAACTTGCTGTGCCGTGAAAAGCACCGCATATCGGCGATCGTTGCGCGTCTTCATGATGGCGTCACGATGGTTTGTGCAAAAAACCCAATTCGCAACGTTATCGATCATGCGCTTTTCACCGCCCTTGTTCTGGACTTCGATCCGCTCATTCGTGATCCACGGTTTCAGCGAGTCCAGGACTTCCCGGCGCTCCCGCATGTGGATTTCCTCGACGCCGATAAAAAGCTTGTTTTCCAAGAACGCGTTGAACTTGTTCGAAAGGTCTTCCGCGGCCGGCGAGTGCGAATAGCGGGCGCCGACGGCTGATGACAGATACCGCGTGATAAACGATTTTCCGTTTCCTTCCACGCCCTGCAGCACCACCGCCCATTGAAATTTAACGCCAGGATTGCGGATCAGCGCCGCCATGTAAGCGAGCAAAATATCACGGTCCCGCTGATCGGGCAGAAGCTTTTTCAGGAACTCCACAAACGGCGAGATATCGCCGGGACGCCGCACCACCGGCTGCGGCTGATAGACATTGATCAGTCCGTTAATGATGACGCCGGGCGCCTCCAACGGACGAAAGCACATATCGAAAACCTTCGGGAAGTTCCATGCGCGGTTCTGCGTAAACGCCTCGAATGCGTCGCGGCTCGGGCGCCCGTTGTCGCCTTGCATCTGGAATTCTTTCCCGCCGTACTGAACGCGGAACTGTTCTGGCTTTAGCAGATCGCCACCGGGCACCATGATTTTGTGCACGGCGCGGATATAGACACAGCCGGCGAACCACTCGACCATTTCGTTGATAGTCAGGAACTCGGCGGGATTGCGCGTCGCTTGTTCTTCGCGCGGGACATTGTAGACGCCTGTCTGTCCGGATATCGCGTTGCGGATCGTGTCAGCCGCATATTCCGGCCGCGATTCGTATTTCGGTCGCATCAGCATCGACCGACGGTAAAGCCTATCCATTCTGACCGGGTTTTTACCGGTCCAGAACGCCAGATGCGACATTAGGGCGGCATCGGCCCGGCTGCGGTCAAACACGTCGCCACCGACCGACGGGAACGCCTGGACAAGCGCCGCGGCGTCGCCGCTCCACAGTTCGGCGAATGTCGCCTTTGTGCCGAACGCGCCGCCGACGGATTTGGACCGCATAGCGAGCCGCAGCAATTCGTCATCATCGTTCGTGCCGGTCCACTCGGCGACGGCCTTATCTTCGAAAGCCGTCGTCACCAGTTCGGCCGGCGTTTTTGCCGGGACCATCTGCAACAGCGTCGCGGTGCAGTCCTTCCCGAAATCACCCGTGAAGCCGTGACCTAGCGCCATGAAGCGGCCGGCCGTGTAGAATTCGAGCCAGTTGCTAGGACGGTTCACGGTCCCGAATCTGTGCTTGCGATCCATCAGCCGGGATTTGTCGCATGTCCCGACGATGTGCAGTCCGGTTCCGCTTATCGAGATTTCCGCCGCGGCGCCTGCGAACTGTTGAAAAATCGCCGTCGCTTCGTCATTCCAGCCGTTGCCGGATCGGCAATCGTCCAGGTCCAGGAAAAAGAACGGATCGGCGTCAGTGAAGACGAATCCGACCGGATGGCCCGTCGCGGTTGCCTGATCGTGCGTCTTCCAATTTTCCGGTTTCAGATGGTCGATCGGAAAACCTGTGACCGCGTCAAACGGAACCTTTTTCGGCTTCTTGCCCGGTTCCGGCACGTAATGCCAGTTGATAAATTGTCGGTATGTCCTGATCATGACTTGCCAAGCACCGACCATTGCCGCCGCACTTCGGCGCTCGCGCTCGGCGCCGAAACGATCGCCTGCCACAGTACCGGCTTGGTCGCAAAGTAGTGCCGGACCAATCGGACCGACATTGCGAACTCACACTCGGCGGCGATCCGCAGATGCGTGACCGATACCAACCCGTCACGATTGGCGAGTTCCACGCCCGTTGCAACGATCGCTCGCTGCCGCTGTTCCGCTGTTAAACGCATCGGCTTGTATAATCCTGACTGGACGTTGCGAACGTGGCGATCCCGCCCATGCGTTCAACATCGGTTAAGAAATTGCGTTGCGCAATCTCCCGTTCCGTTCCGGTAAACTTCCATCCGGGTTTTTTTACTTCCACCGCAGTAAACACCCCAAAGATTCGACCGTGCCAGTTTATCGGCGTTATACCGATCAGATCAGACGACTTGAATACGGCATTGAATTTTGCACTGTCATTTGCCAGTCCGAACCTTATCAAGCGGCTCGTTTCGTCAACCATTGCTCCAGAATTGTTGCGCCACAGGGAACCACCGAACCGCGGCGCCAACACGCGCAATTCAGCTTGTAACATAGCTTCCGATCCACCGGGTAGCGATTCGAAACCGGGCAAAAAAAGCGCCTGGAGTTCCGCCCATGCCTGCGGTGTTATGTTATTACGTATCGCCCAATCGTGAAGCCGGTTCATTGCTCGGCGTCCTGGTGGAACCGCCAAACGTCGCCGTCTCGGCGCCACTCTCCCGAAACTGTCTCGATACGATCCGGCACGATATCGTCAGGATCGTAGTCGTATAAGAGCCGCAGTTCGCTTTCCGTCGCGTGCGGCTTCAACTGGTCAAGCAGGTGCATGACTTCCTGACTGTCGCTCATGTGAATTTTTCCCGTACCATTGCCGTTAATTTTAGCGCGTCCGGCGTCCCGAGCGTTTTTGCCGTCGCCACGTCGATCCCGAAAATATGATAAAATCGCCGATACATTTCCGAATCTGATCGGCCGTACACGTCGCGGCCGATTCCCGCCCATAGCGCGATACACTCGCGCAATTGCGCCTGTGCTTCCTGACGCTCGCGCCAGCGCGCTTTGATAGCCAGGACGACATGCGGCGGCGCGTCGCGCGGTATCAGCGCCGGACCGTCTATCCGGTCCACTTCACCACGCATCGCCGCCAGCAACTCGGGCGAATATTCGGTTAGATCGCCGTCGACAAATGCCGGCGAGCCGCGGCCGATAACAGGCTGTGCCAATCCGCAGAACGGGCAAATCGACGTCACGCGCGGGAACGATCGGAAACAATGAACACAGGACGTCACCGGAATAACATCGTCATCTGTCGCACCGCGCCGGCCCGCCTCGATATCGTCCAATGACCACAGGCGCGGCCGATCTGGTGGCCCCTGGTGCCGCACCAGATTGCCGACGTGGTCGACGTAAATCCCGAACGGTTTCGGTCCCGCGGCGATCGAAGCGAGCCGGTCAGCATCCGTCACGCCGCGGCCGTTCGGATCGAACCCTTGACAATAGATCGGCCGCATCATCCGGCCGAACCGTTGCGCGTATGAGGCATAAGATTGCGTCGGCGCCCCGTCCTGGACGACTTCCACAACCGGGACGTCGGTTCCCTCGCCGAACAGTCCGACGTTGACCACGTTCAGCAACTCGCCGCGCGCCAGCTTTTCCAGGACACTAGTCCGAATGTGGTCCGGCGTCTCGGCACTTACCGCAGCGGACGGCACGCCGGCCGAGTTGAACGCCGCCGAAGTCTGAATTGCAATTTCGACGTCGACCACAAATGATATCGCGCGTTTTCCAGGCACAAGCGCAATATAGTGCTTGATCATGTCTCCCGTGATGGTCGATTTATGCGCCGCCTTCCGCAACGAATCTTGCTGGTAATCTCCCGTTGCGTCCGACGTGAGAACCTTGCTTAGATCGATCGATTGCGGCGGACCGAAACAAATATAATCGGATAGATATCCACGGTTCACCAGTTCGCGCGGCGTCGGTCCAAGCACGATTTTATGAAAGACGCCCGATTTTTTGACGCCGAGCGCCTTCCGATCGGCGCGGACCGGAGTTGCGGTCAGTCCTAGACCATACGCGTTCCGGAAAAGAGCGACCGCCTTTCCCCATTTGTTATCACGCAAGACGTGGTGCGCTTCGTCAATATCCCACAATCGGATTTGATTAAAATATTGAACTAGCTGTTCAGTGCGGCGGATCAGCGTGTCAACACCCGCGACGGACGCATTTGCATTGTTATTGTGATACGATCGACCATAATGCTTGACATGCTGCGTTATGCAGAACTGGATTACCGCTTTTGGTGCGATGATCCTATGATACACGCCATATTTCGCCATCGCTTTCGATATCTGCGATACAAGTTCTTGCCTATGCGCTATCGCAACGCTTGGCACGGGATTTTCTGAAAAGATCGACCCTTTGAGTTCCGTTTTTCCCGAGCCAGTCGGCGACACGGCAAGTACATTCGGCGCACCTGACTGCCACGCTTCGTATATCCCGGCTTTAAGCTGTAACTGATAGTCGCGAAGAACTGGCATTTATTCCCAACCGGCGAGCGTTACCGGAATTCCTGCAAATTTTGCTATGTTGATCATGTTGCGCGTTCCCTGGTGGCCCGGAAAAGCAATGACGCGATCCGGTTTCCAGTCCTCCACCATCAGCGCATTGCGAATCGGTCCGGCCGCGCTATCATAACGATTCCACTGTGCCGGAACGCCGATAAACGGGATTTCCCGAGACAACGCCCATTCGATCGCAAGCCAGTCCGCGCCGACATACCCGCCGCCGATTCGCTTCCGTTGCGCGCCGCAGATCAGTATCGAGACGTCGGCGGCGTCCAGCGTCTTACAGACAAAGCCCGAGTCTCGATACGTCCGACCACCGCAAACCAAAACGCGCATTTGGGATTCCCCTATTGACAGTTGTTAGCATTTATTGGCACTGTCGGTTTGTCAAGCAATGAAAGGAACCCGCATGACAAAGAAACTCACCCTGACCATCGAAATTTCCGATGGGGAATATGAAGCACTGATCTCGCGCTTTTCGGGTACGGATCGGCCTGTCTCGACCGGCGCGGATGCGTCTTCCTCGACCGAAACGGCGACGACGGCGACGACGGCAAGCGGATCGGGAACCGTCGACATGACCGCGCTGGACGTCAACGGCGTGCCGTGGCTCGAGTCGGTTCACGCCGGCACCAAGGCGAAGATTGGCGATGGAAGCTGGCGCGGCAAAGTCGGCGTGTCCAAGGAACAGCGCGCCGCAGCAGAAGCGCCGTACCGCAACAAGCCGGCTGGTGGCGAGGCTTTCCAGGTTCCGGCGTCGATCGTCACACCCGGCGCCGCTCCCGGCTCGGCACCCGTGACCATCCCGGCCGGTCTCCCCGGTTTCCCGCCCGCAGGCGCCCCGGTCGGTCTCCCCGGTTTCCCGCCGGCCGCGCCGCCTCCGGTCAGCTATGACCAGATCGCCGCCCGCTATGGCGAACTCGCCGCGGCCGGCAAGGTGACTGCGGAAATGGTCCCGATCATCTATCAGCGCGCCGGCGTGTCCGACGTCGCCGAACTGATGACGAACGAAAGTCTGCGGCGCAAGCTGATGGACGTTTTCGAGACTGTCGCGGCCGGAACGTTCGCGTAACGGTCCGACAATCGCCGGCCGCACTACGGTTTCCACCGAATGCGGCCGGCGTCATTCTTCATAGGGGTTTAGACACATGAGCGCCCGCGATCACTGGTCGACAGACGATTTGTGGAGGGATTGGCGGATTCATACCGTCAACGCCGCTCGATTGTCGCACCCATTCAAAAATTACGAAAAGATGCGCGCTAATTCTTCCATGCGGTCACTGATCGCTCGGCGCCCTGGTCTTTCCGCGCCTGACGAAAACGCCGCTGCGGCGATCGAAGGGCGGACGCCGTTCAGACGCGCCAACACGGCGAGGCCGCGCGCATGAATTCGCTGCAGCTTCGCCCGTCCGCTTCATATCGCTGGACCCGTTGCGCCGCGTCGGCGTCCTTTGAATCCACCGTGCCGCAAGAACCGGATAGCGACGATGCGCGCGAAGGAACGTGCGCCGCATGGGTTGCCGACTGTGTCTTGCGTGGTGACGCGCACAGTGCCGGCGATCTGATCGACCGGAACCACGAAAACGGATGGTTGGTAACGCCTGACATGGCGCAACACGTCCAGGGTTATGTTGATCTGGTCAAATCCCGCGGCGGGTTGACCACGTCGGAACAGTTCGTGCGGTTGACGGAAAATATTGCCGGCACGCTCGATTCTTCCACCAGCGCAACGGGACCGTGTCTTTTCGTTGATGATCTGAAATACGGATTCAAGCTGGTCGAAGTTTGGGATTTGCCGCAACTGCTGATCTATGCCGGCGCCGAGTTGATGCGGCTCGGCTTTCCGCCGTCGATCACGCACGTTCAAATCGGCATTTACCAGCCGCGCGGTTTCCATCCCGACGGCATTTACCGCGTCCAAGTAATGACCGTCGCCGAGTTGTGGGAAAAAGTGCAATGGATCGTCGCGCGCTCGCACGAATGCCTTGCACCGCAGCCGATCGCGACACCCGGCCCGCAATGCACCGATTGCCGCGCCGCTTCGTCCTGTTACGCGCTTCTAGGCACGATCGCCGCGCAATGGTCCGTGCTGCAGGATCACCGTCAACGGCGCATGACTGCGGCGGAAGCGGCGCAACAATGGCTGTTCGTGGAAAACCTGGAAAAGATGGTCAAGGCGGCAAAATCCGCCTTGGACGCCGAGATTTCCGCGCGGATCAAGTCGGAACATTTTCCCGGTATTTACATGAAGCCGCGGACCGGGCATCGCAAATTCAAATATCCACCTGAAACCATCCGGTTCCTGACCGGCGTCGATCCGTTCGCCCGCGTGGCAATGACGCCGCCCGAACTGGAGCGCGCGGGCGCGGATGTTGGAATCGTCGCGGCTATTGCCGAGACGAATATAATCGGTCACAAACTCGACCGGTTAGGACCGAACCAAGTCAACAAAGCTTTCGCGAAAGGGAAGTGACCACATGGCAAATTATCTGAATTACGTTACGAACGTCGGACGGCTGATCGGCGGTTCATTGACCGATCTGGTCAAGACCGATCAGGACAATAAGCCGTTGCCGGAGGAAAAATGGCACTACAACATCGGAATCGCGTTCGAAAAGAACGACCCGCGGACGATCGCATTTCTCACGCCGATTTTCCCGTTCGTTTTCCAGGAGTACCAGTCCAAGCCGTACGTGGTCCAGGCCGCTAACAATTGTATGCAGACGGGATTTCCGGCTAAGGGCGGGTTTTCGTGGAAGATCAAGGACGGCGACAAGCCGAACGCGAAAGGCCAATTCAACGCCAACGCAAAAGGCTGTTGGGTTGTGTATATGTCGACGCAAATCCCGATCAAGGCCGTCAACACGATGAACGCCGAAATCGATCCGAAGTCCGTCAAGAATGGCTATTTTGTCGACGTCGCCGGCTCGATTTCGATCAACGGACTCGAAGGCGACCGCGCCGGCATTTACTGGAATCCCCGGTTTGTTCGCTTCGTCGCGTACGGCGAGGAAATCGTTTCCGGTCCGTCCGCCGAGCAGGCATTCGGCGCGGCGCCGGCTCCACAGGCCGGAGCGTTGCCCGCTGGTGCTTCAATGACGCCGATCGTGCCGCAAGGTGCTGGTGTGCCTGGAAACGGCTTGCCCGGTCAGATGCCCGGTCAGATGCCCGGTCAGATGCCGCAGGGCGGAATGCCCGGTCAGATGCCGCAGGGCGGAATGCCCGGTCAGATGCCGCAGGGCGGAATGCCCGGTCAGATGCCCGGTCAGATGCCGCAGGGCGGAATGCCGGGAGGCTTGCCGGCTGGTGCGCCCGCGGGTTTCCCAGGACAGATGCCGAACGCTGGCTCGCCGACTGGATTCCCTACTAACGCGCAACCCCATTACGGGTTTGTGCAGGGTTGATCACTTCGCACCGCGCCGGGAGAAATTCCGGCGCGGTCTCACTTTTGGAAGGATTCCCACATGGCGACCTTTTCGAGTTTGATAGTCGCGGCGGCGCTAAAAAATCCGACAATGACCTATAAGCAGATCGCCGAGTTGACCGGCGCAAAGCCGAACCTAGCCGCGCAAGTCCTTTACCAGATGCGATTGCGTGGCTATGAAGTCGGATACATGCGCAAGAGCCGGCATGTGATCGTCAAGGAACCGCCGCCGATCGACACAGCGGCCGCGCCCGAGCCGTTGCCGGCGCGAAAGCATGTGCAGACGGTTTTCGGTTCATCCTGTCCGCGCTCGCACGGCTATTTGCGGCTGCTATGAGTTTCGCGGTTTACAAGGACGGGACAAAACACGCCGAATTCTCCACCCTGGAGCAATGCGCCGCGGAAATCCTGGTCAAAAGATGGTGCATCGTGGAACAGTTCGGCACGCATTATGTCCGCGGAATTGAGGTTCGGAAAGCTGATGGCACTGCGCTTCGTAATCCTGCACCCTGACGCTGGCGTGTTTCTCGGCGCGATGCCCGATGGTCAAATGATTTATTCGAACACGCCGCACCCTGAAATCGGAACGATCAAAGCAATATCGTTCGGATCGATTGAACGCGCTCGGGACATTATGTCGACCTATCAGATGGACCCTGCCTTTCATTGTTGCGTCCCGATTCAGGCCGATCGCGACGCATATGTTAACGTCGGGCAATTGCGTCGCGCCGGCTTGGCGCATATGTTGGAACCGATGGAAATTCAATATTTGGCACTCGCGCAAGCTGTAGGCAGGGCATGAAACACGATTTCGGATATGATCTGGAAACCTACGTCAATTGCTTCGTCGCGACGTTCGTTCATATCCCGACCGGAACCCGCTGGATTTTTGAAATCTCGGCGCGGCGAAATCAGTCTTTCGAACTGTTCACGTTCTTGGATTGGATCGAAAGTCTCGGCGCCCGCGGCGTCGGCTTCAATAATGTCGGTTTCGACTATGTCGTTTTGCATTATTTTCGGCATCTGGTGAAATCGCAAGGCTACGCCACTGCAGAACAGCTTCACGACAAAGGCGCGTCGATCATAGCCAGTGATCGGTTCGGTTCTATCATTTGGCCGAATGAGCGATTTTTTCCGCAGCTAGACCTTTACCTGATCAACCATTTTGACAACGTCGCGAAAGCGACCAGTTTGAAAGTCCTGGAGTTCAACATGAACTCACCGACGATCAAAGATTTGCCGTTCCCTCCGGATCAGCATTTGACGTCGCAAGAAATGGATATCGTGGTTTCCTATAACTGCCACGACGTCGCCGAGACAGTCCGTTTCTACCACTATTGCCGATCGCTGATCGAATTCCGCGACGAAATGACCGCCAAGCTTGGCGAGGATTTCACGAACTTCAATGATACGAAAATCGGCAAGCAATATTTTATCAACGAACTGGAAAAGGAATCGCCGGGCATCTGCTTTGACCGGTCCAGCGGCCGCAAGGAACCGCGCCAGACGCACCGCAGCCATATCCCGCTAGATACTGTGATATTCCCATATGTGACATTCAAGACGCCGGAATTTAGCCGAGTGCTGAACTACCTGAAAACGGTCAGCATCACCGACACGAAAGGCGCCCCGGAACTAAAAGACCTGAACGCGACGATCCGCGGTTTTCGGTTCGACTTCGGCACAGGCGGCATTCACGGCTCATTGACCGGCGCCACGATCCGCGCCGACGCCGAGCATGAGATTCTAGACGTCGACGTTGCCAGCTATTATCCAAATCTTGCGATCAAGAATAAGCTGTTTCCGCAGCATCTGTCCGAAACCTTTTGCCGAATCTATGAGGATTTGTACAACCGTCGCAAATCGTATCCTAAGAAATCATCGGAAAGCGCAATGCTCAAGCTGGCGCTAAACGGCGTTTACGGCGACTCCAATAATATTTACTCGCCGTTTTATGATCCGGCGTACACGATGGCGATCACTATCAACGGTCAATTGCTTCTGTGCATGCTCGCGGAATGGCTGATGGAATCGCCCCATATCGAAATGATCCAGGCGAACACCGACGGATTGACCGTGCGTTGCCACCGGGACGGCCGTGCATGGTTTGACCAGTGTTATCAGGCTTGGCAAATCTTCACCCAACTGGAGTTGGAAACCGTCAAATATTCGGCGATGTTCATCCGCGACGTCAATAATTACATGGCGGAATCCGTTGACGGCAAGGTCAAGCGGATCGGCGCCTATGCGTACGAAACGCAAGCGGAAAACCCGGCGACGCGGGAACTTTGGTGGAATAAGGATTGGAGTTCGCGAGTCGTGGCGAAGGCCGTTGAAGCCGTCTTGTTGCGCGGCGCGGACCTGGAGACGTTCATTCGAAACCATCCCGAGCCGGCCGATTTCATGATCCGCGTCAAGGTTCCGCGATCGTCGCGGCTGGTGGCGCAATGGTCGAACGGCGATCAACCGCTACAGAACACAACGCGATATCATATCGCCACGGCCGGCCCGCACCTGTTTAAGGTCATGCCGGCACTTGGCAAAAAGATCGCCGCTGGTGACGCCACGCCGCGCCGGATGGCAGTCGATAAGGGGTGGCCCGTCCGCGTCTGCAATGACGTCCAAGATTGGTCATGGGAACTACTGGACCGCAGCTATTATGTCGCGGAAGCACGCAAGCTTATGGAGTGGATAAAATGAAACGGACCGCGCCACCGGAACCGGCCGAGCCTGTCGGGAATTGCGCGCTGTGCGATAAGCCGAGCGACGCACTGTTCCGCAAAAACGACAAAGGCGAACCGGGAATTTTTGCCTGTTACCCGTGCGCCGACTTTCCGGATTTCGACAAGCGGCTGATGGAGAAAAAGCGCAAATGAAACCGTGGCACTATTCCCGAATTCGCTTTCTGACCCGCGTTCATAGCGGCACGATCGAAGGCGCGCCCGTCCAGGCGCCCAACGGCGATTGGGTTTTCTTTTGGGTTGAAGTCCGGAACAGCGATCCGACATCGGCGTTTCGTTGCACTCAATACGCATGCGGGACGCTCGGGCAATGACGACCAGCCGCAGCCCGCTTAACGCCCTGGTGCGACAAGCTGACAAGATCGCCGAGACGATAAAAGCTTTCGAGCGCGGCGAGTCCGTCGATCCGAAATTTGACGCCAGATTAAGAGCCGCCCGAGCCGAAAAAACATCGGTAAAAATCGGCGTGGTAATGGACGACAAATTGATCACTCTTGACCTGGAATGGTCGAAGATCGCCGAGACGTCCGAAACCGCGCTTGCGGCGTGGATTCTAAAGCTGATGCGAGACCGAAGGGAAACGATGCAATGACCATGACACCAGAACAGTTCCTCGCCGCCATGCCCGGCGTTAACGCCCCGCTCCCGACGCCGGCCGCGCTCCCCGTTGCCGGCGTGACCGAAACAAGCCAGACGATCGCGGCCGGTCAGCTTCGCGCGTTTATCGAGCGCGTCGAACACCTGGAGGAAGAAAAGCAGACGATCGCCGACGACATAAAGGACGTGTTTGCCGAGATGAAAGGGACCGGATTCGACACGAAAGCGGTACGCACGATCATCGCCATGCGCAAAAAGGACGCCGCCGAGCGCCAGGAAGATGAAGCGATCCTAGACCTGTACAAGGCCGCGATCGGGATGGAATGACTATTGGTCGATCGTGCCCCGATCGGTGCCGGCAAGCTGCGGCGGTATCGATCCGAGCGCCGCGCGCTTGTCGGCGGACAATACGCCAACATCAACCTTGACCTGATTCACGACGGTTATCAGCGCGTCAAGCTTGTCGCCGAACGATGAAACGATCCGGTCAATTCGCTGATCCTGTGCGACGTCGCGCGCTTCGCTTTGCCCGAGCCGATATTCGAGCGTGACCAGCGGCGCGATTCGCTGTGTCAGTGCTTCAAGACGGGCATCGGTCGCCGCGGTGCGAATGCGACGCAAATCCGCCAATTCCGCCAGTTCTTGACGAACTTCGCGAATATCCCGCGTGGTATTCACCCAAATTGTAGTGCCACCGACAATATTCGTAGCTATTACGAAGAAAAATCCGACGATGTTGAACACGTTAACCCGCCTCTTTTCTATCGTGACCATGTCATTTACTGCCATTGGTTCGAAAGTCCGTTGCAAGTGCTTCGTAATGCTCGGCGCAACGTGTGATCCGATTATTTGCTCGATCAGTCGCGGCGCGTTCCCGCTTTAGCACGGATACCGCCTCCAACCCAACGGCCAATTCGGCATGTGGTTCCCTTTTTTTGCAGTCTACAGGCCAGGGCGGCAATTCCACACCGGCCGCGGCCGTTCCTATGTCGATTGCCGGCCGCTCGACCGGGTTAGCGGCGCAAGAACTCAAGATCGGCATCAGTGAGAGGATAAGAGCGGCCGGCGCCCCTGATCGTCTGTTCATGGCGTAAAATCTCGGACTCGAGTGCGTCGGATGCAAGCTGTTCACTACGCTGTGCGTTTGCCAGTGCTTCGGCGTATCCCGCCAGTGCCTTCCGGCCGGCCGCAAGCTGGCGTTGCGTCTCGGCTAGCTGTGCTTCGGCCGCAATGGCTCGCGTCTCCAGGACATAGCCGGACCGTGCGTCGCGCTCGACCTGTGCCACGCGACCGACGATCGGGAATTCATAGAGCGCGACAAGGGCGGCGAGCGCCAGCGCCGGCAAGCCGATCCGCGCGACGATCCACGCCAGCACTAGGTTTCGCTCCCGTCACCTGGACCCGGCGCGTTCACAACGTTCGTCACCGTGACCGGTCCGGCCGCTGGTGGCGGTTCCGTGCTTTCCACGCGCTCGGCGTACGGCTTGGCGGATCGTGTCGTGTAGATCGCAAGCAAGTCCTGGACCGTGGCGAACCCGCCATAAAGCAGATAGACGGCGAACAGAAGCCAAAACGCGCTGTTGACCATTTCCCGCGCAATCGTGGTATCGCTCGCGATCGGGAGCCATCCGCTAAAGGCAATGACACCGCCGCAAAAAGCGACGATGCCAAACGCCATGGAACGGCGATAGAACCAAGACGGCTCGCCGTTCTTGCTCATTCCAGCGCGTCCATTGTCGCCGGTCCGGCGATGCCGTCAACGGTCAGCCCGGAACGCGTCTGCAGCGCCTTGACGGCCGTTTCCGTGCGCGGTCCGAAATCACCGTCGGCGTCGATGCCAAGCAATGACTGCAGCCGCTTCACGTCCTCGCCGTTGTCACCGCGCCGCAGCACGCGCTTGACGGCCGGCGCGTCCTTGACAGGCGCCGAGACTGTGCCGATGCCCCACGGCGCCGGATCGTCGCCGAGCGCGCCGCCCATGACGGAAAGGTGCACATGATGCTTGTGCGGATTCGATCCGGAGTAAGGACGCCATTTCCAGCCGTGTTCGCGGCTCGCGATCTGACCGTTGCTGATCACGTATTTCAGCCGCTTGTCCGGCGTCGCCACCAGCTTGCGCGCCAGTTCGTGACTGTTGACGCCGTTCGCCGGATCGTGCGTGATATCGAGCGCGCGAACGATCCCCTGTGAATCAGGGTTGTGATCGGATTTGCGCGCGGAATGCGCCGTGTCGCCGATCGTCCCGTCGGACGCTTTCGAGCGATTCGGATGCGCTGCGTTGATTTCCTTCCGCAACGTGTCCAGGGATTTTGCCAGTCGCCATGCCATGTTCATTCCTCCAGGGCGGCAAATGCCGCGTTAATTGCCGCGTCGACTTCCTCGCGCGTCTTGGCCGTCGCAATGCCCGCTTCCGCAGTCTTGCGGGCGCGGATGATCGCCGCGGATATCTCGGCGAACTGATCAGCCTTGCCGATGATCACAGCGGCAAGTGCCTGGACCGTGTCGGCGTCGCCGTCGGTCAAGAGCATCAGGAACCGGGCATCGGCCGGAGCCAGATCACCAGCGATCACCGCCCGCGCTTCGTCTTCCTGCAGGCGCCACGTCTCGCGCTCGGCGTTGGCATACTTCCGGGTATGCGGTTCGGCGACGGCTTGCGCGCGGCGCACGGCGATCGTCAGCCCGAAATCCCTCAACGCCGCCAGTGCATCGGCGTCGGAAACTGTCGCGCTCGGCTTGGCGAATTTCTCGCCGTCATATGTCCAGCCGCGCGCCACAGACGCCGTGCATTTGACATAGTCCGCCACGACGTCAGGGTGCACGACGTCGGCGATCGTCAACGGCTGATCCGTAACCGCCTCGACCATGACCGGAACGGCGATCGTCTCGACTTTCGGTTCTTGCGTCTCCGGATCGATCACGGCTTTTCCGTCTTCGTCCAGGACCGGGCGCGTTTCGTCCTTTGTCCCGTCCTGGACCATTCCGGTTTTCGGACCCTTCGCCGGGAAAGTGATCCGTCCGACGACAATGCCGTCTAAAATCTTCGCATAGTGCTGCACTGTGCTAATCCCTTCGATTTAATAGAAGATCAGGCAATAGCCCGGATCGCCGTCGTATGCGACCGCGATACTCGCCGAGCCGCCGCCCGCAAAGCTGTTGCTTGCGGACGCCGACAAACCGCGCGATCCGAACATAAACGCCGATCCGCCTTGCGCCCAATAGTTGTCAACTCCCATGACGTCGCCGCCTGTGCCGCCGCGGATACCGACAAAGCCGCCGAACCCGTTGCCACCAGCGCCCGAGCCGCCCGCGGCGCCGAGTCCACCGGTTGCGTATAGCGACGCGCCGAAATAGCTGGAATCGCCGTTGCCGCCTGGATTGGAACCCGGCGTGTTCTGTCCGGCGCCGACCGCGCCGAGCGTGATGGTTTCGGCCGTCGCGTTGACGATGCCGATAGCGCAACCGCCAGCACCACCCGCGGCGCCTGGATTGGTCGAATTGATCCACACAGTACCGCCGCCGCCCGCGCCCCATATCATGACAAGGATTTTATCGGCGGACGTCAGGCCGTAGGTTGCAGGGTTGAACGAATGGGTATTGCCGGCCGGGATACCTGCGAAACCGACCGCGCCGCGGAACGCTACGCCGAGCAATCCCGCAAGATTTGCCGGCGTGATGCCGACCGTTGCCAGCACCCGTGCCCGTGCTTCCGCGTCGGTCGCGAAACGATGGATACCGCGCTGCGAGGTTGACGTGACAAGCGCGGCAAGTCCGGCCGGCGTCGCGGCGCGATCCCCATCCGTCAACGCCAGCACTTCGGCATTTGTTGCCAATTCGATCAGGCCGCGGCGGGATTGTGTCGCGGTCAGCGTATTTTTGCCAAGAATGAACTGTGACCCGCCGTTGAACACCGTAACAGTGATCAACTCTCCGGCGACCAGATCACCGGAGACCATTCCAAGGCCGTTCGAGTCCAGGAGCGGCAACGCGCCGAGACCATTGGCGTTAATCGTGACCGCGCCCGTGTTCGTGGTCGCGATCCGGATGAAAAACTGCTGACCGTCGGTATAGGACGGCAACGCCGGAACTGGCGTGATCGTGATCGCGTTCGCCGTGCCGCCTGCACCGTAATAGCTGTTTGAGCGGATCGCGCGCCACAGTGACGCCGGAGTGACCGCACGAACGGCGTCCGTGCCGGCTATAGCTTCCGCGTCGGTTGCCAACTCGACCAAGCCGCGGCGCGCGGCGGTAGCACTGTTGCGCTGCAGGACGGCATTGCTACCGCCGTTAAACTGAAACTCGACTATTTCCGTTGCGCGAAGATCGCCCGCCACAACCGCCGCGCCGTCCTGGTCGATCACGTTGACCACGCCGAGACCGTTCACGTTCAGTGTAACGGCGCCTGTGTTCGTCACCGCCTTTTTGATGCGAAGCACCAAGCCATCGGTGTAAGTGCCATTCATTTTGACGACACTTGACACGACCATTGCGTTTGCGGTGCCCGTGTCGACATAGTAATCGGCGGCGCGGATTGCGTTCCATAGCGAATCCGGCGTAATGGCACGAACGGAATCCTGCCCCGCCTGTGCTTCCGCGTCGGTTGCCAGTTCGACCAGCCCGCGCCGGGTAGTCGTGGCGCTATTCGCAAATTTTTGCAGCTTGAATGTGCCGCCCGTCATGGTGACGGAAAAGACGTCGCCGGACAGGAGTTCGTTTGCCGCCAACTGCTGTCCGGTAACGTCGACTAGCGGAACGGCGCCGAGTCCGCTGACGTTGATCGTCACGCTACCGGTATTGTTAGCGGCCATCTTGCGGATAGTGAACGAAAGCCCCTCGACGTAGGCAACCACCGTCGGCTGCGGCGCCAACACCACCGCATTTGCCGTTCCCGTGTCTGCAACAAAGGTGCCGGTTCGCATGCCGCGAAGGATCGATTTGCGGACCTGTGTCAAGTCGGCTTCTGATGGCGTGTAACCGCCGAGCGTCGTGACTACGTCGATCAGTTCGGACTCGATACCGGAAAGACGAAAGATCAATTCGTTAAAAAGCGCCTGATCGGCCGGACCGCAAGGAAAACCAAGCTGCAATTCCGTATTCGTCGGTTCGCGCCGGGCGCCTGGAGTGACACCAGCCCAAGGATTCGCAACTTTTTGTTTCATCTGACTTTCTTCCTCGAATTAGATGCAAGTATACGTGTAAGGTTCAGCCGGGCAAAGCCAGTTTGCATTTTCACAGAAGCCGAAAAACCCCGTGCCGAATCCGAAGATCGGTCCTACTTCCCGCGATATTAGCGCCTTAATGCCTGGAGCGATAGGCATCACGCGGAAAACAAGCGGGATGAACTGGACCTCTGTTGCGGTCAGTGCCCGACCCGGCCCGATGACCACTTGACCGGGAGAAAGCGAGCGAAAGAACGCGTCCTCCCCCCATACGAATTGGACCGCCTCCAGGAGCGACGCGGCATCATAGAAATTCATCATCTGGTAACGCCGGGCATATAGAAACCCGCGGTACATTTCATCGTCATCAATGCAGACGATTTGATTTCCGACGTCGTCGCAGTCCGCCCATGTGCTTCCGTCGTCGCAGAAACCCGCGATCACATAGGGACCGACATACGTTGCCGCGCAAAAGCCGAAAACGGGCGGAATGGCGCATACGCAGTGACACCGCGGAAATCCGAGCCGCTTGCCGATCAATGTCAACTGGTCGCCGGTAGCATTTTCAATGTCGAACGCTTCCGGCATGGCGCAAATCGACTGAATCGCGTCGTCAATCTCGCCGAGAAGATTCCGCATCAGCCCGAGCAAATGCGGGCTTTCCCTGTACTGTGTTAATACGCGGTCAATCTCGATTTCGACTAGGGCGCCGGGAGTTGGGCAAGCGGTCATGCGGTAACCACCGTGAATTCTTCGGCCGTGAAATAAGCGATTTCATCAAACGCGATCACAGCCGGCAACGCCTGGACGTTGGTTGTGCGCCCGCCAGTAAGCGCGTTGACTTCCACGTTCGCATACTGGCATTCAATCGCGCGCCGCAGAAACGGGTTTGTGATGTCTTGCCCGTTAATCGGCCGGCCGGCGTCGCTGTTCAGATATTGGACCACGCCGAGAAGAACGGCGCCCGGAGACTGCGGCGGACAACCATCGACCGCGACGGATAGCGTGATGACGGCGCGGACCTTAATCAGGACCGGCGTCGGACGAAGAATGTAAATCGTCCGGCAAGCGCCATCCTCCAGGGTATTAACCGGCGTGTTGCCGTGCGTGCCGATTCCAGGCACGACATGAACGCGGATCGCGTCCGCAATCTCGACGTCATTTCCGCCGATCACAGCCACACAGATCGAATGTCCGGAAATGCCGTTAGCGTCCGCGGCATCCGTGTCGTTAACGAACACCTGGACATAGGTAACGCCCGTCACGTTGCGGACCGCTCGAATCAAGTCCTGCAGATCGATGCGAGCGCGGCCGGCATTGGTCAAGGCTTGCCGCAACGATTCGTCAGTCTCGCCGATGCCGCGACGCAACAAGCGAAGGCGCCCGAGAATTTCCAGCCGGTTTCCTTCCGCCTGATCCGGATCGTACGACTGATAAACGTCCTCGGCGAATTCCCACATGCGCGCGATAATGTCCGCCATCGTACCATTGATCTGCCCCATAGGGCTTTCACTGGTTTGGATCAGCCCGGCGCCGAAAACGTTTCGGTTTTGCGCCTCGATATCAGCCAAGATCGTATTGAGCGGCTTACGAACGAATCCCTGCGGCTTGATTCCGAAATCGCTCATAGCTTCACCATCTGGTCATAATCGGTCAAAATCGTAATGTCGCGAATATCGAGTTGCCGCCGCGTCCCCTGAAACGACACTGAAAACGAAGTAATATCCGTGACGCCGTCCGTGCCGAAAATTGACGCTTTCGTCACCGCTTCCGCCATTGCGGCATCGTACGGGAGCGCGTCGATATCGGTCAGCCATGGCACGCCGGCCGTGGTATCCAGGAACCATTCACCCGTGAACGTCAAGAGCCGTTGCCGTACGTGCTGACCGACGGCAAGCGCCTGTGTGACGATCCGCAGATTTCCGGAAAGATCGGTCTCCAGATCATTTGTGATCGCGTCGACATATATCCCGAGCCGGTCAGTCATAGCGCCATCGCCCGAATTTTTGCGGCGAGTTCCATCAATTGCGCGCGGTTTTCGAGCGCGTGACCGCTCCCCGCCGACGATCCATAATTGATCTGCAGTTGATCGGACGCGACCAGTTCCATAAACTCGGCGAGGATCGTATAGATATTGCCTTCCGACCCTTCGATTTTGATCTTTCCGGACGCGTTGCCGCGAATGCCGTAATTCCCATCTTCATCAAAGCGAACGTGCACGTTCGCCGGATCGAAATTCTTGATTGGATCGGTCAGCGGCTCGCCGCCAGCAACGGACGCTTCCATGTCGGAAAGGCTCGCCGATCGCGTGTCGGACGCTTCGCCGTCGTCCTCCAAGAGATAGTTTTCCGAAGATCGCATGTTCGGCGCCAAGTCGACACGATCGCCCGCCTTGACTGGAAAAGTGATCGCGCCCGCGCCGGCCCGCTGGAATCTGATCGGAACTTCTAACAGTTCCGGCATGTCCACAGGCTTGCCGTTGTGCTTGGGCTTGTATAGCGGTTGAATAGTTGCCGTCTGTTTTGCAGGATCGAAAGAAACGACCTTGCCGGGAATGCGGCCCCACTGGTCTTCACGCTCTTGTTCGGCTTGTTTGCCGACCACTTCGCCGAGTTGATTGTTTGTTTTTCCCAAATAACCCGACATTAGGGTTTCTTCCCTTCGTCCACTTTGCCGCCCTGTATTGCTTCGCCGTGGCCCGATACTCTGAATTTCCCTTGTCGGTTGTCGCCTTCATAGGTGACTTGGCTGACCCTGTATAACCCGCCTTCACCGTTCATTTCAAGCGTTTCGCTTTCGATCTGGACGCGGCGCCCTGGACGCACTTCCGGATTCAAAAGAGCCTGAAACTTGACGCCGTTATCCGTGATCGTCGGCGTCTCGACCAAGCCGGTTTTGCTCGATAGGAACACCGTTCCGGACAGTGAATCGTCACCCGGAACGATTTCCATCACGCCGTTTTGAACTGACCAGTAGAACCCTTTGCCGCGGCCGATCCTGTCCGCTTCCCGAGTGCATGCGCCGCAAAGCGCATACGGCCGCTTGAAATCTTTCATGTCGTCAGGGAATTTCCATTCGCCTTTTGAAACCCCTTCCTTGGCAAGCTGCGAATAGATTTCTTCCATCACGTCTTTGACTGGAGTACCAGCCGGGAAGGATTTCGACGTGGTAGCCTTGCGGAAAGCCTTGTCGCCGTCGCCGCAACTGATCTTCGATATAATATCCGGACCGTCCCGCCTGTGTTCGACGTCGCGCATTTGGCCCTTGAATATAACGCCGACGTTATCCCCGCCGAGCGGCGGCATATAGCCGGCTTCTAGCGTGACTTCGTCCAGTTCCTTCCCGAGCGCGTTCCTGTGTCCTTCGTTCAGATTCCAGATTTCGATTTCTGCGGTGTTTGCCGTTGACGAAATGGTTTTGGAAACGCTGAACCCAATTTTGAGTTCGTGCACGTTCATCCCGCCAGGATTGATCACCAGCCCGGAAACGGTCAGACGGACTTTTTTAAGAAATTGCTGCATTCAATTCGTCCGGCGTGGCGTGGAAGATGCGAACGGCGCCGGACGGCAACCCGCCGAGATTGGGAGCGGCGCCGGGCATCATTTCGAGCGCGAAGATAACGCCGATGCCGAAATCATACGGCGCCAGCAAGTCAATCCCTGTCACGACACGACGGCCGCGCAAAACCGGCGCGTCGTCAATGGAAAGATCGAAGGACCAACGATCGGTTGTTACGTTATAACGAAACCGAAATGTCGTGCGACGATTGTTCAGCACCAGCGAAAATTTCTGATCGGGAAGCTCGGCGATTTCAAACCGGACCATCAGAACACCCGTCGCAAGAGGGATTCATTGTCACCGGACGGAACCGGCCGAACTGGCGCGTCACCACGCGTCACAGTGCCGCCAGCACGTAACCGCGTCTCGGCGTCCCGTGCGGTCTCCGGAGACGGCCGCGCCGCCCTGGTGGCAGTGTCGCCAGCCGATCCGCGCCGCCCATCGGACGCGCCGTCGTCAATGTCCGGTTGCTCGCCACCCGTGCCGCCGACATAGGACGTCCCCACAATGATGACTTCCTGCAGAACCACCTTGCCACGTAAAACGCGGCTCGAGTCCTTGTCACGGTCCGCGTCGATCGAAAGCACCAGCATATTGCGATAAACGGATAGACCTGTAACCAGCGTGAAGGGAATCCGGGTTTCCTGGAATCGCACAAGGGCGGCGAACGTCGCCGCGGCGTTCTTGTCGCCGACGTCGAACGTGACGCGTTTCGGCATGACGTACGCGTGATCATTGACCTCGGCGCCGGTCTCGATCGGGTTTTTCGTTATCTCAATCGACGTCGAATGAGATTCCCGCAACACCACGTTCAGCGGGACCGGTCCGATACGGCTGGAAAATGCAATGACGCTCATTAGAAAGCCGGCCCCGCTTCAATTCGGCTCGCCTGTGCGGTTGCCGCCTGTCCAACGGCCGCGCCGGTAGCCTGTGCCGCGGCGCCGGGCGCGTCCGCCATCTGCGTAACCGTCTGATTGACAGTAACGCTTGTGCTGACCGGGAATTGCCGGTTGTCCTGCCTCGCATCCGTCACGGTCGCGTTGACCGCGTTTTCCGGCGTCATCCGTGCCAGATTGGCATTCATGTTTTCCAGCATCGCACGGATCGCACCGCCGCCAGCGTTCGCCGTTGCGGCGTCACTGGTGATGCTCGACTGCGGTTTCGGCGCGTCCATTCCGTCACGCATCGCATCAAACGAATTCCCGGCCGGCTTTGGTGCGTACTTTGCAGGATCGGGAAGAAATCCCATGTCCGGCGAGAACATGCCGTTAAAGACGCCCTTGATCTGTTCCGCCGCGTCCAGAAATTCACTGATGATCGGCCGCGCTACGCCGTCGGCTTTGACCGGTCCGGTTTCGGTAAAGGTTTCCTTTTTCCCGTCCGGAGTTACCGACGGATAAACCGACGGATCGGGCAATATGCCCGTGTTCGGTTCTTTCAAAGCGTCTCGCACTTGCTCGGCGATCTTCCCGCCAAGCCGTGACAACCCTGTGAAAATCGATTCGTTCGGATCGATATCGGCGGGAAGCGGAAACGCCGCCTTAACTTCGGCGTTCTGCCATTCTTGATGAGCCTTTTCCCATTCGGTTTTCAGGAAGTCGCTTTGAGCGAAATTCAGCGACGCCGCCGCAAGCGCCGCTGTTGCCGCAGCCGAGAAAGCCGCCAGCAACCCGGCGCCGGTTGCACCTGTCGCCGCACCGGCCGCTGTTGCCGTGCCAGTCGTGACCGCAGCACCCGCCGCACCAGCCGCACCGCCCGCCACAGCGCCACCGACGGCGCCGGCCGCGCCGACCGCCCATCCTGCAGCCGCCTTAAGCACTCCCAACGCCCGTAACGCCATCAATGCACCTATCGCCGCTGTAACGGCCGCGATCGACGCCGCCAGGGCATCAGACGCACCCGTTGTTTCCTTGATCCATCCGACAAGGGCGCCGAACTTGGACTCCCCGCCTTCTAAATAGGTTAGCAGATCGTCCAGCGCGGCGGCAATCGCAATGATCGCCGACGACAACGGGAAAGAAACCAGCATCCAGGCGCCGAACGCGGCCGCAATCGCCCATAGCGTCGAACTGTCCAGGCTGGAAAGCCAATCGGCAATGAAAGCGCCGTGCGTCGCGACACGATCGGCGAAAGTGCCGATTGCTGACAGGACCGTAACAAAGCCGTCGGAAATCCGTTGCGCCCATCTGTCGAGCGAACCGTTTGCGTCCAACTCGGCGATTTTGTCGAGCGCGCTTTGCATTCCGCGGCTGACAAAATCGAAAAGTCCGGCGTCCCCGATCCGACGCTTAAAATCGGTCCAGTTGTCGCCCATGTTCGACGTCATGCCGAGCCATGTTTTCGACTGCTTATCCATGGCGCCATCAAAGCGCCCGAAAATTTCCTTCAACGTTTTGCCGATGATCACACCATCTTTTTTGATGGTCTTCCGCATCGTCTTGCCGTTTTCGGTCCATGAATAAGTTACCTGATCGCCGGCAACTTCCGCCCTGATTCCGAATTCCTTAAGTCGTTCGTTTTCGCCGGTCACAGCGTCGGCGATTGCCTCGACGCCGGACATAAGCGACTTGCCCATTGCCGAGCCGGCATCACCGACCGCCTTAAGCGTCCCGTCCATCGGATCAAGGCCGTACGCCTTAAGCCGCACGAACGCTTGCGTCACTTCTGAAACTTCGTACGGCGTCGTTTTGCCGAACTGCGAAATCCAGTCGAGCGACGCTTTCGCCTTTTCTGACGATCCCTCCAGGGTTTCGAGCGTCGCTTGATAGGTTTGGAACTCGGCGGACGTGTCAATGACGCTCTTGCCAAGGAACACCATCCCGGCGCCGAACGCAGCACCAGCGACCGCGCCGGCTTTGGCGAGACCAGCCGCAAACGCCGCAGCGCGCGACTGCGTGCGATCCATGCCGGCATTGAATCGTGCTAGTGCCGCCTCGCCGCGAAGATCGTACCCGAGAACGGCAATTAGTTCGTCAACGATCATGCTAGTTCCGCCTGTGCGCCCTTAAGGTCCAACGCTTCATGCGCGTCGAGAACGTCAGAGATTGTCACCCATGTTCGAAGATCGGCCATGGTGTAAAGCGGCGGACTAGCGATGATCGGGCGCCACAGGAACAGATTCAGGTTCGGCGCTATCTTGGCGATTCGTTGCACAGATAGCGTCTTCCCTTTCCCCGTTACTTTAGGTTTCCATTCGCCAGGACGCCGGTAAAAAAATCGCGGAACTGTTCCTGTAGCACGAAAGCCACAAGGGCGGGAATCGATTTCAGATCGCCCGTAAAGTCCGCGTCGAAATTGACATGCTCCCACGCCGAAGACGGCCGCTGGACCATCGCCGTTTCTGCGATTTCCTGGACAAGAGACACGTATTCATCCGGATCGGCCTTGTCGAAAATCGCGGTCAGTGCAGCGATTGCGGCGGCGTTCGACTTGTCGGCGTTCCCCGCCGCGCGCTCGCCGAGAATTTCCGGAAGCTTGTCAACGGCGCCGCCAAGGAACCGCATAATCCGAGCCTGGAGTTTCAGCGCCCGAGTTGCTAGCAACGGCTCCACCTTATAGGTTTTGCCGTTGATTTTCTTTTCTGCCATGGTCTAACCCCTTCGTTGTTTGCCGCTGGCGTTATGCCAGCGGAATATTCGGCTCCCAATCGGACGTTACAAGCGTCCATTCGCGTTCTGTCGCAACGTTGCCGTTGCTGTCGTCCGGCGCGACCTGGACGAACGCTTGATCCGTCGAGCCGCCGCCCTTGGTCCCGCCTTCGATGACAGAGAACGGAAAGCCGATGATCCGGCCGGCGCGCTGCTGTGCGAGTTTCTGGAGCAACTGACGATGCGTTGCGCTGGTGTGCATCAGCTTTAGGACGATCGTTGCCGATCGATCCGCCGACTGTGAAAAGAGACCGGCGCCGTCCGCGCCGATCAGCATTTCGCCGACGTCGGCGCCCTGCGACACCACGATTGCATCGTCACCGTCCCATAGGCCGATGACGCGCAAGCCGTCGACCATCGCCGTAACGTTCAGCATCGAATAGACAGAAGATTTTGCCATTTTCAGAATCCCTTATTGCGGCCGTTCGACGCTTAGAACGTCATTTTGTAGCGAATCGTGGTGTAGTGCACCGCGCCGCGATAGCGGAACTTCACCGAAATCTCGGGCGCGATACGCATCTTGCGCTGGCTCTCCGGCACGTCGAACACGCTCGGCACGTCGATTTCGTAGTTCGGCGCGTAAAGCCCGGTTGCCGGATCAAGGTCCAGGGCGATCAGGCCGGCGCGGTTCGCCTGACGCATCACGGTTCGCGCCGCGGCGGCGAGCATTTCCATGCCGCCATCGTCAAACGGGATGCGCTTGTTGTTCAGGAGAATTCCAAGTGCTTCTTCTTCGGTCCGCGCGATAATCCAGTCGGTCGCGTGGATTTCGTCAATGAACACATTCGGCGTCAGCGTCGAGCCTTCCACGACGAAGAATTGCCCGCCGATATCGATCTGCGTATTCATGCAATGCCCGGCCGCGATCGACTGACCTAGCTGTTCCGTGAATCCGGTCAGCGCGGTCAGTTCCGCGCTCCCGACGGAAACGGGCGGAATCGTCTCCAGTTTCTTGTACTTGGCGGTATAGGCCGAGTCCGCTTCATCGAAATTGTAGCTGGAAAGCGTGGCGGCGAGCGCAACGCCGCCATATTGTGCCGGATCGCTGTGCCAGAACATCGCCGAGCGCGTCAGCGTGCCTTTCAGCGTCGGACCGATCAGCGTTGTATTCGCCGGATCAAGGTTGCCGACGTCACCACCGGAATCGATGATTGCCAGCTTATTGTGCGCCTCGCACCACACCATATAACCGCGCGTGAAGCCGCCCGAGCGAAGCGACGCCGTGACCGTGAGAAAATACCAGTCGGCGTCATACGCATAAAGCAAACCCATCTGTGCGATGCCGTCGGCCTGTGATGCGCCCTGCACCACATAGCCAATCTTGATCCGGACCGGACGCGGATTCTGCGAGAACGCGGCGAGCGCGGCGAGATACGCTTGATCCGTCGGCGCCCAATCAACCGCGACTTCTTCCATGGTGGAATATGCCTTGGTGCGCTTGGTGGCGTCGACCTTGCCCGCCTTGGCGACGCTGGACAGGATCAGCGTGGTTCCGAACCCGCGCCGAGCCGGAAATGAATCCGTGCGGTCCAGAGTGACAAGAACGGTCCGGCTGTAAGGAATGGTCATGGCGTCAAGTCCCTTGTGATTGAGTAACTACTATCATCGATCGTGTCCACAATGAAGCCGTCAAGCGTCACTCCACGAACGAAAATATCCATCTGTGCCCGCGGCTCCCATTGAGTGTTAACCCATTCAGGAACATTGCGAATTTGCGAAATCTCATGCACCATCAGGTTGTCCACCTTGGCGTGAAGCTGTTCTAAGGTCTGCAGCATCTTCGCCGCCGATTCGATCGGACGAAGCAAATCAGCCGGCGCGTCACTGCCTAGCGCATGAACCGAATAGCGCCATTCCCGCTCGATTGCCGGCGTCGCCTTGATCCGGGTTTTACCCTCGCCGTTGTCAATGCCCGTGTCAAAAAAGTCGATCGCCTGGACGTGCTGTCGGACCGGTTTCGAACCCGTGTAATTGACCATGATATAAGGCGCGGCCGGCAACGGTCCCGACTGATAGGCACGGATCACCGGCCGGCCGGTATGCAGCACCAGCCATTTCACAATCGACCCGTGCAAGTCATCATCGGTCATGTCGTCACCCGAGACAACGCCGCCCGATAGAAACCGCCATCGGCGCGCGGCCAAACATACATGATGCGATACACCACGCCGGCATGTGTGATCTGACCGTCAACGTTAAGAACCGACCTGGACCAACACAGCCAACGCGCCTCTGTCCGCAGCCCTTCGGGCAAGTCCTGCAGTTGGTTCCCTGATGCCGGCTGAATCGCCGCGCGGATCGTGGTCGACGCCGGTCCGCCTGGAACCCATCGCCCGCCGACGTCATAGGCGCCACCCGTGACCGTCGTTAGCGTCACGTTCCGCGCTTCCGCGTCTATCGCAACGGCAACGTCGATCATTCGTCCAGCTTATGCGTCACAGCGGCGCGCATTTCGCCCGTATCGATAAGCGGATTCGAGGAACCCTTGATTGCGATCGTGACCGGCGAGTTCGGCGGCGAAGAAAGCGACGTGATTTCCGATTTCACGTCCTGCTCGGCGACGATGCCGAGTTTCTTCAATGTGACCGTCATCGTCCGATCGCCGCGAAGGATCAACGGCGCTTCCGCGCGAAGCGCCGAGCGGTATTTTCCGGAATTGTTGCGCATAGTGTTGCGCATGAAAGGCCGCTCGGGAATCGGACCGCCCCAACCGCCGCCAGAAGCGCCGCCGCGTGTGCCGAATTCCTGCCAAACCGCCTTGCTGATGTTCATCCCGTCCGATGCGCCGGCCGGAAAACCGACCTTGACCTTTGACGGACCGCGCGAAAGCTTTGTCGGAAGCTTTTTGTGCGTGCGGCGGATGATTTTTGCACCGATCATCAGAACACCGCGAATGTCGAGAAATTGCGGCGCATGTAAACCAGATATTGCGTCCCGTATGACGTCAGCATGTATCCATCGGCGTCGACCGCCAGTCCGCCGAGCCGATCCGATGTGCTGGCGTACGTGGTCGACACGTCGCCGACCTTGCGCGAAATCATCGGTCCAGGCGCCAGCGGTGCGCCATCCGTGATCCCCTTCGATCGCGCCGGTTCGCCTTCCATCGCAAGCATGTGTGCGGCGAGATAAAGCGCGGCCGGCTTGCGGTCCCGTTCTTCCCATGTCTCGCCGACTTGCGGAATTGCTTCCTCCAGGACCATTTGCACCAACGCGTCGCCGACCGGCGCGAATTCCGGAAACCGGACGCGAAAATCAGAAAGCGTTGGTGCAATGTAGGTCATGGATTACTGCTGACCGGCGATCTTCGCCGCCTGTGCCGCCTCGACCTGCTTTTGCAGGGATTCCAGCGACGTCTTGCGCGTCTTTTCCTCGCCGGTCAGCGCCTTCAACTCGGCAATCAGCCGGTCTTTCTCGATATCCTCCGGCGACGGCATGCCGGGAAGGCTGACCGACGGAAGGCCGGGAAGGCCGTTCGGAATCGGAAGTGCCGGCGCGTCCTCCAGAACTTCGATTTCCAGGACGCCAGCGCGTTCCCACGCCTTGACCGACGGCGCAAGGCCGTGCACGTCCCACTGTTCAATCCTCGCCGTCACGCCGGGCGCGATGGTCACGCCAGCGACGCCGAGCGCCGTACCGTAAACGTTCTTGACATTTGCTGCAGACATTTCCCGTGTTCCTTCACCTGTTAAGAAAAACGCCGCGACGGCCGGTTAAAGCAGTCGCGGCGCGTCGGATTGTGCCACGTCGTCGGCGGATTAGATACCGTCGATGTAGCGGATTTCAGCCGGCAAGCGAGCGTCGGCGCCGCCGAGCCGGAACACGCCGGGAACTTCCGTCCGGAGCGGTCCAGCCGCGTACGGCTGCAGGAAGCGATGCGCCATCGGCATGTGCAGTTTCAGCACGTCATCCGAGCGGCGATATGCAACCATACGCTGAACGCTTCCGGCGCCGGCCGTCTCCAGGCCGCGGACGCCGCGGACGGTCAGTTGCTTGCCGGTCTCGTTCGTATAGGTGTTGTTCGCTTTCAGGAAACCCATGAGCGTCGTGGTCGTGCCGGGCAGAACGCGCGTGTTCAGGAAGTCGACCTTTTCGTTCGACATCAGCACAGTATCGGCAAGCGACGTGAACCGCGTCCCCGACCACGACGCGCGAATCCCCTGGTTGAAATCGGCGATGATCTGTGCATCGGTCGCCGACGCCCATCCGCCCGTCAGTGCCGCAACCGGCGTCACGCTCGGGAAGTTGATCAGGCCAAACATATTCTTGGTGGCATCGCCGCGAATGGCGACATTGTCCACGAATTCCATGTAGGCCCGGCGCGCGGCGATGGCGTCCGCTGCAGGCAGATTGTAGCCCATCTGCATTGCGGCGCCGATTTCTTCCCATCCGAACCCGTAGCCGACACCCGCGGTGTGGATCGAGGATTCGAACTTGGTCATTTCCGATCCGGCAAGCGGAACGTTGTCCGCGTTGCCGTTGATCCACTTCGCGGCGCCGTAAATGTCGCCGGAATAGAACGTCACGGTTTTCGCGAAAGGGTGTGCCGAACTGTCGACCGGCACAAGAAACGGGAACTGGATCGCAGGGTAAATCTGCTGATGCACTTGCGTTTCGATGTGCGACCGCTGCGAAACCACAAAGCCAAGTGCGGCCTGTGCGTCGAAAGTGTTGAGGTTGAACATTGTTCCTGATTCCCGCTTCGTTGTTTGCCGTTAGCCGTTCAGACGGACGACGGCGAGTTCGCCGATTCCAGCGGCCGTTTCGTACGTGGCGCCCGCGATCTGGACGGCGCTCGACGCGTTCGTCTTGGCGAAAGCGCCGGTTGCGGGAATGACCCAAACCGGATCACCGACCAGCACGGCGACGGATGCCGTCACCCAAACCTTACCCTTGCGCAAATAGGCCGCGCTTTCGTACTGCGCGTACCCGTTGCCACCGGCGAGACCTTCCGCCGAGCGGTCCTTGACGGCGATGCCGAGAATGAACGTGTCGCCCGTGGTGAACGCCTTGCACGTATCGGCAAGCGTTCCGCGCGAGACAGCGGCGCCGAACGGGATGCCGCCCGCGTTCTGAACCGTTGCGGAATCGACGTCCTTTATCGTCATGTCGACAAGGGCACCCGGAACACCCTTGCGGATATTGTCCGTGTAAGTCGTCTGAACTGCGGGCATATTCGTGCTTCCTTGTTGCGTTTACCGGCCGTCGTCGGCTCGGCTTAATTCTTCCATGCGTTCTGGAGCGACTGTTCCCATGCGTCCTGGGTGGCGATCACACCGTCGGCGACGGGCGCCGGCCGCTGGAAAGACTGGCGGAACGGATCGGATACCGGCGCCGCGCTGGCGTCCTTGGTGGCGGCGAGAAACGCGCCGTCGATCGCGGCCGGCGCCATGTCCTTCGCGAATGCCTCGCCGTACTTGGCGACCACGACGGCGCGGCGAATATCGGCGTCAGCCATGGACTCGAATTTGCCGTCCTTGACGACGGACGAAGCGAGCGCGACCAAATCGGCGCGGTCCTTGACCATCTTCGCCATGCCTTCCGGCGTCGGCAGCTTGTCGGTCAGTTCCTTGACCTGGACTTTCAGTCCGCCGATTTCGGTATCCTTGGCGGCGAGCGCGGCGGCATGATCGGCCGCGGTCTTGGTGACGGCCGCGGCACTGTCGGAAAGCTGACGCTGCAGGCGCAAAATGACCGCCTCCGCCATGTCGGTAACTTCGATCGGCATTCCGTCGTACTGGATCAGCTTGGTTGCCACGGTCTTGATTCCTTCATCCTGTTGAAACTCGCCGCCCCATCCGTCCCCGATCCGGCACGACTTGCCGGCTCGACCACGCGTCACGATGGCGACGTGATTTGCTCGAATATTGCGCTGTTGCGCGTCGAAAGCCTCGCCGGATTCCGTGACGCCTGGAGTGAAGTCCAGATCACAGGTATAACCCGCCGACAGTTCCCGCTTTCCGGCAATGACGTCGGCAATCGCCGCGGCGTCACTGACCATCAGCGGAACACGAATGAAACGATCCTTTGCCGCGACTTCGTCCGCAGTCTGACCGACCGCAACCGCTTTCCAGTTGTCCGCCGTCACCAGATCGGCCGGATGATCGTTCGTCACCGGCCGATGCGCAAAAGATGCAAGGGTGGCGTCGCTGTGAACTTCCGTGGCGGACCGGAAAACGCGGACCGTCGGGATTTCCGGCTTGCCGACTTCGTATCCGGCGTAAATCTGAATTCCGGTCCGCGCCACATTGGCATCGACCAGCAAGGCGCCATCAGCGCGCCGCTTCGTTCCTGTGATCGTGACCGAATCCGTAAAATTCATGTCGCACGGGTAGCATTGTTATATCATAACGACAACGCGGAATAATCGACCGTTGACAGGCCGTCCGTTTCGTGTATGGCTCGGCGTCGCATTCTTCCCACGGATGCGACCACCAGCGCCGCCCGACGGTCTCCTAACCCCGGATCGTCGGGCGGTTTTTTAAGCCCTGGAGAAAACCATGAAATCCCTGATCATTCTTGCCGCTTCGTTCCTTGTCATTTCGCCCCGTTCCGGCGACACCCCGGCACCGTCCGCGCCGAGCGCGCCGTCTGTGTCGAGCGCGGCAAGTTCCGGCGTCCAGTCGTTCACAGCTTCTCGCAATGCCCGCAAGCCGGCCGCGCTGATCTTGCCGTAAAACGGCTTTCCCGTCGGCGAGAATAAGCCATCA
>LNFM01003295.1_pt1 | contig 46136 bp, 50 predicted proteins | sample 596031 | NCBI WGS metagenome assembly LNFM01 (sample SAMN04254537, study PRJNA301005) | activated carbon metagenome | isolation source: dual media filters at the Ann Arbor, Michigan drinking water treatment plant | place: USA: Ann Arbor
GATAATTGAGCCTCGCCAGCTCCACCTGGAGTCGGGCCGCTCTGGTCCGCGCATGCCTGCTGAAAATCTCTATAATGACACCGGTACGATCGAGCACAGGCACTCCGGCGGCGCGTTCAAGATTTTTCAATTGTGACGGCGACAGATCGCAGTCCACGATGACGATCTGCGCCTGCTGGCGAGAATCAGGCAGGGCCTCGATCGTGTCATCCGGTTCTTCTTCCTCTGATTCCTCCGCTGCGTCCGATGCCGCCGCCTCTCGCTTCGAAGCCGCTTTGTGCGCCGGTCGTTCAAACGAAGCCGCAGCTGTTCCCGAACCACCGGTCCACAGCGCCAATTCGGTAAGTTTTCCCCTACCCAGAACCGTCGCAAATTTGTCGGAACTGCGTTTTTGTCTGACCTGGCCGACGACGTGATACCCGAGGGTTTTCACAAGACGCGTGAGCTCTTGAAGAGAACTTTCCAATTCCTCCCCGGTTATATGAGGGGTCTGGATCGCCACAAGCACGGCACTGGATTGTGAAACCGTCGACATCGCGTACCTCTCCTTGAGCCTATCTTAGTATAACCACTGCTCGCCAGACCACTTGAAACAGGCGATCAATCCGGGAAATCTCTGGGAAACCATGACCAATGGAGGGAGTCAGACAGGACACCATTGAATATAATATATGGTGCGCCCGGTTGGAGAAAGCTCGAACCCATCAAGCCCATTAGATACCGATTTTCTTTAAACCTCTAGATGAGAGGAAAGGATCGCGATGTCGATTACACACCGGATCTCTAGCGGGAATCTCTGTAGACATATCTTAAGCTCCTCCAAAAACAAACAGTTCAAAAGCAGAACATTCTGACAGAATGGGACGGCTCTGACAGATGGTACGAAATAGCCAGAAGATCCCCGCGCGGCGCGAAGCTGCGGCCGTTAGAACAATTGCTAGACGACGCAACCTTCGCAGTAGTAGAAACAGAGCGATACTTATAGCCCAAGAGGGAGCGGATGCCTGGCCATAGCACAGATCGGCGGAAGTGTGTGTATGTCATCGGTGCGGGATTCTCCGCAGGGCTTGGATACCCGCTAACTAGCGATCTATTGTTTCGCCTGTGGGAGAAGCTTGATAACGATCTGCGGCGCGATCTGTTACGCGTAGTTAAGTTTCACCATCCGGGGTTCAACGCAAAACAGTTTACATCCTATCCAAACATCGAAGAACTTCTCTCCGAGATGCTCATTAACGAGAAGCTGTTCAAAGCGAGTCGCCAATACAATGGAAAATTCACAATCGAAAACCTGATCAATCTCCAGCGTGATTTGTTGCTAAGCATCGGCAACTGGTTTCATGAATTGTCGGAAGACATCGATTGGAACCCAAAGAGCGATGATTGGCTGCATGACTTCAAGAGCCGCGTCGAAGACGAGAACGCCGCCGTGATTTCATTCAACTGGGATCTGATTTTGGATAAGCTGCTCTTCGGCGACGAGCTCGGGAAGAACTGCTATCGGCTAGAGTCATCTGATGGCGGACCCGTTCTCCTGAAACCTCACGGGTCGCTCAACTGGTTCGAGCATGAGACAGGTCAACACATAAAGGACGAAAAACGCGTCAAGATATACCACGGTGAGAACAACAACAGCGTTTACACGTTTCTGCCCTATCGTGCACCCGTTTCGAAGAACAAACGCGTGTACACACCCCTCATCGTACCCCCGGTCCATCTGAAGCAGTTCGATAAGCCGATATTCACGAAGCTCTGGCAGGACACGGTGTCAGTGATTAGTACGGCAAAAAAAGTTGTGTTCCTTGGCTATTCGATGCCTGCAACGGACTTGCACGTGCAATTCATCATGCGGTGCGCCTTTCACAATCAGATGGAAGGCGTACTGGAGGAGGGCGGAACGCGGGCACCGAGCACGGGTGTAGCTCCGGTGATTATTGTCAATCCGGATCAGTCCGCCGCAAAGCGGATAGCCGCAGTCACGGGGCCGAAGCACAAATGCCGATGGGTGTCATCACCGGTCAACGATTGGGTTGCGCGGAAAGCATAAATTTGATTGATAAGTTCTTCCTTGCGCCCATTGTCCGCGTAACTCATTGGTCCCTCGATGGTACCAGACCAATTTATGAAACGGCGCTGCGTGGGTTCACGTGACCGCGATTTCCAGTCGAAAATCTAATACTAATCGGAGCCGCTACTATTATGATCGAGTTGGCCATCCGCGCCCGTAAAGAGATTATTCACAGCTTCCATTACATTCCTGATATTCGTCAGGTCGAATGGCACATTGGGCAAATGGATCGATGCCCCTTCCTTATCTGTCGAGTAACGAAAAGAAAAAGAGCCCTTATCAAGGTCATGGAAGTCTTTGACGACTTGCTCCACGGCCATCAGCGAGTCTGTATCGCCATCTGAGCCGAGCTCAATAATTATCTTCTTACAGACTTTCCAGAGCTGCCAAAGATTATGGTTTGCGTAATCCTCTGCAGGAATGTCGGTATATCTCCCGTACTGGTCAATAATCCATTTGATAGCCAACTCTAATCCGTGCCGATAGCAGAACAGAATTGGATAGACGAGTTCATGCCGGAGTAGCTGGTCGGTTGACTGACATCTCTCGACTAACATTGCTCCAGCCTGCATGTATCCAGCCCAAATATGCACGTGCCGCGCAATTTTGTGTTCAGTGAATTTAACAGCTCGCTGCCAGTCGTTTTCAGCACGGAGTAGGCGGTCTCCTTTCTTAGGCCACTTAAACTCGCTCTCGACTTCCATCGTCTGACTCCTTTCTACGGCTTCCCCTTTATTATTCATCGCCCCTAAGAGCCATCAGAGCCTTTCTTCTGCGATCGTTTGGGATCGGAGCCAGAAAAGCTCCGATGGTCGGGGCCTCTATCTATCAGAGGAACCGATGAAACTTATCACACGATTTAAACTAGCATCACGGAGTAGAAGCGAACTGTACGCACTTCACCGCTACACCTTTAATGCATTTTGCCAATGCAGGCCCCATAACGCTGAGCAACGCACCTGCCTTGCCTCGCTCGCCCATCTCGAAGATAAGACTAACTCATGCTCGATTCAGCCTTGACGCGCAAAAGCGCAGCCGCCGAATGTCAACAGGCGAAAGGCACGCCAGCGTCGAATTAAGGAAAGCTTGGTGATAAGACCAGCCACTACTCGGTATCAAACTGACACAGAGCGCAGCTCATAAAGACCATCTTCGTCATTCCGAAATACATCAGGCACTCGCAATTACACGCAAAGACGAACCCGTAATCTCGGTTATGAAGGCATTCGCAGAGCCAAACGATGTAGCCATTTCAGGATCGACTAAAGCCCTTGAAACACCTGGTTGCACCACTACTACTTCATACCGCGTTCTTAGCTTTCGAAGACGTTTTTTGAGACTTGCCAATGTACGGAGGTTGCCTTTCTCAAATCTTGTCGGTCTTCCATTCAAATAACTGTGTCCATCACGCTCAAGTAAGTGAGTTAGGAGGCGTTGAGGATCGACCGTCCATCTTACGCTTCTCGCTGCCTGTGCGCATACCTCATAAACATCTTTGACCCTCCGCCCAGGCTCATTACCTCCTGAGAATTTACAATGATAGAACCGGAACAAAACCTCTTGGTTCTCTGCTTCTATGATCTCCACTACGTCTGCAACTTCTCCGCTGTCATCATCGTCGAAGACAAAGTGATTGTGCTGCGTCTTTAAGTGCTCAATGATGTAAGCCTGTATTGAGTTTGGTCTCAGGACTCCAGATTTCCATTTCGATTCCACAGTAAGGTCGACCCCAATCCAATCAAGGGTGGCAATTCTGTCCTGATCAAAGGTGAATGCCAGGGAGCCTTTTGTTGACAGCATTCTTGCACCCACTATTTCTGAACCGTCAATAAAGAATAATGTTGGTGGGCTATCTCGGAAGAATTCATCCAATCGCCTAACAACGCCGGATAGTTGTATCTCGATCGTCGGTCCCGATTCTTGCAGGACCGAAAACTGTCCTTCGGCTGGCCCCCAAGACAGGAGAAATATGCATGTTGATCTGTTTTCGAATGCTAGATGCAATTCAATTTGATTGGCACTAGTTCTGGCAAAGTGAATGATTCCAAAACTATGAAAATTCTGCTCCTGCCCGGACTCAAACAGCCGCACACTGTCCATTTCTGATGAATACCACTCAGTTGGAAGAGATACGAAAAATAGCTGCTTCTCCTGAGGAAGCTCTTTTATCTCCTCAGGAATTAGCGTATGACGCAAGAACTCATTGTTTGGGATGGTGTCATCTAGAATTTTTGAAGCCATCTGGTTGCACCAATTGCGCCAGTCGGGAATCGCACTTGAACTCATCGACCAGATGCGCCCCTTATTCGAGACGCCAACAGACGTGCGTTGACCGTCCTCGTATCCAACCGCGAATAGGTTCGACTTAGTTGATCCCGTTTGGACGAGTGGCGTAATAGCATCTCCGATGTCCAAACCCGTATACATCCTGAATCGCAGCCTAGTTCCTCTGTTGTATAAGCCAACATTGTGAAATATCAGGCGGTTTACACCGTGAAAGGCCCGAAACATTTTCTCCCCCCAAAGCAGTTCTGCAGTTGGATCACTTACGGCCTTAGCGATGTCTTGGTGAAGGGAACCTTTTTGGGAGCTATATATGAATAATAGTTGGCGCGAGGAGTCATAGGAAAAAACAAAAAGGTCCCATATTTCGTCAGATGCTTCCTTTATTCTGGCCCACTCAATAGGAATTCTTGAGCGAGTAATAAATATGGCGAGATCTTTGTCTTGGCTATGCCACTCACGGGCAATTTGCGCACCTTTCTTAATGACCTTGTGAAATTTTTTGCCGTTAAACGAGGACGCTCGAAAAATAACTGTACTGGTCTTCGGGTGAAGAACGTTTAGCCCGAAAAGGTCTTCGTCAGATTTTTCATCCAAGATCATTCGCTGGAGAAAATCTGAGAAATCCTGTTGGGACTGGATTGCCTTGGAGCTAAGCTCAGGAATGAGTTTATTCCAGTCAGAGTCTTCTGCATACAAGTCCTCAATTGCATCAGAAACCTTAGGGTCAGCAATGTTTGCGACGAGTGTAGCGTCACCAAGATTTGAGGCAGCACGTGTGAATCTGCCCGTGAATTGAAGTGTTATGGCGAGGCTCTTGTGTGGACTATGGAGAGCTGCAATTTTTAGGGAGGGCATATCAAAGCCTTCCCCAAACATATCAACGCACACGATTATTTTGTGAGTTCCTGCCTTAATATCATTCAGAAGCCTCCTGCGACCCGGCGTTTTGCTGTGAATGATGATGGGTTTCAAATCTGGATACTTGAGCGCATAAATCTCTTGAAATATTTTCTCAGCTTGATCTCTTGTTTCGGCTCGAGCGAGGAGAATGTGATCATATCCAGTTGCTATATCGAGCCTCAGCTGTTCGACAGCTCTTTCTGCTACCGCCACATCGGCTTTCTCGTGAGCTGGTTCATAAACTTCTTTGAAATGAATCTTCCGGAAATATCCCTGAGCTTGAGCGAGGCCAAGAGGAAAGTTATAGATGATGCGCCCTGGTATTCGCCGGCCATCGAGTCGAAATGGCGTAGCAGTAAATTGGAGAACTGTTTGTTGCTTCAATCCATTAAAAATTCTTTCCCATGATATGGCTGGTATATGGTGGGCTTCGTCAAAGAAAACGGTATCGAAGGTTGCCAGAAATTTGGCCAAGAGACTGTGCGGCATACCCTGGATACTAGCCACTGTACTAATCAGTACGTTACAAGGGGCTACATTGTGGATTTCACTTTCTGTACTGAAAGTTTTTTTGATTACTCCAACTACAGGGTTAATTGCATCATGCTTGAGTACCCCGAGCGTGGGAAGCAGTCCCAGTCGATTAAATTTGTTTATTGTTTGCGTTCGTAAGGCATCTGATGGAATTAGGACGAGAAGGCGTTTTGGCCTTCCTACAATCATGCAAGAAAGCATCACCTCCGTTTTCCCTGTGCCGGTTGGCATGACAACCAGGGCAGGCTTGTTCGAAACAGACCAGTGAGCTGCAACAGCGTGAAGGGCTCCGATTTGAGGTGGACGGAACCCAGGCGATGTTTTTCCTTCTTCTCTATACTGCAAGGCTTCTGTCCAAGAATTCCTGGCAGCTTCAGCGATGTCTGAAAGCTTTTTCCCGAACGACGACGGATGCCTATTCCAAACAGCTTTTCTTGAGAGTACTAGCGAGTCGCCTTTAATAGCGAAGGTTGGTGACTTTAAATTATGAGTGGCCGTTTTCGCGGATGATGATGTGGGTGTCTTGTTCCCAATGACTATCTTCTCTCCGGTGCCCAAGGTGGCCATGAGCTCTACGACAGAGCCCTTAACGGTTCTGAGTGCCTCAATCTTACAGGGCAGCGTTTGTTCTGTTTGAGACAGATGTCGAATTGAGAGAGTGGCAGTATCGTAGCCAACACTCCATACCTCAGGCAGAGCAATCTTCTTGATACCATCCAATAACGACGCCTCGACTGACATGGGACCTCCCTAATCAGCAAGTTCATTAATAAGAGATACAACGAATGCACTTCGCCTACCAGACAATGGCCTCAATTCCTACGATGAGCGCTCAAGAAAATCAATGATACTGACGGAGGACTCTAGTTGTAGGATGGGAAAAGTATGGGCTCGCTTTCGCCCAAGAAGCGATTTTGAAATAGAAACTTCAGGCCTTATTGACCTGATTGGGTTGATATAGGGATACCTGACGCATGGACAGTCATAGTGAGCCCGATATTCCTATTCAAGTTGCCGCATTCAATCCAAGAAGGCTTGCCCTGTTTGGTGAATTTCTTTGGGTAGGTATCTGTTATGGGATATGTCCAGAGGGGAGCCAACATACCCTCGGGTCGAGCGCCCAGGGGCTATGACGCCCCTTAGACTGGTATCCGCCAATCGATTGGCCTATCACCGAAAAGATGGTTTTCGAACTCCAAAAATGAGGAACTATCTTTGCCTTTCAGAGCTTTAAATAATTTAACTACTGTCCCCTATGAAATGGTGCGCCCGGTTGGAATCGAACCAACGACCCTCAGCTTAGAAGGCTGATGCTCTATCCGACTGAGCTACGGGCGCAATCTATATTTTCAATCACTTACGTGTGCTTATTTGCAGAGTAGGTAGCCCTGGACTCGGCTAGTGTTCCCCTAGTGTTCTCTTGGAGGTATTTGTGAACCTTTTGAGCCGCTTGCGTCAAGTCCCGCTCCTCAATCGCGTTGTATCGCTTCCACATCTTCTCTGACTTATGCCCAACAATTTTCATCGCGGTTGCCGTGTCTACCCCTGCGCGAAGGTCATGGAATCGAAAATCTGAGATCCCGGCATCCTTCAGAGCGGTCTTGAAGGACCGGCTGACACGTTGAAGCGGCCTACCCTCATAGGTAAAGACATGTCGAGAGACAGCTTCGGTCGTCGCCGTCGTAAGGGTCCGAACCTTTGCCAGACGCTGCAGTGTCACTTTAACATCCGGGGTCATAGGCACCTGTCGAGCAGTCTTGGTCTTTGTATCCAGAGACCGCAGAGTGATGAAGCCTCGCTTTATATCGACCCGGTCCCAAGTGAGGCCGACAATTTCGCTGAACCGCTGCCCTAACTGGTAGGCCGTGAGAAGAACAGGACGCAAATGCGGTTTAGCTGCCTGATACAGCTTGCTCCATTCTTCGTCGCTCAATACACGATCGCGTTCGTTCTCCGGATTGGGTAAAGGAACTTTTGATGCCGGGTTGCTTTGAAGCAGGCCTCTCCGGATCGCCACGTTCAGACAATGCTTGAGTGCAATGTGATCGTGATTCACGGTCTGCACACTTGCTGGCTTGCCGTTCTTTTTCTTTCGCTGCCCCCTGAAGGCTTCCACGTCCTGCGGTCTGATCTCTGACAATATCCTCCCACCGAAAAACGGAACCAAATGACCCTCGATACTGTGCGACCGGCCCACGAAGGACCGGAGCGACTTCACTTCCTCTAATTGCAAATACGTCTTGGCCCACTCCTTGAAGAGGATTGGCTTAGCCCGTTCACTACGTTCCTGACCGAGGAGTAGACGCGTCCTGATGGTCGATTCCATATCCCGGGCAGCGGTTTTGTTCAGGCAGCCGACCTTCCAGCGTTTCTTTCTGGCTCCCGGCACCCCGCTCGCTAAGACGAGAGATTTTCCGTCTTCGCTTTCCATGACGCGAAATTCAACATAGTAACTGTCAGGTCGTTTGGTCAGTCCCATGTTTCTCTCCCTACTAACCGATACGAGCTGCCCGAAGCTATGACGCCGCTATCCGTGCGCTGAGGAATCATCTACACGTGCTTGCACCGCTGGCCGCGCTTTGACGGTGTGTTGATCAATCCACCGGTCGAGATGTTCTTGTTTGAACTTCACCAGCCGTCCAACCTTGATGAATCCTAGCTTCCGTTCAGAGACCCAGCCATAGAGGGTCAATTTTGATATGCCTAGATACTCCGAGGCCTCGTTCATTGTCAAAAGTTTACGCATGGTTCTCCGGAAAATATAAAGCGGTTTGTCAGCAGACTCATATGACCCACTATATCGGGGGAATCTTCCGACACCCCCGTACCCCCTGGATGCGCCCGCGTCGCCACCGGCGTGGATCGAAGACTGAGCCCCCAGTAGTGGCGGGCCATCGCCACGGAGCAGCGGGTCAGGCCTTCCCGGTTCCCTCCCGCTGGGCCTCCGCCCGTCCAGGCCTGCCCGCCGCGAGAGCGCTGTGCCCTCCTCCTCCTTGTCTGTCCCACCCCCCTGGTCTGTGCGGGGTGGGACAACAATTTTTCAAGGAGGATTCGGATGAATCAAGACTCAGAACAGAGTTCCGTCAGGCCGACACGGCTGGTGAAGGCCCGCCGGCCAGCGTTGCCGTATCGGGTGCCCCGGTATCGTGTCGCGCTGGTCTGCGAGGAAGCCGGCACCCTGTCGTCTGTGCCGATCCAGACCTCGACCGGAGCGGAAGCCTTGCTCAGGCCCTGCTTTGACGGCCTGGATCGGGAGCAGTTCCTCGTCTGTGGGCTGGATGCGAAGCATCGCCTGATCGGGATCAATCTCGTGTCCATTGGTTCGCTCTCGCTCTCCATCGTCCATCCCCGCGAAGTCTTCAAGGCCCTGATCCTCATGAATGCCGCCGCCTGGCTCTGCGCCCATAATCATCCCTCTGCCGATGTGACCCCAAGCCGGGAAGATCTCGTGCTGACGAAGCGACTGCGCGAAGCGGCCGACCTGCTCGGAATCACGCTTCTCGACCATCTCATCCTCGGGGAAGGCTATTACAGCTTCGCCGATCAGGGATGGCCCGGCGGATAAGCCGCAAGGCCAGATCCGGGTCTGGTCTTAGGCCCGGATCAACCGCAACACCCACACCACCGCTGACGCGGTGAGCGCAACCCCGATGACCGCCGCACCCCACCCGATGAGATCCGCTGAGAGCACTGTACCCAACTGCTGTAAATCCGTGGCGACTGTTGCCCAGGCCATTGTGTCACCCCCTGCTCTTGCTTGTGGAGACGAGCAGCTCCTGCCACGCGTTGCAGGAGCCACTCTGACGCGCCTACCGCACCAACGACTTCACGCGCTTGTACGCGAAAATCGTCAATGCGACACCGATGAACACCACGCCCCAGGCCACAATGTCAGCTTTCACGCTGGTAATCGTGGTCGTGGTCGCCGCATCCACTGGGAACACCTGAGCCATTGAGACTCCGGCGTTCAGCAGGACCGCACTCAGGGCCGCCAGGCCCCAGGACAGTTTCTTCAACATTGGTCATCACCCCCTTTCTGGTTTAGAGTCGCCCAATCAACAATTTCACAATGAGGCCGACGGTGAAGCCACCCAGGAAGAAGGCGCCGGCAAAGTAGACGATTGTTTCGAGTGCCGCTTGATCCATCGCGTCTGTCTCCCTTTCTCCGAGCTGGCTATCTGAGATCCGGTGGCGATACCAGCAAATCTTTCACGTTCGGATTGACGAACGGCGGAGGCTCAGGTCCTTCGAGCGCAGGACCGCTTGGAATCGTCCGCAGCTCCGCCGGTACGGCTGAGGCGAGACCGGTAGATGCTGGAACCGCTGCCGGCGTCCCACCCCAGATCACGCCGCGACCCTTGACCTTTTTCGTGCCAGAGGCCCACACCGACTCCACCTGAAGGTTGGTCCGGACCAGCAGCTCTTCTTCCGTGAAAATCTCTCCGCTCTCTGAAATCCACCGCCACGAGTGCTCGTCGTCTTCGTCAAATTGCATCCCGCCGACGATCCGGATCGGGTCACGCACGACATCATCAGGCTCTGGGAGCTCGCGCTCGATTGAGACGTTCGCCCTGATCGGCGCACGCGGAATCTCCACTGGAAGGATGGGAGGGTGAGGCGCAGACGCGACAGGCCCGCCCGACAACCACCGCCCCCCGGCAAACCAGACACCCGCCACACACAATCCGAGCACCCCAAGCACCACTGTCGGCGATTTCAAGATGGAGCCGGTGCGGACCTGCTCCCGGATCGCTGCATGGGAATAAGACGAATAGTAGGCATAGAGCTTCGGGTGATACTTGCCCGTGTACATCCGGATCACTTCAGCTTCTTCCGGATTCCCCCGGACCATGGCTTGATAGCGTCCTTTCAACCCAAACCGGTCGAGCCGTCGGAACTTGGTGGTGACTTCGACCAAGCGCAGCACCCCCGACGTACATTGCGCAGCCGCTTGCACCATCAACACGACATCGTTCCCCCGGTGTCGATGCGTTTCGAGCCAGCGCAAGAGCTCCGGCGACAGTTTTTCTTTCGACCGGAAGATCGTTTGCGCTTCATCGATCAGCACCGCTGCGCCGGGTTCCACGGTGAGGAGGCCCTCCAGGACGTCCGCTTTCGTTACCCAACAGGTGATTTGTGTCCGCAGATCTTCCATGCTTCGATTTTCAAACGCCGCGAGTCGGTCCAGGTAGATCCCGTCGATCGCCACGTACAGACGCCGGCCAGCGCGGAGCCACGGCAGCAGTTTCTCGGCCACTGCGTGGTAAGACTTGCCTGAGCCGGGCACGCCTTCGAGCATTTCGATCATGAGCCCCACCGCACAAACGGGACCGATTGCAGGACAAAGCGCGTCAGCATGGCCCCGGCGACAATCGCCAACGCTTGGGACATCCCCGTCGCACCCAGCAGCCAGGCATATTGATCGGGAATCAGCGGCGTGGAGAGCGAGCCGGTGCCGAGCGAGGCGAGGATGCCATCGGCGGGACTCAAGACCGAGTCCCAACTGTCCAGCACGATGTCCTTCAACGTGCCGAAGAAGTCACGCAGCCAACAGAGGATGGCATTCAGAATCGCGCTCATCAGTCCGATCCTCCTGATCCACCCACAAAGATGATCCGATAGGCCGCGAACGAGGCCCCGGCAATAATCAAGGAGCGCAACGCAACCAAGATCCCGTTCCAGGCCGTGAAGTCGAACGAGAAGGTCCCCAGCAGGCCACTATTTAAGGTGTACGTAGGCGAGGTGCTGGGCCAGGTGAGCAGCTGGAGCGTGGAGAGGGCTCCCGCCAGTCCCGATCCTCTCCACGTCTCGATATGCGTCTGGAGGATCGACCCGAACGACATGCTCACCACCCGTACACGTCGACACCGCTTCGCTGTCCTCCACCTGCGTCACACTCCCATCGGGGTTCGTGGTCGTCGTCGTCGTGGTGGTTTCACTCTGTGACTCTGTGGTCGTGTGAGGACCAGCTGGAGCAGGGGCAGAGGGATTGACGACCGTATCACTCGGCGAGACGGATGATGCCGGGACGACCGCTGTCCCTACATCCGTGGCGTTCACCGGCACAGTAGCCACAGAGGAGGCCGGAGTCGGCGACACGCCCGCCCCGACTGCCGTGGTATTCGATTCCAGACTATCGGGGTCACTCGCAGGCAGACCCCGCACATAGTCGGTCAGACCCTGTGCATCGGCAGGGGTTGCAGGCAACTGGATCAGCGGAGGCGTCGCACTCGTGCGATAGGCCAGACACATCCCAGGCGCCCCTTCGCTGAACCACCCCGCCCATCCCGTCGGAGGAGCCCCAATCGACGGGTCACACCCGACACGGTCCGGACCAGAGTACACCGTGATGTATTCCACAGCCGTGAACGGCAGCGACGCACACTTCGGAGCTCCGGGGCAGGTATGCGGTGTGACTGGAAACGGGTACGGCAACGGCGTAGACCCATCGACGCTCAACGCGCCAGGGGTGGCCGCACCCGATTTGATGGAATCCACCTGCGAAGCGGAGAGCACCACCTGCAGAAGCGTGAGCCCCGCCAGCACGCCCAAGGCCGGCCATCCCACGCTCGACGTGACCAAGCGCACCGCCACGGACCCAGGCCCCGACGCTTGCGCAATCGCGGCCCCCACCGCGCTACTGGTCAAGGATCGCTGCGCCACCGACAACGCATTCATCGACGATTGCGACGCGATCCGCGCATAGCCGGTGGTTGAGAGCAGCGCCTGTGCCGGGGTCACGCAGAGCATGACCCCCAGCACCGCGATGAAGCCCACATAGGCCGAGAGGCTTAGTGCCGCCCGACCCAGTCGAGACGAAGAACAGCGCCCACGTGAGTTGCTCCGAGACAGTTAAGTCAGTCCAGACCATCGCGTTATCCTCGCCTTACGACTTGGCCTGGTCCTTGCCGGACGCGGCCATCGCACCGGTGACAGGTTGATAGCCGGTCACATCCAGAAACCGTTGCCCCTTGTACTCCCGAAGATTGATGGTCACGTGCGCGAGCTTCATCTTGTTGGCCTCCATGAGCTTGTAGAGCGATTCATGCTCATCGGAGACGCTCGCTTCGAGGGTGGTGGTGTCTTCCTCGAAATAGAGCACGGCATTGCGGAAGATGCGTTTCCCGTCCTGACTCGGTCTCGACTTGACGCCCATCACCACACAATTCGCGACGAACTTCGACATGATCGACCCCTCCTTGTAATTAGTTGGACCACTGAAACCAGCCCCGCTTAAAGCAGGACCACAAAAACACCCAGACCGTCCGACAGCTCCGACACCGGCCACGCAATCGCGGCCCGCACATGTAGAGCTTCAGGTACCCGGTGCGGCATATCCGGCAGAGAATCCGTCTCTGGGATTCCACCACCGGATCTTCCGCTTGGCTGTCTGGGCGTCCCGGCCACTCGCTAAGAGGGCCAGATGTTTGCTTCGCCATCGTTCCACTCCATCGACAATTGTTTTGACGAGCCACCGTTCACCCGCTTCCGGATGGGCACACAACAGTCCCAACATGGGGGAGAGACTCTTTTCTGCCCACCGCTTGACCTCTTCGATCTTCTTCACGGACTTGGCAATGTCGAGACGTGCCCGCTGCATGCCCTCCGTCAGGACCTTCCACCAGTCCAAAAGAGGCGCGTAGTACCGATCTTTCGGATCATCGGCTCTGGTGCAGTCGCGGAAATCGACGGCACTGCGAAACACCCCGACGATGTATTTCTGAAACGAGTCCTGATCCAAGCCGGACAAGGCCATGCCCACAGCCTGGGCCCGTTCCGCTTTCCATTCCATTTCCCAACGAATCCATGGCCCTTCGACCGGTTTGTCCTTGGAGCGTTGTTCGGCGGCTTTGTCGTAGATGCGGAGATACGTATCCGACTGGCGGGAACCCAGGCAGATGGTTTTGCCGGTATCTGAGCCGGAGCCCAGATCAAGCCCTGAGATCATGCGTGATTGGCGGAAATGCGACACGCAGTTCCCTTTGACCACCGAGGCATAGATGCGATCGATATCAATCAGGCCGCTGCGATCATCCAAAGCCACATCAATCCGTCCGAAATGGCCTTTCTTCTCAATCACCCAACTGGCCACTTGTTTGAACTGGTCGTAGGTCCAGCCACTGATGAGTTCTTGTGAGAGATCGACATGCACTTCACGGGGATTGCGTTTCGCTCCCGTGCCGATCCGGCCAAGGCCACCCGTGTTCCCACGGGACAACCAGGCTTGGGCATAGCCCTGAAAGCCTTTGTGATCCTTGATCCAGTCGGACCCGACGAGAGACATGATCTCCTCGACGGTGGCCTCAGGAACGGTGAACCGAAACCAGCCGATGACACAGGTCCAGAGACTCATGGCTTCCTCCTAAGGGCACCTTGGAAATTCCGCCCCCGTTTTACTAATCGGGGGCTGTCGGGCTGAGCGCGCCGCCGGCTCTCGCCGCCGGGCGCGCGGCTCTCCCCCTGCTGTGATGTGGTCTCTCCGAAGTGACCCTGTCCGTTCCGCCTCATCGCCTCCTTGACCTGCTCCACGTCGAAGCGGACAGACCGGAAGAGGCGCTCGACAGGGATCTCGCCACTGAGATAGGCCCGGCGGATGGTCTTAATGCTCACTTTGAGGGCCGAGGCCAGTTCGTGAATGGTCAGCCACGATGCTTTCATTCGTCTCCTCGTTTCGCTGTGGCTCAACATGGTCCCGACCATACTGATGCCGACGGAGCTGAGGAAAGTACCCGTGAGGGGTCAGGAAAGGTCAGCAGAGGACACGAAGGGACTGTAGTGCTGAGCAGTGATGGTGATGAGTTATGCGGTCACTCCCCGCTCCTTCGTCTCCGGTGATTCGTGAGACGAAGTGTCTTGAATCACGAACCCCTCGCCAGATGCAACGACTAGCGTATCGGAACACTGTGGAGTTTTCGGGCCGAGGGAAACGAATGAGAACGATTGAGCAGGAAATGTCAGCAACGAACTGGATGTTTGTGAGGTCAGGCCAAGAATAATTTGGACCTAGGCCGAATGGATCTAGTTCGGTCTCGTTTCCTGTCAGGGGAGACGACGCTTTTGTCCAGCTTTCGATACGGTGGTCATCCGCCTCAACCCTGGTGATTTCTCAAGGGAAAAGGGGTATTCTGCGGCGGCAAAGCCTTTAACTGACGGATGTATTTATAAATGCCCAGACTCGATAGGAAGTCACTCAGCGAACGTTGCATCTGTACCAAGTTCACCACACCCGCCGTCGAGCAGGCAGGGGACAGGTTTTATACGGGCCAGATAATGTACGCTTAGATGACACGTCACGATCGCTGGAGGTATCCAGCCCTTGTTTATGGCCAAGGATGCTTAGCGGAGGTTTCAATCGCTCATGATCGACTACGCGCAAGGTAATATTTCTGAAGCATTTAACTCAATGCTCCGTGCGGACTACATTTCGCTCAATGATATTGAGAAGTTGAATCTTCTCTCTCGATACTACGTCGACTATTTCGGCGTGCTTCCTGAAGTATTGTCCGACACTGATCAGCTGATTGTCGGTAGGCGTGGAACCGGAAAGACCACACTGGTGTATCGCGCCTTCGTTGGATGTATGGAATCCTGGAATGACGAACACCCCGACAATATTGCCCCGAAGGCCCGGACTCTCGGGATATATGTCGATCTTAGCAAGTGCCAGTACATCGACGATGTTCCCGATGGTGATTTTGCAGCGTTTGAACACGCATTCGTGAGCGAGGTTTGTGATGCGATCGGGGACCAACTGACTCGATTCTGGCCTGCCTTGGCGCAGGAACCGGGATTCTTCGCTAAGCTGTTTAGGGCAGCGGAAAGCAATCGAGTTGCGGAAGTGCGTGGTGTGCTTGATCGGATTGGGCAACTGCTCAGGGAGGGTTTGCCTCGCGTTGTCGACCAGTCTGCACCCATTCAAGCGAAGGATGTGATGTCCTCAACTCAAACACGATCTGCGGAGCTGGGAGGAAGTATCAACCCAACGGAGGCTTCGGTTGCCACCAAGCTTAATGAGGGGAAGAGTGACTCCCAGAGCACTGAGCGTAGCTACAGTACGCGGACGAGCTACAGGCTCACGGTGTCGGACGTTCTGCGTATTCTTGGCGATCTACGAGAGAAAGCACAATTGTCGGGGACATATCTGTTCATCGACGAATTCTCAGCCCTCTCGACAGATCTCCAAAGGCGCTTCTCGACGCTGCTCAAGAAGCTCCTGGGGTCACATGCCGGCGTCTTCGTTAAGCTCTGTGCCATCACCGACAAATACACGCTCGGCAGTTCGATTATCCTTCAGCGAGACCTGTTTGAGTTGTCGCTCGATCTTGACGCTTTCGTGGAGCGCTCACATTCCCTCAACGACGCAATGGACGGATTGCGCGACTACTCCGAGAAAATTGTCCGTTCACGATTACAAGCCTACAGCTGTCCACCGCCAGAGGAAGTCTTTGATGAGCTGGACGAGACCTACAAATTGCTCAGCAAGTCAGCGATGGGGGTGCCGCGTACATTGGGCATTGTACTCAAGCAGGCATGGAGCCGTTCTCGTCAGGGCCAAGAGCGCAAGATCCGAAAGTCTGACATCTCCTCCGGGGTGCGATATGCCTCAACTGCCTACCTCAACCAATTGATAGGGGCAGCACGCGATGGCGTAGCGATCCCAGCATTCCATGCGGACATGTGGAACGCTCTATTAACTCGCGCACAGCAAGAAAAAGCCAAAGTGCCTGAGGCAGCCGCAAGCCATTTCCTGATTCTTACACGCAATGAACAAATGTTGAGCATGCTCAACATGTTCTTTCTGGTACATTTGCTTACGAAGGGCAGAACCACGAAGAAGGAGCGGTCCACCCGCAGTCTCTACTGCTTTGACTTCGGCGTCTGCGAAGAAAACAATCTAGGGTTTACCACTGACAAAAATGTCATAAGGCAACAGCGTTTTGCGTACGACGACGCTCTTGTCCGTTTCGAAAAGTACTTCGGCGTAACAGCTGAGGCGACGTTCCGTTGTCCCCAGTGCGGAACGGTATATAGCGAGAGCGAGCTAGTGGTTGCCGGAACGCAACTCTCATTCTGCCCACGCGACAAGGCCGATCTCGTGAGCCAGGCCGGCGCCGTTACTGGAGCGCAATATACTGAAGAGGAAACGAAGATCATTGGGACGATCCGGTCAGCGGGTCGAGGTGATCGCGTGTTTGCCCGGCAAATCGCTGACGATGTCGGCTGCTACGTCCAGAAGGTTTCAAAGTTTGGAGAAAAACTTGACAGGAGTGGGCTCGCGAAGCGTGAGCCCGACCCAACTGAGAACAAGCTATTCTACTACAGCGGAGGCTCTAGCAAGGAGAGCAGCACGCCCTAGAGTTTGTGCTTTGTGCTCGACCATCTAATTAGCATATCGAGACCGACGCGCAATGCAAAAGGACGCGCCCGACTCATGCTCAAAGTGTTAGCCCTGGGAATCACCGGCGTGGCTGAAAGTGTTGTCGGTTGCTGCGGTTGAATTTCTTTACGGGCAATCACCTGCCTGAACTGATGAATGAGAGAAACGAGGAGATAGTGGATCAAGCAACTCATAACAAAATCGTCTCCTTCATCTGGGGGATCGCCGACGATGTGCTGCGCGATTTGTTCAAGCGCGGTAAGTACCCGGATGTGATCCTGCCGATGTGCGTGATCCGTCGCATGGACGCGGTGCTCGAGCCGACCAAGCAGAAGGTGCTGGATACCAAGAAGATGCTCGACAAGGCGCACATTACCGAGCAGCGTGCGGCGCTCTGTGAAGCTTCGGGTCAGGCATTTTACAACACCTCGAACTTCACTCTGCGCGATCTCAGGTCTCGCGGAAGTCAGCAGCAGCTACTCGCCGACTTCGAGGACTACCTCAACGGCTTCTCACCCAATGTTCAGGAAATCATTGAGAATTTCAAGTTCCGGAATCAGCTGCACACGCTCTCTAAGGCCGATGCAATCGGGACGCTGATCAACAAGTTCCTAGACCCGGAGATCGACCTCTCGCCAGCTAACATCGATAACCATGCGATGGGCACAATTTTTGAGCACCTAGTCCTCAAGTTCAACGAGGAGAACAACGAGGAGGCGGGCGAACACTGGACGCCGCGCGACGCCGTTCGCCTGATGGCGAACCTCGTGTTCCTGCCGATTGAGGCCGAGATCAGGTCGGGCACCTACCTGCTGTACGACTGCGCTTGCGGCACGGGCGGCATGCTCACGGTCGCAGAGGAGACACTGACGGCTATTGGCGCGAAGCGCGGTCAGCAGGTCAAGTGCCTGCTCTATGGTCAGGAGATCAACCCCGAGACCTACGCCGTCTGCAAGGCGGATATGCTGCTGAAGGGCGAAGGCGAAAGCGCCGACCACATTGTTGGTGGCGCGGAATGGTCCACGCTCGCGCACGATGCCTTCCCTGCGCAAGGGTTCGACTTCATGCTCGCCAATCCGCCCTACGGGAAGAGCTGGAAGAAGGATCTCGAAGCGATGGGCGGCAAGGACGGGATGCGCGACCCGCGCTTCAAAGTGATGCACCAGGGCGAAGAGCTGTCGCTCGTCACCCGCTCCAGCGACGGCCAGATGCTCTTCCTCGCCAACATGGCGTCGAAGATGAACGAGAAGTCGGCGCTCGGCAGCCGCATCGCCGAGGTGCACAACGGCTCGTCGCTCTTCACCGGCGACGCCGGCCAGGGCGAGAGCAACATCCGACGCTGGCTGATCGAGAACGACTGGCTTGAGGCCATTGTCGCGCTGCCGCTCAACCTCTTTTACAACACCGGTATCGCCACCTACGTCTGGGTGCTGTCCAATAAGAAGCCCTCACACCGCAAGGGCCACGTGCAGCTCATCGACGCTAGCCAGTGGTTCAAGCCATTGCGGAAGAATCTTGGCAAGAAGAACTGTGAGCTTTCCCCTGGGGATATTGAACGCATCAGCCGCACCTTCCTCGATTTCAAGGAGGCGCCCGAGTCGAAGATCTTCCCCAACGCCGCCTTTGGCTACTGGAAGGTCACGGTCGAGCGCCCGCTTCGCCTGCACAGCCAGCTCACGCTCAAGGCTATCGAAACGCTGCGCTTCACCTCAGGCGACGAGGACATTCGGGCGTCCCTGTACGAGGAGTTCGGCGATGACCTCTTCAATAACTTCGCCAAGGTCTCATCTCAGCTCGAAAAGCGCCTGGCCGACTGGGGGAACGACGAAGACGAAGGCGATGATGAAGAAGGTGCTAGTGCGAAGAAGGGCTTGCCTGAGAAGAAGAAAAAGAAACTGCTCGATCCCAAAACCTGGGAGCGCGATGGCCGCTTGGTCGAAGTCGCCACGAAGCTGCGCGAGGCCTTGGGCGATCAGCTCTTCGAAGACCACAACATCTTCCGCGACCGCGTTGAGGCCGCGCTCAAGAAGGCGGACATCAAGCTCGCTGCCGCCGACCTCAAGCAGATCCTCAAGGCCGTGAGTTGGCGCGTCGAGACCGCTCCACCCGTCATTGCCAAGGTCCACAAGCCGGGCAAGGCCAAGGCCGATCCGCTTCGCGGCCTGTTAGAGGCGACGGTGGAAGGCAAGCCCGCGATTGTCGAGTACGAGCCTGATTCCGACCTGCGAGATACCGAGCAAGTGCCGCTCTTGGAAGAAGGCGGCATCGAAGCCTTCATCCGCCGCGAGGTGCTGCCCTATACGCCCGATGCGTGGATCAAGGAAGACGCCACCAAGATCGGCTACGAGGTGAGCTTCACGCGGCACTTCTACAAGCCGCAGCCGCTGCGCACGCTGGAGGAGATCACCGCCGATATCCTGGCCATCGAGAGAGAGGCCGAGGGGCTGCTGGGTGAGATTATCGGGGAGAAATCACGATGAATGCCGTGCCATCCTTCCCGGAAGGACAGATTGAAGCATTGGCACGCTTGCTAGGCGAATGTGGGTCCGGGACGGACATCTCCCGTGTATTGAACGATCGTGGGCTGGCGGACGCATCCGGTGAGTCCACCAAGTGGCGTCGCCTCTATTGGGTATTTCTCGAATCGCAAAAGCAGCATCAATGCGCAAATCGCGTGCTCGACTTCATTCAATCCTTCTTGATTCCTGCCCGCTTTGTTGGACGGAGTACAGAGTTTGAGGCGAATCGACAAGAACTCAATATGATCCTGGCCTTTTCCGGTCTCGAATACGGCCAGGATGGAAAATTCAGACAACGTGAGGCCGCACGAACACTCGATGAGGCCGAGAGACGTGTCCGAACCATTCGGGCCAAATTCCAGGGGCGCCGCATACATCCCGAAGTATTGAAGTACTGCCGAACCGAGCTGCTCCAAGACAACTACTTTCACGCCGTTTTCGAATCCAGCAAAGGGCTTGCCCAGAGAATACGCGATCTATCTGGAATCTCGGCTGATGGCGCTGCACTAGTCGATCATGCCTTTTCGATCGAGTGCCCGCTTCTTGCCATCAATACGCTACGGACCGATACAGAGAAGACTGAGCACAAAGGCTTTGCCGCTCTTCTGAAAGGATGCTTCGGGGCTGTCCGGAATCCTCTTGCGCACGAACCGAAGATTCTCTGGGACGGCGAAGACGATGCTGCCGATTATCTATCCCTAATTTCACTGCTGCATCGCAAGCTGGATAATGCTACGACGACAGGATTCAGAACAGAATGATTGCCAACCTCAAACCGTACTCGGAATACAAGGAGACAGGGTCAAAGTGGCTTGGCGCTGTCCCGGCGAAGTGGGAAGTACGAAACCTCCGTACGCTCATCTCGAAGCGGGCAGAACGCAATCGAGCCGACTTGCCGCTGTTGTCAGTTGCTCGTGAGAAAGGCGTGTTCGTCCGTTCCCTCACCGATGCAGATGAGAATCACAACGTCATTCCGGAAGATCTGAGCAACTACAAGATGGCTCGTGCCGGCAATCTCGTGATCAACAAGATGAAGGCGTGGCAGGGCTCAATGGGAATCGCGCCATGCGATGGAATTGTCAGCCCAGCCTACTATGTCTTCGACTTTCGTATTGGCAACAAGGCTTTCGGCCTAAAGTTGCTTCGCAGCAAACCCTACATCGCGCACTTTGGGCGGGCATCCGATGGGGTGCGAGTCGGTCAGTGGGATTTATCTATCCCTGGAATGCGACAGATTCCCGTGCTCCTCCCGCCGCCCGACGAGCAGGCGGCGATTGTGCGGTTTCTGGACTGGGCGAACGGGCGGCTGGAGCGGGCGATCCGGGCGAAGCGCAAGGTGATCGCGCTGCTCAACGAGCAGAAGCAGGCCATCATCCACCGCGCCGTCACCCGCGGCCTCGACCCCTCCGTCCTCCTCAAACCCTCCGGCATCCCCTGGCTCGGCGACATTCCGGAGCATTGGGAAGCCGCACGACTGAAGTTTATGGTTCGCAGGATCACGGATGGAGAGCACATCTCCCCGGTGGTGGCGGATCAGGGCATTCCTCTGCTTTCCGCAAAAGATGTCAGAGACCGAATGATCCTCATGGGAGTAGATAAGTTCGTTACCCCGGAGCAAGCAAGACAGTTTTGGCGTCGCTGTCGGCCTCAACAAGGCGATGTTCTGATTGTTAGCCGTGGCGCCACGATTGGTCGAGTAGCTATCGTCGAAAGCAGTGAGCCATTCTGCCTGATGGGAAGCGTGATTCTCTGCAACTGCCGTGAGGGTTACAGCCACGGGTTTCTCTACTACGCACTCAATGCGCATCATGCACAGACATCTTTGTGGTTCACCTCCGCTTCAAGCGCGCAACAAGCGATTTATATCAAGGACGTTGCGGAATTGCGTTTACCTCTACCACCTGGTGATGAACGCACTGTGATCGAGAAGCATTTGGATGATTCTCTTACCCCACTGCACGCCGCTATCTCCCGCCTCGACCGCGAGATCGATCTCCTTCGCGAATACCGCACCCGCCTCGTTGCCGATGTCGTCACCGGCAAGCTTGATGTGCGAGCGGCGGTGGCCAAGCTGCCGGAAGAAACCGATGAGGCAGAGAAGCTCGATGACGCAGACGCCCTTACCGAGGGCGATGAGGAAACGGGAGACGTGGACCTCGACGCAGTGACCCAGGAGGCTGAGGCGTGAGTCCGGACCGTTCCACAGAGTACTTTGCCAGCTTGGTCCGCGAGCTACGCACGCTGCCTCGTGAAACTGAGTGGGTCGAATTTAAGGCGAACAATTCAAACCCCCTTGAGATCGGTGAGTACATCTCTGCGCTGGCGAACGCGGCCGCACTGCTCGATAAGCCACGGGCTTACGTCTTATGGGGTGTCGAGGATGGTACGAGGAACGTGGTTGGCACTATCTTTGAGCCCACGACAGTAAAGCAGGGCAACGAGAATCTGGAGAACTGGCTTACGCGACTGCTGCAACCGCAGATTCCCTTCCGTTTCCACGCGTGTGAGGTCGATGGCGCACGTGTCGTGCTCCTAGAAATCGACCGTGCGCTGCATCAACCTGTTCGGTTCAGCGGTGAGGAATATATCCGTGTCGGCTCGTACAAGAAAAAGCTCAAGGACCATCCTGAGAAGGAGCGCGCGCTCTGGCAGTGCTTCACGGTGACAGCCTTTGAGGATGGCATGGCCGCGCAGCGATTGAGCGGTGACGAGGTCCTTCAGCTGCTGGCGTTTCCGTCGTATTTTGACCTTCTCCATACTCCGCTTCCGTCTGATCAAACGGGTATTCTCGCCGCATTTGCAGCCGATGGGCTTGTTCAGCGGGCCGAGGGCGGTTCGTGGAGCATTACCAACCTCGGAGCCATCCTGTTCGCCAAGGATCTGTCAAAGTTCGATGGCCTTCGGCGAAAGATTGTGCGCATTGTTCAATACGCCGGGAAGGGCCGCATCCTGACGACGAAGGAGCAATCGGTTGTATCTGGCTATGCTGTAGGCTTTGAGGCTCTTATCCAAAGCGTGATCGCGGTGCTTCCGACGAATGAGGTGATCGAGCAAGCGCTGCGCAAGTCTGTACCGATGTTTCCGCCGCTTGTCGTGCGTGAAGTTGTCGCGAATGCTCTTATCCACCAAGACTTCTCTATCTCGGGTGCGGGGCCGATGGCCGAAGTGTTTGATGATCGAATGGAGGTCACGAACCCTGGCCGGCCATTGGTTCCCACCGATCGCTTGCTCGATCAGCCGCCGCGTTCACGGAATGAGAAGCTTGCCTCGCTCATGCGAAGGTTCGGCATCTGCGAAGAACGCGGGAGCGGTATTGACAAGGTTGTTTTCCAGATCGAGCTCTTTCAACTTCCTGCACCCCTGTTCGAGGTGCCGGGCGAGTCCATGCGCGTCGTACTGTTCGGCCATCGCGTACTGAAGGACATGGAGAAGGCGGATCGAGTACGCGCGTGCTACCTCCACGCGTGCTTGCGGTATGTGACTCGCCAGCCCATGACCAATACCTCCCTCCGGGAGCGCTTCGGGATCGACGAGAAGAACGCCGCACTGGCGTCTCGTCTACTCAACGAGGCCATCGAGGCAGGGGCGATTCTGGTGCGGGATCCAGAGGCAGGCACGCGGAATCGAACCTATCTCCCGTTCTGGGCGGGAGCTTCCACAGCGAAAGAAGGAATTGCTTGATGGTTTGCTTTCCGGCAACCCTTTCGCAACAATCTGCTCCTCGTAACGCATTGAAAGGGTACAGCTTAAAGATTTTTGCGTTGCTTGATGGTTGCTTGATTAGAACGGGGATTGGCAAGTGAAACGGAAGGTCAGCTCCTTTGAAATCAACAGGTAAGAGAATCCGTGGTACTTGATGGCTACTTGATGAGAGGTTCCTCGTGAGCACCGACACCAGCGAGAAGGGCCTCGAAACGCTCATCATGCGGCACATGACCGGCACGGATGGTCTCGCCATCGTGCCGAACATGACTGCTGAACGGCTCGCGCCTTATGGCGGGACTGGCTATATCGCAGGGGGCGCGCAGGACTATGACCGCGCCCACGCGCTCGATGTGTCGCAGCTCTTCGCCTTCTTGCCTGACACCCAGCCCGAGGCGTTCAAGAAATTGGCAATGGCCGACGCCAGCGACCCCACGGACATCAACCGCCTCAAGTTCCTTGCCCGGCTCTCCGCCGAGATCGGCAAGCGCGGTGTTATTGACGTGCTGCGCAAGGGTGTGGAGCACGGGCCGATGCACTTCGATCTCTTCTATGGTACGCCCTCACCGGGTAATGCCAAGGCCGAGGCGCTTCACGCGCAGAACCGTTTCTCGGTTACACGCCAGCTTGCTTATAGCATGGACGAGACGCGCCGTTCACTCGACTTGTGTCTGTTCATCAACGGCTTGCCCATCGCCACCTTCGAGCTGAAGAATAGCCTCACCAAGCAGACCGTCGCGGATGCCATCGAACAGTACAAGCGTGACCGCAACCCGCGCGAGCGGCTTTTTGAGTTTGGCCGCTGCGTGGTGCACTTTGCCGTGGACGATAGCGAGGTGCAGATGTGCACGGAACTTCGAGGCAAGAGTTCGTGGTTCTTGCCCTTCAACAAGGGCTATCTCGACGGCGCTGGCAACCCACCCAATCCGCATGGCCTCAAGACCGACTATCTCTGGAAAGAGGTCCTTACCCCAACAGGCCTGACCAACATTCTTGAGAACTATGCGCAGATCGTCGAGGAGAAGGACCCACGCACCAGCAGAAAGAAGCGCAAGCAGGTGTGGCCGCGTTATCACCAGCTCGGCGTGGTGCGACAGGCGCTGGCCGATGTGCGCGCCCACGGGGCTGGTAAGCGTTACCTGATCCAGCATTCGGCGGGTAGCGGCAAGTCCAACTCCATCGCCTGGCTCTCGCATCAGCTTATCGGACTGAAGCGCGAGGATAAGGACATCTTCGACTCGGTCGTCGTCGTTACCGACCGGCGTCTGCTTGACCATCAGATCCAGACAACCATCAAGCAGTTCATGCAGGTTGGGGCGACGGTCGGTCATGCCAAGGATTCTGGTGACCTGCGAAAATTCATTCAGGAGGGGAAGAAGATCATCGTCTCGACGGTGCAGAAGTTTCCCCATATCCTTGATGAAATCGCCACCGAGGGCGGCAAGTGCTTCGCCATCGTCATTGACGAGGCCCACTCAAGCCAGGGCGGAAGGACTTCTGCTGCGATGAGCCAGGCGCTCGGCGACGCCAAGGGTGATGAAGAGGAGGGGACCGACCCCGAAGACACGGTGAACGAGGCGCTCGAGAAGCGCATGGCAGCGCGCAAGATGCTGACCAATGCCAGCTACTTCGCTTTCACCGCCACACCCAAGAACAAGACGCTCGAGATGTTCGGGGAGCCGCTGCCGCCCGATGCCGAGGGCAAGGTCAAGCACCGGCCCTTCCACAGCTACACGTTGAAGCAAGCGGTCGAGGAGGGCTTCATTCTCGACGTGCTCAAGGCCTACACGCCGGTGGACAGCTACTACAAGCTGGTCAAGAAGACCGAGGACGACCCTGAATTCGACACCAAGAAGGCCAAGAAGAAGCTGCGCCGGTATGTGGAGAGCCATGACTACGCGATCGGGCTCAAGGCCGAGATCATGGTGGACCACTTCCATGAGCAGGTGCTGGCGGCCGGGAAGATCGGCGGCCAGGCCCGCGCGATGGTGGTGACGAGCGGTGTCGACCGGGCCATCCAGTACTTCCACGCCTTCAAGACGTACTTGGTGGAGCGCAAGAGCCCGTACCAGGCGATCGTTGCCTTCTCGGGCGAGCACGATTACGGCGGCGCGCGGGTCAGCGAGGTGTCGCTCAACGGCTTCTCGAGCGGCGAGATCGCCGCCAAGATCCAGACCGACCCGTACCGCTTCCTGATTTGCGCAGACAAGTTCCAGACTGGCTACGACGAGCCGCTGCTGCACACAATGTACGTGGACAAGCCGCTCTCGGGCATCAAGGCGGTGCAGACCTTGTCGCGCCTCAACCGCGCGCACCCGCAAAAGTACGACTGCTTCGTGCTCGACTTCCAGAACAACGTCGAGGCGATCACCTTCGCCTTCCAGGACTACTACCGTACCACGCTGCTCGCCGAGGAGACCGACCCCAACAAGCTGCACGACCTCAAGGCGGCGCTCGATGCGGTCCAGGTATATTCGCCGGAGCAGGTTCGGCAGGTGGTGGCGTTGTTTCTCGACGGCGCGGATCGCGACGCCCTCGACCCGATCCTTGATGCGTGTGTGGCCGTTTATATGGACAGGCTCGACGAAGACGGCCAGGTAGATTTTAAGAGCAAGGCCAAGGTCTTCTGCCGCACCTATGCCTTCTTGTCATCAGTGATCTCGTACAGCAACGCACAGTGGGAGAAGCTGTCCATCTTCCTCGACCTGCTGACGCCGAAGCTACCTGCGCCGAAGGAGGAGGACCTCGCGAAAGGCATTCTCCAGGCTATCGATATGGACAGCTACCGCGTTGAGAAAAAGACAACGATGAAGATCGCCCTGGCTGACCAGGATGCGGAGATTGAGCCCGTGCCAACGGACGCTCACGGGCACAAAGCCGAGCCCGAGATGGATCGCTTGAGCCAAATCATCAAGACCTTCAACGAGCAGTTCGGCACCTTGTTCACCGACACCGACCGGGTGGCGAAGCGTATCCGCGACGACATCGCACCCAAGGTCGCCGCCGACACGGCCTACCAGAACGCGAAGGAGAACACCCCGCACACTGCGCGCATGGCGCACGATCAGGCGCTGGGCAAGGTGATGCAGCACCTACTGAAGGACGATACGCAGGTTTACAAGCAGTTCGTCGAAAATGAGTCGTTCCGGCGGTTTGTCGGCGATATGGTGTACGCGATCACCACTCAGAGATGAAACTAAGGTTTTGCGGCATGGAGGAAGAAGGGTGCCTGCGAGGAGAAAGTGTACCGGGAGTCTTTTCTGGAGGCATCAGAATATTCGGCATCAAACTGTGTTCCCATGTTTTTGGTCGCATGCGGCTTAGGCCGACCGGCTAGCACCTGCGAGGCGCACCGCTCGCGCCAGTAAGACTGTCACTCCCGCCGCTTCTTCCTCTCCGGCACGCCGGCAACGGCCTCTGCCTCACGTTTCCTCCGTGAACTGTGCGTTGGCTCTCCTCTCTCTGTGCGAGAGCCAACTTCAGTTCAACATAAGGAGGAAACAAGATGGCGACCAACAAGAAACCCGCGAACCAGCTGCGATGTGGAAACATCAAGGCGACGATCTGGGAGAACACCAGCGAGAAAGGTCCGTTCTTCGCGACGACGTTCTCTCGGCCGTTCAAGGATCAGTCCGGGATGTGGCGCAATAGCACCTCATTCGGTCTGAATGACCTTGAGGCGCTGATGAATGTGGCGTTTGAGGCGAAAGAGTGGATTGCCGCTCATGTCTTGAAGCGCTGAGTGTTTTCCTGGGACGCCTCCGGCCGTCCGGAGGCGTCCTTACTTCACAAGTGGTTTGTAAATAGCCATGACGGGCATTGCCTCAGCACGAAAACACAGGGTTTCCTGTGGGCACTTTCTGAGAGGATTTGTAAATAAAGGGTACTGAGTCACTTCCCGCCGAGCGTCAGCGAGAGCTTCCGCAGAGAGACCCGCTGCAATACGGGTTGAGCCGGGAGGAGTACTGCCCGGCATCCAAAGGAGGGAGAGGGCTGTCCCGTTCCCGCTGGTACTCGCGGCTTCTGGCATCGGGCTGGTACTCGGACGGCGGGAGGTCTGCTCCGAGATATCCGGCGTTGCTGTTCTGGTAGCCTGGCTTGTGCCGGTCGTCATAGTACGGGCTGTCTGCTCTTGAGGAGGACCAGTCCAGGGAATTGGAAGAGTACGGGTACGATGGTGAGGAAGATTGAGCGGAGGCCGAAGACGCTACGCCTAAGAGCAGCAAGGCCAGCACATGCGAGATTGTCATGGCGCGTGTCTCCTCTCTTGCGCAGTAGTGTAGTCCCGTGATGTTCTCGCGGGCAACCCATACTCCTTCGCCGGGTTTGGCACTTGCTTGAGCGTCATTCAGTGTAGGCACATTGGCGCGGTGGAGGCTTTCGAGGGTGGCACGGGGGATAATGAAATGCCAGTATAAGCGGATACCGTCTGACATTTTTCACCCAAATTATTTGACGCTATTGTGTATTCCACAGTTTCCGGCATAGACTGCGCCCACCGTATATTCTGACGAATGTCTATGTCGCATTGGGTAAGGCAACAGAGCTTTCCTCAAGGGTTTGATGTGTGGTGTCGCCCCCACAACCCTTCCCCGCCTTCCGCATTTGAGCCTCACGCAAGCTTCCGTGATTACGCGTACTCCAGAGGCATGGGCCAGTCACCTGATCTCGTCTCTGCATACATCAGCTTAGTGACGAGGGAAGAGAAGCATTGGTCCGATCTACGATTCGATTCTCCGAACGAAGCCATGGGAGAATGGAGCCTTCAGTTCCACCCACAAGCGACTACTGTTCACTACAATCAAGTAACAATAGAGTCAACCGATGCCTGGCAACTCTCTATCAGCGGGACCTTCAAAGCACTAGAAATCGCCGGTCTCACTGCATGGAACATTCACTTCAATCCGGATAGCTGCAATCAACCCATCCGATTCGTAAATTGTGTGATTGGGAAGCTGATCCTAATAAATAAGACCAACAATGCCTACCGACCGAGTCTGGAACTGCAACACTGTTGGATTGGCACACTAGTTCTTCCCACAGAGTGCACGAAGAATCTGACAATCGAAGGCGGAGGCATTGCGAACATTGACTGCCCGCCCGCTGACAGTCCCAACCCATTCAAAGGGGCCGTGATCTTCAAGGACGTGTTTTTCCCCACCACAGTGAAACAGACCGGCCTGTTCGAAGGATCACAGGCATACCGTAGTTTGCATTCGCATCTCAAGAAACACGACAACATTCCTGCGGCCAACCTGATGAGAGCCTTGCAGCTACGTTCTGAGCGCACAGACGATCAGGGCTTTACAAGGCTGACGAATTGGACTTACGGAACATTCGCCGAATACGGGACCAGTCCAGGGAGGCCACTGTTGTGGCTACTTGGTCTCTACCTATTTACTTGTGCGCTTCTCTATTTTTTTGATCAAGGCATGGTGAATCCAGAATTGAAGTATGTCGGAGCAAACGCAATATTACTCGATGAGAATGGCGGGCGCATGACCCGCTCGGCGCTTCTTCCGCTTCACTCACTTGTGAATCCGTTCGGCATCTTCTTTGATTCGCGAAAACTGATTATTCCTGCCACTCCTCCAGGCAGTATTCTCTTGACGATTCAGGGGCTGTGCTCTGACCTGTTGGTGCTAATGACTGTGCTCAGTATCCGGCGGAGGTTCAAGGCTGAATGAGGCTGAAACATCTCCAAATCCATAGAGTTCCCGTATGGGCAGGCCGCGCCTTTGTACTTTGAGCGCGGCCCGAGAACTCGGGATAATTTATGTCGAAGAATGAAGCGCTAAGAGAATTCGTTCGACGTACTGTTCCGAAGCTTAGGGAATTTGGCGTACAGTATGTGAGCCCACTTCGTGCTTTCCTGCGTCTCCAAGATACGCCTGATCAAGTTGCTAAGGTCATTGGAAGGGGAATGACCCAGCAATCATTAGAGCAGGAGCTTGGATTGCTTCTTCAAAATGACAAAATGTTGGCACGTTGTTGCGGTGATGTAACAACGTTGGCCCACGCGTTGGACACTCTATTGTTTGGACCGCTACCGGACGCTATCTATTATGGAAATACCTTGTTGGGTTTTGGAGTACCAACCAATGAATTGGAAGAGCAACTTGATTTATTAGAAACAAAACTATATGAGCAAGGTGATTTTCACAAGACTGCTTACTTTCACCTCTTCAATGTGCATATACATCCGCCCTTCAATCATCCTGACCTGGATTGGAAAATCCAAGTTCTCTCTTACGACCAGATAAAAACCATACTCTCCCCTAGCGCATACAGAGAATTTTTAAATTGCCAACCCGGGCATAGCTTCGCAAGCATCGAAGACAATGAAGGCTTTGACACGGAAACCGTTACTAGTTGGTTAACGAGACGCTGGAAGGAGGTTTCCGACTTTCGCAGAACCTTACAGTTGGCAAGCGACGGGAGCATAGATATTGACTATGTAGTTCCTCACTTTAATCCCCAATGGTTAAACCAAATTCATGGGGGCGGCAGCTTTCATATGGGCAACCCGAGAAAAGGATCTAATATTCCTGAACTGAAAGGGTTCTTACATACTTCAGAATCTGAAGATATTAGATCAGTCTGGGAGCTCTCAAAGCGATATAGAGACCACTCGCAACACGACCTATCAAAGACTAAAGAAAGGGTGAAACGCGCGATAGGAATAGCGGTTGAATTTTTTGAAGAATCACACCGCAAAGACACACCTATTGAGAAGTTCGCGAATTTAATGATTGCGCTTGAAGCTCTTTATACCCCCTCGGACAAATCAGAGCTCACCTATCGTGTGTCGCAAACTTGTGCCGTCCTAGTTGGCACGTCGTACATTGATACCTCACCCGACGAGGTTTATAGATTTCTGAAAGGTATGTTCAATAAGCGCGGCAGTTTGTTTCACGGGAACTATGATGCCACATCCGAAACACCAGAACAGTTCATCAGCGGAGAGGACCTTGCGAGGCTCTATTCCTTGGTGCGAAAATCACTCATTGCGTATATGTGCCTTTACATAAAAGGAAATGAGAACCTAAAGGAGTTAAGGCAGAGGCTGGAAGATTCGGTGCTAGATCAAGGGAAACGCGAAAGCCTTCAAAAGGATAGCAATCCCTGAACTAAGTACAAACCCTACTTATTCCCGGCGTGTTCCCTCCACAGCACAAACCCGCCGACATCCGCTGAATTCTTGCAGTGCATGCGCGCTGTGTTATCTTGCGTCGAATCGCGGACAGTGACTCAATTGGCAACGGGAGACTGAGAGGGCTATGGGAAAACAGGCCGAGTACAAAGGCTACACGATTGAATCCTCCCCACGTCCTGAAACGAACTGGGAGAAGTGGCGACTTCACATCTTCATTTCGGTCCAGCATCCACGAGGCATTCAGACCCGTGAATTTGACTCAGACGTTTTATACGCTACCGAACAAGAAGCTGATGTCCATGGGATTACCTTCGGGCAGCGGGTCATTGACGGGAAGGTAGTCGGGCTGACCGTCTGGGATATGAAATCGCAAGACCGTCGGACTACACCGCGATTCAAGGTCCAATTTCGCACGACGTTTTCTGCTTCTCCGAAATTAGATGCAACGGGAGCGATCCTTGATCTTTCGGCAGGTGGTTGTCGGGTTGAAAGTTCTGCGCCCCTGACACCTGGCATGCCGCTAGAGCTCCGCATCTTTGCCCCGGGCTTAGAATGGCCGCTGATGGTTGAGGCGGCAACGGTGCAGTGGGTGAGTGGTGGAACGTTCGGGCTGGCGTTCTTTCGGATCGCGGAGGCTGAGCGCGAACGGTTAGAGCGAGTCATCGAGGGGTTAACCGACAATACCGCCTGAAGGACACGCGCTACACATTTCCTGCTCGTTGTGAAACATCTTTCCCCGTTCATCCCCACATAACTGCTTGAAGTTTCGTCGGTGGGCCTTTCATCGTGCCGTCTGTCCCTCGGCACCGATCCTCAAACATAGATATAAACCCTACGTGTTCCCGGCGTGTTCCTTTTTCGACAAAAATCGACTGAAACGACCTCATTCCACCTGAATAAAACTGAACACCAAAACACGATAAACACCGCTCTGGGAGAGGCGCTTTGCTATTCTATCAAGGGGTTACGTGGAAGGGCCTGAAAAGATTAGAAGGCTGATGCTCTATCCGACTGAGCTACGGGCGCACGCTTTTACTTTCAAGTACTTGCGGGGACTGCACCTCCGATTCGGATTCGGATTTTACACTATGTGCCTGTTTGTGTGTCCAACTTTCTTGTCCCCAGGGCCCGAGAGATACGCACATGGTTGTACGCCCCAGCAAGGACCTGTACAGCTCTGATCCAGAGCAGAACGCGATCAGATCACTACGGCGTGCTGAACACGTATATTTTCGACCCATTGCAGTGTTGATGCTTTCTCACGGCCACTCGGAGGGGCGACATTGGTTAATCCCGTCGCCTAGGGTTCGTTCCAGGTTCGGCCCTATCAAATCTATCTTAAGCTGCGGGGGGTTACGTATGGCGAGGAAGGCAATCAGTCGAGGTAAGCAATATGAGCAAATTAGATGTCGCAACAAGAGAAAGATCGGCGGCTTCTTTGCCGGTCAAAAGCGCAATCAGGCTGAAAGCCGGGATACGAAGGAAGGGAATCTTACGAGATACGCTTCACGACGGCCGCGTCATGATTTTTGCGGGCGGCATTCCCCTGAAACGAGACGGCAAAGTGGTGGGCGCCATTGGCGTGAGCGGCGGATCGGGCGAGCATGATCAGGCCGTTGAGGAGCCGGTGCCGCCGCTTTTAAATAAAGAGTGGTCGTTGAAACCGTAGCATAAGCATAAAAGGAGAACGCAATTGTGGCAAGCAATCGCGCACTCGCGTATATGGGACCTCGGAAGGTAGAAGTCACGACTCTTGATTATCCTAAACTCGTCGGCCCGGGCGGCAGAAAGTGTGATCATGGGGCCATTCTCAAACTGATTGTCACGAATATTTGCGGCAGCGACCAGCACATTTACCGGGGACGTTTTCCGGCTCCAAAGGGCATGGTGATGGGTCATGAGATGACCGGAGAAGTCGTCGAGGTGGGCCGGGACGTGGAGTTCATCCACACCGGAGACATCTGCTCAGTCCCGTTCAATGTTTCTTGCGGGCGTTGCCGCAACTGCATGGAGCGTCACACCGACGTATGCATGAACGTCAATGACCAAGGCATTGATTGCGGCGCCTACGGTTTCAACCTCGGCGGCTGGCAAGGCGGGCAAGCCGACTACCTCATGGTCCCCTACGCCGATTGGAATCTTCTGCGGTTCCCCGACAGGGATCAGGCTATGGCAAAGATCAAAGATCTGACCTTTCTCTCGGATATCTTGCCGACCGGTTTCCACGGGTGCGTCGTGGCGGGAGTCTCGACGGGATCGACAGTATATATTGCCGGGGCCGGACCGGTGGGTCGGGCCGCCGCTGCCGGAGCCCGCTTGTTAGGGGCGTCATGCATCATCGTCGGGGACACAGATCAGGGCCGACTCGAAGTCGTGAAGAAGGCCGGCTATGAAATCGTAGATCTCTCCAAGAGCACTCCCCTCCCTGACCAGATCGAAGAAATCCTGGGGCATCGGGAGGTGGATTGCGGAGTCGACTGCGTGGGTTTCGAGGCCCATGGCCACGGCCCGGGCGCGGAGGATGATCCCGTGGCGGTACTCAACGGGCTACTCGAGATTGTTCGCGCCGGCGGCGGAATGGGTATTCCAGGCATCTATACGGCAGGCGATGCCGAGGCTAAGACTGAAGCAGTCAAAAAAGGAACCTATGGCCTCGATTTCGGAAAGGCATGGATCAAATCGCCGTCGCTGACCGCGGGCCAATGCCCGGTCAAGAAATACAACAGGAACCTGATGATGGCGATCCTGTGGGACCGAATGCCTTATTTGAGCGAGGTGATGAACGTCGAGGTGGTTTCACTTGATCAGGCGCCGGAGGCATACCGGCTCTTCGATGAGGGCTCGCCTAAAAAGTACCTCATTGACCCGCATGGCAGCCTGAAGAAAGCCGCATGAGGAAAAGAGCCCGTGGACCAGATTCATAAGCGACGAAAAGTCCGCCGGGCAATGCCTGATCGAGCGTGGTGGTCTTACTTTCCCAACATATTGTTGGAGGAGGAACCGTGATGATTCAGACTCAGGAACTGCCGGCGGTCAAGCCGCAGGGCGTGTTAGAGCCGGTCGCCTACTTTGACGGCGCCATGCTGACCGGCGTGACGGTGTCTCACGAAGGACGAATCTTCGTCAATTCTCCGAGATGGGCCGACAAGGTCTTCTATATGGAGGCTGAAATCAAAAATGGGCAACCGGTTAGTACCACCGGCAGCTGATGCAAGCCATTCTCTACGGCAAGATTCAGCCGGCCAAGGCGATGGATGTGGCGATGATTACGCTGGACCAGGCGCCTCAGGCCTATAAAGAGTTCGACACGGTGTTGCCGAATGTTTGTCCTTGATCCCCACAATAGCCTGAAGAAAGTTGCCTAGAAGAGGAGAGGACTTATTATGAGTACTGATAAACACAAGCAAGAAATTTTTAATCAGACTTCTGTGCTCAAACCCGGCGATCCGGCGCCCGATTTCGCGCTGCGAAGTACGCCCGATCAACTCGTCTCGTTGCGGGAATTCCACGGCGCTCCCGTGATCCTTGCGTTCTACCCGGCAGATTGGAGTCCGGTCTGTGGGGACCAGATGGCGTTGTACAACGAACTCCTGCCGGAGTTTCGCCGCTTGAACGCGGCACTGATCGGTATTTCGGTTGATGGCATCTGGTGCCACCTCGCCTTCGCGAAGGATCGCAAGTTGCGGTTTCCATTGCTGGCGGACTTCGAGCCCAAAGGCGCGGTCGCTCGCGCATACGGTGCCTATCGCCAACAAGACGGCGTTTCCGAGCGCGCACTCTTTGTGATCGATGCCGAGGGGACGATTCGCTGGAGCTATGTGTCCCCAGTCGGCGTCAATCCCGGCGCCGATGGGATACTCGCGGCCCTTGAAGCACTTCCGTCAAAGCAAGAGGTGCCGGCATGACACCAAGAGCTGCCACCAATAGGCCTGAGATCCTGCTTACTGCGCGTCAGGTCGGTCAAGATCAAACGGTTCTGGTAGCGGTGGTCTAAGAGTGAACAAACCGGCCCACGTAGCTGACAGCTACAGCTTTCAAAAGATGTTCGAGCGGGGCCGTTTGACCCTCGGCGTCTTTTTTCCGATCGAGGCGTTCCAACGAGACGAGCCGACGATGCGCAACCAGGAACATCTGGCTCGCCGGGCCGAAGAGTTGGGTTTCGCTGCGCTCTGGTTTCGTGACGTGCCATTGCGCGACCCGAACTTCGGCGACATCGGGCAGGTCTATGATCCGTGGGTGTATCTCGGTTGGATCGCGGCCCAGACGCGCAGGATCGCACTCGCCACCGGTTCGATCATTCTCCCCGTGCGCCACCCGTTACATACTGCCAAGGCAGCGGCCTCAGTCGACCAGCTTTCGGGCGGCCGGCTTGTGCTCGGCGTCGCGTCCGGCGACCGGCCGATCGAGTTTCCGGCATTCGGCATCGACTTCGATACCCGCGATGCCCTCTTCCGCGAGAACCTCCGCGTCATTCGCGAAGTGCTCGCCGAAGAATTCCCGACGGTTCAATCGCTCTATGGCTCATTGCTCGGGACGGCCGACCTCGTGCCCAAGCCGGTCGGTCGGATGCCGATCCTGGTCACCGGCAGCAGCCGACAGACCCTAGAATGGATCGCCGAGCATTCGGACGGCTGGATCACCTACCCGCGTCCCCTCGAACAGCAGGCGGAACTCGTCGCGCGCTGGCGCGCCGCCGTGGCAACTGTGGCGCAGGAGGAATTCAAACCATTCACCCAGTCGTTCTACCTCGATCTGGCTGACGCCCCGGACGAACCGCCGACGCCGATCCATCTAGGCTTTCGCGGCGGACGGAACTTCATCTTTCGTTTCTTCGACGCATTGCGCAAGGCCGGCGTCAACCACGTCATTCTGAACCTCAAGTACGGCAGACGCGAGGCGAAAGATGTTCTCGAAGAAGTCGGACAGGAAATCCTGCCGCAACTTGAGGCCAGCTAACCGCCTGCGGTGCCGCATCTCGCGTGGTGTAAACGCGAGGCGGTGACACAGAGGTATTGAAAGGGGTCCACGGTGAGCAGCACACCAACCATGAGAAACACAGTCGAGCAGGAGCGACGCATCAGGAGGTGCCGGTATGACCAGAAGAGCCGAGGCCAAGCTGACTGTCCCAGTGGGCGAGCGCGATCACATTCAGGGACCGACAGAGGCGCCCGTCACCCTCGTGGAATACGGCGATTATGAATGTCCCTATTGCGGTCAAGCCTATTTCGTAGTGAAAGAGCTCCAGCGGCTGCTGGGAAATCGCCTGCGTTTCGTGTTTCGCAACTTCCCACTGACGACGGTGCACCCCTACGCCCAACATGCCGCGGAAGCGGCAGAGGCGGCTGGAGCGCAGGGCAAGTTCTGGGAGATGCACGATCATCTGTTCGAACATCAACAGGAGCTGGACGACAAACATCTGAAAAAATATGCCGCCCAACTCGGTCTGGATCTATCTCGCTTCAATCGGGACATGAGCGAACACCGCTATGCGGCGCGGATACGCGAAGACCTGCTCAGCGGAGTGCGCTGCGGCGTCAACGGCACGCCGACGTTTTGCATCAACGGAGTGCGCTACGATGGCGCTCCCGACCTCGATTCCATGGTGGCTGCTATCAAAGAAGCAGTCGCCTCGGTGTGAGGCCGCATGACGAAAGCAGATAGTGCAGACTGAGGTACAAGCCGATTTGAAAGGAGATAGACATGGTTAAAGAGGATGGAAACATGGTGAAGGTCGCGTTATTCGTGAGACTGGAAGCCAAGACGGGAAAAGAAGCGGACGTCGAGAAATTCCTTCGTGGAGGCCTGGAGATTGTTCAAGAGGAACCAGCGACGACGACCTGGTACGGTATCAAACTGGGTCCCTCGACGTTCGGCATCTTTGACACGTTTCCAACTGTTCTGGACGACAACGAGTCCTTGGCGATCACAGCATGGTGCTGTCCGAATTGTGGAAGTGAAATGGAGGAGATTCAAGCCCTGTCAGGGCATGAAAACAGGCAGCCACGCCGGATTCGGTATGCCATCAAACCACACGCTCGTGGGGCAGATGGAGACGCCGCCGAGGATTGGTTCCAGGTGGAGCAGGAACTCCAAGCAAGACAACCAGAGCTGTAATGTGGATCGAAAGAAAATCCCAAACGGACGTGTCCGTACGCTGAGCACGTATGCCGCAGTGCTCGGTAGATCGGCCACTATCATGAGAGCGGTGGGGCAACTAACTTTCAACATACAAGGAGAGGTCACCATGATACAGAGGATAAAATTGGGATTTATTATTGCAGTCGTTCCTTTTTTAATGGCCACGGTTATTTTCGCAGTTAGTACCAATGCAGTAAGTGAAGGAGGAAACGATCCTTCTGAGATGCAAAGAGAAAAAGACGGTAGTGTCAGTAAAGCAGAATTCATGAAACACCACCAGTGGATGTTTGAGCAAAACGACACAAACAACAATGGTTACCTTGATATCAATGAAATGAAAAGCCTACACATAATGGTGAAAAAAATGCACGAGCGCTTTGATGAGCGCTATGGACAAAAAAACTAGCTAGCGTATCGGTATTTACTCGAAGCCTTAGCCGACAGCATTTTTTACACTGTCGACTAGACAGTGTCGTCACAAGACAGCCGCCCAAAGGGCGATGCACCTGATGTGCACGGCGGCATGGACTTAAGAGAGTTTAGTCTCTACAACTGGCGCGGCGGCGGGTGAGGAGAACCGCAAGGGCAAACTGACGCACAAGCGGGCAGGAAAGGAGATCGACATGGTTAAAGGAGATGGAAGCATGGTGAAGCTCGGGTTGTTCGTAAGACTGGAAGCCAAGCCGGGGAAGGAAGCGGACGTAGAAAAGTTCCTTTTGGGCGGCCTGCCAATCGTTCAAGAAGAACTGGCGACGACGACCTGGTACGGTATCAAACTGGGTCCCTCGACGTTCGGCATCTTTGACACGTTTCCAAACGAGGCGGGCCGGCAAGCCCATCTCTCCGGCAAAGTCGCTGCGGCGCTCATGGCGAAAGCGCCCGAGTTGTTCGCAAAGCCGCCCGTTATCGAAAAAGTCGATGTCCTTGCGGCCAAGCTGCCGGGGTAGAGCAGAGCGTATGACAAATGGGCTATTGCGTATGGCACAAGCAAGGAAACCTCTTTGATCGTGCTATCAGCTATATGCTCCTCTTTCATTAGGTAGAGACAGGTGAAACATGAAGACGCGGAAGCTGGGCAACCAGGGCCTGACCGTTTCTGTGATGGGCCTGGGTTGTATGGGCATGTTGGAGTTCTACGGTGGGGGCGATGAGCAGGAGTCGATCGCCACGATTCACCGCGCCCTCGAACTGGGCAACAAGCTCCTCGAAGGATACGAGGAGGCCGATCCGGCTTCATTCTGATCACGGGCTGAAAGGAGAATCTCGATGGCGATCTCGAAAACAGCAAGACCCCGAACCGCGACCATTCCTGCCACCATGAAGGCCGCCGCAATCGACCGGTTCGGTCCGCCCTCAGCCCTTAAACTCCACACTCTACCGACGCCGAAGCCAGGGCGTGGCCAGGTGCTGGTCGCGCTCCATACGGCCGGGGTCGGCATATGGGACGCGTCGATACGGGATGGATCCTGGCGGCCCAACGGACGTCCCAAGTTTCCGCTCGTACCAGGCACCGACGGCGCCGGGACGGTTGCGGCAAAAGGGCCTGGCGTACGCCGATTCCGCATTGGTGAGCGGGTCCTCGCGAATGACTCCGGCTGTTATGCCGAGTACGTAGCGTTGGATGCCGACGGCGTCGGGCGCGTACCGCAACGCCTTGATTTCAAGCAGGCCGGCGCCGTGGCCACGACAGGATTGACGGCGCTCCAGGGAATCGACGCGCTGCGCCTGCGTCGGAGCCAGACGGTCTTGATCTATGGGGCCTCGGGCGCCGTAGGAACGCTCGCGGTCCAGTTCGCCAAGGCGAAACGGGCACGCGTACTGGCGACCGCATCAGGCCGGGAGGCCGCGACCCTCGTTCGCCGGCTCGGCGCGGACGCCGTGATCGACGCACGAAGCAAGAGCGCCGTCGAACAGCTCCGGAAGCTGGCGCCGGACGGGATCGACGCCGCGCTGGTACTGACCGGAGGCGACTCGCTTGAGGGATGCCTCGATCTCGTCCGTGCCGGTGGACGGATCGCTTATCCCAACGGCGTCGAGCCTGAGCCTCGCCGCCGTCCGAAGATACGGCTGTTCGCCTACGACGGCGAGGCAGGGCCACGGGAGTTCGCACAACTTGCGCGCGCCATAGACGGGGCCCGGCTCCGCGTACCGATTGCGGCGGTCTATCCGCTCGCGCAGGCGGCCAAGGCCCATGCACGACTCGAGCGCGGGCACGTCGTCGGGAGAATCGAGTTACAAATCCGCCGAGGACAAGGATGAAGACAGCCGCCCACATAAAGACAGTCATGCTGCCGGCGGGTGAGCGCGTGCCGGTGTTCGGTCAGGGGACGTGGTACATGGGGGAGGACCGGGCAAAACGCGCGGAGGAGATCGCCACTCTTCGGCTCGGTCTCGACCTCGGCCTCACCCTCATTGATACGGCGGAAATGTATGGCGAGGGCCAGGCAGAGGAACTGATCGCCGAGGCGATCGGTGACAGACGCAACGAAGTGTTTCTGGTGAGTAAGGTCTATCCGCATAACGCCTCCCGCCAGGGAGCCGTAGCCGCCTGCGAGCGCAGCCTGCGTCGCATGAGGACCGACAGGATCGATTTGTATCTCCTGCATTGGCGCGGCGATGTCCCGCTTGCCGAGACGATGGAGGCATTCATGGCGCTCCAACAGGCCGGCAAGATCCGCCATTACGGGGTCAGCAACCTGGACCTTGCCGACATGGAAGAACTATGGACGGCTCCCGGCGGCCCGGCGGTAGTTACCGACCAGGTCCTCTACAACCTCGCGCGGCGCGGCATTGAATGGGACTTGTTGCCCTGGTTGCGCGAGCGGCGCCTCCCGGTCATGGCCTACTCCCCGACCGAGCGGGCAAAACTGCTCGACAATCCGAGGCTCGCCAAATTCGCGAAGGTCCACAGCATGACGTCGGCACAGGTTGTGCTAGCTTGGCTGCTCGCCCATGACGATGTCATCGTTATTTCGAAAACCAGCCGCCGCGAGCGGCTGAAGGAAAATGCAGGCGCGCTCGACCATCAGCTCACAAAGGAGCAGGTTGCCGAGCTTGATCGTCTATTTCCGGCGCCGAGGGGTCCAGTTCCTTTAGAGATGCTCTGACCATGCCGACCTTTCCCATTGACTGAAAAAGAGAACGCAAGCTGGTTCACGAAAATTTTCAAAGGACTGAAATGATTCATGCTCAAACAAAAGGAGTGTCCTATGAAGGTTCTCATTGTGCTCACGTCTCATGACCAACTCGGCGATACCGGAAAGAAAACCGGCTTTTGGCTCGAAGAGTTCGCCGCTCCCTACTACGTTTTTAAGGATGCCGGAGCGTCGATCACGCTTGCTTCTCCAAAGGGCGGACAGCCGCCGCTCGATCCGAAAAGCGACCTGCCCGAAAACCAAACCGATTTGACGAAGCGCTTCCGCACGGACCGCGCTGCGCAGGCTGAACTCGCCGGCACGAAGAGGCTTGCCGACATGTCCGCCGACGACTTCGACGCAGTCTTCTATCCCGGCGGCCATGGCCCGATGTGGGACATGCCCGACAACAAGACATCCATCGCGTTGATCGAAGCCTTTGTGAAAGCCGACAAGCCGGTCGGCGCGGTATGTCACGCGCCGGCTGCGTTCATCAACGTGCGCGGAAAGGACGGCGACTATCTGGTCAAGGGCAAGCGCGTAACGGGGTTCACCAATACGGAAGAGGCCGCCGTGGGTTTAGACCATGTCGTGCCCTTTCTGTTGGAGGACCGGCTCAAAGATAGAGGCGGCCGTTACAGTAAGGCCGCCGACTGGGCCCCCTATGTGGTGATTGATGGCCTGTTGGTGACCGGTCAGAACCCGGCCTCTTCGGGCCCCGGAGCCAAAGCGTTGCTGAAGTTGCTCGCTGTGGCTCAACCGGTCTAACTGGAGGGAATGAGGCATGGAGGGAAATGTGAATAGACCAATACAAGCGACAGCTGCTGGCCAAGGAACAAGAGCTGTCGGCACATTTCAAACGAGCGGGTGCGAGCGCCCGTGAACCGGGCGATCAGTCCACGCGTGACGCCGGGGACGAGAGTATAAACAATGAACGGAAAGAAGAGCTGCTCTGGCAAGTAGATGCCGAGTTGACCTTGCAGAACGAGGTGCGAGGGGCGCTGAGTCGAATTGATAATGAGACGTTCGGCAAGTGTCTGATCGACGGCGCATCCAAGAGGTCTATTCTAAAAGGGAGGCGAATAAACCACAAGATGGCGCAATCGGAGAGCCTGGCGCTAGAGGCCTTCTATAGCAGTGTGCCATGGGTGAGACGGTTGTGAGGAATGGGGCCAGCATGGAGCGCGTGCAGCTATCTAGGTCGCTTTGATCGACAATGCCTAGCAGCTTGAGCTTCTCTTCGTATGTGAAACGACGATCAATCCTCTCGTCATAGAAGCCTATGCCCCACCGCGCACGGCCGATCAGGCTCAAAAGCGCTTCCAAGTACATGCCTGCAAACGCGATGGCTATCAGGCTCTGCTTGAATGATTTTTGCTGTGGGTCAGGAGAAAGGATATAGCCTGGCTGGCCCTCAGGCTTCGGCCTTCGGCCAGCTTCTAGCAGACGTTTCGACTCCACCAGCGCCTCTTCGGCGATGGCAAGGTAGACGCTGAGGTTTGTGAACACTGCGGCCATCTGGCATCTCTTCGTCGGCTGGTAGCCTGGTCAATTGTGCCCCCGCCTGTGCCCCCAAGCTCTTTCAAGCACCCCATAAAACTCTTAACTTATTGATATTATTGGTCGGGGCGAGAGGATTTGAACCTCCGACATCCTGCTCCCAAAGCAGGCGCGCTACCGGGCTGCGCTACGCCCCGACGTTGGAATTACAACCACTTACACCTTGCCCTGATGCCGCTGAAGAAGCAAGTGTTATTACCGTGTTAGCCCTGTACCTCTGAAGCTTCGCAGCGGCCTCATGCAGGTCTTCCGACTTGATCGAATTATACCGCCGGTGCATTTGTTCGCTCTTGTGTCCGATGATCTTCATAGCCGTCATCGTATCCACCCCGGCCCGTCTCAAGTTCGTGGCCGCACAGTGCCGGAGGTCATGCAACCGAAGGCCCGTAATCCCAGCCCGGCGACAAGCCGCAGCAAAGGCCGTTCGTGGATTCTTCCAAGGCCTTCCGTTATACAGAAACACTCGTGGAGTGTCTAGGCGTCGCTCTTTGTGCAACTCGGCGAACGCGTCAAACACATCCGGGGTCATGGGAACTACCCGCGTATCTCCGTTCTTGGTCTTCCGAAGCGTGAACTCCTTCCGGCGCATGTCCACGTCCGGCCATTCCAGCTTGAGCAACTCCCCTTTCCGTGGTCCGACGGCATAGGCCACGGTCAAGTAGCGCAAGAGATGGGGGGCTGCCGTGGCTGTGAGTTTCGCCCATTCCTCAGCACTGGCGATCCGGTCCCGTTCATTTCGCGGATCCGGCTTCTCGACATGAGACGCGGGGTTATCCAGCACCAACTTGAACCGTATGCTCTTCGCAATGTTGAACATATGGGTCAAGGCTGTGTGATCGTGATTCACCGTCTGAACCGATGCCGGGACCGGACTATCAGGACGTTGCCATCCGCACCCCGGACAGATTGCCCGCCCGATCAACTTCTGACATCTTTTACACGTCGTCATCGGATAACACATCCGCTGCGCCCGATAAGCCGCCACATCCTCCGGGGTGATCGACAGCAAGGGACGGTCCCCAAAGTATTCCACCAAATGCCCCACCTTAAGCTTTCGATCGGCATGGGTGGACAACTGCCGGACTTCCTCAAGATTCAGATACGTCTCGGCCCACTCTCGAAACGTGACTGCCTGTGCCCGTTCAGCCGAAGGGCTCACCATCTGCCCGGCCAGCAGCTTTGTCTTAATCACCGCCTCTTGATCCTTCGCGCTCCGCTGGTTACGAGAGCCCACCTTCCAGCGTTTCAGCTTCCCCGCCCCTGGCGGAGCCAGGCGAAGCCAGGCGAAGCCACGTTCCTCAAGAAGGTATTCAAGCCGACAACCCGGCTTGCTCGAATCCTGTTCAGCCTACCTCCGATTAGTACGCTCACGAACCGACCTCGTGCCCAGAACATCTGGCGAGAAGTTGCCCGTATGTCGAATCAGGAGACACAGCTCATCGCGCATGTCGCTAAAGCGCTCCGGGTGTACCTCCACTGCCTTGGCGGTTATGTGTTGCAGTGTGCGTACATCGAGTGGACAGAGCGCAAGACAACAGCGAGGTGAGGCGACATTGAATGGCCCGAAAGCCCTCTTGATACTGATGCTCTAACATCTCGACAATGTGAAGCAGCACGGCGAACGAATGGACGAGATCACAGAACAAGCTAGTAGGCCATCGGTACTTATCAATTTCTACAGTCCTCATCGTTGTGAGCTTGCCCAGGGGGTTTCGCCATACTTCCACGTGTCTGCATCACGTTTCCGTCGGGCGCCGAAGTTATCTCATGCTACCTGCTCTCTGAACACCACGCCTACAAGGAAAGGGCCTAGGCCATACTGCTCCGCCAGGCTCCCGCCGTTTATTCATCATGCTGCAGGGTGGTGATGTGCCCACTGTCTTCGACATAGGCTTTCACCTTATCGCCGATCATGACTTTATCCCGCCTCGTGCTCGCATCGACATGCAGTTTAACTTCCTTTCCGTCTGTATCCTTGACCCAGTACGACTCCCCATCGATTTTCAACAGCGTACCCTCGACGGTGTCTTTTAAACGCTCTCCGAGCGTAGGCGTCACCTCGTTATCCATCATTGACTCGGCGGCGCCTACGGTCCCCACTCCCCCACCGAGTACCATCAACGTACAGACTGACCAGATAAGCGGTTTCATGTTGTCCTCCCTATGAATATGAATAGGTATGAATTGGACTACCTCCTCCGATGCTTCAATCTCACTCTGCCAGGCAATGGAAACCTCCGTAGCTGGGAAGGACCCTAGCCGATCTTATTGTGAAAACGATCGTAACGGGCAAAATGAAAGGTCAGTGGAGAAGCTGGCGGTCTCGGGGATTTGCCAGTCGTTCTTACGGTATTACCCGCCCTCGCGCTCTCGCATTTTAGTTTTGAACGGGAAAAGAAGGTCGGGAATGACCATGATGCACCGCACCGTATCGGGAGGCCAACATGAAGACCATTGTATGGACCGTTCAGGCTGTCTGCCTACTGGGTCTCGTGGGATTTCCAGGCTGTGTGAGCTCGACACCACCTCGGCCAGCCGCCAAGTCAGGACCAGGCCACGATTCACGTTTTGCATAAGCGACTCCACGAGCGGGAGCGAACCATTGCGAGCCAGAATAATATAATCTGCGATAGTTTTTGCTTTACGCTTCTTAGGTGTCATGTGGCATGACACATTCACGTCTCAACCGAGCGCTTGCCTCATCGACATGTCATTACCGTTACTTTGGTCTGGGTTCTACCCCGTTTCCACGGACAGTTGAGTTAAGTGCTTCTCTCCCGTCGCCAACGTCCCAACATGACGGCGCCAAAACTCAACTCTGTTGTGATTCGGTTCACCCCTACCTAGTCCTCAGGCACCCACACGCCTTTACCCTGGCCTGGGGGCCCCTTGCACACAAGGGGGGCCACGCAAGGGTTGGGGGGTGGCCTACTATCACCTCAAGGTCGGCTTGTGCAGGATGGCCGGAAATGTGGGTGGACGCCAGGTGTTAATACCGTGTTAGCGGGAGACACAAACCGGGCTGAATCGAGGAATAGTGGAACAAACAGAAACAAGGTTGAGAACGGCTAGATACCGCATAAACAAAGGGGATTGCCGCGCCTATCAAGGCCTTCAGCAATCCCCCGTTTTGTGATCCCAAAGCAGGCGCGCTACCGGGCTGCGCTACGCCCCGACGTTTTCACAGTGCTGAGGATCGAGTCCTCAGTCCATTCAGCAATCACCTGTCGCAACAGCTTCGCACTGGCATGCACAACAGATCTCGCAGCTTCAGAAACGCCCTGGCACGGTGGCTGACACGATTTTTCTCCTCCGGAGTCAACTCAGCCAGCGTCTTTCCAAGCTCCGGCACATAAAATACCGGGTCATAGCCAAATCCGCGCTCCCCTCGGCATGCCTCCGTAATCAGTCCTTCTAAAACTCCGCGGGTGGTCTGCACGTCTCCATCGGGTGATGCGACTGCAGCGACCGTCAGAAACCGGGCAGTACGCCGTTCGCGGGGTACCCCAGCCAATTCTTGCAGCAGCTTCCGACAATTATCTTCGTACGTCGCCTGTTCACCCGCATACCGGGCCGCAAAGACACCGGGACGACCGCCCAACGCATCGACTTCCAACCCCGTGTCGTCCGCCACCGCCGTCATGCCGGTCGCACGGGCAATCTCCACCGCTTTCTTGATCGCATTGGCCTCACAGGTCTCACCATCTTCCTCGACCTCCGGAGATCCAGGAAACTCTGCCAATGTGCGAATTCGACTTCCAGCATCCCCAAGCAACGATGCCAGTTCTTCACCTTTGTGGCGGTTCCGGGTTGCCAGCACAAACTCCTTCACCGCCAGCTCCTTAATCCAGCTCGCCGATCAATTCTTTCTGAATGATCGTCAATCGCTGAATCGCCTGCCAACCCAAAGCCAAGAATTCATCCATATCCTGTTTTGCAAAGGGTGTGCGTTCGGCCGTTCCCTGCACTTCGACATACCGGCCCCGGCCGGTCATCACGACATTCATGTCCACTTCAGCCATCGAATCTTCGGTATAGGCCAAATCCACCATGACTTCGCCGCCCACCTTCCCCACACTCACAGCCGCCAGGTAGTCGATCAGCGGCAGCCGCTTAATCAGCCCCTTCTTCTTGAGCGCAAGACAGGCATCAGCCAAGGCGATGAACGCACCGGTAATTGATGCCGTTCTGGTCCCCCCATCCGCCTGGAGAACGTTCACCCAATTGAGACAGATCAGTCACCGAGCGCAGCGAACGGCCCACTAACCGTTGAATTTCCAAGGTTCTCCCGCCCTGTTTTCCCCTTACGGCTTCCCGCGACGACCGTTCATGGGTCGCACGTGGCAGCATCGAGTATTCAGCCGTCACCCACCCGGTCCCTTTCCCCTTCAAAAACGGAGGCACCTTTTCTTCCACCGAAGCCGTGCAAATGACTTTGGTATCCCCCATTTCAATGAGAACAGCCCCCTCGGCATGTTTGATGAAGTTTCTTGTCACCTTAACCGGGCGTACTTGATCTTGTTGCCGCCCATCGACCCGAACAAAGCCCTTGATTCCACTCATTCCAGATCCCTTTCTTCAATATTCAGGCGATTATAGTGAAGGCCTGAAGAAAGCGCAAACGATCGGCTGCTTCAGGTATTGTGGCACGGGTTGAGGTGATTTCATTGCATCGATCCTCACGATCTATCCGATGTGTACAAAATTCGGAGACCACCACGGATAATTCTGTACACCAATTTCATAGCGGATTGAGACATTG
>LNFM01003467.1_pt1 | contig 46135 bp, 38 predicted proteins | sample 596031 | NCBI WGS metagenome assembly LNFM01 (sample SAMN04254537, study PRJNA301005) | activated carbon metagenome | isolation source: dual media filters at the Ann Arbor, Michigan drinking water treatment plant | place: USA: Ann Arbor
CGCGCCGCTACTTCGGCGTCGGCGCCGGCATCGGGGCGTTCTGCCCTGCCACCGGACGAGCCTGCGGGCCGTCGAGCCAGTTGTACTTGTTCGTGCTCAGCAGGATCAGATGGATCAACGCTGCCAGCGAGAACAGGAACACGCCCTGAATCGCCAACGCCCGAAGCGGGTCGTACAAGCGCCAGATTCTCCACATGAGTTCACTCTCCTAAAAAAGATGGGACATAAAGGTGTAGACCGCTGACTTGACGCCACCGGTGAGGGACTTGACGCCTTCCGCCCCCGGCAGCCAGGAACGCCATTGCCATCCCAACGCCTGTCCGACCAGCGCGATCGCCAGGAACACGACGAAGCTGACGGCAAAGATGCCGTAGAAGGCTTTGAAGTCCTCCTTCATCAGGTGCTGCTGCGGTCCGCCCGCGGATTGAGTTGAGATCGCCATCGCATTCCCTTTCAGGGGTTACAGCCAGGGACGCCAGATCCAGACGAGAAAATGCGCAACCACGGCAACGGCGGTGAAGCCGACGAAGCCTTGGATGTAGTACCGATGAAACTCCTGCGCCTCGTCGTCGGTCAGGCCAGAGATCGAACCTCTTGGTTCAGCCATAGACGTTTCCTAAACAAAATGGCCTGTCGGCCGTTGCCGCGCTCAGACTGCCGCGACGTTGGTTTCCGGTCAAACCGGATTCGGAGGAGGGGCTGCCTCATGCGGGCGCTCCCTGACGTAGTGCTTCGCCGCTGCGCGTGACGCGGGCGACGGTGACGCGCGCCTCGCCGGCAGCGCGTGCTTCCTGCTCGGCGCGATCGCGCATCCGCTTGGCAGCGGAGATGCGTACCAGCACCGGCTGCGCCTCGACCAGGCGCTCGAACAACGCCTGCGCGTCGGCGTCCCATGGCAACTCGGCATGCCGCTCGGCGTGCAGGCGGCTCGGCGTGGCTTCGACGCGATCCATATCGGGCGCGAGCGGCAGGATGTGGAATAGCGCATCGAACAGCGCGTTGCACACTTCCTGCACGAGATAGGTGGCGCCGGCATAGCCCATGAACGGCGTGCCCGTGTGGCGACGGATCACCGCACCCGGGAATGAGGCCGGGATGTACACCGCACGGCCGCCGATCTCGGACAGGTACATGCGTTCGTTGTAGGAGCCGAACAGCAGCAGCGGCGTCTTGGTCTTGATCGCCTCGCGCACCGCCTCGTTATCGGGCTTCACGCCGGCACGACGCGCGAACGCGAAGTTGCAGGGCAGACCCATCTCAGCTTCGAGGAAGTGACGGATGCCGCGCGCGTAGGTCTCGTTGGCATGGATGCCGAAGCTGGCAGTGCCGAAGAAGTCCTGCGTGACCGAGCGCCACAAGTCCCACAGCGGCTTGATCGTGGTGTGCTTCTCGCGCTCGATGAACGGCTCCGGATCGACGCCGGCCAGCTCGCCCAGCTTGCGCAGGAACGCGGTGGTGCTGTGCAGCCCGATCGGCGCCTGCAGGTAGGGACGTTCGAGCGACTCGCACAGCAGGCGGCCGAACTCGCGGTACATGCAGACGTTGACGTCGGCGTCGGCAAGCTTCTGGATGTCCGCCAGGTGCGAGCCCAGCGGGAACACCATGTTGATCTCGCAGCCGATGCCTTCAACCAGCCGCTTGATCTCGGCCAGATCGCTCGGCATGTTGAAGGTGCCGTAGCAGGGGCCGATGAGGTTGACGCGCGGCTTGTCGCCGGTCGCACGCGGCTTGGGCTCGGGAATGTGACGCAGCCCGTACTGCGTCCATAGCCAGTTCAGCGCGCGGTCGGCACACTGCCACTGGTCCTCGTCGATCGTGCGCGGCAAAAAGCGCTGAATGTTGCTGCCCTCAGGGGTCACGCCGCCGCCGATCATCTCGGCGATCGAGCCGGTGACGACCACGGCGGGCAGTTCGGGATCGAGCACCTTGTGGGCGCGGCGCATCGCGCCTTCGGTGCCCTTCTGGCCGAGTTCCTCCTCGGCCAGACCGGTCACCACGATCGGCAGCTCGTGCGGCGGCAGCGCGTCGGTGTAATGCAGCACCGAGGTCACCGGCAGGTTCTCGCAGCCGACCGGACCGTCGATGATGACCTGCATCCCCTTGATGGCGGTGAACACATACACCGCGCCCCAGTAGCCGCCAGCCCGGTCGTGGTCGATCACGTACATGGCGGGGCTCCATCACTCGGAGCACTTGATTGCCGAGCGCAAGCAGCGGCTGTCTCTGGACGAACGAGGGGACTGGGCTGGTCCCCTCGTGCTCCCCTAGCCATGAACGGGGAACTCCGGTTAGAGCGGCGATCTAGGTCGCTCATACCATCTCCTCCGCCTTGCGCTTCTTCGCGAGCTTGTCGAGCTGGCGCTTGTAGAAGCTGCGGAACTCAGGCCGATCGGCAGGCACGGCGTTCTTGTCGTGCCACACGCCGCTCGTCGCGTCGGCGCCGACGCCGGCAAAGAATTCGCGCATCGTCTCGAAGCGCGCCTTGCCTGCCAGCGCCGCGTTGATCACCTGCGCCAGCGAGCCGGCGCCGGCCGGACCCATCAGGGGTCGTGCCGAGATCAGGTTGGTGAAGTACAGCGACGGGGTGGCGTTCTGCTTGGCCTTTTGCACCACGGGCGTGGTGCCGATGGCGAGATCGGGTTCGAACTCGTCGATCGCCGCCAGATCCTGTTCGAGCGAGGCGCGGAACTGCACGCGCACGCCCTTGGCCTCGAGCCACTGGCGATCACTGTCCGACCACGGCGTGCGCGGGCAGGCGGTGCCAACGTAACGCAGATCCGCTCCGCTTTCGACCAGCAGACGCGCCACCAGCAGTTCCGAGCCCTCGTAGCCGGACAGCGTGATGCGCCCCTTGATCGGCATTTTGTCGAGTGCGCCACGGATGCCCGGCAGCAAGCGGTTCTTCACCGCATCGACCTTGGCTTGCGCCACGCCGGTAGCGCGACCGATCGCATCGAGCCAATCCGCGGTGCCATCGTGGCCGACCGGCGCCGAGCCGACGATCGTTCGCCCAGCGGCGTCGAACTCACGCACGCAGGCCGTGTAGAACGGATGAATTGCAGCCACCACCGCGCAGTCGAGCGCTGCATAAAGCTCACGCCATTCGCGCGTGGGCACCACCGGGCCGGCGGCCAGCCCAAGCGGTTCGAGCATCATGCCGATGCCGACCGGATCGGCCGGGAACATCTCGCCCAGCAGGGTAACCGTGGGCTTGTCGCTCACGCCGCCGCGCGGTGCGGCCACCGGACCACTTTCGGCCTCGGTGCGCGCGTAATTGAGCATGGCACCGGCCAGCACGTCCTTGGCTTCAGCGTGGGTCGGCACGCCGAAGCCCGGCACGTCGATGCCGATGATGCGCACGCCGTTGATCTCCTTCGGCAGCAATCGCAGCGGCACGCCGGAGGCAGTGGGCACGCACAGGTTGGTGACGACAATCGCATCGAGCTTGGCCGGATCGGCGAGCTTGAACACCGCCTCGCGGATGTCTTCGAACAGCTTGCCCGTGACCAGGGTCTCCGAGTTGAACGGCACGTACCCCACCGAGCGACGCGCGCCATAGAAATGCGAGGTGAACGTGAGGCCGTACACGCAGCAGGCCGAGCCGGACAGGATGGTCGCGGTGCGGCGCATGCGCAGCCCCACGCGCAACGAGCCGAAAGCCGGGCACATGCTCTGCGGCTGGTCATGCGGGCCGGCGTCGGGCGCAAGCGGGTAGTCGGTCGCGTAGCGCGCCAGCAAATCGCTGTTACCGGCGGCACGCGCGGCCTTGAGCATTTCGTCCCGGCCCGCATGGCAGCCGTGACCATCGGCCTGCAGCGCCTCCTGCTTGACAGGAGTAATCGGGATCACCGCATCGCCAGTGGAAAAAGGGCGGCCGGGCCGGCCCGTCGTGTCGCCACTGACGGGTGCGGCACCGGCCGCGTCGTACACGACCTCGCCGCCGTGGAGAGGATGGGAGGGAGAGGCGGCGGCGGACCGTTCGGACATGGCCATGCTCATTGGATCGTGGGAGTGAACCGGATCAGACCGTGTCGTAGACCACTTCGAGCGACTTCTTCTCGATGGTTTCTTTGCCGAGCATGTCGAGCGTGGTGGCGGGCTCGAGCACCACATCGCGCCCGGTCACGTCGCTGGAGAACAGCCCCAGCAGCGCGTCCTGCGTCAGTGGCTTCGGGCGGACCGGCGGTGCCTCGGCCACCGCCGCGGCGAGTTGGCCGAACAGCGGCCCCCAGGCGCCGTCCGGACGGCCGATGATTTCGTAGCTGGCGCTCTTGCGGCGGATCTCCTCGTTGGCCGGGATCGCTGCCAACACCGGGATGCCGGCGGCCTGAGCGAACGCGGCCGCTTCACCGGTGCCGTCGTCCTTGTTGATGACGAGACCGGCGACGCCGACGTTGCCACCGAGCTTGCGGAAGTACTCGACCGCCGAGCACACGTTGTTGGCCACGTAGAGCGACTGGAGGTCGTTGCTGCCGACCACGATCACCTTCTGGCACATGTCGCGCGCTATCGGCAGACCGAAGCCGCCGCACACCACGTCACCCAGGAAATCGAGCAGCACGTAGTCGAAGCCCCAGTCGTGGAAGCCAAGCTTCTCCAGCGTCTCGAAGCCGTGGATGATCCCGCGCCCGCCGCAGCCGCGGCCGACTTCCGGACCGCCGAGTTCCATCGCGAACACACCGTCGCGCTTGAAGCAGACGTCGCCAATGGCCACCGGTTCGCCGGCGAGCTTCTTGCGGCTGCTGGTCTCGATGATGGTCGGACAAGCCTTGCCGCCGAACAGCAGGCTGGTGGTGTCGCTCTTCGGGTCACAACCGATCAGCAGCACCTTCTTGCCCTGCTGCGCCATCATGTAGCTGAGGTTGGCCAGCGTGAAGCTCTTGCCGATGCCGCCCTTGCCGTAGATCGCGATGATCTGCGTCTTCTTGCTGGCCTCGCTGGTGCTGACCGGCGTCGGCTCGATGGCGGCCTCCGCACGTAGTTGCAGCTTCATCAGCTGGATGGTGGCGGCGCCGGCGGCCGGCGTGCTGCTGCAGGATGAACTCATCGGACGAGCCTTTCGGTGCGCTTGGCTGACACGTGCATGGGCCGGCACGCTGCGCTCAAGCGCAGCCTCGCCAGTCGAGGACCATCTTCAGACACTGTGAGTCACCGAAGGCTGTGCGGTAGGCGTCCGCCGCGTGCTCGGCGATGGCGTGATGCGTGATCAGACCGTCCAACGACAGGCGGCCGGTATCGAGCAATTCCTTGACCGCCAGCAGGTCCGGACGCTGCCACTCGGCGGCGGCGCGGATTTGCGCCTCGCGCATGAACGCCGGCGCAAACGCGAACGACAGCGGCTCGCTGTAGAAGCCCGCGAGCACGATCTCGCCACCCGGCGCCAGACGCTGAATCAGCGTGTCGAGGATGGCGGCGTCGCCGCTGACGTCGTAGATCGCCTTGTAGTCGCGTCGCGGATCGGCGTCGGGATGCAGTACCGGGTATCCCTCGCCCCCACTGCAGCGCTGGGCGTTGCGCTCCCAGACGGTCGGAGGCGCCAGGCCGGCAATCACGGTCAGGCGCGCCAGCAGGCGACCGAGTACGCCATGACCGACGATGAGATCGGGCGGCACGATCTTGTCGCGCTTGCCGCCACCGGCGACCGCGTGATACGCGGTCGCAGCCAACGCCAGCAGCACACCCTGCTCACCCAGCGACTCGCCGATCGGAATCACGCGCGAGGCCGCGACCACCACGCGCGAGGCGGCGCCTCCGAACAGGCCGCGAACCTCGCCGTAGCAACGCGCACCCGGCACGAAGACATGCTGGCCGGGCTTCAACCCGGCGCGGCCGCCGCCTTCGCGGATCGTTCCGACCGACTCGTAGCCGGGAACCAGCGGATATCCCATGCCGGGAAACTGCGGCATGCGTCCGTTCCACAGCAACTTTTCGGTGCCTGTGCTGATGCCGCTGTACTCGATGTCCACGACCACGTCATCTTCACTGGCCGGGGCGAGATCCAAGCGGCTCAACACCAGGTGCTCGGGCTGCTCAAGTACGACGGCAAGCGTTTTCATGGTCATTCGTGCTGGTTCCTGCGACGGCATCCTGCAGCTGCGCGGTCCTGGACAAACCGCGCCCTCTGTCTGCGTGTCACTCTACGCTGACTTACTCGAGTGTCAAGTTTAGTTAACACTTATGGCCACACGAAACGTCGCACCGTCGCTGCGAGGCGACGCCCCTACCGTCTTGCGGTGATGAGACTGGTGAGCAGCGGCGCGCGCGAGCGCAACGGCTCGATCCGCGTGAACCCGGCCGCCTGCAATAGCTGGCGAAACTCCGCGAAGGAACGGGCGCGTCCGCGACCCATGGCCAGCAGGTAGAAGCCGAAGTACGCGTCCGCCATCGGGTCGTCTCCGGCCATCGAGCGCATCGGCTCAGCAATCAACAACGTGCCTTCGCGCGGCAGCGCCGCATAGATCTTCTTCAGTAGCGCCAGCACCCGTGCGTCGTCGTGGTCATACGCGACGCGGATGAGCGTGATGAGGTCGGCGCCCTCGGGCAGCGCGCCATCGATGAAGCTGCCGCCGATCGCCGTGCTGCGCTCGGCCATGCCGGCCGCCGCAAGATTGGCGCGCGCACGCTCGGCCACTGCCGGCAGATCGAAGACCGTCAGCCTCAAGGCCGGTGCGATACGCCCGGCGCTGATCGCGAAGGTCCCTTCCCCGCCAGCGACGTCGAGCAGCTGCGTGTGGCGCGCGAACGGATAAGCGTCGAGGATTTCAGTTGCAACGAAGTGCTGCGACGCCGACATCAATGCGGAGTACGGCGCCACCTGCTCGGACGTCAGCGCAGCAGGATTGTTGCCATCGGCATACGCCCAGTAGGAGGCGAGTGCACGATCGTCGCGCTCGCCGCGCAGCAGCGGCAGCGGATCGGCAAGGTCGCCATAGAGCAGTGCGTGGTGCTCGACCATCGCCTGCACGCCCGGATTGCCGCACAGCGCGGCGCCCAGCGCGCCCAGACCGATGCGACTGCCGTCGCGCCACTCAAGCAGACGCAGCGCGACGGCGGCGCGCACCAGCCGCTCTGCTCCAGGCACCGGCAGTTGCATCCGCGCCGCCAGGTCGTCTACGGCCAGCGGCTGCCGCGCCACGTGATCGAACACCTTCAGGCGCACGCAGCTGTAAAGCACCTGCGTGTAGACGAAGCCGGCGCACAGATCGAACAGATCGCGCGCCCGGCGGCGCGCGATCGGACGCGTGAGCGGAAACGCGGTGGCCAGGCGATGAAAACGCGGACTGCACAGCAGCCGGTCGCGCACCCGGCGCCAGCGCTCGATGAGCGTGGTGGGCGACGTCATCGACGGCGCCGCAGTGGGCAATTCGTTGGACAGCGAGGAACCACGCATGAAGATTAGTCGAGCTGCCACCTACGGCTCGATCGCCTCATTGCCCGCCTTGTTGCGCCCACCGCCATGCCACGCAACAGCTATGCGGCCAAGGCCATGATCTCGCTCGGCACCAGGCGATCGGCTTCGAGAGCGACGAGTTCGCGCAGCGCCGCTGCCCCCGGACAGGCGGGAATCGATGCAACCACCTGCGCAACCAATTGCTCGAAATGGCGCACCGCACCCTCGAGTCCGAGTTCGCGCGCGGAACTCGGCCGCGCCAGGGCCACGTCGCGCCCGACTGGCTTGCCGATCAGTGCAGGGTCAGCGACCACGTCGCGAATGTCGTCAGCCACCTGATACGCCTCGCCGAGCTTCTCGCCAAACAGACGCCATTGGTGTGCGGGCGCGCCAGCCGCCTCGGCGCCAGCTACGGTTGCTGCCTCGAACAGCGAACCCGTCTTCTCGCGCTGATACTCCACCAGCGAAACACGCGACTCGCACTCCCACGCCTGCCCCGCGACGATGCCGCGCGGCAGACCCACTGATCGACTGACGGTGACCAGAAGCGCAGCCGCACGCTCCGGCCGCAACGCCACCACGCCCGCCATCACCTGGAAGGCGAGCACGATCAGCGCATCGCCCGACAGCACGGCGAGTCGCTCGCCGAAAGCGCGATGCACCGACGGCTTGCCGCGGCGAGTCGCGGCGTCATCGAAACAGGGCAGATCGTCATGGACAAGCGAGGCGCAATGCAGCAATTCGATGGCCGTCGCGGCCGCGTCGGTCAGGGCCGGGGTGTCATCGCCACAGGCGGCCGCCACCGCCAACACAAGTCGGGGCCGCACGCGCGCGCCCGCCGGAAACACGCCGTGGCGCATCGCCGCCGCGAGCTTGGGCGGGCAGCCGGGCAGATCCGCCAGTGACAGGGCATTGATGAGGCCTTGCTCGATCCGCCTTGCGACGTCCATCCCGGCCTCCCCACTGCTCTGTTGTCCGAGCTGTAATCATGCTTTGTCATGTGCAAATGTCAAGCTTTATGGACACTCAGACAGTCAACCCCACCGTTCGTGGCGGCGCCGACACGTCAGTCCGGGAAGTGTTTGCCGACCGTGCGGTGCAGCAGCACGAGCAGCCGATCAGCGATCAACTGTGGCGCTTCTTCATGCGCGAGATGGCCAAGCGCCGGCAGGTGCACGACCTTCGCCGCCGGTACGCGACGCGCCACCTCGGCCGCCTGACGCGGGTCGAGTGTCCTATCACCTTCGCCGACCATGAGAGTCAGTCGAGGCGCCAGGCGCGGCAAGTCGGCGAGCAACGGTCGCAGGTCCCAGCGAGCCATCATCGCCAGCGTGGCGGCAACGTGTTGCGGACTGCGCACCAGCTTTCGATACAGCGCTGCTGCCTCCTCGTCGAGCCGCGATCCGGTGCTGTCGATCAGGCGCTGCACGGCCGCCGGGTCGGCAGCCCGTCGCGCGACCATGGCTGGCACGAACGGACTGAACGCGAGCAGGCGCGCCGCCGGCAGGAACACCAGTCCCGGCCAGCCCGCGGGCGGCAGGAAGGCACCGTTGAGACTTACCAGTGCGGCCGGCGCCATGTGGCCGTCAAGGCACATGCGTGCGGCGACGGCGGCGCCCGCCGAGTGCCCCACCGCGGCCGCCGGGGCAAGTCCGAGCGTGGCCAGCAGTTCACCGAGTGCGCGTGCCATGCCCGGCAGCGAGAGTCGGCCCGCCGGCAGGGCATCGCTGAACGCGTGACCAGGCAGATCAGGCATGACGACCGTGTAGTGCCGGGCCAGCAGCGGCGCCAGCCCGCGCCAGGAGTGACTGGCGGCGCCGGTGCCATGCAGCAGCAGCAGCGTCGGACCCGTGCCCATCACCTGCACGTGCCAGCGAAGGTGACTGGCGACGACGAAGCGGCTGAACGCCCGATGCGGCCAATCAAGGCCGTCGGACTCCCACAGCAGACGACCAGTTCTCATGACATGGGTTAGGGTGGCTAGGGCGACGACAAGCGCTGCAACGGTAGCAGCGCACGCCCGCCGCGACGCCGTACGGCAGGCGCTTGGCGGTCCCTCCAACGGCAAGCCGGCTACGGTGTCGCGGCGTCACCAGCTCAGTTCGAACACGCAGGCCGCGTCGCCCTGCGCCTCGCACTCGACTTCGACCACGCGCGCCTGCGGATGCACGAGCACGCTGAACAGGCGCTCGAACGTAGCCGCATAGAAGTCGCACACCGGTTCGCCGACGAGCGCGTCACCTCGCGCCAGCGGCCCGTGGCGGATCGACAGTCGCCAAGGCATGCCGGCGCGTGCCGCGAACGACCCGGCGCCCGTAAAGGTCCAGGCGTGACGCCTGATTGCCGCCATCAGCACGCGCGCCGCCAGGGCGGCCGGCAAGCGCTTGAGCACGTGCTGTACAAGCCTGGGAATGCGGTGGGCCAGCAGATAGTCGCCCGTGCCGCGACCGGCCAGCGCGCCGATTCGTCTCGCCTGCGGCACCCCTAGATCAGCCCGCAGAACCGCATGCAATTGCTGCACGTCCACATCATCGACCATGTGCGTCGGCAGCGCAGTCAGGTAGTGGGCCAGACCAGCGCGTTCGAACAGATGCGATGTGGCCCGCATGCCGACTTCACGCAGGAGCGCATCTGCCACTTGCGTGATGGCGTTGGGGCCGATCAATGCGCGTGCCGCGCCGCCGCTCGCGGACTCGCCCGCAGCCATGCTCGACATGACCTGGCGCCTGCTCGGTCGCCTTCCCCCTGCTACTCGGCCGCCGCCGCGACGTCCGGCGCGCGCTGACGCTGGACGTCCACGGCGTGCAGATCGACCTCCTCGGCCAGTTGCTCGGTGCCGCCGCCGCAGGCCATCGGCACCGGCCTGGGCGCTGCCGCCGCGTTGATCGCCGCCAGCGCGAGGGCGGCGTTTTCCTCTCCCTTGCGCCGACGCATCTCGATCTTCGGCCCGTGCATCGTCACCCAGGCTTCATCGGCCTCGGCGATCGCCTCGGAGTCCGGTCGGCTGCGCACCGCCTGGTCGGCAAATCCGAAGTCCACCTTCTTCTTGGTCTGCGGGCCCCAGTAGCCGACGCGTCCCAGGTCGTAGAACGTGCGCTGGAAGCCACTCTTCGCAAACGCCTTCAGACAGCCCATCATGTACTTGCGGCGCGTCTTGTCGCGGATCCATGGCCATTCGAGGAAGGCCTTACGCATGTAGAAGCGCCGGTAGTTGCTCATCGTCCGATCGAGCAGTTCGCCGCGCTCCATCGCGTCGGGCTTCATGATCGGTGTGACGAAGTTGTACTTCTCGAAGTCGAACACCTGCACCTTGTCGCCGAGTTCCTGGAACAGATCCGAGAACGGCCACGGCGTGTACATGCACCAGTTGGCCATGTCGGGCTTCCAGTCCATCGCCATCCGGTAGGTCTCTTCGAGCGTCTCGGCAGTCTCGTTCTCCAGGCCGACGATGAACTGTGCCTCGGCGACGATGCCGGCTTCGCGCAGCAGGCGGATCGCTTTCTTGTTCTGCGCGATCGTCGTTTCCTTGTTGAACCGATCGAGCTTCAACTGGGCTGCGGCCTCGGTGCCGAGCGAGACGTGGATCAGGCCGGCCTTGCGGAACATCGGCAGCAGCTTTTCGTCGCGCAGGATGTCGGTGACGCGGGTGTTGATGCCCCACAGCACCGGCAGGTTGCGCTCGATCAGCAGCTCGCAGAACTGGATGAACTTCTTGCGATGAATCGTGGGTTCCTCGTCGGCGAGAATGAAGAAGCCGACCTTGTGATCGCGCACCAGCAGTTCGATCTCGTCGACCACTTCCTTCGGGTCACGCACGCGATAGTCGCGCCAGAACTTCCATTGGCTGCAGAAGCTGCACGTGAACGGACAGCCGCGCGCGAAGTTGGGCACCGCCAGGCGCGTGCCCATCGGCAGATAGATGTACTTGTCCCACTCGAGGACGCCCCAGTCGGGCTTGATGCGGTCGAGATCCTTGATCGGCGGCTCGGCCGCGGTGGACACGGCCTTGCCATCCTCGAGGAACGCAATGCCATTGACGCAGTGCCGGTCCTGCGCCCAGCGGCCGTCATCGACCGCGGCGACAAAGTTCAGGAACACCTGCTCGCCCTCGCCGCGCACCACGGCGTCGATCCACGGCGCCTCCTTCAGCACCTGCGGGAACATGAACGTGGCGTGGATGCCGCCGAGCACCGTGACGATGGCCGGATCGACTTCCTTGGCAATCTGCAGCAGCCGCTCGGCCTTGTAGATGGCCGGCGTGATGGCGGTTGCCCCGACGATGGTCGGCTTCAGCGCCACCAGCCGCGCGCGCACCTCATCTTCCTCGAGGTGGTCGGTCATCGCGTCGATGAAGTGGATGTCGGTGTAGCCGGCCGCCTTCAGATAGCCGGTGAGGTACGCGACCCACGCCGGCGGCCAGTTGCCGGCGATTTCTGCGCCGCCTGAGTGATAGTTGGGATGCAACAGGACAATGCGCATGCGGCGCTCCAAGCGTTGGGCAGTTGAGTAACCCTATGCGTGGCAGCGGTGATGCGCTTGCGCTAAGTCAACCAAAGCTGACAGTTCACTTTGTCAATACAGAATGTCGCAACGCCCACGACCCCGGCTTCCCGGTATCCCCTCACGTCGCCTGCGTCAGCCGCACGGCAGCGGAGACCGCCTGGGCGTCCGCATGCGGCAGCGCCAGATAGCGAGCACCCATCGCCTCGGCCAGTTGCGCTGCCAGCGGCTGTGGCCGCGGCGAGGTGTCGATGAGCACGACATTGAGCGCGGCGGCCCGCAAGGCCCGCGCCGCCGCCAAGGCATCCGCCTCACCCTGGACGCGTCCGGGCGTGCCATCGCGCGCGATATTGGCGCGCCCGTCGGTCAGCAGCACGGCCATCGGCGTGTGCCCGCGACGCTGCTCACTTTGCGCAAGAAGCAGCAGCGCTTCGATGCCGGCCGCCAGCGGCGTGCCGCCCCCACCGGGCAGGCCGGCGAGGGAGCGCTTGGCGCGCACCAGCGAGCGCGTGGGCGGCAGCAGAAGTTCGGCGCCCGGCCCGCGGAACGCGATCAAGGCCACCTCGTCTCGCCGCACATAGCAGTCGGCCAACAGCAGTTCCACCGCGCCCTTGGCCTCGGCCAGCCGGTGCAACGCACTTGAGCCGGACGCATCGACCACGAACACGGTGGTGGTCTGCGAGCGCTGCTTGAAGCGAGTGACACGAAAGTCGTCGCGGCGAACATCGATGCGTGGGCGGACGGCCACATCGGTGGCACCGCCCGCCAGGCGTGCGCGTTCCTGGCGTCGTACCGGCTGCCAGGGCGCGGCTGAACGCAACGTCTCGACCACGTTCAGTCGCAGCCCTTCGCGCGGATCGCCGCGTCGGGTATTGGCCGGACGGCCGCGCCGCTGCGAACTCTGCGCCGCGCCGCCGCGACCAGCCGCCCCGGCGCGCCGCCGCGGCGTCAGTCCCGCCTGCAGCAGCGCCAGCAGGCCGGGCGGAATCGCAGCCTGCGTGGCTTCGAGCACGCGCTCATCGAGCGGCCGATCGGGCTGCGCCGCATCGTCCTGCTCGTTGGTGGAGGGATCGTCCGGATCGGGCGGCGGTGCATCGTCGGGTTCGTCGGGCTCCGCCGTCTCCTCGTCGGGCGGCGCTGGCAGGCAAGTAGCGCGGGCGGCCAGCACCAGGCGACCCGCCACCGCCAGGTCGTCGTCATCGACCGTATCGCGACCGGCCAGCGCCGCGCTCGCGCGCGCCACGCGCAGCGCCAGCAGCGGCGCACGTAGGGACGTGATGCCCAGCGCCGCCGCGGTGGCGCACAACGCCTGCACGTGTGCATCGTCGATGTCGACGCGTCCGATCAGACCGCGCGCGGCATCGATCGCCGCCGCCTCCAGGGTGAACGGCTCGGCATCGCGCAGACCCAGCGCGTTGACATCGATGTGGATCGCCAGCCGATCGAGCAGGCCGGCCGGCGGCGGCAGATCGTCGCCCTCGCGCTCGTCCAATGCCACCACGCCGAACCGTGCCGGCATCTGCAGCGCCACGCCATCGCGTTCCAGCCGCACTTCGCCGGCGTCCATCACCGCCAGCAGGCGGCCAGCCGTTTCGGCCGGCAGACGCTCGGCCATCGGCAGCAGCAGCAGGCCACCATCGCAATCGGCCAGCAGGCCACGCTCGGCGATCGGCCGGCCAGCGCGCAGCGTGGCTGCCAGGTCCAGACCGCCAAGCAGGCGACCGTCAGTGATATGCAGCGGCACCCGGCGCAGCGCGATCGGATGAGCCAGCGCACGCAGCGCCTGCTGCAGGCCCTGCAGCCAGCGATCCCGCACCGGTCCGGCACCGGCGCGCAGCGCGAGGCCACCGAGACCGGCTGGATCGACGGCAATCAGCGCCGCGGCATGCTGCGCATCCAGCCAGCGTGCTGCATTGAGGTCGTTCATTGCCACGGTCGGCGCGCTTGCCGCCAGCACTGCGCTCAGGCGGCGCCGAACAGCTCGGTCAGCGCGCGCTCGACGCGAATGCTCGAGCCGGTGTCGTCGAGCACGTTGCGCCGCAGCCGGTGGCGCAAGGCCGACGGCGCGACGCGGCGCAGCTGCGCAACGCCCACCTGGGCCTCCCCATCCAGCGCCGCCAGCGCACGCGCCGAGCGCATCAGCGTCAGCTCGCCGCGCAAACCGTCAGTGCCGAGTTGCTGACACAGACGTGTGACCTGCTCGAGCACGGCATCGGGCACCTCGACCTGCGGCAGACGCTCGCGCGCCGCACTCAGGCGACGTCGCACGCGCGCATCGTCCTTGTGCCAGGCAGCGACAAAGCTGTCGGGGTCGCGCTCGTAGGCATCGCGCCGGCGAATCACCTCAACCCGCTGCGCCAGGTCGGTCGGCGTCTTCACTTCCACCGACAGGCCGAAGCGATCCAGCAATTGCGGCCGCAGTTCGCCTTCTTCCGGATTGCCGCTGCCGATGAGCACGAAACGCGCCGGATGCCGCACGCTCAAGCCCTCGCGCTCGATCACGTTCTCGCCGGAGGCCGCCACGTCGAGCAGCAGGTCGACCAGGTGATCCTCGAGCAGGTTCACTTCGTCAATGTAAAGAAAGCCGCGGTGCGCGCGCGCCAGCAGCCCGGGCTCGAAGGCTTTCACGCCTTGCGTCAGCGCCCGTTCGAGGTCAAGCGCGCCGACCACGCGGTCTTCGGTGGCACCCAGTGGCAGGTCAACCACCGGCACCGGCACCGAGCGGCCCTTCGGCGCCGCACCGCCCTTGCGCGTGCGACAGACGTCGCACGTCTGCGCGGGCGCAGCCGGATCGCACCCATACGGACAGCCGACCACAACCCTCATCGGCGGCAACAACGCGGCCAGCGCTCGAACTGCGGTCGACTTGCCGGTCCCGCGGTCGCCGAACACGAGCACCCCGCCGATCGTCGGATCCACCGCTGCCATCAGCAGCGCAAGCTTCATCTCGTCCTGGCCGACGATCGCAGAGAACGGAAACGGTGTGGCCATGACAAGTCGTGCGCCCCGACTGCAGCACTGAGGCCGCACTGGGCGACTTAAGAGGTTGACAGCGGGGGATGGTAATGGAGGATTGACACCGAGGGGCTGGTCAGTCGCCTCGCGCAACGCTCGAAGTTCGGCAGCGAGATAACTTGCCAACGAAGTCGTGAGGTTGCGGCCGTCAACCCCGGGGAGCCGATCGTGATCCGTCCGATTTGGGTCACGACGTCCTAGGCTTTGCTACGACCAAAAACAAAAAGGGCTTGGCGCAAGCCAAGCCCTTGAATTTCTTGGTGGAGACGAAGGGGATCGAACCCTCGACCTTCGCATTGCGAACGCGACGCGCTACGTCCCCGAGAAAGGCGCGCAGTGTACCTGCTGCGAGTGGGGCGGTTCAACTCGGCCGGCGCAACTAGACTGCCTCCGTCTCACGCGCCACCCGAATCGGCCACGTCATGCCGGGGAGTGGACCGGTCCGACAGACCGTCGTCATCCGTGGTGTTCAAAAAGATGAAGCACAGCACTGCGTTCTACGAGCGCGAATACAACGCGCGTGCGGCCATCGCCGACCATGCGCGCATCTTTGCGCGCTGGGCAGAACAGTCGGCGGCCACGCGGCGGCGACGCGCCTGCTTGATCGATCTGCCCTACGGCGACACCAGCGGCGAGAAGCTCGACCTGTTTCCCGCGCGCGGCGCGGCGGCGCCTTTGCTGGTGTTCATCCATGGCGGCTACTGGCGCTCGCTCGACAAGAGCGACTTCGCGTGGATTGCGCCGCCCTTCCTGGCGGAGGGCGTGGCTGTCGCCTTTCTCAACTACGGCCTGGCACCCAAGACGCCGATGGAAGACATCGTGCGCCAGGCGCTGCACGGCATCGCCTGGCTGTATCGCCGGGCCGACCGCTACGACTTCGACCCGGAGCGCATCTTCGTCAGCGGCCATTCGGCCGGCGGTCACCTGACGGCGATGGCGATGGCCGCGCTGTGGCCGGTGCTCGGCGACGACCTGCCGGCCGATCTGGTCAAGGGCGGCCTGTCCATCAGCGGCCTGTACGACCTGGCGCCGCTGGTGCACGCGCCCTTCGTCAATGGTGACCTCGAGTTGACCGTGGAGCGCGCGGCACGGTTGTCGCCGGCCCATCTGCCCGCGGCCACCGATGCGCCGCTGTACACGGCGGTGGGCGCCCTCGAGTCCGCCGAGTTCCAGCGGCAAAATGCGCTTATCGGCGCCACGTGGCCAGCCAACTTCAAGCGCGATATCCCGATGCCGGGGTGCAACCATCTCACCGTGTGCGACGAGTTGGCCCTGCCCGACAGCGCACTGTTCCAGGCGGCGATGGAATTGGTACGTCGCCGTCGCTGACCCACGTGAGCCGGGCGGTCTCACCCGATTGCGCGATCAGCGCCCACCTGCCCGCATGATGCCGACGGCATACTCGCGTCGGTCCCACCAGCCAGCACCCTTGTTCCGGAGAACCCAGATGACCTTCACGACGCTGCCCCGCCTGGCTGTTGCTGCCATGCTCGCCGGGGCTTCGCTGCTGCCCACTGCCGCCCGCGCAGCCGACATCAACAGCATCAACTTGCTCACCCAGCAGCAGTTCCGCCTGCTGTCCGAGGACCTCGGCGCAACGCTGTCGTTCAAGCCGCTGATCCCGGCCGAGCCACTGGGCATCACGGGGTTCGATGTCGGCGTGGCGGTCACCGCCACGGATCTGAAGAACGCGGTGCTGCTGTCGCTGGCATCCAGCGGCGAGAGCGTCGACACGCTGCTGCCGGTGGCTTCGTTGCGGGCACACAAGGGGTTGCCGTGGGGCATCGATCTCGGCGCGTCCTATGTGCAGTTGCCGGATTCGAACGTCAAGCTGTGGGGCGGCGAACTGCGCTGGGCGGTGCTGGAGGGCAGCACGGCACTGCCTGCAATCGCCCTGCGCGGCAGCTTCTCTGCCACCAGCGGGATCGATCAGTTGAAGATGCAGACCGCAGGCGCCGACATCTCGATCTCCAAGGGGATTCTGATGTTCACGCCGTATGCCGGGGTCGGCCAGGTGTGGGTGAAGAGCACGCCACAAGGCGTACCTGGGCTGACCGAAGAGAGCTTCACGCAGACCAAGGTGTTCGCGGGTGTGAACATCAATCTCGGCGTCAACCTCGCCTTCGAGGTGGACAGCACCGGCGGGATCACGAGCTACGGCGCGAAAATCGGACTGCGCTTCTGATCACGCCATCAGTCGCACAATGAAAACGGGCCGCGCTGCGGCCCGTTTTCAATTCCATCGCGAAAGATCAGTCCTTGCGATAGTTGTCGTGGCAGGACTTGCAGGTCTTTCCGGTCTCGCCGAACTGGGCACGGATCGCCGCGATGTCTCCACCTTTGGCGGCGGCGTTCAGCTTGGCTACTTCTTCGCGCAGCTTCCCGCCGATTTCGCGCACTTTCGGGTCGGTGAATACTTCAGGCTTCGCCCGTGTGGGAACCAGTCCACCCTTGTCGGAACCCGGCACATAGCCTTCGCCCGGCAACGCGGCAGCGAACTCGATGATCGCGGCGCTGCGCTGGATCGCGGCCAGATCGGGCTTGTCGGCCTTGAGTTGGCCGTTGATGCGACCCATGTGATTGCCCATCAAGACGTACGCCGACTGGCGATAGCGGATCGCATCTTCGGGCTTGGCGAAGTTCTGCGCCTGCACCGGCAAAGCGAGCAGACCCGCCATGGCAAGTCCGAACGTCAGCATCAGTTTTCTCATTGATTTCCCCTCGTGGGTTGAACAGGTTGGTCTGCGGGCCTGGCAGAACGCCCGGCTCGCCCTTAACAGCAGCAACAACTCGTTTATTCCCGCGCGCCGACGACGCGTCAGCAGCGGCGGGCCAGTTCGGCCGCCTTGCCGACGTAGGCGGCGGGCGTCATGGCCAGCAAGGCATCGCGCGCCGCCGGCGGAATCTCCAGCTCACGCAGGAAGCCATGCAACGCCTCGCGTGTGATCCCCTTGCCGCGCGTGAGTTCCTTGAGCTTCTCGTATGGCTCGGGCACGCCGTAGCGTCGCATCACGGTTTGCACCGGCTCGGCCAGCACTTCCCAGGCATCGTCCAGATCGGCGGCAAGGGCGGCGGCGTTGATCTCCAGCTTGCCCAGCCCGCGCAGGCAGGATTCGTAAGCGACGAGGCAGTAACCGAAAGCCACGCCCAGATTGCGCAGCACGGTCGAGTCGGTCAGATCGCGCTGCCAGCGCGATACCGGCAGCTTTTCAGCCAGGTGGCGCAGCAAGGCGTTGGCGATGCCCAGATTGCCCTCGGAGTTCTCGAAGTCGATCGGGTTGACTTTGTGCGGCATGGTCGACGACCCGACCTCGCCCGGCTTGAGCTTCTGCTTGAAGTAGCCCAGCGCGATGTAGCCCCACAGGTCGCGATCGAGATCGAGCAGCACCGTATTGGCGCGCGCGATCGCATCGAACAGCTCCGCCATGTAATCGTGCGGTTCGATCTGGATGGTGTGCGTGTTGTGCGCGAGGCCCAGTCCTTCGACCACGCTGCGGGAGAACGCCTCCCACTCGATCGCCGGATAGGCAGACAGGTGCGCGTTGTAGTTGCCGACGGCGCCGTTCATCTTTGCCAGCAGTGTCACGCGCGAGATCGCATCGATGGCCGCACCCAGCCGCAGCACCACGTTGGCGAACTCCTTGCCGACCGTGGTCGGGCTGGCCGGCTGGCCGTGCGTACGCGACAGCATCGGCACGTCGGCGTAGGCATGCGCCAGTTCGCGCACGCGCGCGAGCAGCGCGCGCAGCCGGTCTTGCAGGACGAAGCGGCCCTGGTCGAGCATCAACGCATGGGACACGTTGTTGATGTCTTCCGAGGTGCACGCAAAGTGAATGAACTCGGCCGCCGCCTTGAGTGCCGGATCAGCGGCGGTACGTCGTTTGATCCAGTACTCGACCGCCTTCACGTCATGATTGGTCTGCGCCTCGATCGCCTTGATCTCTTCGCAGTCGGCCACCGAGAACTGTTCGACCAGAGCATCCAGCCGCGCCACGCTTTCCGGCGGCAGCGGCGCCAATTCCGGCAGGCCAAGCCGCGACAGGCCGACCAGCCAGTGCACCTCGACGCGCAACCGCGCTCGCATGAATGCGTACTCGGAAAAGACATCGCGCAGCGCCGCGGTCTGTCGGCCATAACGGCCGTCAAGCGGGGATATGGCAGTCAGCGCAGACAGCGACGCGGCGGCGGAAGACGGAACAGACGACATGGAAGAGTCGGCGAATCGCCGTAGAAGGGGTCGCTGCGGCACAACCTTGATTTGACCGGTTGGAACCTCACGCGCCGAAGCAAACGAGCCGATTCAGTCTAGCATCGCCTCCACTTTCAAACCCCGTTGACTGCCGTTGCGAGCAGTTGCACACGCCCGTTGCGCCGATTCGTTGTCGACTGTGGGCAACTCGTAAGATCGGCGGATCAGCGAGATAAACCGGCATGACGTATGGGAGTGACGGCGGCGTGTCTCGGTCATGAGACGTCTACGCAGGCTCACTTGACAGCGTCTTGTTTCGACCGCAACGTCATCGCCCGTTAACGTCACGAATGCAGAGCCCACGGTGTCCAAGAACTTTCGACTGATTGCCTCGCTCACCAGCCCGTATGTGCGCAAGGTCCGTATCGTGATGGCGGAAAAGCGCATCGAGTGTCAGCTCGAACTGGAAGATGTGTGGTCCCCGGATTCGAAGATCCGCGAGGCCAATCCGCTGGGCAAGGTGCCTTGTCTGATCATGGAAGATGGCGGCGCGGTGTTCGACTCGCGCGTCATCGTCGAGTACCTGGACACCACCACACCGATCGCCAAGCTGATCCCTGCCAACGGGCGCGAGCGGGTGGAAGTGCGCACCTGGGAAGCGCTGGCCGACGGGGTGCTCGATGCCGCCATCCTGGTGCGCCTGGAGCAGACACAACGGCCACGCGAGCAGCAGTCGGACAAGTGGATCGCACGGCAGATGGACAAGGTCAATGCCGGCGTCGCCGCGATGAGCCGCGGCCTTGGCGAAAAGCCCTGGTGCAGCGGCCAGAGCTACACGCTGGCCGACATCGCCGTCGGCTGTGCGCTTGGCTATCTCGACTTCCGCTTTCCGCAGATCGACTGGCGCAGCCAGTACCAGAACCTCGCGCGCCTGTACGACAAGCTCGCCGCCCGACCGAGCTTCGTCGATACCGCACCACCAAAGTAGGCACGCCCGGCTACCTCAGGCGACCACGAGTTCAGCGGCCGCCAGATCCTCGAGCGCGGTGCCCACCGATTTGAACAGCGTGATCTGCTGCGCGTCGGTGCGGCCTTGCACCGCGCCGCGCACGAGATCCGCCAGTTCGGCGACCACCTGATCACGCGCGATGACGCCGCGTTGCAGCGGTCCGGTTAGGTCACCCGCTTCGCTCAATGCGCCGACGTAGGTGTCGACGACGATGCGCGATCGCGCCACGGCTGCATCGTCGACCTCGCGCATCTCCGGCGTGAATCCGCCGACCAGGTCCAGATGGGTGCCCGGCGCCAGCCAGCTGCCATGCAGCAACGGTGCTCGCGCGGTGGTGGCGCAGCAGATGACGTGCGCCTCGCGCGCGGCGGCTTCCAGATCGTCGACCGCGTGCGCCGGCAGCCCGTCGTCGCGTAGTTCCTGCGCCAGCGTCTGCGCCCGCTCGGCATGGCGGCCCCATACGCTCAGTCGCACGATCGTCCGCGCACTGCAGTGGGCGCGCGCCATGAACGGCGCCAGGCGACCGGTACCTACGACCAGCAGGTGATCGGCATCGCCCCGCGCCATGTGCCGCGCAGCCAGCGCAGACGCCGCCGCGGTCCGGCGCAGGGTCAGCGCCTCGCCGTCGATGACCGCGCGCGGCGCGCCGGTAGCGCGGTCGAGCAGCACGTACAGCGCTGCGACCGTCGCTGCGCCGCGCGCGGCGGCACCGGGCATCACGGTGACAAGCTTCACACCGAGCGCACCGTTGTCGCCGCTGTCCGCGTCGCGCCAGGCCGGCATCAGCAACAGCCTGTCGTCGGCCGACAACCGATGCACGTGGCGCACCGGCACGTGCAGATCGGCGGCAAACGCCGTCTCGAGCGCAGCGATCAGCCGATCCCACGGCAACGCCGCATGCACCACCGCGGCTGGATAGAAGCGCATCATCGTTGCGTGCGGTCACGCGCCCGAGCGCGACGCGCGTCGGTCTCGCTCACCCCCATTAGCTGTCACCGGCATCCGGCGCCTGCCAGTGCCCGCTCTTGCCGCCGCGTTTTTCGATCAAGCGCACGCGCTCGATCGTCATGCCCCGATCCACCGCCTTGCACATGTCGTAAATGGTCAGCAGACCCACCTGCACCGCGGTCAGCGCCTCCATCTCGACACCCGTCTGCCCGCGGGTCTCGACCTGGGCCCGGCAGTTGATCGCAGCGGCGGCCTCGTCGATGGCGAAATCGACCGCGATCCGCGTGATCGCGAGCGGATGGCACAACGGAATCAGGTCGCTGGTCCGCTTCGCTCCCTGGATCGCGGCGATGCGCGCGATGCCCAGCACGTCGCCCTTCTTCGTGGTGCCGCTGCGAACCAGATCGAGCGTGGTGGGCAGCATGCGGATACGGCCAGACGCAACCGCGACGCGATGCGTGCTTTCCTTGCTGCCGACATCGACCATGTGGGCCTGGCCGGCATTGTCAAAATGGGTCAGCTCGCTCATCGACAGATCGTTACAAGAAGGCGTGGGGGACCCAAGGGAACGAACAAGGGGCTGCGACTATCATAAACAGCGGGTCATTCGCAGGTGCCCGCAGGTGCCTTAACCTGCCTCACGCGCGCGGAGCCGGGCAGTGCCATGCCCCCGCGGACAGCCCACATCGCTCACTTCGGCGAATCGTTCGTGCCTTCATCTGCCTGCCTGTTCAACCGTTTGCGTCGCGGCCTGGTCTGTGCGCTGGCACTCGCCCTGTCGGTCGCACCGATGCCACGTGCGGCCTGGGCGCAAACCGGACTGCCGGCGCCGCCGCCCGAGCTTCCGACGCTCGGCGAGGTTGCGGCCGATGACCTGTCGCCGGCCAACGAGCGTCGGCTGGGCGAATCGATCATGCGCCAGGCAGTGCGCGACCCGACCTACCTGCCCGACCCGGACGCGACCGAGTACCTGAACGCGATCGGCTACCGCCTGGTGGCCGCCAGTCCGGCGCGGTACACGGACTTCGGCTTCTTCCTGGTGCGCGACCCGATGATCAACGCGTTCGCGTTGCCGGGCGGCTTCATCGGCGTGCACACCGGCCTCATCCTCGCGGCGCAGGGCGAGTCGGAACTCGCCGCGGTGATGGCGCACGAGATCGGCCACGTCGAGCAGCGGCACATCGCGCGCATGCTGGCCAAGCAGAAGGATGGCACCGCCATCGCGATCGGCGCACTGCTGCTGGCGCTGCTGGCGGCGCGCAGCAACTCGAGTTCCAGCGCCGATCTGACGCAGGCCGCGATCCTGGGCGGCCAGGCCGCCGCCGTGCAACAGCAGCTGAACTTCTCGCGCGAGGCGGAACGTGAAGCCGATCGCGTGGGCTTCCAGATCCTGGTCGATGCCGGTTTCGATGCGCGCGCGATGGTCACCTTCTTTGGCCGGATGCAGCAGGGCTCGCGCATCTACGAAAGCGGCACCGCGCCGTCCTACCTGCGCACGCATCCACTCACCGTGGAGCGCATCAGCGACATCCAGACCCGCGTGCGCGAGACCCGCACGCGCCAGCGGGCCGACTCGCTTGACTTCAACCTGGTGCGGGCGCGGCTGCGGGTGCTGCAGGACCCGACGCTGCAGGGCGCACGCGACGCCGAGCTGCACTTCAGCACGCAGCTCAAGGACAAGTCGGCCGCGTCGGAGGTCGCCGCGCAGTACGGACTGGCGGTGGCGCGCCTGAGGCTCAACCAGCCTCAGCAGGCGCACGAGGCGGCGCTCACCGCGCGCAAGCTGGCCGGCATGCACGTGTCACCAATGCTCGACAAGGTCGTGACCGAAAGCCAGTTCGCCGCCGCACGCACGCCCGATGCACGCGCGGCGGCGATCGCCAAGGCGCGCGAGGCCACCACGCGGTTTCCGCTGTCGCGTCTGACAGCGCTGCACTATGTCGACCTGCTGCAACAGGACCGCCAGCATGACGTGGCGGTGGCCTACCTGCGCGAGCAGCTTGCGTTGCCACGCAGCGATTCGTCGTACTTTTCTCTGCTGGCGCGCAGCTACGCTGAGCTGGGGCAGCGCACGCTGCAGCACCAGGCCGTGGCCGAAGCGTATCTGCTGCTCGGCTCGGCGCCGGCGGCGGTCGAGCAGTTGCAGCTTGCGCGCAGGGCGGGCGATGCCGACTTCTATGTGCTGTCCGAGGTCGACGCGCGCTTGCGCCAGCTCACACAGCAATTGAAGGAGCAGCGCGAGGAGATGCTGCGCCAGGGTCAGCGGGTGCCGGACGAAGGCTCGTCACGCCGGCCGAACGGACCCGGGGCAGCACGCTGATGCCGCATCCGTCAACACCCGAGTGACCCGCCTCACATCTTGGGTAATGCGGGCCGTCAGCGCGGCGCATCGCAGCATCAGCTTGACCGCCATCAATCGCCCAAGCCGACCGCGACCCGCATGAATCGGTGAAAATCGCGGGTCGCGCGCCGACGCTTTCGGCGCTGCACCCGTTGCTCATGGAAAGCTCCGTCAGGATGGATACCACTGTGAACCAGCCCGCTATCGACGTGCCCGGCCATGTCGAGGCCCAGTCTCCGATCGAGACCGATGCGGTGATCGTCGGCGCCGGCCCGGTCGGCCTGTTCCAGGTGTTCGAACTGGGCCTGCTGGAGATCAAGGCGCACGTCATCGACTCGCTGCCGGTGGTGGGCGGCCAGTGCGTCGAGCTGTACCCCGACAAGCCGATCTACGACATCCCCGCGGTGCCGGTGTGCACCGGTCAGGAGCTGACCGACAACCTGCTCAAGCAGATCGAGCCGTTCGGCGCCACCTTTCATCTGGGGCAGGAAGTCAGCGTGCTGCAGAAACGCGAAGACGGCCGCTTCTATGTGCAGACCTCGCTCGGCACGAGCTTCGTCACCAAGACCGTGTTCATCGCCGCCGGCGTCGGCAGCTTCCAGTCGCGCACGCTGAAGGTCGAAGGCATCGACAAGTTCGACGGCACGCAACTGTTCTACAAGGTCAAGGATCCGGCCCGCTTCCACGGCAAGAACATCGTCGTGTGCGGCGGCGGCGATTCGGCGCTCGACTGGGCGCTGAACTTCGTCGGCAAGGCCGAGAGTGTGATCCTGCTGCACCGGCGCGACGGCTTCCGTGGTGCGCCGGCCAGTGTCGCCAAGATGCGTGAACTGTGCGAACAGCTGGAGATGCAGCAGATGGTCGGCCAGATCTCCGGCTTCGAGGAAGCCGACGGCAAGCTCACCGAGATCCGCGTCACCTCGCTCGACGGCGTCACCCGCCGCGTACCGCTCGATGCGCTGCTGGTGTTCTATGGCCTGTCGCCCAAGCTCGGGCCGATCGCCGACTGGGGCCTGACGCTGGACCGCAAGCAGATCGCCGTCGACACCGAGAAATTCGAAAGCAACATCCCGGGCGTGTTTGCGGTGGGCGACATCAACACCTATCCGGGCAAGAAGAAGCTGATTCTGTCGGGTTTCCACGAGGCTGCACTGGCCGCGTTCGGCGCGTGCAAGTACGTGTTCCCGGAAAAGCGCATCCACTTGCAGTACACCACCACCAGTCCCAAGCTGCACAAGGTGCTGGGGGTGGAGTCACCGGTGTTTGACTAGGTCGCTTCTCGTGTACGCGATGGGCTACGCCCATCGCACGTGCACTCGAAGCGCCAGGAAGTGTTCAACTTCGGTGGCAAAGCCACACGAAGTTGAAAAGCGGGTCCGCTGCACGTTGTTGCGCCGACCTGTGAGCGGGCGGCGCGACTGCGTCGCTCTGCGTCCGCTGCCTCGCGACTTTCGTCGCCCCGGCGCAGGCCGAGGCCCAAGTTCATCCCGCGATAGGACCTCAACTCACACTAGTTCTCGCTTTTCCGTCGTTCCCGCGCAGGCGGGAACCCAGCGTCTTGCCGTCCATCGATACGCTCAGCCCGCCAGCGGACTGACGGGCCGGTCGGCTGAACGTTGTTGCGCCAACCGGGGGCGGAGGCGGCGCGACTGCATCGCATTGCTGCCCGCTGCGCGCTGGTTTTCGTCGCCCCGGCGCAGGCCGGGGCCTAAGCTCTCCCCGCCTTAAATCTCACTCGGGCTCGCGCTCTGCCGCGTCGTTCCCGCGCAGGCGCGAACCCAGCGTCTTGCCGTCCAACGATCGGCTCACCCTGGCTGCGGATCGCGCACGAAGGCGAACCGCTGCGCCAGTTCGCTCGTCTTGAGTCGCTCGATCCGCGTCAGCCGACCCGCCAGGTGCAGCAGCGCCGGCTTCACGAACACCTCGTCCTTGCCGTCCATCCAGCGTTCCAACCCCTGCTCGTTGAGCACCAGGCCGGTGTGGTCGGTGACGGCGCGCAGCATGGTGGCGGTATCACGGTCATCGATCACGCCCGGCCCGAGGTCGGTGACGAGCAGCAGGCGGCCGTCGTCGAGCAAAGCCGCGCCTTCGCAGCGGGCCGCAGCGCGCGCGGTGTGCGTGGTCACCGCGCCGAGCGGGTCGACGCGGTAGATCCAGGGCGCGACGTCGAGCGCGACATAGACGCGCTGCGGTCCATTCTGGAAGAACCACCGCCCTTGCGCGTCACTCGCGTAGTTGCGGGCGATGAACGCGCGGATTGCGGCGTTCTGGATCCGCTCGCCACGCAGCCGCCATTCACCCCGTCCCGTCAGCGACAGCCAGCCGAACACCGCTGGCACGTTCGGCCAGCGCGCAATCGCCGCGAGCACCTGAGGATCCATGCGGTCGATTGTCCCATCCCGACGTAAAGCGCCGTCGTTCCGCGCTCAGTGCGCCGCGACGGCGTGTGAAGGCGCCGCAGCGAACGAGACTGCTGCATCGTCGCGTGGCGCCGCTACCTCGGCGGCGCGCAGGTCGCGCAGGTAGTCGTCGATCGCACGCGAAAGTGTTGGCAGCGGCCATAGCCGCTCGCTCGCCAGCGCCGAATTGATCGGTCGGCGCGCGCTCTGCGCTAACGTGCCGGCAGCGACCGCCCGCACCCGGGAGGGATCGAGGCCGGCTGCACGCGCCACTGCACGACCAAACTCGGCCCAGCTGATCGCGCCGCGATCGTCTTCGATGCGGTTGGCCAGGTGCACGATCCCGACCTCGCCGTCGATCAGCAGGTCCAATGTGGCGTCCACCAGGTGCGGCACATAAGTTGGCGTGATCGACTGATCGGCGGCCGCGTCGACACCGTGACCGGCGCGCAGCGCGTCGAGGGTGTGGGCGGCGAAGTTGTAGGGGTCCCACGGCCCGAAGAACGCTGCGCTGCGGATCACCAGCGCGCGGGGACAGTGCTGCAGCACCGCCACTTCGGCCGCCCGCTTGGCGCGGCCGTAGGCGTTGAGCGGCGCCGGTGCATCGCTTTCGACATAAGGCGCGCCCTTGCTGCCGTCGAACACGAGGTCGGAGGAGAAACTGACCAGCGGAATGCTGGCGGCGTCGCAGGCGCGCGCAAGCAGCTCTGCCCCCCAGGCGTTGTCGCGCCAGCAGCGCTGCGCGGCACCGTCAGCCTCGGCATCGTCGACACGTACGAAGCCGGCGGTGTTGACGATCGCCCACGGACGCCAGCGTGCGAGCGCCGCGGCGATCGATGCAGCATTGGCGATGTCGAGATCCTGGCGGCGCAACAGCCGGTAGGGGATCCCGCGCACCACGCACAGCCGGGCAAAGGCGCGGCCCAACGTGCCGGTGGCTCCGGTGATCAGCAGTGGCGCTACATCGTGGATGGGTTCTTCATTGCCCGGCGACGCGCGTCCCGCATGCAGACGGTCAGCACGCCGCCACCAGCCCGGCACGGCGAGCAGTGGATGCGCCGGCGACTTGCCCTGCGCCAGGTCGCGTGCCATGCGGGCGAGCGCGGTGGCACGCGGCCGCGGCGCACGGACGTCCCACAGGCCCGGCTCGTAGTGGCCATGGCGCCGGGTAAGCAACGCGTCCCAGTCGGTCGCGCCGAACGCGGCCCAGGCGGTCACGGCACGCACGTCCGCGCCTTCGCTGCGCAGTGTCTGCGCCGCGCGCCAGGCTGACAGCAGCCAGCGCAACTGCTCTTCGCGCGTGCACCCCAGATGCACCTCGGTGATGGCCAGCGGCGCGCCGTAGCGCCGGTGCGCTTCGCGCAGACGCGCCTCGAACGATCCCACGGTCGCGTCGCCCACGCGCACGCTTTCCACGTCCGCATAGCGATCGATGCCGTTGCCGCCGTGCGTATGCAGCGGGTAGCGCGCCAGCCGATGGTCGAGGAAACGTTCGCTCGTCACATACGCGTTCAAGCCGATGATGTCGGGCGGGCACGGCTGCGCGGCCAGCGCCAGCAGTTCATCCGCGGCGATGTGGCGGGTCAGGTAATCCCACAGGGCATGCGTGCGATCCACCCTGCCAAACAGGAGATCGAAGCTCAGCCAGCGTCGCTCGTTCTCGAAGTCCGCCTGGTACTGCAGCGGCGCAGTGGCGGCAGTTCGGCCCATGTCCTCGGTCTGCACCAGCAGCGCGCGCGGATTGACCGCACGGATCGCCCGCATGGCGGCACGCGTTGCCTGCACCTGATGCAGCAGCGAGCGCAGGAAGCTGGCATCGTCGCGGTGATGCGGATACCAGTGACCGTACAGGCATGAGAAGCGCGCGGTGGTGAGCGGCTCGTTGACCGGCGTCCACGCATCGACCCACGGATAGCGTTCGGCCACCGCACGCGCATAGGCCGCCAGTCGCGCTGGGAACGCAGGGTCGAGCAGGCTGGAGTCGCGCGGCCCGCTGCCGTGGTGCATCAGGCCGACGATCGGCGCCAGCGCGAGCGCCTGCAAGCGCGCCGAGCGGGCGTCGGACCAGCGCCAGTCGGCAGCGCGCGGATCGCCCGGCGCGATGCGCTCCCACAGCAGAGGAAAGCGCACGCGGGTGGCGCCAAGCGAGGCGAGACGATCGATGTCGTCCAGGCGTCGATCAAAACCGCTGCAGACGAGCTGGTCGATATAGGTGTCGCCTACCCGATTGACGGTCGGCTCGGGCCCGACCCACAGCGCAAGCGGCGGCGCGGATGGCGCGCCGCCGCGGGTATCGGTCGTCACTTCCGTTGCACCGAACTATTGGGCTGGCGCGGCGTCGAGCAGCCTGTCGGTGACGCGCCCGCCGACACGTTCCCGCGCCGCCTGCAGGCGCTTGAACGCCGTCAGCGCCTGCGCCACCACCTGGTCCATGTTGTAGTAGCGGTAACTCGCCAGGCGACCGACGAAGGTGACGTGCGTCAGTTGATCGGCGGCGGCCTGGTAGCGGCGATACAGCGCCTGGTTCTCGGCGCGCGGCACCGGGTAGTACGGCTCGCCATCGGCGCGCGGGTACTCGTGCACGATCGCCGTATGCGGATGCTGCTGGCCGGTCAGGTACTTGAACTCGGTGCAGCGCGTGTACGCATAGTCGTTCGGATAGTTGATCGTGCCGACCTGCTGGTATTGCGGCTGCGGCAGGCTCTGATGGGCGAACTCCAGGCTGCGATAGGGCAGCCGTCCATAGCGGTAATCGAAGAACGCGTCGATCGGCCCGGTGTAGATCATGTGCGACCAGGGCAGCAGATGGACGATCTCGCGGTAGTCGGTACTGAGCATCACCTTGATGTTCGGATGCGACAGCATCGTCTCGAACATGCGTGTGTAGCCGGCCGCGGGCATCGCCTGGTAGGTGTCGGCGAAATAGCGGTCATCGCGGTTGGTGCGGATCGGCACGCGCGCGGTCACGCTCGCGTCGAGTTCAGCTGGATCGAGTCCCCATTGCTTGCGCGTGTAGCCGCGAAACAGCTTGTTGTACAGATCGCGGCCGACGCGGGCGACCACCACGTCTTCCGATGTTTCGATGCTCGATTTCTTCTCCGCATGGCGGTCGAAGAAGGCATCCAGTTCGAAGGCCGACAGTGTCAGCCCGTACAGTCGATTGACTGTATCGAGATTGATCGGGATCGGCACCAGCTGGCCATCGACGCTGGCGAGCACGCGGTGCTGGTACGGACGCCAGCGGGTGAAACTCGACAGGTAGTCGAACACCTCGCTCGAGTTGGTGTGGAAGATGTGCGGGCCATAGGGGTGGATCAGCAGGCCATCGTCGTTGTAGCGATCGAAGGCGTTGCCGCCGACGTGTGGCCGCTTGTCGACGACCAACACGCGCAGATCGAGCTGGCTAGCGAGACGTTCTGCCAGCACGCTGCCGGCGAAGCCGGCGCCGACGATGAGGATGTCGAAGCCGCCGCCATCGGCATGCCGCCGCGTCGGACGCGGCACACTGCCGACGCCATCTCGCAAGGCGACCGGCCGCGGCGCCAGCCCGCGCAGCGACAAGCCGGCGCCTACCGCCGAATCGACCTGGGCCGTGCCGCCCTTGCTGCGCAGCCCATCATCCACAGAACGACTCCAGCGCCTGCCCGCCTCCCGTGGTGATCTGCTGGCGCCGTGCCTGCTTCGTCGAGTGATGCACCGGACCTCCGCTCGGCGCCATCGCCATGACGTCGCCTTCAATGTGATGGAGGCGTATCGGCAAACAGGGTGCCCATGGCGCACCGTTGCCGGCAACGTCAGGCGCCGGTCGCGAAGAAACGCAGCAGGCGCCGCGGCAGGAACTCGAGGTTGCCAGGCAGCATCCCTTGGGCGAAACCGATGTGTCCGCCCTGCGACGGCTGCTCCAGGAACACCGTGCTCGACACCTCGGTGGCCCGCGGCAGGCTGATGGCGGGAACGAAGGGATCGTTCAGGGCGTTGAGCACCAGGTGCGGCACGCGCACGCTCGCCAAAAATGGCTTACCCGATGCGCGCGCCCAGTAGTCGTCGGTGTCGCGGAACCCGTGCACCGGCGCCGTGAAGGCATTGTCGAACTCGTAGAGGTTGCGGCTGGCGCGGATGGCGTCGGCGTCGGCCACGCCAGGAAAGCGCTCGAGCGTGGCCAAGGCCTTGGCGCGTAAGGTGCCGAGGAACATGCGGGTGTAGACACGCGAGAAGCCGCGCGCAATCGCCGCGCCGCCGGCCGCCAGATCCAGCGGCGAGCCGATCGACGCGGCTGCGGTCACGAACGAGGCGTCCTCGGCACGCTCACCCAGCCACTTGGCCAGCATGTTGCCGCCGAGCGAGATGCCCACCGCATGCAGGCGCGCCTGCGGCCACTGCCGGTGCACGCGGCGCAAGATCCAGTCGCCTTCCTCAGAGTCGCCGGAGTGGTAGGCGCGGGGCAGGCGGTTGGGTACGCCGGAGCAGCCGCGAAAGTGGACCACGATGGCACGCCAGGTCCGGTCGGCGAAGGCGCGCATCACGCTGCGCGCGTAGTGCGACTGCGAGCAGCCTTCGAGACCATGGAACAGCACGACGATCGATGCGGCGGGGTCTGCGGGCTCGGGCTGCGCGAAGTCGAGATCGACGAAGTCGCCGTCGGGCGCGTCCCAGCGCTCGCGCCGGTAGGTCACTTTCGGGGCGGGCACGCCGCGCGCCGCGACGATCGTCTGCGCGTGGCCGCCAGGCAGCCACAACGGCGCACGGTAGGTCGAGGCGATCAGCGGCACGCAGCAGCGAAACGGCCGTGCTTGCGCCGACTCAATGCAGCGGCCCGGACGGCGCTTCGACGTCTTCGGCCGTACCTTCGGCCGCCTGCGAGGCGTGGTGCAGGATCATCTTCCAGCCCGACGGTGTCTTGACGTAGGCATTGGTGGCGATCACATGGACCACCTGCTGCTCACGCCCTTCGGTGACGACGATCTCCTCGACCACGTTGTGCACCGCCAGCGTGGGCGTTTCCAGGCTCTTGCTCGAGGTGGCGCGGATGCGCATCGCGCCGTGGGCCAGGATCGAACTCCAGGAGGCCTGCACCGCACCAGGACCGATCAGGCGCGGCCCGCCTGGGTGGATGCAGCAGATGTCGGCATCGTCGAGCCACAGATCGTGCACGGCATCGACGTCGCCGTTTTCAAGCGCGTCGTAGAACGCCTGCTCGCACTCGGTCGACGAGGCGTACAGCAGCGGCTTGGACAGGCGGCTCATTGTTGCTCGTAGTTGCTCGCGCCGGTGTCGCGCTACGCGTGGCCCTTGACCACCTCGCCCGCCTTCAGCCGGTAGCGGGTGCCGCAGTACGGGCACATCGCCTCGCCGGTATGGCTGACGTCGAGGAACACCCGCGGATGATGGTTCCACACCGACATCTGCGGGTTGGGGCAAAACGCCGGCAGGTCCTTGGCCAGCAGTTCGACAACGGGGGGCGTGGTGGTCATTCGTTCGCTTCTCGTTGATCAAGGTCTCGTGCGGTGTCGACCGCGGTCAGACCTTGGTGAGCCAGTGTCCGTACTTGGCATTGCGGCCGTTGACGACATCGAAGAACAGCGACTGGATCTTCTCGGTGATCGGGCCGCGGCTGCCGCGGCCGATCACGCGGCCGTCGAGTTCGCGAATCGGTGTGACTTCGGCCGCGGTGCCGGTGAAGAACGCCTCGTCGGCGAGATACACGTCGTCGCGCGTCATCGGCATCGGCGTCACCGTGTAGCCGAGGTCCTTGGCCAGCTCGATCACGGTGCGGCGGGTGATGCCGATCAGGCCGGACACCATGTTCGGCTCGAAGATCTGGCCGTCGCGCACGATGAACAGGTTCTCGCCTGCGCCTTCGGCGACGAAGCCCTGGGTGTCGAGCAGCAGCGCTTCGTCGTAGCCGTGATTGACTGCCTCCATGTTGGCGAGGATCGAGTTCACGTAATGACCAGCGGTCTTGGAGCGCACCATCGAGACGTTGATATGGTGGCGCTGGAACGACGAGGTCTTCACGCGGATGCCCTTGGCGAGCCCCTCCTCGCCGAGATACGCGCCCCACGGCCAGGCCGCGATGCTCACGTGCACCTTGGCGCCCTTGGGGCTGACGCCCATCTTCTCCGAGCCGTAGAACGCGAGCGGGCGCAGGTAGCAGCTGTCGAGCTTGTTGGCACGCACCACCTCGCGCTGCGCCTCGTTGAGCTGCTCGCGCGTGTACGGCATCTCCATCATGAAGATCTTGGCGGAGTTGAGCAGCCGGTCGGTGTGGTCCTGCAGGCGGAAAATCGCCGCGCCCTGCGGCGTGTGATACGCGCGCACCCCTTCGAAGACCGCCAGGCCGTAGTGCAGCGAGTGGGTCAGCACATGGGTGGTGGCATCACGCCACGGCACGAGCTTGCCGTCGTACCAGATCCATCCGTCGCGGTCTGCCATTGACATGCCGGTCTCCCATCGATGCCCGTGTCGTGAAGGCGTGGATTCTATCCAACCGTCCCGTCCGCGCAGCCTGCGCGCGCTGCTCGACCCATCCGCCCGCCTATACTCGGCGCGGTGCTGAATCACTTACCCGATGCCGAGAAATCGGCGCGGCGCCAGATCACGCTGCTCGTGCTCTGCCAGGCGCTGCTCTACGTCAACAACGTCACCCTGATTGCCGTCAACGGCCTGGCGGGCCTGTCGTTGGCGCCCTCTCCGTTATGGGCGACGCTGCCCATCACCACCTACATCATCGGCTCCGCACTCACCACGGTGCCAGCGTCGCTCGCGATGGGTCGCTGGGGACGGCGCGCCGGCTTCATGTTCGGCGCGGCAATGGGCTGCATCGGCACCGCCATCGCTGCGGCCGGCGTGCTGATCGGCAGCTTCGTGCTGCTGTGCGCCGGCACCTTCGTGGTCGGCCTGTACAACGCCTTCGCGCAGTACCTGCGCTTTGCCGCCGCCGACGTCGCCGATGCCTACGCGCCGTCGCTCAAGGAGCGCGCGATCTCCTGGGTGCTGGCCGGCGGCATCGCCGGCGGCATCGTCGGCCCGCAGATGAGCAAGCTCACCCGCGAGCTGCTGCCGGTCACGTTTGCCGGCACCTACGTGGCGCTCGCCATGGTGGCAGTGGTGACACTCGTTGTCGCCGGTTTGCTGCGCATTCCGCACAAGGCCGACCGTGCCCACGGGCCGGCACGCCCGCTGGCCCAGATCGCGCGGCAGCCGGCGTTCATCGTGGCAGTGCTGGCAGGCGCGATCAGCTACGGCGCGATGAACCTGCTGATGACCGCCACGCCGCTGGCGATGCAGGTGTGCGGCTTCGGCTATCCACAGGCGGCCGACGTCATCATGTGGCACGTGATCGCGATGTTCGCGCCAGGCTTCTTCACCGGCGCGCTGATCCGCCGCTTCGGCCTGCTGCAGGTGATGCTCGCCGGCTGCGCGCTGATGTTCGCCACGGTGGTGATCGCCCACGCCGGACTGAGCTACTGGCACTTCTGGTTCGCGTTGTTCGCGCTGGGCATCGGGTGGAACTTCATGTTCACCGGCGCCACCGCGCTGCTCACGCGTACCTACACCGGTGCGGAGAAGTCCAAGGTGCAGGGGGTGAATGACCTGGCGGTGTTCCTGACCATGATCACGTCGTCGGCAGCGTCGGGCGCGCTGCTGTCGGCCACCGGCTGGACCGATCTGAACCTGTGGTCGCTGCCGCCGATGATCGTCACCACCGCGGCCATCGCCTGGCTGCTGCTGCATACGCGGCGCGCCGCCGCGGCCACCGCATGATCCGGCGCGCCCTGTTCGGCACGCAGCCGCACATCGCGGCGGTGCGCCGCGAAGCGTTCGGCGCCGGCCTGCGCGCCGTCCTGCCGGCACTGGTGGCCACAGGCACGTGGGGCCTGGTCACGGGCGTGGCGATGGTCAAGATCGGACTGTCGCAGATCGAGGCGCTGGGCATGACGCTGCTGGTGTTCGCCGGCAGCGCGCAGCTTGCGGCGCTGCCGCTGATCGCCGCCGATGCGCCGGTGTGGGTGGTCCTGCTGACTGCCACCGTGGTCAACCTGCGCTTCGTGATCTTCTCGGCCGGGCTGTACCCCTACTTCGCGCGCTACACGCTGGGCCGGCGCCTGCTGCTGGGCTATCTCACCAGCGATGTCGGCTTTGCGATCTGCCTGCAGCGCTGGACCGCGGCGCGGGCACAGGCCGATCTGCAGTCGGTGCCTGATGTCGACCGCGACAGCGACGATCTTGCCGCCACCCGCCGCGTCTGGTTCTTCCTCGGCATCGCCGGCGGCAACTGGCTGTCGTGGCAGACGATGTCGATCCTCGGCATCTTCCTCGCGGGGCAGGTGCCGGGCGCGTGGGGGCTGGAATTCGCGGCAATCCTCGCGCTGATCGCGCTCACGGTGCCGATGGTGGCGGGCACGCCGAGCGTCATCGGCGCACTGGTCGCGGGCGCAGTGGCGGTGCTCGGCAGCGGGCTGCCGTTGAAGCTTGGCCTGGTGGCAGCGGTGGTGGTCGGCATCACGGCGGCGATGGCAACCGAGATCGCGCTGGAGCGGGGGCGGCACAAGTGAACGCGCTCGATACCTGGCTCGTGATCATCGGTCTCACCGCGGTGACGGTGGCCACGCGCTCGTTCTTCCTCGTGCTGGGCGACCGCATCCCGCTGCCGCAGCGCGTGCAGCACGCGCTGCGTTATGCGCCGGCCTGCGCGTTGGTGGCGCTGGTGACCCCCGAGGTGCTGCTGGAGCAGGGACAGCTGTCGCTGACGTTGAACAACGTCAAGCTGCTCGCCAGCGCGCTGGCGATCGGCGTCATGCTGGCTTCGCGCAGCATGATCGTGACCATGGCGGTCGGCATGGCGGCATTCACCGCACTGCGGCTTCTGTAGCCGGCGCAGCCGCCAGCGCCATGGCCGGGCGGCTGATCAGTGCCAGCAGGGCGTTCGGATCGAGCACCTGGATCATCGACTGCGTGGCCTCGGCGCCATCGCTCGAGTCGAGCAGGCTGACCACCCACGGCGCATGCTGGTGCAGCTCGACCGGTGCCGGCTGCAGATGGGCGCGATCCACCTCGAACACCGTCACCAGGTCATCCACGCGCAGCGCCAGCGTCGGCAAGTCCGGCACCAGCGGCGAGCGCAGCACCAGCATGACGCCGTCGTTGGCACGCGCCGGATAACCGACCTCAAACAGGCGCCGCGTGCACAGCGCCTGCACCAGGCGCGGCCGACTGCCGATATCGACTTCAAGCAGGCCGAGCGCCAGTTCGTGCGTCACGGGCGTGCGCACCAGCCGCGCCTGGCTGCAGGCTTCAATCACGCTCGTCGCCGGCAGCGCATAGCGCGAGGCGCCGACCTGAAACACCGCCAGTTCGATCTTCTCGGCCTGGCGCCCGACCGGCGCCACCACCAACGCGCGCTCGTGCAGTGGTGCGCGGCGCCGCTCCATCGGCCCCAGCCGCAGGATCACCACGGCGGCGACATCGTTGCGGTAGGCGTCGTCGATCTTGAACTCGCGATAGCCGCCGGCGACCGCGCGCGCGCATGCGTGGTGGGCGCCGTCATGCTTGACCACGGCTGCGTTCAGCGTGAACGGGAGCGTGCTACCCGGCGCCACGGCCGGATCGCTGCTGACCAGCACGCGGCCCTGGGCGTCGACGAACGCGGCCAGCGCCTGACGCGAGCCGATGACGTCGGTCAGCATGGTGCGCAGTTCGTTGACCGTGTTGAACACGATCGCCACGCCGCCGGCGAGCACGCCGCGGTCGTTGCGAACCGCGGCCAGATACACGTAGCTGGGCGCACCATCGGTCAGCGCGCCGGGCTCGAAGGCACTCACCGCGTACTGCTGCGAGGTGGCCAGGCGCGCGACCGCGTCGCGATGGCAGGCATCGATCTGGCTGCCGACCAGCGGCCGCGCCGGATCCTCGCGCGAAGCACCGCGGATGACGCCATGCGTATCGAACGCCACCAAGCGCGTGTACACGGTGTACAGGCCGTTGATGTAGTCGAGCACCGCGTTGAGCTCGGCGCTGCCGGCGGCGTCGGCCGGTGCGGCGAGGACGCGCCGTACCACCGGCGACAGCGCCCACCAGCGGCAATCGTTGGCGCGCTCGTAGAGGTTGCGATCCATGATGTCGGCCGCCAGGCGCGCCAGCTCGGCGGCCTGCTGACGTGCGCGTCCGAGCGAGGTGCGATGCAGTTCCTCGATCGCGTCGCCCACGCGCACGCGGGTGCGGCTGCCGGCCTGGTGCACCTGGGTGAGCACCGCCTTCAGGCGCGCCTGGTCGCCGCTTTGCGCGCCGGCCATCAGCCGCCCGTTCCACACCACGCGGCGCAGGTTGCGGTTGATCTCGTCGGCCTCGGTCTGCAGATGCGTGAGTTCGGGGTTGTCCAGCGCGATCGCGCTGTCGCCCTCGATCGCCGGTTGGCTGCCGCGAAACGCGGTGAGCAACGACACCATCGCCTGCGCGCGCCAACCGGGGCCGCGGTACGACTGGTAGCCGCGCGTCGGGCAGGTCACCGCCAGGTAGTCGCGGCCGCCGAACGAGCACAGTCGAACCTCGCCGGCCGGGCCGCTGGTCAGGCGCGTGCCCAGCGGCACATGGCCGTCGTCGCTGGTGGCGATCACGCGGCGCGCGTCGTCCACCAGTACCAGCGCCATCTGCCGACGCTCGTCGGCCAGGTCGGCAAAGATCCGCTGCATTTCGTCGGCGAAGCGAAAACGCAGGATCAGCACGCCCGCGGCGCGGCCGTCGACCTCGATGCGGTGCGCATACAGCAGCGCGCAGCCGTCGGCCAGGTCGGTGGCGGCGTACTGCTCGACGTAACTGCGCCCGGCCAGTGCGGCGGCGATGATCGGATCGCGGCTGCAGGACAACGCTGCCGCACGGTCGAGCCGCGCCAGCACGGTGCCCACCGTATCGACCACGATGATGTCGTCGTACACGGTGTACTTGGCGCGGTATTCGTCCAGGCGCGCCTCCAGCGGGTCGCGCAGCCCGGCGCGGTTGGCCGCCGCCGCCGCACAGAAATCCCGCAGCACGTCATCGGTGGCAAGAAAGCCGACGTCGGCGGTGCGCTCGTACAGGTTGCGCACCAGGATGTCGATCGCGCACTGCGCCTTGGAGACGAGGTCGTCGCCAAGCTCGGCCAGATTCTCGGCACCGAGTTGCGAGATCAGGCGCTTCTGCAGGTTGTCGAAGCGTTCGCGCGTCTGCGTCAACGTGGGCAGGATCGACTGCACTTCGTCCGGGCAGCTGATCGCGGCACTGGCCTCGATCATCTGCCACACGAGGCCGAGGTCGCGCATGTCGCGATCGGCCGTCTGCACGCGATGCATGTGGGGGATCAGATCGTCGGTGGCGCTCATCGTCGGCCGGCGTCAGTGGGGAGGTGCCCAAGCCTACGGTTCAACCCCCAGCGCCAAAGCGTGGAACTGTCCCGTCCCGACCTACGTATTTGCCTGTCTCGCACCCGACTGGTGCATCGGCTGCCACCAGTTACCGAGCTGACGGTCGGGTTGACCCGCATGACGCCATGACCACTGCGACAACGGGTAGCCGACCCGATCCCGACTTGAGAGCGGCGTCGATGGCGGTCCGGCCCACCCCGCACCGCACTCGCGCTAGGGCAATCTTGAGTCGACAGCGAGCGGCCACGCGCCGACGATCGACGTCATCGTCCGTCATGTGAGGAGTCCGCCATGACCACCCGACGCTGCGCCATCTGCAAAGCCGACACCGAGGCGGCCCGGCTGGCAGCGACCCATGGTGAAGATGCGCCGCTCGCCCTCACCGTGCACGACATGCCGGTGCTCGAATGCCCGCAGGGACACCGGCAGTTCGCCCGCGCCGACTTTCCGCTGCTGCTGCTCGATCACCTGATGGAGCACGACGAGCCGCACCTGCCGGCGAGCGAAACCAAGGGCCTGCTGTTCAAGCATTACCACTGCGCGGCCTGCGGCACCGAACTGGCTGCCAGCCCGGATCAGCCGCACACCTTCCGCATCGAGATCGCACTGCCCGATTGCGCGCCGTTCAACATCGATCTGACCGTACCGGTGCATCGCTGCCATAACTGCGGCCATGAGCAGCTGCATTCGCTCAAGGACGTGCGCAAGCACACGCCGGCTGCCCTCGCTCACGCCTTCAAGGCGGCCGAGATCGCCGCCGCCTGAGCCGGGTTCGAGCGTGCCCTCAGCCGGCCACGGTCGCGGCCGATGGCGGTCCGAAGACCGCGTCCCACAGTGCCACCACCGATTCGCTCTCGCCCACCACCTCGGACGGCTCGACACGCGCGTACTGCGAACCGTTCAAGCGCAGCCGGTGCTGCAGCTTGCGATAGTGGCGATAGGCGTCGGCAGCGGCCTGCGCCAGCCCGGCATCGATCAGCCCGACCTCGGCGGCAATGCGCAGCAGCGCGATGTTGCCGAGGTTGCCGAGCAGCCGCCGGTGGCGGTGTGAATGCAGCAGCACCAGCGTCTGCACGATGAACTCGATGTCGACCATGCCGCCGCGGTCGTGCTTCAGGTCGAACAACGCGGAGCGGTTGGGGTGGCCGTCGTGCATCTTCTGGCGCATTGCGAGCACGTCGGCGACCAGGCTGTCGCGTGCACGCTCGCGCGCCAGCACCTCGCAACGCACCTGCTCGAAGCGTGCCCCAAGCGCCGCATCGCCACAGCAGAAGCGCGCCCGCGTCAGCGCCTGGTGTTCCCATGTCCAGGCACCGCCGCCGCCTTCGTTGCGCTGGTACTTCTCGAAGGCCTCGATCGACGACACCAGCAACCCGGCGTTGCCGTTGGGGCGCAGCCGCAGGTCGATCTCGAACAGCACGCCGCTGGAGGTCTGCGCCGTCAGCCAGTTGGTCAGGCGGCGGCCGAGCAGTGCATAGACCTCCGGCGCATCGGGGTGCGGATCGTCGAACAGGAAGATGATGTCCAGATCGGAGGCATAGCCCAGCTCCTTGCCGCCGAGCTTGCCGTAGCCGATCACCGCGAACGCCGGCGCGACCCGATGGCGCCGCGACAGGCTCTGCCAGGCGCCGGCCAGCGCCAGGCTCAGTGTCTGATCGGCCAGCAGCGACAGGTGGTCGGCCAGTCGTTCGACCGTCAGCTGGCCATCCAGATCGGCCAGCAGCAGACGGAACAACTGCGCGTGATGAACATCGCGCAGGATGTTCATCTGGCGCTCGACGTCGCCTTCGGCATCGCGCACCAGTTGCGCCTCGACCTCCGCGCTCCAGGCGATCCAGTCCGGATCCCGGCTTTCGCGGTCATCCAGCAACTCGTCCAGCAAGACCGGATGACGTGCCAGGAAGTCAGTCGCCCAGCGGCTGGCGGCCAGCAAGCGCAGCACGCGTGCGAACGCCTGCGGATACTGGTTCAGCAGAGCGATGTAGGTGCTGCGGCCAGCGACGACATCGAGCAGTTGGACAAAGCGCGCCAGCACCTCGTCCGCGCCGACGTCGTGCACCGCGCCCTCCTCGCCGCTACGCATGCCGATCGCTTCGATCGCGCGTTCGAGCAGGCGCTCGATCGATCCGCGCGCAGCCTCGCTGGCGGCGAGCACGCGGCGCGAGCCCAGCAGCGTGCGCACGCGCGCCGCCGACTCCTGCGGCGCCTTGAAGCCGCGCGCGGTCAGCCGCGCCAGCAACGCCTCGTCGGTCAGCGGCGCCTGCGACTCGCCATTGCGTGCGCCGGCGTCAGGCGGCAGGAAGATCGCATCGAAGCTGGCGGCGACGAACTCGCGCTGCGCCTGGTAGCGTGCGATCAGGTCATCGACCGGCAACCCGAGCAGGGCCGCCACCCGCGCGCGCTCGTCGGCGGCGGCAGGCAGCAGGTGCGTCTGCGCGTCATCGACGTATTGCAATGCATGCTCCAGCCGGCGCAAGAACACATAGGCCTCGGCCAACCGCGTGCAAGTGGCGGGTGCCAACACGTTCAGCCGCGCCAGCATGGTCAGCGTGTCGACCGTGCGCTTGCCGCGCAGCCGCGTCTCGCGCCCGCCACGCATCACCTGGAACGTCTGCGCAATGAACTCGATCTCGCGGATGCCGCCGCGCCCAAGCTTGACGTTGTCCTCGTGCGTCCGGTGGCCGCCGGCACCGCGCGCGCTCTTCTTTTGCGTCTCGGCGCGGATCATCTCGTGCAGCCCGCGCAACGCCGCGATCGCATTGAAGTCCAGGTACTTGCGGAACACGAACGGCGCAACCGTGGACTCCAGCGTCGCCACCTGTGCCTCGAAGCCGGCCGCATCGGCAAACACCGGCGCCGAGATCACCCGACCCTTGAGCCAGGCAAAGCGCTCCCACGCACGGCCCTGACGGACCAGGTATTCCTCGAGCATCGCCACCGAGACCACCAGCGGCCCGGAGTCGCCGTTCGGACGCAGGCGCAGGTCGACGCGGAACACGAAGCCATCGGCGGTGGCCTCCGACAGCGCGGCCGCCACGCGCCGGCCGAGCTTCTCGAAGAACTCGTGGTTCGACAGCGGCCGCCGGGCCTCTGCATAGGCACCCAGCGCGCGCGTCTCGCCGCCTTCGTCGTACACGTAGATGAGGTCGAGGTCGGAGGAGACGTTCAGCTCGCCACCGCCGCCCTTGCCCATCGCCACCACCAACAGGTCCTGCGGCGCGCCGTCCGCAGCGACCGGTACGCCGTGGATCAACGCGAGTTCGCGCGCATGCGCGCCGACCAGCCGCTGCACGCCCAGTTCGGCCAGCCAGGTCATCGTCGCCGTGACCTCGTCCAGCGGCGCCAGGCCGGCGACATCGCGCACGATGACGCTCAGCAGCACGTTGCGGCGCAGGCGGCGCAGGGCGCTTGCCAGCGCGTCGGCATCGGCCTGCGGCGGCGCCAGCGCGGCGAGCTGTTGATCGAGTCTGGCCGGCGTCCAAGGCTCGCGCGCCAAAGCGTGCAGCGCCTGGTCCTGGGCCGCTTCGTCGGGCGCCAGATGACGCACGCACTGCAAGACAAATCGGCTGGCAGCACGCGCGCGCCGGATCCCGGCCGTCAACGGGTCGACAGCCATCGGGTCGGCCGGGACCGGCAGGTCAGCCTCGGTCATCGGCGACGGACGCCCGTGATAGCCTGCCCCGGACTGTCAGGTCGGCCGGTGGTGCCAACGCCGCACGGCACAGCGCCCAGGCGCCGACGACCATCCGGTCGTCGGCCGTGCAGGTGTGTGCGGTGAGTCCCGAGCATCGCCGCATTGTACGAATCGATACATCATTGAATCAGCCGATGACTGAACGGCCGACCCCATGCAGCACTCTGACGGCTAAGCTTGGTGGGCGTTGCCGCGCGTGTTGCTGCGCGTGTCGCTGATCAAGCGTCGACCGACATCGATGGCGGGCTCGTCCGCCCGCTGGCGCTGACCTGACAGACCTTCCGTTTCGACCCGTGCCCCCATCCCTCCCCGCCCCACCGGCCGCCGGCCAAGCGGCGTCCATGCACGGCCCGCTGCACGGACTCGAGGTGATCGAGCACGCTGTCGAGGACGCGGTCGAGCAGGCGATCACCGCGACCGAGCGCACCCTGGCGCAGCGCTTCGGCGCCGGCTGCGTGCGCTGGCTTCGAACCGTGCTCAAGTGGACGCTGGCTGCGCTTTTGATCGCCTACTTCGCCTTCGGTGCGGTGTTCCTCGCCACCCGCTACTGGGTGATGCCTAACATCGACGAAATCCGCCCCTGGCTGGAGCGAGAGCTCAGCCGCGCCACCCATGCGCAATTGACGATAGGCCGCATCGACGCCGGCTGGCGCGGCGTCAACCCGCGCCTGACCTTGCGCGACCTGCGACTGACCGGCCAGGGCGGCGATGCGCGCCTGGCGCTGCCGCAGGTCGACGCCGAACTGAGCTGGAGCAGCGTGCCGCGACTGTCACTGCAGTTTGCGGCCCTGTCGGTGCTGGCCCCCGAGCTGGAAGTTCGTCGCCTGGGTGCACAGCACTTTTCGATCGCCGGCTTCGTGATTGACGCCGGCCGCCACAACGACGGCAAGCCGAACTCCGCGCTGCTCGACTGGCTGCTTGACCAGACCCGCATCAGCATCCGCGATGCGCGCGTGATCTACGTCGACGAGGCCGGCGCCACGCCCGCCCGGGCGGCCGCCACGTACACCTTCAGCGATGTGCAGCTGACGCTGCTCGGCGGTGTCACCTCGACCCGCCTGTCGTTGCAGGCGCGGCCTCCCGGCGAGCTGGCCGGCACGATCGACGTGCGCGGCGACTTTCGCCATGGCTGGCTCCAGCGACGCTCGGACGTGGCGGCATGGAAGGGCCGGCTGTTCGTCCAGCTCGATTCGGCCGATCTGGCGCGGGCCGAGGCGGTTGCCCGCCTGCTGCCGGCTCCGATGCGCATCGAGCACGCGCAGGGTGCACTGCGCGCTTGGGCCGATATCGACCATCTGCAGCTGACGCAGCTGACCGCCGACGTCGTCCTCAGCGACGTGCGCGCCATCACCGGCACCGGCTTGGCGCCCTTGCAGGTCGGCACGATGCAAGGTCGATTGACGCAACGACAATGGGGCAACGAAGCGCGCGGCGGCCACGAGCTGCAGTTGCAGGGCTTCTCACTGCATGGCGACAGCGTCGAACTGCCGCCCACCGATCTGCGCTACCGCTACACCCGCGGCACGCCCGCGGGCGACGATGCGCGTGGCGGCAGCCGCGCGCCACGCACCGAGATCGAGGCGAGCCGGCTCTCGCTCGGCACGCTGACGCACCTTGCAGCGCACGTGCCGCTGGCCCGTGCGCTGCAGGAACGCATCGCCCGCCACGCCATCGGCGGCACCCTGACCAACCTGCGCATCGACCTCGACGGCGAAGCCACCGCGCCCGACCGCTACGCGGTGCAGACGCGCTTCGACAACCTGTCGATGATCGCGCAGCCGGCCGAACCGCTGCTCGACGCCGACGGCCGACCGCGCGCCGGCCTGCCGGGCTTCGCCAACCTCTCGGGCAGTGTTGATGTGACCGAAGCCGGCGGCACGATCAACGTCGATGCCCGCGACGCCACGCTTGAGCTGCCCGGCGTGCTGACGCAGCCGCTGAAGCTCGAACGGCTCGACCTGCGCACCCGCATCGCGCGCGGCGATGGCCGCATCGACGTCCAGTTGCAGAGCCTGGCAGCAATCAACGACGAGCTCGATGTCTCCGCCAGCGGCACCTACAGCCGCAGCACCGCCGCCGACGGCGGCCCGGGCACGATTGACCTCACCGCCCGCGTCAACAGCCTGGCGGTGGCTGCGGCACCGCGCCTGGTGCCGTTGCAGGCCGGACCCCAGACGCGCGCGTGGCTGGCGCAGGCACTGCAAGGCGGCCGCGCCTCCGCAGGCAGCCTTCGACTCCAGGGCGACCTGCGTCAGTTTCCCTTCCGGCAGCGCGACCGCGGTGAGTTCCGCGCCGCCGTGTCGGTGCGCGGTGCCGTGCTGGACTACCTGCCGGCCGCGGTGCGCGACGATGGCAGCGCGCGACCGGCCTGGCCACGCATCGACAACATCGATGCCGAGGTGGTGTTCGAGCGTCAGGCGCTCACGGTCACCGGGCGCAGCGCGCGTATCTTCGGCACGCAACTGAACAACGTCGTCGCGCGGATACCGGATCTGTATCAGGCCGACCCCGTGCTTGCGCTAAGCGGCACTACCAGCGGCCCGGCCACCGACATGCTGCGCTACGTGAATCACAGCGGCCTGAAGGAGCCACTGCAGTTTCTCAATACCGCCACCGCCAGTGGCGCCGCGCGTCTGGATCTGAAGCTCGACGTGCCCCTCAGCCACACGCGCGACACCACGGTCGCCGGCACCGTGCAACTGGCCGACAACGACATCACCCTCGGCCCCGACATCCCCGCGCTGGCGCAGGTCGGCGGTCGCATCGACTTCACGCGGTCCGCGATCCGCTTCAGCGACATGCGCGCCGGGCTCGCCGGCGGGCAAGTAAGCGCCAGCGGCGGCACCCGCAGCGACGGCGCGATCGAGATCACCGGCAGCGGCACCGCCACCCCGGCCGCGGTCGCCCGGCTGGTAGAGGTCGCGCCGGTACAGCGACTGCTCGCCCACAGCCGCGGCGTGGCGCGCTATAGCGCCAAGCTGACGCTGCACGACCGACAGAGCGATCTGCAGGTCGAGTCCGATCTGGCCGGTTGGGCGATCGATGCTCCGCTGCCGCTGGGCAAGGCCGTGTCCGCCGCGTTGCCGCTTCGGCTCGACATTAAGGGCCTGGGGGCCGACCGCGATCAGATCGCGGTCGACGCCGGCAGTGCGCTGCGTGTCCGGCTGGAGCGCGCGCGCAGTCGGCCGCGCGCGCCGATGCAGGTGGAGCGCGGGGTGATCGCGCTGGGTGAGGCCGCGCCGCTGCCAACGCGCGGGCTGCTCGCCCACGTGAACCTGCCGCGCGTCGACGTCGGCGCCTGGCAGGCATTGCTCGAAGGTGCCGATGGCAGCGCCGGCGCAGCCCAGTCGGCGGCAGCCACGGCCGACAATGCGGTCGACACCCTCAACCTGCGTACACGCGAACTGCTGATCGCCGGCAAGCCGATAGCCAACGTGAACCTGCGTGCGCGGCGGCTGACGGACAGCAGCGAGGCGGTGTGGCTGGCCGACATCAGCTCCGACGAGGTGCAAGGTGCGCTCAACTGGCGCCCCGGCACCGAGGCTGGTCGGCTCAGCGCGCGCCTGACGCGTCTGGCGATCCCCGAGGGGCAGCGCATGCAGGTGGCGCAGATGCTGGACGCGCCGCCCGCCCACGTGCCCGGCTTCGACGTGATCGCCGACAGTTTCGAACTGGGCGGTCGCAACCTCGGCCGGCTCGAACTGGCAGCCACCAACGGCGGCACCGCGGCGCAGCCGGTGTGGCATGTGGACAAGCTGGACATCTCGAGCCCGGAGGGGCATCTGTACGCGACCGGCCGCTGGCAGCGCGAAAGCGGGCAGACGCAGCGCACGATGACCCTGGTGTTCGGCCTGGACTTCGCCAATGGCGGTGCGCTGCTCAAGCGCCTGGGCATCCCGGACGCGCTACGCGATGGCCAGGGGCGCATCGAAGGAGAGCTCAATTGGCGCGGTTCGCCGTTCGCGATTCACTACCCGACGCTGGCCGGCAAGCTCAAGCTCAACACCAGCAAGGGCCAGTTTCTGAAGGCGAGCGCCGGCGCCGGTCGCCTGCTCGGCGTCCTCTCGCTGCAGTCGTTGCCGCGCCGGATGACGCTCGACTTCCGCGACGTGTTTGCCGAGGGGTTCGCATTCGACAGCATCACCGCCAACGCGCAGGTCACCGCCGGCGTTCTGTCGACCAACGACTTCCGTATGGCCGGCGCCAGCGCCAAGGTATTGATCGAAGGCAGCGCCGACATCGGGCGCGAGACCCAGAACCTGCACGTTCTGGTCCTGCCCGAGATAAACGCCGGCTCGGCCTCCCTCGCGTATGCTTTATTCGCCAACCCGGCGATCGGCCTGGGAACGTTCCTTGCGCAACTGGTGTTGCGCGAGCCGCTGTCCAAGGCGTTCTCGTTCGAGTACGACGTCACCGGCACCTGGGCCGAGCCACAGGTCAAGCGTCGCGAACGTCCGGCGGTCGAGGCTGCCTCCGGCGGCAACTGAGTGGGCGTCATAGCCCACCGCCGGCCGGTCACCCGCTGTGCCGCAAGCTGTCTGTCCCTTGATCCGCCCGATTGCCGATGTGCCCGATCCGATGACCGCCTCCGCTGCTCCCGTCCGCGTCTGTGCCGTGCAAATGGTGTCGGGCGCATCGCTCGCCGCCAATCTGATGACGGCCGGCGAACTGATCCAGCAGGCCGCGGACGAAGGCGCCGAACTGGTAGCACTGCCCGAGTACTTCTGCCTGATGGGCCACCAGGAGACCGACAAGATCGCCGCGTGCGAGGTCGACGGCAGCGGTCCGGTGCAGTCGTTCCTGGCCGAGCAGGCGCAACGCCACCGTATCTGGTTGATCGGCGGCACCACGCCGCTGGTCGCGAGCGAGCCCGGGCGCGTGCGTAACAGCGTGCTGGTCTACGGCCCGGACGGTGACCGCGTCGCGCGCTACGACAAGATCCATCTGTTCAGCTTCACCAAGAACGACGAGACCTACGACGAGGCCCGCACCATCGAGCCGGGCCGCGAGGTCGCGAGCTTCTCTTTCACCGCGCGTGCCGGCACCACGCTGCGCGTCGGCCTGTCGGTCTGCTACGACCTGCGCTTTCCCGAGCTGTATCGGGCGATGGGCAAGACCGACTTGATCCTCGTGCCAGCCGCCTTCACCGCCACCACCGGGCGCGCCCACTGGACCACGCTGCTCAAGGCACGTGCGATCGAGAACCTGTGCTACGTGCTGGCGCCGGCGCAGGGCGGCCGCCACGAGAACGGGC